>Ga0207828_100104_pt1 | contig 102161 bp, 97 predicted proteins | sample TtaePargueraPR_11_FD_187276 | JGI IMG/M metagenome (GOLD analysis project Ga0207828, IMG submission 187276) | Aerobic enrichment media microbial communities from Bioluminiscent Bay, La Parguera, Puerto Rico - Tt and P2 (3) (SPAdes) | ecosystem: Environmental > Aquatic > Marine > Unclassified ... | reverse complement strand
CCCGCCTCGACGAACGCAGCGGCGACCACTGACGCCGCCAGCATATAGGCGGCCACGGTGGGCAAGCCCATACCGAGAATGATGGCCACCACCATCGCTAGTAGTAGTGTGACCAGCACGTCACCGCCGCTCACCATCAAAATCAGCGAGGAGACTTTCAACCCTAGCCCGGTGATGCTGATCACCGCCGCAATGATCGCTACGCTGCCGATGATGACCGCAATCATCGCCGCGGTCATTGCCCCAGCTTCCAACGCGGCCGGTAGCGATTTCACCCGCTCCCAGAGCGTGCCTTGGCTGCGCGGCGACACCAGGTATAGCCCCATGGCGGTGAAGTAAGCCGCCACGGCGGCGGTAGTGGGCGTGTAGCGCAGCACCAGCATGGTAATCAGTACCACTAGCGGCAGCAGCAGGGTTTCGACATTGAAAAGCCCCTCCCGCAGCGTCGGGCGCTGGTCTTTCGGAATCGGGTTCAACCCCAGGCGTTTGGCTTCGAAGTGAACGCTCATCCAAATGGCAAGGTAGAACAACAGCGCAGGAATCAGCGCGGCGCTGATGATATCCAAATAGCTCGTGGAGATGACATCGGCCATCACGAACGCCGCGGCGCCCATGATCGGCGGTAGGATTTGCCCACCCGTCGAGGCAGAGGCCTCCGTGGCGGCCGCAAAGCGCGCGCTGTAGCCGTTTTTCTTCATCAGCGGAATGGTGAATACGCCGGTAGTGGCGACGTTGGCGGCGGTACTGCCGCTGATGCTGCCGAACATCGCGCTACACAGCGTAGCGGCTTTGGCAGGGCCACCTGCCATACCGCCCGTCGCGGCATTGGAGAGACGCATGAAGGTGTCACCGCCACCGGTGGTGACCAAAAGCGCGCCAAACATGATGAACACGACAATGACGGTGGATGAGGTGCGCATCAGACTGCCGAAAATGCCGGTCGGCCCTAAATAGAAGGTGGCAACGAGGTCATCCCAGCGGAACCCACCGTGCCCCCAGACGCCGGGCAGATGTTGCCCAAAGGCGGCATAGGCCAACGCAATCAACACCAAAATGGGGAACGCGAGGCCAATCGCCCGACGGCAGGCTTCCAGCAACAGTAGAATCGCGCTCACGCCGAAGACAAGATCCAGCGTCGTGGGCATTAAGTAGCCCAGCTGATAAATGATGCGATCAAAGTGATAAACGTAATAGGCGCTGATCACCACGCTCAATAAAATCGGAATGACATCGAACCACGGAATGCGCTGGGTATCCCGCACGCGGCAGTGGTACGCCAGAAAGATCAACGGCAGCGCAAACAGCAAATGCACCGCATTTTGGGTGTTCACCGGCCCAGTGACGGCGGTATAGAGGTGGAAAATGGCCATTGCCACCGCCGCCGTGCGGGCCACCATAAACCAGGCGCCGGTAAGCTGCCGCTTGCCTGCATCCTCCTGGTATTTTTCGACGACTGATACTTTTGCGGTTTCCATGGGGAACTCCCGCGCCGCCTATCAAGGGGAGGCTAGGCGGCGCGTCAGGCTAGTAGCAAACCACCCCGCCCGTAAAGGAGCGGGGTGCATGGGCGGGTTACTGCGCTTCAGGTGGAATGATGTCGGCGGGGATCTCCAGCCCTAATTCCTGGTAGTAGCGCAGCGCGCCAGCATGCAGCGGGAAGGTGGCCGTATCGACCACGGTTTGAGGATCGACGCTGCCCGCAGGTTTGAAGGAAGCAGCCACTTCGTCGTGATTTTCCCAGTAGGCTTTGGTGAGTTCATACACGGTGTCGGCATCGAGGTCGGTGGTGGCCGCAATGCCCATGTAAATGCCCAGCGACTGCGCTTCGCTCATGCCGGTGTAGGTGTCGGCCGGCACGATGGCGGGCGACAGGAAGGGCAGCTCAGTGGTCACCGTCGATACTTGCTCATCGGTGAGTGACAGCAGCTGTAGCGGCCGCGAGGAGTGCACTTCGGTGAACAGCGGAATGGGCGGTACGCCGTTATAGCTAAAGCCCACTAAACGACCATCGGTGACCCCTTCCGCCGCATCGTTGACGCGCATGCGCTGGAAATCGGGCTCGATGCCTAGGATGCCGAACACCTGCTCGGTGATGTACTCGCCACCCCCGCCGATGCTGCTGGGGTTGAAGCGCTCACCGTTGAGGTCTTCGAAGGTCTCGATGCCACTGTCCTGACGAACGGCCCAGTGCATGGTCGAAGGCGCAATCCAGTACACCAAGCGCACATCGGGGTTGGGCATATCGGCAAAGCGGCCTTCTCCGTTGTACTGCTCGTAACCCACTAGCGCCTCGGTGAAGGCCAGATCCAGTTCACCGTTGGTGAGGCGAATGGCGTTTTCGCGGGTGCCGCCGGTTTCCCGCACGGTAATTTCGTAGGGCGTGTTGGCGCTGATCACCCGTGCGCCTTCAGAAATACCAAAGAACCATCCCGTGCCCGTCGGCACCGAACCCATGTTGAGTGCCGTTTGCGCTTGGGCAGTCGCAGCGGTCAGCGCGCTGACGGCTAGCAGAGAAGCAGGAAGTACGTGGCGTAATTTTAGCGTCATCATTGTTATGTCCTCAAAGCGTCGGGAAGCATGTTGTGATGTTGTGTGCTGTGGGAGGCCTGGACTGCACCTCTCCCGAGAACCGAGTCAGCAAGGGGAGTCGCTTAACGGTGACTAAAGTGATACCGCCAATCCAGAGAGCTGTACATTGGTCATTGATGAACCTGCCTTCTCCAAACGCGAAAGCAGCGCCGCCAACGTGGCGTCAAAGCGTCGTTGCAGCGCCGTTGGCGGCCTGAGTCAAATGCTCCACCAGCACTCGCGCCGCCATGGAAAGCCGGTCTAAATCTTTGACATAAATACTCAGCTTGCGCCGTGCCCAGTCGTCCTCGATCGGTAACACGGTCACGTTGAGCCCATCCACGTACTGACGAATCGCCCCACGAGGCAGCACGCCGACGCCTAGCCCCGCCTGAACCATCAGGCAGAGCGCATCGTAGCTGGTCACCTGAATACGAATACGTAGCGTTTTGTTGGCTAGGCTGGCCGCCCGCATGATCTCTAAGTTAATTGCGCTGGCGGTGTGTAGACCCACGTGGGGGTAGTCCAAACATTCTTGAAAAAACACCCTCTCCCGCGTGGCCAACGGGTGATGCTGGGGCACCACCAGCACCAAATCATCGACATGGTAGGGGAACTCGATCAGGTCATAGCCGTGTAGCATCTGCGCGCAGACCCCGATGTCGGCGTTGTTGTTCATCACTTCACGGGTGATGATCGGGCTGACCTTCTCTTCCAACTGCACGCCAATATCCGGATGCCGCTCGAAAAAGGCACGCATTTCATGGGGCAGGTATTGGGTGATCGCCGACATATTGGCGAAGACCCGCACGATGCCTCGCTGGCCGCTGGCGTAATCGCGCATCTGCAGGTCGAGGTCTTCTAAGTTGTGCAGAACGCCTCGGGAAAGATTGAGCAGTGCGCTGCCCGCAGGCGTTAGCTCGATGCCCCGGTTATTGCGCTTGAGCAACGGCGTATTGAAGTACGCCTCCAGCTCGCTCAGGCGCTTACTCACCGCAGAGGTCGCCATGAACGATGCATCCGCCGCGCCAGTGATGGTGCCCAGCTCGGCCACTTTCACGAACAGCTTGAGCGAGGTGGGATCGAGTTTCATGAGAGCTGCCGCGCCAAGTCGATAAAATCTTCTGCGACCAGATCAAAGCAGGGGTCGACGCTCAAGTCCGGCGTGGAATCGGGCCCAAACTCTAACGGGCGCTTCACGAAGGCGGTGCGCATACCCTCCCGGTGAGCGGCCTGTAAATCGTCTTGATGGGCGGCGACCATCAATATTTGCGACGGCTTCAGGTCGAGGAGATGGGCCGCCATGTGGTACACCTCCGGGTCGCGTTTATAGTGCCCGGCAAGCTCCGAGGAGAGCACGCAGTCCCAGGGTAGCCCCGCATGGCGCGCCATGTTCACTAGCAGCGAGATATTACCGTTGGAGAGCGTGGCCAAAATATAGCGCTGCTTGAGCTGCGTTAGACCGTCCACGCTGTCTGGCCAGGGCGTCAAGCGGTGCCACACGCGGTTGAGATGCGCTTTTTCGGCGTCATCCAACTGCTCGGCAATATCAAAGGCGACCAGCAGACGGTCGAGGGTCATGCGGTGCAGGTCATCCAATTTGGTCCAGGGCAGCTCGCCTTGGCGGACACGGTTCATCGCGGGGGCGTAGCCTGCCCGCCACTCATCGGCAAACCGCGCCCAGTCGATAGTCAGCCCTTTGGCCTGGTTCAACCGTTCGCCTTCGCGGATGACGCTACCGCGCCAATCCACCACCGTACCGAACACATCGAAAGTGAGCGCTTTAATCTCGTGGGCAATGCCTGTTGTTGTCATGGAGTCTCTCCGATGGCGCCTGTGGAAGTGAGCAAGTGATCGACCAAGTGGCGAGCCACTACGGGCAGCGCTGCGTAGTGGCGCATACCGATCACCAGCTCGCGGGTGGCCCAGTCGTCGGCCAGCGGTATCATGCGCAGCTTGAGATCGTTCAAATCGCGGTACAGCGTGCGCTGCGGCAATACGCCGATGCCCATCCCGTAATGAATCATGCGGCAAATGGCATCGAAGCTGCGCACCTGTATACGCATGCGCAGGGTGCGTCCCGCTTGGCTCGCTTGCTCGTGGAGCAGGGATTGCAGCGAGGCATCCTGCTGCAAACCGACAAAGTCGTACTCAGCGGCCTGATGTAAATAGAGTTTGTCATGCACCGCCAGCGGATGGTCGTGGGGAGTCACCAGCACCAGCTGATCGCGCCGGTAAGGACGCACTTCCAGCTCGTCGGCAGCGACGTGGCTGGCGAAGATGCCAATATCCGCCACGCCATCGCGTACGGCGGTAATCGCCTCGCTGCTGGTGCGCTCCTGCAAATCGATTTTGATTTGCGGGTACTCCATGGCAAAGGCGCTCAAGTCTTGCGGCAAAAACGCAATGATGGCCGAGGTATTGGAGTGAATGCGCACATGCCCCCGCACCCCTTCCCCATACTCGCTCAGTTCCGCCTGTAGCCGTGCCACGTCTTCCAAAATACGTCGGGCGTGGTGTAGAAATGCGCGCCCCGCCGGGGTCAGCTCCACGCCGCGGGGGCGGCGATAGAGAAGCTCGGTGCCCACCAGCGTTTCTAAATCGCTCACCCGCTTGCTCACGGCCGCCAGCGCCAAGTGTTCGCGCTCGGCAGCGGCGGTCAAACGCCCTTCGTCGGCAATAGCGACGAACAGCCTTAGCGTTACAAAATCGAATCGCAGCATCACGTTTACCACGTCGTTATGGGGTAGGCCGTACCGGTCGCCTGCGAAAGGGTTCGTCGCTGGCGAACGTCTAGTTCCTGATTGCCTAATTGTGATGCTCAGCAGGCTCACAGATGCTTGAGGAACAACAAGGCATACAGACACGCTGACGCGACGGCTCAGCATTACCAGGAGCGTTCATTATGACCACCCGCCAGCTTCCTCTCGATGGCCTTAAAGTCGTAGAGCTTGGCCAGCTCATCGCCGGGCCGTTCGCCACCAAGCTGTTGGGCGAATTTGGCGCCGACGTGATCAAAATCGAGCCGCCCGGCACCGGCGATCCCCTTCGCAAATGGCGTATTCTCGAAGAGGGCACCTCGCTGTGGTGGCATGTGCAAAGCCGTACCAAGCGCTCGGTCACGCTGGATCTGCGCAGCGAAGAGGGGCAAGAGATGGTGCGCCGCTTGGCCGCCGAGGCCGATGTCATTGTCGAAAACTTTCGCCCGGGCACGCTAGAGGGTTGGGGGCTGGGGTATGAGGCCCTCTCCACGATCAATCCTAAACTGATTATGGTGCGCGTATCCGGATTTGGCCAAACCGGCCCCTACCGCAACAAGCCAGGCTTTGGGGTCATTGGTGAAGCCATGGGCGGGCTGCGCTATTTAACTGGCCACGCGGGTGAGCCGTCGGTACGCGTAGGCGTGAGCATTGGCGATTCGCTCTCGGCACTTTACGCGGTCATTGGCACGCTGCTGGCCCTACAAGAGCGCCAGCGCAGCGGCCTAGGGCAAGAGATCGATGTCGCTCTGTACGAATCCGTGTTCGCCATGATGGAGAGCCTGCTGCCGGAGTTCGATGCCACCGGCCAGGTGCGGGAACCGAGCGGCAGCGCGCTGCCCGGCATTACCCCCTCCAACGCCTACCGTACCTGCGAAGGCGAGTATGTGCTGATTGCCGGTAATGGCGACAGCATCTTCAAGCGTTTGATGGGCGTGATTGGCCGTGACGACCTCGCCAACCATCCTGCCATGGCCCACAACGATGGCCGCAGCCAGCACGCCAACGAGATCGACGCGGCCATCGAAGCCTGGACCCAGACCCGCCGCCGCGACGATATTCTCAGCGCCTTGGACGACGCCCGCGTACCGGCGGGCTTCCCCTACACCGCCGCCGATATCGCCAACGACCCCCACTACCTCGCCCGGGAGATGATTCAAACCGTCACCCGCGCCGATGGCCGCCCGCTCAAGGTACCGGGCGTACTGCCCAAACTCAGTGCCACGCCCGGCAGGCTGGGGCAAGGCGGGCCGTCGCTCGGCGCGCATACCGATGACGTACTCGACGAGCTGGGCATCGATGCCGCCACCCGCGACAAGCTACGCCAAGCGGGCATCATCTAAGTGGAGACCCCCATGACGACGTTACAAATCAACGAAGTGGCCCCGCGTGATGGCTTTCAGAGCGAAGAGCGCTTCATCCCTACCGAGCAGAAAATTGCGCTGATCGATGCCCTCACCGCCACCGGCATTGCGCGTATCGAAGCGACGTCTTTCGTTTCGCCCAAAGCCATTCCCAACCTGCGCGATGCCGCCGACGTGGTGAGCGCCATCCAGCGCCGCGAGGGCGTGGACGTGACCGTGCTGGTGCCCAATCTCAAAGGGGCCGAGCAGGCAATGGCGTGTGGCGTGGACGAGATCAACCTAGTCATGTCGGCCAGCAACGCCCACGGCCGCGCCAACCTGCGCATGACCCCGGAAGAGTCGCTGACACAGTTCGGCGCCATCCTTCAGGCGGTGCGCGGTAGCGGCGTCTTCATCAACGCTTCGCTCTCCACCACCTTTGGCTGCCCGTTCGAGGGGCACGTGCCCGAGGCACGCGTGTTCTCCCTCGTCGAGCAGCAGCTAGCGCTGGGCGTCGAGGGCGTCACGCTGTGCGATACCACCGGCGTGGCAAACCCCGCCCAGGTAGAGGCGCTTTGCCGCCAAGTGCTCGAACGCTTTCCCGGCGTGCCGTTTACGCTGCATTTTCACAACACCCGCGGCATGGGGCTGGCCAACGCCTTAGCGGCGTGGCAAGCGGGCATTACCCGGTTCGATGCCTCGCTGGGCGGCTTGGGCGGCTGCCCGTTTGCCCCTGGTGCCACGGGCAATGTTTGCACCGAAGACCTCGTGCATATGTTCGAGCAAATGGACGTTGCCACCGGCGTGAATTTGCCTGCCTTGCTGGACATATCCGCCACGCTACCGGCATTGATTGGCCATGAAACGCCCGGACAAGTGGTGAAAGCCGGCAGCGCAGATCGTCGTTACGCCCTGCCTTGAATACGTTTTTCCCCTACCTCCTCTGAGCTTTCGATAACAACGACAATCGGATAACTGACCATGACCTCAACCTCCTCTGCTCAACCGTTAAATCTTGCCCAGCAACTGCTCCAACGCCATCTCGTCAGCGGTGAGCTAACCCCGGGCAGTGAAATTGCCCTTCGCATCGACCAAGCCCTGCTGCAAGACGTGCTAGGCACGCTGGTCATGTTAGAACTAGAAGCCATGGGGCTCGATCGTGTGCATACCGAGCCCAGCGTGCAGTACATCGACCACGGCTTGGTGCAGGCCGATAACCTGAACGCCGAAACTTACTTGTTTTTGAAAAGCGCCTGCGAGCGCTTTGGCGTGTGGTATTCAGGCCCCGGTAACGGCATTAGCCACCCGGTGCATATGGAAAACTTTGGCGTGCCGGGCCAATCCATCGTCGGTTGCGACAGCCACACCACGGCGGCGGGTGCGCTCGGGATGCTGGCGATTGGTGCGGGCGGCATCGAAGTAGCCATGGCGATGGCCGGCGAACCGCTGTATGTCACCATGCCGAAAATTTGGGGCATCAAACTGGAAGGCCAATTGCCCGATTGGGTCTCGGCGAAGGACATCGTGCTGGAACTTTTGCGACGCCACGGCGTGGCGGGTGGCAAAAACACCATGATCGAGTATTACGGACCGGGGCTTGCGCATCTTTCTGCCATGGACCGCCATGTATTGGCCAACATGGGCACCGAAATGGGCGCCACGGCCACGGTCTTCCCCAGTGACGAAGAGACCCGGCGCTTTTTAGCCTCCCGAGGCCGGGAAGCCGACTGGGTGGCGCTGGCCGCCGAACCCGGCTGCCACTACGACCTGCACGAAACGCTCGACCTCAGCCAGTTGGAGCCCATGATTGCGCTACCTTCTAGCCCCGATAACGTCGTCACCGTGCGCGAGGCAGCAGGCCAGCCGCTGCATCAGGCCTACATCGGGTCGTCGGGCAACCCGGGGTTTCGAGATTTTGCCGTGGTGGCCGAGATTGTACGCGGCAAGCAGGTGGCCGACGGAGTTTCGCTCGATATCAATCCCTCTTCCCGCCAGGTGCTGACCTCGCTCATCGAGCAGGGTTACCTGGCCGACCTGGTCGCCAGCGGCGCTCGGCTGCACCAGGCGGGCTGTAATGGCTGTATCGGGATGGGCCAAGCACCCGCCGTGGGGCTCAACAGTCTGCGTACCGTGCCGCGCAATTTTCCCGGGCGCTCCGGCACGCGGGAAGACAGCGTGTTCTTGTGCAGCCCTGAAACGGCGGCGGCCTCGGCCATCCAGGGTGTCATCACCGACCCGCGAACCCTCGACATGCCTTACCCCCGCCCCCAGGAGCCCGTCCAGGTCAAGGTGGACCGTGACATGTTCAAGGCTCCGCTTCCCCTTGAAGAAGCCCGGTTGAAAGCGCTGCAGAAAACCGACAACACCCCCGCGCTGCCAGAACTCAGCCCGCTGCCCCATCGTCTCGACATTCCCGTCCTGCTGGTCACGGGAGACAATATCTCCACCGACGACATCATGCCCGCCGGACAGCGGGTGCTGCCGTATTGGAGCAGCGTGTATGCGTCGGCGCCGTTCACGTTCGAGGCGGTCGACCCGACCTACGCCGAGCGCGCAGACAGCACCCGCACCCAGGGCGGGCACGCAATTATTGGCGGGGCGAATTACGGGCAAGGCTCCAGCCGCGAGAATGCCGCACTGGTGCCACGCTATTTGGGGCTACAGGTGGTGGTCGCGAAGAGTTTTGCGCGGATTCACTGGCAAAACCTGATCTGCTTCGGGGCTCTACCACTGACGTTTACCCGCGAGCAAGACAATGCCCTACCCGCAGAGGGCGACCGCTTGGTGATCGAAGATCTCTATGAGCAACTGGAGTGCGGGGACACGCTGACCGCGCATGTCCCCGGTAAAGGCGAGCTGACGCTACATCATGGTCTCAGCCCCCGCCAGCGGGAGCTGATCGCGCAAGGTGGCGTGATCAACCACCTGCGCCAGCGTCACGCTTAGAACTCTTCCCAGTCGTCTGCGCTATGCTCGGCAGACGACGGCTTGGCGGCCAGGGCTGGACGCTTGAGCTCCTGGCCCGCCCCCGTGCCGTTGGCGCCGCTGGCGGGCAACGCTTGGCGCGCCCCGCTGCGTGACGGCGCTGAGGCGCTGTCTTCTCCTAGCACGAACGAGTTGATCAGTTCGTTCAGGTGCTCGGCGTGGCGGCGCATGTCCGCTGCGGCGGTGGTGGCCTCTTGCACCATGGCGGCGTTTTGCTGCGTCATGGTGTCCATCTCGGCCACGGCGGTGTTGATCTGACCAATGCCACTGCTCTGCTCTTTGGCCCCCGCGCTGATTTCACCGATCACGTCAGTGACCTTCGAGACGCTTTCGACGATGTCACGCATGGTGGCCCCTGCACTGCGGACCAGCTCCGCACCGGTGTGGGTGTGCTGTACGGATGCATCGATCAGCTCGCGGATCTCTTTCGACGCGTTACTGGAGCGACTGGCTAGCGTGCGAACCTCCTGAGCCACCACCGCAAACCCACGACCGTGCTCCCCTGCGCGGGCGGCTTCGACCGAGGCATTAAGCGCCAGAATATTGGTCTGGAAGGCAATCGCGTCGATCATCGTGATGATGTCACTGATACGCGAGGCGGAGTCGTTGATATCGCGCATGGTGCGCTCGACCTGCCCCATGGCCTCTTCGCCTTGGTGCGCCACTTCGGCGGTGGACTGCACTAACTTGTTGGCCTGCTGGGCATTATCGGCGCTGTGGTTCACGGTGGACGTGATCTCTTCCATGGAAGCCGAGGTTTCTTGCAAGTTGGCCGCTGCCTGCTCGGTGCGCGTCGCCAGTTCTTCCGAGCTGTGGGAAATGTCGCCCGCCGAGTGGTAGACGCTTACGGTGCTGCGGCGTACGTCGCGCAGGGTATCCTGCATGCGGCCAGCAAAGGCGTTGAACTGGACAGCGAGATTCCCCACTTCGTCGTTGCTCTCTATGGTAAGACGACGGGTTAGGTCACCACGACCCTGGGCAATATCAAGCATGGCATCAGCAGCGCGTTTAATCGGGCCTACCAAACGACGAACGAAAGCATACGTCAGCATGGCTATCGCGATGAACAAGGCAGCCGCCATCAGGACAGTGATCCCGATAGAGTCACGTAAATCGCTCATTGCCCGTGTTTCGATCTCGGCCAAGGCGTTTTCCATATCCACCACATAGACCCCCGCACCGATCAGCCAATCCCACTTTTCGAGGCGCCCCACGAACGAGTGCTTCGTTTCCATGGCTTGCGTGCCGGGGTGATCCCATACGTAGCTATAATAACCACCTCCGCTACGAGCAAGCTCGATGATGTCACGAATCAAATAGGTGCCATCGGGCGTTTGCGCATCGATCATATTGGTTCCCTCTCGCTCTGGAGCGGGTGCCGTGACGATATTGTTACCGTCGAAGTCATAAATGAAGAGATAGTTGTTATCTTCAAACCGCATAGCACGGATGATACTGGCCACTTCTTGTTTCGCCGCTTCATCGTTAGGCCCTGCTGCCTCATAGATCGGGGCAATGGCCGTCATGGCCACTTGGACAATGTCTTGGACGGCTGCTCGGCGCTCTTCGATCAACATGTTGCGCTGTTCGGCCAACATCTCCTGAGTATCTTGCGTGCGGCTATACGCATCAAACGACACCAGCGCAACGGTGACCAGCAGCAAAGGAAGCAGCACCAACATCAGTACTTTGGTTTGCAGACTCGAACGGCGCTTTTTCAGCGTGGAGGGGGGATTACTCGTCATGACGTTTCTTCCAATGGAGTCGTGGTCAGATATTTGAATTTTTGTAAATTCATTATCGACCTACTTGCCATCAGCTTTAGCTTGGGATGCGTTTTTTAGTTTATGGACAGTAAATTAGCGTATGAACAGCCGTTTCATAACATGGGTTAAGGTTATCGATCGATTATCGGTTCATGGTGTCGAAGTGGTGGCCAGGGACGGCCCGTTTTGGCGCGGTGCCAGCCACGAAACAACGCTGCCCAGCACCGGGTTTCCCGGGCTGGGCAGCTTTTTTATGCGTCTTTTATGCGTCGAGCGTCGTGAGCAGTTAGGCCGTGGCCACCTGCGGGCGTCGCTCCTCCAGCATGCCTTTATCGAGAATGAAGCGAATGATCTCTTCGAGGCCCACGCCGTCGTAGAGATTGGTGAACACGAACGGCCGCTCGCCGCGCATTTTCTTCGAGTCGCGCTCCATCACCTCCAGCGAGGCGTGTACCTGCTCGGCGATGTCGATCTTGTTGATGATCAGAAGGTCCGATTTGGTGATGCCCGGGCCCCCTTTGCGGGGAATCTTATCGCCAGCGGACACATCGATGACGTAGAGCGTCAGGTCGGAAAGCTCGGGGCTAAAGGTAGCAGAGAGGTTATCCCCGCCGGATTCGACCAGCACCAGCTCCAACTTAGGATGACGGGCGTGTAACTCATCGATGGCCGCCAAGTTCATGGAGGCATCTTCCCGAATCGCCGTGTGCGGGCAGCCGCCGGTTTCGACACCGAGAATGCGGTCGGCGGGCAGCGCATCGTGCTTGAGCAGGAAATCGGCGTCTTCGCGGGTATAGATATCGTTGGTGACCACGGCGATATCGTAGTGGTCGCGCAGTGCCGAGCAGAGTTGCTTGAGCAGGGCGGTTTTGCCGGAGCCGACCGGGCCACCCACGCCAACGCGTAAACAGTGAGTCATGATGTTTCTCCTAATGGATAACGCCCGCTAACTTCGAAACAGGCGGGAGTATTGGGTTTCGTGTAGAGCGCTGGCGAGCGCGACGCCTGGCAGAGCGGGGCCAAGCTCGTCATCGTCGAGTTGATGCGCTTGGTCGACCGCCGTCACCAGCTCTCCCCGTAACCGTTCGATGATGCGTTGCGCCGCCGTATGGCCCAGCGGTAATGCCTTACAGGCCACCGCAAGCTGGTTTTCCAGCCACGCCCAGCCAAACCCCAGCAGCGCTTGACGCACCGGAATGCCACGCTGGTAGGCCGCCCAGGCAAACAGCGTGACATAGCCTGCCTGAGGCGGCAGCAAGGGCGTGAGTGAGTCTTCACTAGGCAGCCGTTCATGTTGGGGTAACAGGTCGAGACTACCCAGCAGCCGCTTGAGCGAGGCGCCAAGGCGGCTATCTTCGGCGGCGAGTTCGGCGGTTTCACGGGTAGCGGCCAGCCAGTCATCCCATTCGGCAACGGCGGTGCCATCCTGCTGTTCGAAAGCGCGATGTAGCCGCTCGATCACGGGCAGCTCGCAGCGGCTCAAGCCATCGTCCAGCACGCCGGAGAGCCACTCGGCTAGGCTCTGCTCGTCACTCACCCAGCCCAGCTCAAAGGCGCTCTCCAGCCCTTGCGAGAAGGCAAAGGCACCGATGGGCAGCGCGGGGCTAACGAGCTGCATCAGCCCGAGCAGCGCGAGGTCGGATGGCGGCTCAGTGGGCATGGTGGTGGTGCACATGGTCGTGGTCGTGGTCGTGGTCGTGGGAATGAGCGTGGTGATGACTGTGCGAATGCCCACCACCCACTTGATTATAGGCGCCGGGTTCGGGGTCGAAGGTGGCGTTGTGGTGCTCGAGCGTCGCGCCTAGCAGCTCGGCCAGCTCTTCGAGGACGTGGTCGGGTGGAAAACGTACCCAGCCGCCCTGCTCGTCTTCACCCAGTGCCAGCTGCACATGGCGATTGCCGAGGTGGTACGCCAGCCGGGCCAGGGGTAAGCCAGTACTCACTCGCGCGGTCACTACAGGCTCGATCGCGGCGCACACGCGGACGACCTCCCCATTGTCGGCCTTCAGGCCATCGCCATCGCGCAATACCGGGCCGCGATCCAGAAACAACCCCAGCTCGCGGCCGCTATCGCTCTCGGCTTTCAAGCGGCCACGAATGCGCAGCTCGAAGGGCAGTGTCAGCGTGTCGCTGGCGGTGCTTTCGTCTATCGGCCCTAAGCGCTCAATTAATTTCAGCATGCTCTCATCCTTTCTCGATCCTTGAAGGCTGAGCCGGGGGTAGGCCGTAGAGAGGGTCTTTTGCCATGGATGGCAAAAGTAGCGTACAGGGACGTATTTACAGCGCCCTCTCGTAGGCCTACCCCCGGCGCCCCGGGCAACAACTCAATCAAAACAAGTGATACCGCTGCGCCAGCGGCAGTTCGTTGGCGGGCTCGCAGGTGAGCAGTTCGCCGTCGCAGCGCACTTCGTAAGTTTGCGGGTCGACGGTGAGCTCTGGGCAGGCGTCGTTGAGCTTCATGTCCTTTTTACGCACGCCGCGCACGTTCTTGCAGGCGGACAACGTGCTTTGTAGGCCAAGCCGCTCCTGGATGCCCGCATCGATGGCGGCCTGGCTGACGAAGTTGAGCCTTACCTGGCTGGCCGCCCGACCAAAGGTGCCGAACATGGGGCGGTAGTGCACCGGCTGCGGTGTAGGAATCGAGGCGTTGGGGTCGCCCATGGGTGCAGCCGCAATCATGCCGCCTTTCAAAATCAGCGATGGCTTCACGCCGAAGAACGCGGGCTTCCACAGCACCAAATCCGCCAGTTTACCTACCTCAATCGAGCCCACTTCATGGGCGATGCCGTGGGTAATCGCAGGGTTGATGGTGTACTTGGCAATGTAACGCTTGGCGCGCAGGTTATCGGCCCCCATCGCCTCGTCTTCCGGCAGCAGGCCGCGCTGCACCTTCATTTTGTGCGCCGTTTGCCAGGTGCGGCAGACGACTTCGCCCACCCGGCCCATGGCCTGGGAGTCGGAAGCGATCATCGAGATCACGCCCAGGTCGTGCAGGATATCCTCGGCGGCGATGGTTTCGCGACGAATACGTGAATCGGCAAAGGCCACGTCTTCGGGAATATTGGGGTCCAGGTGGTGGCACACCATGAGCATATCCAAGTGCTCGTCGATGGTGTTCACCGTGTAGGGACGTGTGGGGTTGGTGGAGGACGGAAGCACATACTCCTTGGAGCAGGCGGTGAGAATGTCCGGGGCGTGACCGCCGCCTGCGCCTTCGGTGTGGTAGGTGTGGATGCCGCGCTCTTTGAAGGCCGCCAGGGTGTCTTCCACGAAGCCGGATTCGTTGAGCGTATCGGTGTGGATGGCGATCTGCACGTCGTACTTTTCCGCCACGCTCAGGCAGTTATCGATAGAGGCCGGGGTAGTCCCCCAGTCTTCGTGGAGTTTGAGGCCCATGGCACCGGCTTCCAACTGCGCTTCGAGCCCCTCCGGCAGGCTAGCGTTGCCCTTGCCGAGCAGGCCGATGTTCATGGGCAGATCGTCCACTGCTTGCAGCATCTTGCCAATGTGCCACTCGCCGGGGGTGCAGGTGGTGGCGTTGGAGCCGGTGGCGGGGCCGGTGCCGCCGCCGAGCATGGTGGTGACGCCGCTCATCAGCGCTTCTTCCACCTGCTGGGGGCAGATGAAGTGGATATGCGCGTCGATGCCGCCTGCAGTGAGAATTTTGCCTTCGCCCGCGATCACTTCGGTGCCAGGCCCGATCACGATCTCAACATCGGGCTGGGTGTCGGGGTTGCCGGCTTTGCCGATGGCGGCGATGCGGCCGTTTTGCAGCCCCACATCGGCTTTGACGATGCCCCACCAGTCCAGAATCAGCGCGTTGGTGATCACGGTGTCCATCACCGAGGCATCCTGGCGCTGGCTTTGGCCCATGCCATCGCGGATCACCTTGCCGCCGCCGAACTTCACTTCTTCACCGTAGTGGGTGGCGTCTTTTTCGACTTGGATCCAGAGTTCGGTGTCGCCTAGGCGCACGCGGTCGCCTACCGTGGGGCCGTACATATCGGCGTAGGCTTGCCGACTGATCTTGTTTACCGATTTCATATTTGCCTCTGCCTCAAGCGTTGAGTCCAGTGCTGGGCGGTCATCGGCTGTGTGAACAGTCACCCAGCCGATGCCCGCCCTACCGACGGTTGTTCTTTATTAATCCGTTGGCTAATCGAGCGGCCCCATCACATCGCCACGGAAGCCGTAGATTTCCCGCTTGCCGACGAACGGTATCAGCGTGACGTCGCGGGTTTGGCCAGGTTCGAAGCGGATGGCGGTGCCGGCGGCGACGTCCAACCGGTAGCCACGGGTCTTGTCGCGGTCGAACACCAGCGCCGGGTTGGCCTCGGCAAAGTGGTAGTGGGACCCCAGCTGAATGGGGCGGTCGCCGGTGTTGGCCACCTCGACGGTGATGCGTTCTCGGCCCGCGCACAGCTCGATATCACCTTCTTGCAACTGATACTCACCGGGAATCATGGCGCTCTCCTAGCGGTGGACGGTTAATTGATTGGGGTGTGAACGGTGACCAGCTTGGTACCGTCGGGGAAGGTGGCCTCCACCTGCACTTCATCGACCATCTCCGCCACGCCCTCCATCACGTCGTCGCGGGTCAGGATCTCGCGGCCGTAACTCATCAAATCGGCCACGCTCTTGCCATCCCGTGCGCCTTCCATGATCTCGAAGCTGATCAGCGCCACGGCTTCGGGGTAGTTGAGTTTCAGGCCGCGCGATTTGCGGCGTTCGGCAAGCTGAGCCGCGGTAAACAGCATCAGCTTGTCTTTGTCTCGTGGGGTTAACTCCATAGGGCTGCTCTCCAGCAGTGCTCGAAAGATAGATTCAGGTTAGCCAAATACGCGGCGTGTGCGCCTTGCGCTCGATCCAACGGGGCCGCAGTAGGTGCCAGGCCTGCTCACACAGCGCCCAGGCCTCATTTCGGGATGCACCTAAATAGCGCAATAGCAGTACGCCATGGCGAACGGTCACCGCCCAGCGGGAGTTGCTCGGCAGCGCTTCACGCAATGCTTCAATAGCCGCAGCGGCATCGTCGATGCCCACCGCCCAGAGCGTGGCCTGCACCGTTGCGCCGCCTTGGCCCCAGCGGCCCACAAAGCGTGGGTGCCCGGGGTCGAGCGGCTGGCGTTCAAGCCACAGCGGTTTGCCATCCAGAGTCAAGCGAAAGTGCTGCTCGATGCGCCCGGAGACATAGGGCAGGTCGCTTGCCGGGCGGCCGAGGGCCATTACCTCCCAGCCTAAGCAGCGGGCTCGGCCCTGTAGCGCGATATGGGTGCGCTGAGTGCCCTTTGAGCCATCGAACGCGATGGTTTCCTGGGGCAGCCACTCCAAGGCGCCGCCCTCTTCGACCGTCAGCTCGGTGTTCTGGGTCCAAGCCACACCTTGGCTGTCAGCTTTGTAGAGCTTGTTGGCAGCGGGGGTGGTGAGCAGCGCGTGTGCGCCGCGCTCGACATGGGCACGAATGGTCAGCGCATCGCCGCTCACCAGCCCCCCGGGCGGGTGTAGTACGTATACGTGGCACGCCTCATGGCTGCCCTCTGGATAGAACGGGCGCTGCACCCGTAACGGTCCTTGGTGGCGCGCCTGCACTAGCCGGGTAACACCATCGCGATGGGCAAAGCGTAGCGCCAGCGAGGCGGCCCAGCGGCGCTCGGCATCGAAACGGTGGCCTGAATCGGCGGCGGGTGGGGCAAGTTCGCTCAGCATCATGGGGCGCTATCGCTTCCTTGTGGATACATCATTGCCTTACGAATGCAAAGAGTGCGCCAAAATGGTGAAAGCGTGGTATCGGCGCTGCGCAGCCACCCACATCGCGGTCTACCTCTACCGACATGCGTTTCATTACCGCTCTCAAGCACCAAAAAAGAGCACCGCCATCCGATATTGCACCAAATAGTCTCAATGACCGAAGGCGTCCTTCGCGGCAATACACCACAGCGTTCATATACGGCACTGAGTGCGCTGCTCACGCGTCAAGCTGTACAATTCTCTCTCTTTAAGCCGCTTACAAAGCATAGTGTGAGATGCGACCTTTCCGCTCGGCAAATTCCATGGGGTACCGTGTAGCGCTCTACTTGGCGTTCGCGGCGCTCTTTCTGGTATTTGCCGGGCCGCTCCTCTCGCAGTTTCAAGCGCAGGGCCACGCTACCGCGCATGCCCATGGCCAGCATGCCACGCATTCTACGACGTCGCCCGCCCCGTCGCCGCACGACCATGATCCGCTCCACCGCTGGTATCACCCCTGTGATTATTGCGGCTTATGGCAGCATACGCCGACCGCCCCTCAACACTTACCCGCCATTGGCAGCACGGCATTTCCATCGCGTACACCCCTGCCCTCGGTGTTCGCTTCGCGCGCTGCAGTGTCACGTCACTATCCCCACGCTCACTCCCGCGCCCCACCGTCGCCACGCCTCATTTAACGCACCGATCTTTCCCCTTTGCCACCCCATGACGGGCCACCCCATAACGGGTGTGGCTAACCACTTATTTTGCCCGTGACGTCGCTGGTACGCCCGGCGCGGCGCCACGGGCACTTGGAGCGTTGTATGACGATGCCGTCTTCCCAGGTGGCGCGCAAAGCGTCACTCGATCTGTATCGCGCCGTTTGGCGCTGGCACTTTTATGCAGGCCTGTTAGTCCTGCCTTTTTTGATTACTCTGTCGCTGACCGGAGCGCTTTACCTGTTCGATGACGAGCTGGATGGCCTCATCCACTCCGATCTCAAGCGCGTGGAGGCACAGCAGGACGTGCAGCTACCCGCAACGCTCGTGAGCGCCGCGCTGCAGGCGCACCCCGGCACGGCGGTGAAGTACACCTCCCCCACCACGCCGGAAAGCTCGGCTGAAATTACCGTCAATGCCCTTAGCGGAGAACGGTTGGCCGTCTATGTGAACCCGTACACTGCCGAGGTGCTGGGCTCGCTGGATGACCGGGGCACGGTGATGTGGACCGTGCGCTACCTGCATAGCTTTAAATTTTTCGGGCAAACGCCGCGCAAGCTGATCGAGATGGCCGCGGGCTGGTCGATCTTGCTGGTCGCCACGGGCATCTATCTGTGGTGGCCACGCAAAGGTAGCGGCGGCGTGGTGCGCGTGCGCGGCAAGCCCAAAAGCCGCGTATTCTGGCGCGACCTGCACGCGGTGCTGGGGCTCTTTGTCGGCGGGTTTATCGTCTTTCTGGCCATTACCGGCATGCCGTGGTCGGGGGTGTGGGGCGCGCAGGTGAATGAGTGGGCCAACGGCAATAACTTTGGCTACCCGTCCGGCGTGCGTGTTGAAGTGCCGATGTCCAACGCCTACCTGAGCGACCAGGGCAGCACGAGCTGGTCGCTGGAGCAGGCGCAAGTGCCGGAATCGACACCGCCCGCCGCGCCCACCCCGCGCATTGGGTTGAACAACGCCGTGGCGCAGCTGGAAGCGCTGGGCTTGCAGCAGGGCTACACGGTCAACCTACCTACCACGGCCGCCGGGGTGTACACCGGCTCGATTTATCCCGATGACTTGTCCCAGCAGCGCGTGGTCCACCTCGACCAGTACAGCGGCAAGCCGCTAATCGATATGCGCTACGCCGACTACGGCCCGCTCGGTCGCTGGCTGGAGTTTGGAATTAATGTACATTTGGGGCAGGAGTTTGGGCTGATCAATCAGCTCGTGCTGCTGGCGGTGTGTATCGCGATCATCGTGATGTGCGTGGCGGCCGGTGTGATGTGGTGGAAACGCCGTCCTTCGGGGGGCATGGGCGTGCCGCCCTTGCCCACTGATAAGCGCGTGTTTCGTGGGCTGATCGCCATGTTAGTGATAGGCGGCGTGCTGTTTCCGCTCGTTGGGGCGTCGCTGCTCGTGATGCTGATCATCGACTGGCTGATCGTGCGGCCATTGCAAGAGCGCCGCCCCGCTCGCCAAGGCTAGCGGGGCGGTAGACTGACGCGGCGGGCTGCTTAGTGCGCCGCGTGATTATGGCCATGACTATGACCACTTTCATGGTGGTGACCCTCTGGAGACTCCCCTACGGGCAGCACCCGAAGCTCGATCTCCATCGGCTCGGCGTGTTGGAACTCCAGCGTCACGGGGACGGGCTCACCCTCGACGATGGGTGAGTCCAGTTCCATCAACATCAAGTGCAAGCCGCCCGGCGCGAGCGTCACGCTCCCACCTGCCGGTAACTCGATGCCACCGGGCAGGGGGGCCATGCGCATCACATCGCCGTCCATCTCCATGATGTGAATCTCGACACGCTCGGTGACCGGACTGGTCGCTCCTATCAGCATGTCGTCGCCATCGCCGTGATTGGTAAGGGTGACGAAGCCACCGCCCGCCCCCGCTCCCGGCGGCGTGGCACGGGTCCAGGGTTGCTCCGCTTCGATAGCGGAGTGCCCTGCCATCGCCTCAGAGGAATCGCCACCGTGATGGGCCGCCAACAGCGGGGTACTCATCATCAACAGTGCTGTAAGTAGCGTAGCGCGCATCGACATGGTGTTCTCCGTAGATAAATGACCGAAACAAGGCAGACAGCGATATTACTCAGTGGCAGCGGCCACCACCACCCGGTCGCGCCCACTGCGTTTCGCTTGGTACAGCGCTTGGTCGGCACGCTGCATCGAGCGCTGGTAATCGGGGTGACCATCGTGCAGCGTGACACCGATACTCACCGTGACGTTCAGCAGCGTATCGGCAGCGGCCAACATCGGCTCTTTGGCCACGGCGTGGCGCAGCCGCTCGGCAAACAGGCGGCTACCGTCTTGGTCCGTATCCACTAGCACGATCAAAAACTCTTCACCGCCCATGCGGAACACGTAGTCACCGCCCCGGGTCGAGCGGTCGAGAATGCTGGCCACCTGCTGCAGCACATGGTCGCCCGCGTCATGGCCGTGGGTATCGTTGATCGCCTTGAAGTGATCGATATCCACCATGAGAAGCGCAAAACACTTTTCCGAGTGGCGCGCGATCTCTATTTCACGGTTCAGCACCACCGAGAGGAACTTGCGATTGAGCAAACGCGTCAGGCTATCGCGGCCTGCTTCGAGCCCCGAGGCGCGATCCAGAACGTCATCCAACAGCATCAAGATCGTGCGAGCCGCATCGCGAATGCTGCTCAACGCGGTCAGGCGACGCTGGCTGTCTGAGTCGCCTAGCTGGGCGAGCCACTCCTCGTCCACGCGGCGAACATGCCGTGAAATGGTGGTAATTTCCGGCGCGCCCTCAAAGGCGTGACACGCCTTGTGGTGATACCAAAGCCCAAACTCGGAACTGGCTAATCGGGGTAAAGCCGTCGTTGCCTGCTGCGCAGCGACGGCAAACATCAGTGCGTTTTCCCAATCGAGCAGCGCCGAACGCTGCCGCTCGCGCTCATCGCCGATGCTCTGGGTCAAAGAGAACAGCTTATAGGCTTCTTCGGTGCGGGTATTGCGATTGTTGGCCACGGAGTAGGCGTGGCTCATGATTTCCATCGCCATATCGATATGATCGGACACATACACCGCCGCCTCGCCGGAGGAGAGTTCCGCCCCCAGGGTAGCGTGAATGTGCGCATACAGCGCCTGCTTCAACTGTCGCGCGCCGTTGAGCACTAAATTCACGGGAATATCGATACGCGCATGCACTTGGCCAACCTTTTCCTGCTGCTCGACCAGCGATTCGAAATCCGCATGCTCGACGGCAAACATAGCACTGAGCCAGCGCTGCATGGAGGGGTGCAGCCGGTTTTTTACCTGCTCATTGGAGAGAAACAGCGACGCGTGGGGGTCTTCCAACATCACTTGATAAAAATGATCGGCAAAGATATCGCGGCGGGATTCCACCAGCGTCTCCACCGCCTGGCGAAGCGCCACCGGCGTGCGCTCCAGGAGTGCCTGCCACTCGGCAGCGAGCTGATGTTTGTCTTTATAACGCATACCCCACCCAAAGATTGTTGTTGAAACTGGCCATGTTACACATAAAACGCAGCGCCAAAACCTACTCAGCGCAGGGTTTTAAGCAAAAAGCCCCCTCTTTTCTACATGAAACGAGAGGGCTATTAGAGTGTGCTCAGTAAACAGGAAAAGAAAGGTTAAAGGGGGTGTGGATAACTCAAACCGTCAAATGCTGCTTGATCAGCTCGTTGGAGAGTTCGCTGATCTCGCCTTTGGCCACCGGACGGCCGCGGTCCATGATGACGAAGCGATCGGCGTATTTGCGGGCAAAGGGCAGCTTTTGCTCGACCAGCAGCACCGTCAGGCCGTCCTCTTTGATCAGTTGGCGAATCACCTGGCCGATTTGGGCGACGATATTGGGCTGAATGCCCTCGCCGGGCTCGTCCAGAATCAGCAGCTTCGGTTCGATCACCAGCGCGCGGCCAATGGCAAGCTGCTGCTGTTGCCCGCCGGATAGGTCACCGCCACGGCGGTGCTTCATCTCCTTGAGCACTGGAAATAGCTCGTAGATGCGCTCGGGAATTTTCTTCAGCCCGTCGCCTCGGGCGGCCAAGCCGGTGCGCAGGTTCTCCTCCACCGTGAGCAGCGGGAATATCTGCCGCCCCTGTGGCACGAAGCCGATGCCCAGTCGCGAGCGCGCTTCCACGGCTTTTTTGGTGAGTTCGATCTCGCTGCCGTCGCCCTGGTAGCGCAGCTGGCCACTTTTCACCGCGACTTCGCCCATGATGGCTTTCATCAGGGTGGTTTTACCCACCCCGTTGCGGCCCATCACGCAGGTGCACTGCCCGGCGGGCACGTCTAGGTCTAAGTCCCACAAGGTGTGGCTCTCGCCGTAGAACTGGTTGAGCTTTTCAATGGCTAGCATCAGGCGCTCTCCTCTTCATCCGACCCTAGATACACCTCGACCACTTTAGGGTCGTTGGAGACCTGATCCATGCTGCCCTCGGCCAGCACGCTGCCCTGGTGCAGCACGGTCACCTTGCGCGCAATCGAGCGCACGAAGCCCATGTCGTGCTCTACCACCACCACCGACTGCTTGCCCGCCAAGCCGGTGAGCAGCTCGGCGGTGCGCTCCATCTCCTGCTCGGTCATGCCCGCCACCGGCTCATCCACCAACAGCAGACGCGGGCGCTGCATCAACAGCATGCCGATCTCCAGCCACTGTTTTTGGCCGTGGGAGAGGATCCCGGCGGGCTGAAAGCGCAGCTCGGTCAGGCCGATGGTTTCCAGCACGTCGTCGATGCGGTCTTTGATCTCCCCAGTCATGCGGGCGGTCAGCGTGGGGAAGATGCGCTTGTCAGCGGCCATCGCCAGCTCCAGGTTCTCGAACACGCTGAGCGCTTCGAACACCGTGGGCTTCTGGAACTTACGGCCAATGCCGAGGCTAGCAATGTCTGGCTCGTTCATTTGCAGCAGGTTGTGGCGGCTGCCGAACCACACGCTGCCCTCGGTAGGCCGCGTCTTGCCGGTGATGATATCCATCATGGTGGTTTTACCGGCCCCGTTGGGGCCGATGATGCAGCGCAGCTCGCCGTCGTCGATGGTCAAGTTCAAGTTGTTGATCGCCTTGAAGCCATCGAAGCTGACGGTGACGTCTTCCATATACAGAATCGGGCCGTGGCGCACGTCGACCGGCGAGGACTGGGTCGCCATGAAATCGAACACCCTATCCCGCGCTTTTAGCGATTGTAATAGGCTCATGCGGTGGCCTCCTTGGGTGGGTGATCCTCCTCTTTACGGCGCTTTAGGTGGCCTAACAGCCCCGCTACACCTTTCGGCAGCAGCACCGTGACCAGCACGAACAGCGCACCCAGGGCGAACAGCCAGGCGTCGGGCATGATGCCGGTGAAAATGGTTTTGGCGTAGTTGACCAAAATCGCGCCGATCACCGCGCCGTACAGCGTGGCCCGGCCACCCAACGCCACCCACAGCACGATTTCGATGGAGAACAGCGGCGAGAACTCGCTGGGGTTGATGATACCCACCTGCGGTACATAAAGCGCCCCGGCAAGGCCTGCCAGCATGGCCGAGACCACGAACACGAAGAGCTGGAAGCGCTCGACGCGATAGCCTATGAAACGCGTGCGCGCCTCGGCATCCCGCGTGGCCACACAGACCCGGCCCAGCTTGCTGGTGACGATGGCGCGGCAGAGGATATAGCCCAGCGCCAGCGCCACGCCGGTGGCAATGAATAGCCCCAAGCGGGTGGCGTCGCTACGCAGGTTGAAGCCCAGCAGCTCGCGGAAATCGGTCAGGCCGTTATTGCCGCCAAAGCCCATCTCGTTGCGGAAGAAGGCCAGCATCAGGGCAAAGGTGAGCGCCTGGGTGATGATCGAGAGATACACCCCCGTGACCCGCGATCGGAAGGCCAAAAAGCCGAACACCAGCGCCAGCATCCCCGGTGCCAGTAGCACCATGGCAAAGGCGAACCAGGCCATGTCGAAGCCGTGCCAGTACCAGGGCAGGCTGTCCCAGTTGAGGAACACCATGAAGTCCGGCAGGACCGGATGGCCGTAGGTGCCTCGGTCACCGATTTGGCGCATCAGATACATGCCCATGGCGTAGCCGCCAATGGCGAAAAACGCCCCGTGGCCCAGGCTCAAGATGCCCAAATAGCCCCACACCAAATCCACCGCCACCGCGAGCAGCGCGTAGCTCAGGTACTTACCGAACAGGTTGACGGTGTAAGCGTTCACATGCAGCGGATGCCCCTGGGGCACCGCCAAATGCAGCACGGTGACCAGCACCAGGGCGCTCAACAGGACGCCGAGGAAAAGTTGCGTGGCCCGCTCACCGAACGGGCGTGTCAGCCAGAATTGACTAGACGTCGATTGCATCGTCATCACTTAGCCCTCCGCAGCCCGGCCCTTCTGCGGGAAGAGTCCACGCGGGCGTTTTTGAATGAATAGAATGATGAACACCAGCACGATGATCTTGGCCAACACGGCACCGGCCCAGGGCTCCAGCACCTGATTGATCACGCCCAGCGAGAGCCCCGCCACCAGCGTGCCCCACAGGTTACCCACGCCGCCGAATACCACCACCATGAACGAATCGATGATGTAGTTCTGGCCGAGGTTGGGTCCCACGTTGGTGAGCTGGGAGAGCGCCACGCCCGCCAACCCCGCCACGCCCGAGCCCAGCGCAAACGTCATGATGTCCACGCGAGTGGCACGAATGCCCATGGAGCGTGCCATGGCGCGGTTCTGGGTGACGGCACGCACTTCGAGTCCTAGTCGGGTGCGGCGCATGATCAGCATCAGCGCGGCAAACACCACCAGCGCAAAGCCCAGCACGTACATACGGTTGAGGGTCAGCGAGAGCGCGTCGTTGATCACCAGCGAGCCGCTCATCCACTCCGGCGTCACCACGGTGCGGTTGAGCGGTGAAATGACCGTGCGCACCAGCTGCTGAAGAATCAAGCTGATACCGAAGGTGGCCAGCAAGGTTTCCAGCGGGCGGCCTTTGAGGAACTGAATCACACCCCGCTCGATGGCAATGCCTACCAGGGCGGCCACCATAAAGCCCGCCGGAATCGATAGAATCAGCGCCAGCCCCGGCTGGCCCGGCAGCAGCTGCTGCATCATCCAAGTGGTGTAAGCGCCCAGCATCATCAGCTCGCCGTGGGCCATGTTGATCACGCCCATAACGCCAAAGGTAATCGCCAGGCCAATGGCTGCCAGCACCAGCACCGAGCCCAGGCTCAAGCCGAAGTAGAGCGTCTCCAGGCCGCGGTTGATCTTGAGTTGCTGCTCAATGCCAGCCAGCGCCGCTGTTGCTGCATCGGCAACAACAGCGTCGTCGCTGTTCGCCGCACGGCCCAGCGCCACGCGAGCTCGCGGGTGTAGGCTGCCGGTGAGGGCTTCTACGCCTGCCATGTCACCCTGTTCCGCGCGGTATATCGCCACCGCTTGCGCCAAGCGTGTGCGCACGTACTCATCTTCTGCGTCGGCAATCACCGGTGCCAACGTCTCGGCAAGCTCGCCGTCCACTTCACCCAGCAGACGGTCGGCGGAGGTGCGGCGGCGCTCGACGTTGGGGGAGTAGAGATCCACCACGGCAATGGCGCTACGCAGCTGGTTACGCAGCGCATTGTTGATGCCGATGCGGTCCAAGTCGCGGCGAGACATGTCGCCCAGCGGCTCGTTGGTCAGCGCATCGGCCACCGGCCAGTCGCGGCCGCGATTATCCAGCACCAGCACGAAGCGGCCATCGTCGGTGCGCTGCAGGCGGCCATCCAGCAGCGCCTGCAGCCAGTCGCGGGCGCGCTCGTCGTCGCTTTGCAAAATGGCGGTAATGGCGTCGCCTTTATCGCGGTAGGAGTCCACATCCAGCGCTGTCAACAGCGCGAGGGCTGCTTGGTCATCGGGGGTCGAGGAGCTGCTTTGTGCCTGCGCCGTCAAGGCGGTGCCGAGTAGCATCAGACACAGTAGCCCCAAGGAAAGGAAACGCCTCATGGGGTTCTTCCTTTGGTGATCGAAGAGGGGAGATAGCGTGCTCCCCTACTGCACCGATAAACAGGCACAGTAGGGGCAAGGATTGCCCGGCGAGCGTTATTCGGCGAGCGCTGCTTCGGCTTCTTCTGCGGCGGTGCTACCCCCGCACGAGCCGTTCACAACGTTGAAGTTGCCGCACTCCATGGGCTTGCGCCAATCGGCGATCAGGTCGCGGGAGCCCGGTAGGTAGTCCGACCACGCATCACCGGCCACGGTAGAGGGCGTTTGCCAAACGATATCGAACTGCCCGTTATCCTGAACTTCACCAATCAGCACTGGTTTGGTGATGTGGTGGTTGGGCATCATCGCCGCATAGCCGCCGGAGAGGTTCGGCACGGTCACGCCGATAATCGCGTCTTTCACCGCGTCCACGTCGGTGGTACCCGCTTTACGCACCGCTTCGGCCCACATGTTGAAACCGATGTAGTGCGCTTCCATGGGGTCGTTGGTCACCGACATCTCGTCACCGGTATGCTCGATCCAGGCATCGATGAAGTCGTAGTTGGCGTCGGTATCCACGCTCATGAAGTAGTTCCAGGCGGCCAGGTGGCCCACCAACGGCGCGGTATCGATACCGGACAGTTCCTGCTCGCCCACCGAGAAGGCGATGACCGGAATGTCGGCGGCGTCGATACCCTGGTTAGCCAGCTCGCGGTAGAACGGCACGTTGGCGTCGCCGTTAATGGTAGAGATCACGGCGGTGGGCTTACCCTCTTCGCCAAAGCGGCGGATTTCGGAGACGATGTTCTGCCAATCCGAGTGGCCGAAGGGCGTGTAGTTGACCATGATGTCCTCTTCCGCCACACCGTGCTCATCTTTCAGGAAGGCTTCTAAGATGCGGTTGGTGGTGCGCGGGTAGACATAGTCGGTACCGATCAGCGCGAAGCGCTCGATGCCCACTTCGTTGATCAAATACTCCACGGCAGGAATGGCCTGCTGATTAGGGGCAGCCCCGGTGTAGAAGACGTTTTCCGACGACTCTTCGCCCTCGTACTGCACCGGGTAGAACAGCAGGCCGTTGAGCTCTTCGACCACAGGCAGCACCGCTTTACGGGAGACGGAGGTCCAGTTGCCGAAGATCACATCCACCTCTTCCTGGGCCAGCAGCTCACGGGCGCGTTCGGCAAACAGCGGCCAATTGGACGCAGGGTCGACCACCACGGCCTCTATCTGACGGCCCAACAGGCCACCGGCCTCGTTCTGCTGCTCGATGAGCATTTCCACGGTGTCTTTCAGGGTGGATTCACTGATGGCCATGGTGCCAGAGAGCGAGTGCAGAATACCGACTTTGATGGGGTCGTCATCTTGGGCGACCGCTTGGGCGCTCGCGCTTATAACGGCGGCGGTGATCAAGGCAGTAGCGAAACGGCTAAGGGTACGAGGGTGTGTCTTGCGCTGCAGTGTGGTCACTTGAACCTCCTTGCGCCCCTTATGGTTGGGGCTCGTGTTTGGGGTACCGCGGCCAAGCGTTGTCGTTATCGAGGCGACGGAGCACTTGGTGCGTCCACTCGTGGGTAGCGAGTTGCTGCTCGTTCTTCACACGTCGCTCTACACACTGCAAGGGGTGCGCCAATGTGGAACAAAGACCATGATTAAAAACACAATCAACCACTTAGCCGTATACAAAAAACATGCTCCAGGCCACTTAGCACCAAAATAGCGCAATACAGTAGCGCGCATGCACGGTTGTCATGCACCAACAAGATGCTTTGCACCACAGGCGGTGATATAGCATAAAAAAAAGCGTCCTCGCAGACGCGAGGACGCTTTAGGGTTCCGCCATAGCGGGTCAGTTAGCAGCGGTGGCCGCTTTGTTGCGCCGCTTTTTGAGCAGCGGCAGCCCCAGCGACAGCACCGCAATCACCAGTAGCGCCAGCGAGATGGGCTTGTCGATGAAGGTGGTCCAGTCACCGCCGGAGATCTGCAGCGCCCGGCGCATGGACTCTTCCATGATGTTGCCGAGGATCAGCGCCAGAATCAGCGGCGCGGTGGGGAAGCCAAACAGACGCATACCCAAGCCCAACAGGCCAAAGCCCAGTAGCAGCAGCAGATCGAACACGCTGAAGCTCATGCCGTAAACGCCGATCATGCAGAAGATCAGGATCATCGACAGCAGCAGCGGGCGCGGCAGGTCGAGGATTTTGGCGATCAGCGGAATCAGCGGCAGGTTGAGTACCAGCAGGAAGATGTTGCCGATGTACATACTGGCAATCACGCCCCAGAACACGTCTGGGCGCTGCTCCAGCATCATCGGGCCAGGCGTGACGCCCATCACCAGCAGCGCGCCCAACAGCACCGCCGTCGTGCCGGACCCCGGCACCCCCAGCGTCAGCAGCGGTACGAACGAGCCGGTACACGCGGCGTTGTTGGCCGCTTCCGGCGCGGCCACGCCTTTGATGTTGCCTTGACCAAAGGTGTCGCCATCTTTCGCCAGGCGCTTCTCCATGCTATAGCCCAGGAAGGAGCCAATGGTGGCGCCCGCCCCCGGCAATACGCCGGTAAAGAAGCCCAGTACGGAGCTGCGGCTGATGGGGCCAGCGATCTTCTTCACTTCGCCACGGCTCAGCTTCAGCGAGCCGATCACGTTGCGTGGCACTTCTTTACCACCGCCGCCGCGTAGCAGCATGTAGAACACTTCCGCCAGGGCGAAGATACCCAGCGCCACGACCAGGAAGTCGATCCCGTCGAGCAGCTGGATCGAGTCGAAGGTAAAGCGCTCGGTGCCGGTTTGCGTGTCGATCCCGACGATCGAAATCATCACGCCGACGACCGCCGCAATCAGGCCTTTGACCAGCGACTTGTCCGACAGTGATACGACCGCCGTCAAGCCCAGCACCATCAGGGCGAAGTACTCAGCCGGGCCAAAGCTCACCGCCACTTTGGAAAGCAGCGGGGCCACCAGCATCAAAAAGATCACCGACACCGTGCCGCCGATGAAGGAGGCGTAAGCGGCAATGGCCAGCGCCTTACCCGCCATGCCCTGCTTGGCCATCGGGTAGCCATCGAAGGAGGTAGCCACCGTGCCCGCCACGCCCGGGGCGTTGAGTAGGATGGAGGAGGTCGAGCCGCCGAAGATGGCGCCGTAGTAGACCCCGGCCATCAGAATCAACCCGGAGGAGGGCTCCATGGCAAAGGTAATCGGAATCATCAGGGCCAGCGCGCTGATCGGCCCTAGGCCGGGCAGCATGCCGATGATGGTACCGGCAAACACACCGGCAAATACGTAGGCGATATTGATGGGCTCTAGCGCGATGCCAAAGCCGTACATCAGATTGTTCAAGGCATCCATGGGAGTGTCTCTCGTTAAAGCCTGCTAAGCGTGCGCTTGCACACCTGCTTAGAACGGCAGTAAGCCGGTGGGCAGATAAACATCCATTACCCGCGTCATGGTCAGGTAAAGGGCCAGTACCACGCCCAGCGACGCCGCCAGGTTGACGCCATGGCGTCGATAGCCGTAATAGGCGGTCAACCCCACGCTCAGCAGCGTGGAGGCCAGCACGAAACCCAGCGGCACCAGCAAGAAGGCATAGGCGGCAATGGCCAGTGCCGTCACGATGACGCGTGCCCAGGGAGTGAATAGGAGCGGACCTCGGGTGGCCTCATGGTCGATCTCATCGGCCCCAGCGATGGCACTCGGCTTCTCGAAAAACAGTAGCGCAGCCAGAATCAGCAGCGACACACCCAGCACTTTGGGGAAGAGGTCCGAATCCACTGGGCGCGGCAGAGGGAACGTCGGAATTTGCCAGGCCATGGCCAAGTAAACAGCCGCCACTAGCGCCAGCACGAGCGCTAGCCACTGGTTGATATTCAATCGAGTCATTGGGATTTCTCCGAAGACACCAGCGCTGACGCGCTGGCTCTCGCGGTAACAGATAGACGCATCCGGCGGCGCTTGGCCGCCGGCGTATCGCTAACGGGTGTTGGCGCTTATTGGCGCAGCAGGCCCAGGTCGGTCAGCACGCTGCTGAACTGCTCTTGCTGCTCATCCAGAAAGGCGCCGAACTCTTCGCTATTCTGGTACGCATCGATCCAGCCCAGCTGGTCGCTGGCTTCGCGCCATGCGTCGGTTTCGAGCATGTCAGCAAACAGCGTTTCGTAATATTCGACCGCCTCTTCCGGCATTTCTGGCGCGCCCATCACACCGCGCCAAATGTCGAAGGTGTAGTCGTAGCCCTGCTCTTGGTAGGTGGGCACGTCGGCCAAGCCGCCGCCCAGACGCTCTTCGGAGGAGACGCCCAGCGCACGCAGTTGGCTGCCTTCGCCTAACTGACCCACCGCTTCACCGGCACCGCCGATCACCGCTTCGATGTGGCCGCCCATCAGGTTGGTCATGGCATCGCCACCGCCGGAGAACGGAATGTAGTTCACTGCAGACGCTTCCATTCCCGCTGCCGAGGCCAGGCCCGCCATTGAAATGTGATCCATGGAGCCAGGCGCACTGCCGCCGCCTACGCTCAGGCCGGGGTTGGCTTTGAGTGCTTCGAACAGGTCATCGAGGGTTTGGTACTCGGAGTCCGCCGCCACCAGGATGATGGAGTAATCGGTATTGATTCGCGCGATCGGCGTAAAGTCGGTGTGGTCATAGCGGGAAGCGCCTGCCAGCGGCACCAGAATCATCGGCGGGCTGGTGGCAAACAGTTTATGCGGGTTGCCGCTATCACGGGCGACCTGGGCCCACGCCACTGCGCCGCCGCCGCCGGGTACGTTGATGGCCGCGAAGCTTTCGTCTGCCAGAGACTCCTGCTGAATCACGCGGGACATGGTGCGTACCAGCGTATCCCAACCGCCGCCGGGGTTGGCGGGGGCGATGAATTCGATGGACTTGCTCGGCGTCCACTCCTGCGCTTGGGCAGCGGTCGTCATGGCCAGGGCCGCCATCGGCAGGGCCAGCACGGCGATGCGCTTCAAGGAAAGCGTAGTCATTGGCGTTCTCCACGTTTTTGTTCAGGCGTTATTGTTCAAACGGTGTTTTGGTGGGCGCGGTTTGTTGTGTGCGCCGAACGAACCAAAAGCACGGCTAACCAGCAGCGCTTGGCACTCGATGATTAGCTTTGTGTGGTTACGCCCTGAACGTTAGAAGAGTGCCACCCTCCTCGACAAGCTTATGGCCATTAACGACAAACTGTTCTTTTTGTGCGTTTTGTTCATTTTGTTCACGCTGTGCTGCTCATAGCGTTTCCAGCCATCCTTTGGCGGCGCTCAATAGCCGATAGCGCCGCTCGGGACGGCCTACATCGCCATAGCCCAGCTCGGCACTGACGGCCTGCTCGGCGACCAAAAACTCCAAATAGCGACGCGCCGTCGAGCGGCTCGCCCCCATGGTGCGCGCCACCTGCATGGCCGTGAGCGAATCGGACTCGCAGGCCAGCGCGTCTACGACCCGACGCAGCGTCAAGCGGTCGATACCTTTGGGCAGCGTTCGGCTTGCCGTGCGCGTGGGCTCGCTGGGCGTCATCCGGGACAGCACGTGATCCAGTTCGTCCTGGCTCATTTCCGCGCGATTGGCCAGCGCCTCACGCTCACGGCGAAAGCGGGCCAGCATCTGGTTCATGCGGGTCGCTTCGATGGGTTTGATCAGGTAGTCGAACACGCCGCCACGCAGCGCTTCGCTGATGGTTTCCACCTCTTTGGCGGCGGTGACCATGACGATGTCCACATGAACATGATCCCGTCGGATAGCCCAGAGTAGTTCGAGCCCCTCCACGTCGGGCAAGTAGGCATCGAGCAAAATGAGCTGAATATCGGCGGCGTGCTGTGCCATTAGCGCCTTGGCTTCGCTGCCGTTGCGCGCCATGCCGACCACGTAAAACCCTTCGCTCTGCTCGATGAAGGCGCGATGGATATCGGCAATGCGAAAATCGTCTTCGACGACCAAAATGCCGTATTGCGTCGTAGACATGCGGTGTCCTCTTATTATCGTCGTGTGCTCGTCATGAAGTCAGGGAAGAGTTGGCGGAGTCTGCGCATAGCGCGCGATCCAGCACGGCGATGAAGCACGCCCCCCCCAGCTCACTCTCCTCCAGCGTCACCGCACCGCCATGCTGACGGCAAAGCCTGGCCACCAGGGCGAGACCAATACCCCGGTGTTTGCCGGTCTTGGTGGAGAACCCGTCGACGAAGATCGACTCGGCATGCTCGGCGGGCACGCCGGGTCCGTTATCTTCCACTTCGATGAGCAACTGCTCGCCAAGATCGGTAAAGAATAGCCGCACCTGGGGCTGGTCACCGTGCGGCCCGTTGAGGGCGGCGTGGCAGGCGTTATCCAACAGATTGCCGACCACGCTCATCATCACTTCCTGGCCCGTTGGGGTCAGCGGACAGGAGAGCGAACTCTGCTCGTCGATCTCCAGCGCAACGCCCAGCTCGCGGGCACGGGTGAGCTTGCCCAGCAGTGTACCGCTCAGTACGGCATCCGCCACGTGGCGCATTAAAAAGCTCATTTGCGCCTGGGCACGCTCGGTTTCCTGGTGAATTAGCGCCAGCGCCTCCTCGATGCGCTGAAGCTGCAGCAGTCCCGAAATGGTGTAGAGCTTATTGGAAAACTCATGGGCCTGGGCGCGTAGCATGTCCACATCGCGGCTCGCCTGGGTCAACGCTTGAGAGAGGTCGATGATCTCCCGACGGCTGCGAAAGGTAGCGACGGCCCCCTCTATTTCGCCTTCATGCACAATCGGCACGCGGTTGACCACCACCGGATGATCGCCGAGCCACATCTCCTGGTCGAACTCCTGCTCACCGCGCTTCAAGACTTCCAGTAGCCGCGAGTTGGGCACCACCTCCCGAATGGGCTGGCCTAACAGCACATGCTCGTCGGGCAGCGCCAAAAAGCGCCGTGCCTGCTGATTGACCAGGGTGATATGGCCCTCTCGATTCACCGCAAGAATACCTTCGTGAATCGACTGCAGAATGGCCTCTTTCTCCATGGCCAAGCGAGCGATTTCATAGGGTTCCAAGCCTAAAATGATCTTCTTCAAATGCTGTGAAAGCCAATAAGCACCCGCGAAGCCCAACACGATCATGAGCGCCACGAGGGCCCAGCCCAGACTGGTGTAGCGGGCAACGTCCATATCGACCCGTTCGAGCATGAAGCCCACCGATACCACGCCGATGATATTGCCCTCTTCGTCCCATACCGGTGTCTTGCCACGCATGGCCGTGCCGAGCGTGCCGGTCGCTTCCGAGACATAGGACTGGCCATAGATCAGCGCCTGCTCGTTATCGCCGCCTACCATGGGCTGGCCGATCCGTTCGGGAACGGGATGGGAGTAGCGGATAGACTGGGCATTGCCCACCACCACATAGCGCGCGCCGGTCTCATGGCGCACGCGCTCGGCGAGCGGCTGAATGATGGCAGAGGGGTCAGACGTCGCAAACGCGTTGACGATCTGCGGCATCCCGGCCACGGTCTTGGCCACCGCCAGCGCCCGCTCGCCCATTTGATGGGTGATGATCTCGGCTTTGCGGTGGTTGAGATACGTGCCCTGGGCCAGCAACATCCCCGCCAGCAGCAGCCCCACCAGCATCATGACTTGCAGGCGAAAACTGCGTTTGTACCAGCGGCGCTTGGCACGAGTGCGGCGCCAGCGCTGTAATTCGGCCAGTGTTCGGGGGCGAGGAGCAGTCATAACGGAACTCATGGTGCGCGACCGCGTCATTATGGCACGCAGCGCCTAATGGCCGTTAGTCGTTGCGCTGCTGCCTCACTGTGCTTATATAGCAGCCTCTTAACGACTCTACGCTCAAGGAGGAGTGTCGTGCGACACCTATTTTGCTCCCTGATGTTTGGCACCACGCTCCTGTGGACAACCGGGGCCATAGCTTATCCGTTCTACGCTCCGCCACCGCCCAAAGAGGACTCGCCGGTGTTCAGCGGCGACGCCGAGCTCGGCTTTACCCACCTGTCGGGCAACACCGATAGCCAAACACTGATCGGCAAATCGCGTCTGACCTGGCTGACCGGTCAGTTGACCCATTCGCTGCGAGGGGAAGTGCGTAACGTCAGCAAGGATGGCGAAACCAGCGCGGAGCAATATCTGCTCGCAGGGCGTGAACGCTACGACTTTAGCGGGCCGCACTACCTGTTTGGCTTTGCCCGCTGGGAGAAGGACCGTTTTGCCGGTTACGACCAGCAGCTCTCGGTGATTGGCGGCTATGGGCGACAGCTATTGGAGAGTAAGCGCCATACGCTATCGCTAGAAGCAGGGCCCGGCTATCGCAACGACCGCCTGCGAGATACGGATAACGAGCAGCTCGCCGTCGCCTATACCGCGCTGGATTACCGCTACCGATTCTCTGAATTCGCCGATCTCGCCCAGGAGATGTCGGTGGAGTACACCGAAGCCAACACCACCGCTCGCTCGCTGACCTCTCTCACTGCCCGGCTGAATGCCAAGCTGTCGCTGCGACTCTCTTACGAAGTGAAGCACAACTCTCAACCGCCCGAAGACGCCAGCGAGCGCACCGATACCACCACCAGCGCCTCGCTGCTATATAGCTGGTAAACAGCAGTGGCTGCTAGCGGTTCTGCCCTCGGTGAGCCCAACCGGTCATGCGCTTTTCCAACAGCGCGAACAGCTCGTACATCACCATCGCCATGGCGCTGATCACCAGCAATCCGGCGAACACTAAGCCCATGCGCATCTGTGAGCCAGCGCTCATCATCAAGTAGCCAATGCCTTGGTTAGACGCCACGGTTTCCGACACCACCGTGCCCACAAACGCCAGGGTGATGGCGATTTTTAGCGAAGCAAAAAAGTACGGTAGCGAGCGCGGCAGGCCCACCTTGAGCAGCACGTCGATACGCCGCGCACCCAATACGCGCAACACGTCCTCCATTTCCGGCTCCAGCGTCGCCAGCCCCGTCGCCACGTTCACCACGATGGGAAAGAAGCAGATCAAAAACGCGGTGAGGATGGCGGGCACGGAACCGATCCCAAACCAAACCACCAGAATGGGCACGAACGCGACTTTTGGGATGGCGTTGAAACCCACCAAGAGCGGGTAGCAGGCGTTATAGAGAAAGCGTGACGATCCCACGATGAAACCCAGCACCAGCCCCACCACGACCCCCAACCCAAAACCAATCAGCGTGGTCCAAAAGGTTTGCCAGGAGTGCATGGCAATCGGCCCGGAATACGTCATCAGCGCCTGCAGGGTGTCCAGCGCACTGGGAAAAATGAAGCTCGGTACGTTGAAGAGCCGTACGGAGGCTTCCCAGACGGCCACGAGAACGGCCACAGCGATCCAGGGCGCGAGCCGTTCAATCAGCTTGCTGTTATGGGTCATGTTCATATCCGTTAGGTGCTGCGCACGTCGCCAATCTGGGCGCGTAAGTCCTGCACTAGGTCGATAAAGGGCTTTTCGTAGGTGGTTTCCAGCGCTCGCGGGCGAGGCAGTTCGATACGGCGCCGTTCGATGACGCGGCCGGGGCGGCGGCTCATGACGTAGACCGTGTCGGCCAGGAACGCGGCTTCGCGGAGATCGTGGGTCACCAGCACGACGGTAAAGCGCTGGGCTTCCCATAAGTCCCGCAGCACGCACCACAGCTCTTCGCGGGTAAAAGCGTCTAGCGCGCCAAAGGGCTCGTCCAACATCAGCAGGCGCGGCCGATGAATCAGCGCGCGGCAAATGGAGGCCCGCTGCTGCATACCCCCCGAGAGCTGCCAGGGATACTTATCTTCGTGCTCGGCCAAGCCAACCGTGGCAAGCAACGCCCGCGCCCAGCCTTTGAACTCCTCGCGGCGCTGCCGAAACTGCCGCCGATACGGCTCGACGATCTCCAGCGGCAGCAGCACGTTATCCAGGGTAGTACGCCAGGGAAGTAGATTGGCGTTCTGAAACGCCATGCCCGAGATCTTCAGCGGTCCGGTCACGGGTGCATCGTCCACGCGCACGCTGCCCTGGGTCGGCGCGTGCAGCCCGGTACATAGCTTCATGAAGGTGGATTTACCGCACCCGGAGGGCCCCACGAAGGCGACGAACTCGCCTTCGTGGATAGCGAGATTGATATCCTCGATGGCGTTGCCGGTGCCATCATAGGCCAGGCTTACGTCATCGAAACGGACAAACGCTGCCGACATCACTCGGTCTCCGATAGCAGCATGCGCTCTTCTACCGGCGGCAGGTAGCGGGAATCGAACACTTGATCGGGCGACGGCAGCGTCGGCAAATCATAGGCATCAGCGACCAGTTGAATCGCCTGCATCAAGCGCTCGTCATCCACGCCGCCTACGCCAAACTCGCGGGCATCCGGGGTGTCCACCACGCTCTCCAGCGCCAGTTTCAAACGGCGGGTCTCCATCTCCACATCGATCAAGCCATCGCGGTTTTTCACGTACTCGATGGCGGCGTCTGGGTCGGCCAGCGTTTCTCCTAGCGCACGGTTAAAAGCACGCAAAAATCCCTGAACCGCCTCGGGATTGTCTTGGGCAAAGGCTTCGCTAGCCAATATCGCGTTGCCGTAGAGCGGCACGCCATAGTCAGGGAACGGCATGATGGTCAGATCCTCTTCGCTCATTCCCCGCTCTTCCAGGTTCAGCAGGCTGGTGAAGTAGAACCCGGTGATGGCATCTACGTCGCCACGGGTCAGCAGGGTTTCCCGTAGCGTGGGGTCGACGTTTTGCCACTCCACGGCATCGGTTTCTAGCCCGTTGGCAGCCGCGAAAATGCCCCAGGCGCGGTAGCCGGTATCGAAGGCGGGCGCGGCAATGGTTTTGCCTGCAAGATCGGCGGGGCTTTCAATGCCGCTCTCTTTGCGGGCAAATACCGCCGCTGGCGTGCCGTCATAGACGATGTAGACCCCCTGGATGCCAGGGCCTTCGGGATTTTCGGCCAGGAACTCGATCAACGCGTTCAGGTCGCCAAAGCCCATTTCGTAGGCGCCTGACGCCACCCGATTCACCGCACCTGCCGAGCCGCTGCCGGAATCGATCTGCACGTCCAGGCCTTCTTCGGCGAAATAGCCCTTTTCAGCCGCCATCAAGAACGGTGCAGCGGGGCCTTCGAATCGCCAGTCGAGCTGGAAACGGATAGGGGTCATGTCTGCCAGAGCGCCCATCGGCAGCAGCGATAGCGCTAAGCCGCCTAGCGTGCTGGAGATCGTGCTGGAGATTGAGCGGGGTGAAGCAGAACCAGGGCGTTGTGTCATGGCTTGAGGCACCTTGTATACAATGATGCCCTGCCCGTTGCAGCAATACTGCCATTTTTCGATTTTTACTATTTTTTCATAGCGTTATAGGGCTGCCGATAGCGGAAGGCGCTCCGTAAACGTTCAAAATGGTGCAATCACTTTGCGGCACGCACCATTTTTAAACATTTCCGCTCTAATCGTTAGACTTTGGTCTAATTCATCGGTACACTGTGCTCAGTTTCCTGTCCTCGCGCCATTCATTGAATGGCGCTTTTTTTTGTCCTGAAAATTTGTCCTGAAAACGGGCGGCGACGACGGGTATCGCATCCAATGCTCCTGGGCCGTTAAGTCGGCTCACGCAGCGGTTTGTTAAACTCGTGGTTCTGCTTCCGCATTTCTCCCTGCCACTCCCATCCATAGGTGTTCATCATGAACCAACCTCCTCGACACGCCGAGGGGTCTTCGCGTTTCTCCCTCGGCGATCCTATCGTGCTGCTGCTCAGCATCGGCTTTATCGTGGCGTTTCTTGGGCTCTCGTTTTATGACATCGAACGAGTCGCCAGCTCGATTAGCGCAGGCTTCGCCTGGACGGCCCTCGTCCTGGGCAGCTATTTCCAACTCCTGCTGTTACTGACGTTTTTCATTGCGATGGGCGTGGCGTTGACGCCCGCGGCGAAAGCCAAGATCGGTAACCTCGATGCACCCGAAATGAGCACGTTCAAGTGGCTTTCGATCATTCTGTGTACCCTGCTAGCCGGTGGCGGCGTGTTTTTTGCCGCAGGCGAGCCGGTGTATCACTTCGTCGTGACACCGCCTGCGTTCGATACCGAACCGGGCACCGCCAACGCCGTTGCCGGTGCGTTGGGTCAATCGTTCATGCACTGGGGCTTCATGGCCTGGGCCGTGCTGGGCTCGCTCACCGCCGTGGTGCTGGCCCATGCGCACTACGTAAAAGGCCAGCCGCTTCAGCCGCGCACGCTGCTCTACCCGGTGTTGGGCGAGCGCTTGATGCGTGGCCCGCTGGGCAGCATCGTGGATGCCTGCTGTGTGATTGCTCTGGTGGCGGGCACGGTCGGCCCCATCGGCTTTTTGGCCACGCAGGTGAGCTTTGGCTTGCATGAGTTGTTTGGTCTGCCGGAGGGCTACACGGGCCAGCTCATCATCCTAGGCGTATTGGGCGTTATCTATGTGCTCTCTTCCATGAGCGGCGTCCACAAGGGCATTCAGCTGTTGAGCCGTTTCAACGTGCTGCTGGCGCTGGCCATCGGCGCCGTCATCATCGTATTCGGCCCCACGCTGTTTTTGGTCAATACCTATCTGTCCAGTATGGGGGCCTATATCAGCGAGTTTTTCACCATGGCGACGATGACCGCTGAAACCGCCCCGGCGTGGTGGATGCAGTGGTGGACGGTGTTCTTCTTTGCCTGGTTCATTGGCTATGCGCCGCTGATGGCGATCTTCGTGGCGCGCATTTCACGGGGCCGCAGCATTCGCGAGATGATCGTGGCCGTGGCGGTGCTCGCCCCGATTGCCACCACCGTGTGGTTTACGCTGCTGGGCGGTTCGGGCATCTATTACCAGCTCACCGGTGTGATCGACCTCAGCGAAGCGCTCAACAACTTCCAATTCGACGTGGCGACGCTCACGGTGGCCCAGGCGCTGCCCGGCGGCACCTGGATGGCGCTGGCGATTCTGCTGCTAACGACGATTTTCGTGGCCACTACCGGCGATTCGATGAGCTATGCCATTGCCGTCGTCGGTGCGGGACACGATGCCCCCAGTCCCTACATGCGCGCTTTCTGGGGCATTGCCATGGCGCTGATGGCGGCCGTGCTGCTGTACATGGGCGCAGGGCAAATCAGCGCGCTGCAGCAGTTCATCGTGATCACCGCGATCCCGGTGTCGCTGATACTGCTGCCTTCGTTATGGAACGGGCCGCAGGCGGCTTATGCCATGGCACGGGAACAGGGCATCATCGACGAACGCTGATCGGCGGCTCGTCGTTATAGCCCCTCCAGCAGCCGCAGAATCAGCTGTGGCTGCTGGTTGACCCGGGTCAGCATGGCGATACCCACCTGTTGTAGCAGTTGGGCACGAATCAGATTGGAGACTTCTTGCGCGTAGTCGGCGTCTTGGATACGCGACTGGGCGGCGGAGGTGGTGATGATGTTGGTATTGAGGCCGTCGATGACGCTCTCGAAACGGTTCTGTACCGCGCCAAAATAACTACGCTGACGATCGACCTGCTTCATGGCCTCATCCACGACATCCATCGGGTTGGGCGTGGCCGAGCCATCGTCCAATACGCTGAAACCGTCCATGCCCAAGGCCTGGCGCCCCATTCCCGAAAAGCGCACGCCAATCACATCTCCGGCGTTGGCGCCCACCTGAATGTTGAGGGTTTTATCGCTCTCGACCAGCCTGATGCCGTTAAAATTACTCTGCCCAGCGACGCGATCGATCTCCTCCAGGCGCTGGTCGATTTCCAACTGAATAGAGGCAAGATCGTCTGACGAATTGGTGCCATTGAGCGCCTGAACGCTCAACTCGCGAATACGCTGCAGGCTGTCGTTGATCAGGTTCAGCGAACCTTCGGCAGTTTGCACCATGGAAATTCCGTCATTGGTATTACGGATCGCCTGGTTCATGCCGCGGATCTGCGCGCCCATGCGATTAGCGATGGCCTGACCCGCAGGGTCGTCTTTGGCGCTATTGATACGCAGCCCAGACGACAGACGCTCCATGGAGGTCTGCATCGCTTGTTGGCTCGTACGCAAATGGTTCATTACCAGTAGCGACGTGATATTGGTCGCAAGGCTGATCACATAAGTGACCTCGACGGTAAGCGCGAAGGCGCCGTTAGCATCGTTATCGGCCAATGGCCAAAAAACATGAGGCCTGCAGCATCGACGACACCTCACATGCTGGCGATGGCAGGGCTACGAGACGGGGCCTGCGCTTATGGAGCGCCCGCTGGCGCTCAATACCGCATCGACCGGGCCACGCACGTACTGATGCTTGAAGTAACCGTCGTCGACGATTTCACCGTCCCACGCCACGATGTCTAGATCCATGGTTCGAGGACCGGATTTGATCGGCCCGCGCACCCGTCCCAAGCGATCCTCGACCTCTTTCAGATAGGCTTTGAAGGCGTCCCGATCCAGCGCAGTGCGCACCACCAGCGCGGCATTGAGAAAATCGGGCTGATGTTGAAAGCCCACCGGCGACGTACGGACGGCGGACGAGCGGGCCACCAGCTCGCACTCGCTGCTCAAAATCTCCAGCGCTTGAGAAAAGTGGTGTTCGGGTTCGATATTGGACCCCACTGAGATCACGCACTCATGGTGCATGCTGCCGGTTGTTGCATGCGACGACGTTGATGACATAGCGACATTCCATAGATAAGCCGATGATGGTGTAACGAGGTCAAAACGCTTTCACACGGCCATGCACTCATCCAAAGGCCGATAGACGCAAGCAGGCTGCGTTTTCACAGAGTAGAACGTGGGTCATTTTGTTCAAGCTCTGTACAAGTTATTGACAAACGCTGCGCTCACGCAGAGAGTCTTCGTTATTGCTCCACCACCATTCACTTCCTATCGACAGCGAGGGATTCGTCATGCCGACACCTGCGGCACTCGTCACCGGCGGCGCCACACGGCTTGGTCGCCACTTTGCAGAAGCCTTGGCCGACAAAGGTTTCGATATTGCTCTGCACGTGAACAGCTCACGCGGGGAGGCTGAAGAGGTCGCCACGGTGATTCGCGGCAAAGGGAGGGAGTGCGAGATACTACCCTGTAACTTTCTGAGCGACTCGCTGGAGAGCCTGATACAACAGGCGGTAACACGCTTCCCCGGCTTGAACGTGCTGCTCAATAGCGCCTCGGCCTACGAGCCCGCGCCCATCGCAAAGACCGAGCTGGCAATGCTGGAGACCCAATTTCGGGTCAATATGTTCACCCCGCTGCTTCTCACACGCCATTTTGCCGATGCGGTAGCGCAGGGCCAGGTGATCAACATCATCGATAACAAGGTGGCCTATCACCAGTACCCGTATGCGGCCTACTTGCTCTCCAAAAAGAGTTTGGCCGAGATGACGCGGATGGCCGCGCTGGAGTTTGCTCCACGCCTGCGCATCAACGGTATTGCGCCGGGAGTGGTGTTACCCGCCTCTCAACGCACCAGCGACTATATCCAGTGGCGCATCGACGGGATTCCGGTGGATCACCAGGGCGATCCAGCCCACCTTGTACAAGCCTTGCACTATCTACTGGACAACGCCTTCGTCGCCGGACAAATCCTGTTCGTGGACGGCGGCGAGTCGATCAACCTCGAAGGTCGCCACTCCGAGAACTATCATCCCAAAAACCATCACTCCAAAAACCAACCCGGCGACCGCTGACCCAACGCAAAGAGGCCGCCCGGAGGCGGCCTCTCGTAGGTCACGATATCAATGCTTAGGTCTCATCGACATCGTCATGATCCGGCTTGTGATGCTCCGGGTTATGCTGTAGTGCGTCTTCGCTGCGCTCTGACAAGGGCGCCGTTTCGGTCCGTTTTTTCTCGGCTTTCGCCTCCAAAATACGCACGTTGGCGGGCGGCGTCTTGCCCCCTTTGGTTTCGCCAAAGTAGAGCGTGGTATGCGGGAACGGAATCTCGATGCCCGCGGCGTCGAAGCGCAGCTTGACCAAACGATTGTAAGCGCGGCCCACGGCCCACTGATCGCCTGGCGTGGTCTTGATCACGACACGGATATTGACCGAGCTGTCGGCCAGCGCGGTGACACCCGCCACGGTCATGTCCGCCAACAGTTTATGACCATGCTCTTCGCTGGCTTTAAGATCTTCGAAGGCTAGCTGTAGCTGCTCGATCGCCTCGTCGATACTTTCGTTGTAACCAATGCCGTACTCGCCCACATGGTTGCCGTACTCACGCATGTAGTTGGAGACGGTATCGACGCTGGAGAACGGTACGATATGGTAGGTACCGGACAGGTCACGAATGCCCACCGAGCGGATACTCAAACGCTCGGCCGTGCCGGTCACGCCGCCCACGGTGACCACGTCGCCGGTGTTCATGGCGTTCTCTACCTGAATGAACACCCCGGTGATCACATCCTGCACCAGCTTCTGCGCACCAAAACCAATCGCCAGACCCAGCACACCGGCACCGGCAATCAGCGGCCCGATGTTGATGCCGATTTCCGACAGCACGATCATGCCGGTGATGGTCACCATGGCAATTGCCAGCGCGTTACGGAATAAACTCAGCAGCGTTTTGGCGCGAGCCGACGGCTCACCATGTCCGGTTTCCGGGTTGAGCTTGTGCTCGATCAGGCTCGCCAGCCCCAGCCAGACACCGAGAGCCACGATCAGAATGACGGCCACGCTGATCAGGTTACCCACTAGGTTGGCGCCACGCTCGGAAGCATACCAAGCGGCGAGGTTAAAGGCTCCCCAGGCGTCCAGCACGACCATGATTACCGCGACGACGATCACCGTGCGCAGCACGCGCAGCGCGTTGGGCACGTAGCTATTCAAACGCACTTCCAAAAGCGGCAGTTTGCGGCGCAGATCGTCGGAGAGCTGGATACGACGGCCAATGGTTTGCGTCAGAAACGCAGAGAGCAGCAGGCCTACGACCACGGCCCCCAAGGTTTTTAGTGTCGCGTAAAGTACGAAGGGCAGCGCATCGCCTGGACGGGTCAGGGTCAGCACGAACACCATCAGGAAGTAGATCAATGCAAACAGGTGCCACGTCCGGGCAAACAGCTGCAGCGACACACGGCTCGCCGTCAGCGTCGAGCGCGCGCTCATTTGATTTAGATTATCGCGCAGGCGCACGCGGTTTTTGAGCACCACGCCCACCGCATAGATAAACGCCAGCAGCATGATCAGCGTGCCGACCGCTTGTCCCAGGGTGGCGGCCACATAGAAGTTGACCAGCGGCACGACGACCATCAGGCCGTACCCCACCATGCCAATCAGGCGCGCCAGCCAGCGGTTCCAATACGAGGCTTCTTGAGCTGAAATCGGTAATAAGCGAAGACCCTCGTAACGCGAGGAGAAGAGCATTCGTACACCGGCTTTGAGCAGTTCGATGATCAAGAAGGCATTTAAAAAGAGCGACGCGCGGGTAGAGAGTTCACCGGTCTCTCCCACGGCAAAGGTGGCCACCAAGTTACCGCCAACGTACGCCAGGGCGATCAAAAGAATATCGACGACCGCGGCGACCGCGACACACAGCACTAAACGTAGCACCGGCGTCAGTCCCGTGCCCTGCTGTGACCAGCCGCTGATTTTGGTGAACAATGATTTTGCCAACCGGCGGAACACCATAAAAATGGCGAAGGTCGCCACGATCACGATGCCCAGGTTGATGGCTGCGCTCATGAAGGCCGCCATATCGAAGCTGCTGCCCGTGCCTTGGCCGGTGAACATATTGCCGACGATCGCCGCAGCCTGCTCGATCTGACCGCCCACATCACCTACTACACGGCTGGTCAACTCTGCCAACTGGCGGGGTAGTGAGACGTCCTCGGGCGCTACGTTGCCCCCCGCGGCAGCGGCTTCCGGCGACAGCTCGGCCGCAACGCCAGCAGGCAACTCAGACGCTTGATTACGCAGCAGTTCAATGAGCTCCTGGCGGGCCTGCTCGTCTTCCAGCAGGTCGGCCAGCGCCGCATAAGAGGGCTGCTCTTCAGCGACGGACGCATCGCTCTCGGCGCTTAACGTGGTTTGCGCCATGGCTGGCCCGGCCAGCATGGCGAACAGCGCCAGCATGGCGAACAGCGCCAGCATCCAGACGCTGAGCCAGGGGAGTAAACGTAGTGACGTCACACCATAACCTCCTTTTGGGTGAGTATTTGCCATCCTGCCCTCGTTAAAATTCAACCTAAGAATGTTAAACACAGGATAGTGCATCCAATGGAAATGCAAGCTTTGTATAACGCTCGATCCAAAGTGACTAGCGTAACATGACTCGAAGAAAGAGACGTTAACGCGACTGTTTTTTGCGCGCCATATAAGACAAGGTAACCTTCAGTGGCAGTAAGGGGCTAACCACTGCTGAGCCATGGTGATCAACAGAGCGTAACGCGCCCCTTTGGCCAATACGATCCACAACATCGCCCGCCACCAAGCAAGGCGCATCACCCCTGCCAGCACGGTGAGCGGATCGCCAATCACGGGTAACCAAGACAGCAGCAGGCTCGCCTCACCAAAGCGGTGATACCAGCGCTCGGCGCGGGCCAGCCCCTCAGGCGACGCCGGAAACCAGCGGCGATCTTGAAACTGACGAGCGTAGCGGCCCAGGGCCACATTGATCAAACTGCCCAGCGTGTTACCCACGGTAGCCACAGCCCACAACGCCAGCGCAGGCTCGCCCACACACCATAGCCGCGCCAGCCACACTTCCGAGCCACCGGGTAGCAGCGTGGCGCTCGCCAGCGCCACCCAAAACAGGCTGAACACGTTACGCGTCCTCTCTCGCTCAGCGGGGCAACTGCCCCCCCAGCTGTTGCGTGATCTCTGACGCGACCTGGCGCACTAGCGCACCGAGCACGAGCAGGCGCTCTTCGGGGATACGCGCCATGGGGCCCGAGACAGAGATGGCGGCCAGCGGCGTGGCGTGCTCATCGAAGATGCAGGCCGCCACACAGTGCAGGCCAATGGCGTGCTCTTCTCGATCACAGGCAAAGCCCTGGGCACGAATGTCGGCCATTTCTGTCTGCAGCGAGTCCGTTCGGTAGAGGGTGTTCTCCGTGACGCGTGCCAGCTCATAGCCGCCTTCCAGCAGTGCACTACGCTCCTCTTCGCTCGTCCACGCTAGCAGCGCCTTGCCCACGCCGGAGGCGTGCAGTGGGGCGCGGGAGCCCAAGCGCGTAATCATGCGCATCATCTGCGGAGACTCGTTTTGAGCAAGAAAGACCGCCGTGGCCCCGTCGCGAATACCTAGATTGGCCGTCTCACCGGTCTCCGCGGTGAGGCGGCGTAAAAAGGGGCGACTTTTAGCCACCACGTCGCGGGCCTCTAGAAAACTGTTACCAATACGGAAGGTTTTGACATCGATACGCCACAGGCCCTGGTCACTCTCCTGGGTCACGAAGCCCTGGCCTTGTAGCGCTTGCAGCAGGCGATGGGTGGTCGAAGGGGCCAAGTCGGCCATCTCCGCCAGCTCCGAGAGTGCAAGGCCCAGCGGGCTAGCGGATAGGTATTCGAGCAGCGTGAGGCCACGCACCAACGATTGGCTATGCCCTCCGCTCGCTTTCGTGGCTCCCGCCGGACGTCCGACTGATCTGCGCTTGGCTTCACTCACCTGACTACTCTCCTGACGGCGCTCAATACGTAAAAAGCCAGCAGGATAACGCGCCGCAGGGGGCGCTGTCGCGTTTACGGAAACAAATTCCACCAATGGCTAGCAGCGTGTACTAGCGATGCTGCCAGCGAGGCGCGCGCTTTTCGATAAACGCATCGATGCCTTCTGCCACATCCTCGGCCAGCATGTTGCACGCCATGGTGTCGCCCGCAAAGGCATAGGCCTCTTCCAGCGGCATAGCGAGCTGGCGGGCAAACATCGCTTTGCCGGTACGCACCGCCACCGCGCTTTTACCACCAATGCTGGCCGTTAGCGACGCCACGGCACTGTCTAGCTCGCCCTCTTCGGCAACACGATTGATCAGCCCCCACTCGGCGGCGGTGTCGGCGCTAATGAAGTCACCGGTCAATAGCATCTCCATGGCGCGTTTACGGGGAACATTACGCGAGAGCGCTACGGCGGGCGTCGAGCAAAACAGGCCCACGTTAATGCCGGAGACGGCAAAGCGGGCGCTGCTGGCGGCCACGGCCAAGTCGCAGCTGGCGACGAGCTGGCAGCCGGCGGCGGTCGCGATGCCCTGTACTTTGGCAATCACAGGGACAGGACAATGAACAATGCTTTGCATCACCTGGCCACAGCGCGCGAAGAGCGCTTGGTAGTATGCTTCGTCGGGGTTCGCGCGCATCTGCTTCAGATCGTGGCCTGCACAAAACGCCTTGCCGTTGGCCGCTAGCACCACACAGCGCACCCGATCGTCTTGGGCAATGTCATCCAGCGCCGTTTGCAGCGCGTCCAGCATCGCCTCTGAGAGCGCATTGAAGCGCTCGGGCTGGTTGAGCGTGAGGGTGACGACGCCCTCCTGCGCGGTGCGCATTAGGCAGTCGTTGGATGGGGATGCATGAGTGGGCGACATGGCAGGCTCCTGGGCAGATGTGGCTACCCAGTCTAGCGCTTGCTGGGGCCGCCGAGGGCGCGCTACGACCAAAGTGGCCTCCCGGTCGGCGGCAGGCCACCTCTGGGTTACGCCTTCTCGCGGGCGTCCTGGCGAGGGTTGTAACCCAGCGGGTGAGGTTCGCCGCGCGCTTTGGCCAGCTCGATCTGACGCTGACGCTCGCGGGCGGCGGCGCGGGTTTTCTCGGGCAGCGAGTCGATGCAGTGGGGACAGCTGATGCCTGGCTCGTAGGCCGACGACTGCATATCCTCCTGGGAGATCGGCATCCGGCAGGCGTGGCACTGCTCGTGCTCGCCTTCGCTAAGATCGTGACGCACGGTGACTCGGTTATCGAACACGAAGCACTCGCCCCGCCACAGCGACTGCTCTTCCGGTACTTTTTCCAGATAGTTCAACACGCCGCCTTTCAGGTGGTAGACCTCTTCGAAGCCCTCTTTCAGCATAAAGCTGGAGGCTTTTTCGCAGCGGATACCGCCGGTGCAGAACATGGCGACTTTTTTATGCTGTTCCGGATTGTAGTGCTCGCGGACATACTCCGGGAACTCGCGGAAGGTGGTGGTTTTTGGGTCGATCGCCCCCTCGAAGCTGCCAATCGACACTTCGTAGTCGTTGCGCGTATCGATGACCAGTACGTCCGGGTCGGAAATAATAGCGTTCCAGTGCTCTGGCTCGACATAGGTGCCCACGGTGTCGTTCGGGTCGATACCCGGCACGCCCAGCGTCACGATCTCTTTTTTGAGCTTTACTTTGGTGCGATAGAACGGCGGCTCGTCACAAAACGACTCTTTGTGGTCGATATCGGCCAGGCGCGGGTCGGCGGTCAGCCAGGCCAGCAGGGCGTCGATGCCCTCGCGGCTCCCAGCCACGGTGCCGTTGATGCCCTCTTTGGCGAGCAGCAGCGTGCCTTTTACGTCGTTATCGACCATCGTTTGACGCAGCGGCTCGCGCAGCGCTTCGAAATCGTTCAGAGTAACAAATTTGTACAGCGCCGCCACCACGATGGGCGGCGTTGGGGTCGGGGTCGTCATGGCGTGCTCCTGGTAGTCGCCCTCGCAAAGGGCGGACCGGGTTAAATGAACGCGCGTATGATAGCAAAAAGTGCGCCTTCGGCGCATCTCGGCGAGGCTGACCCAGATCAAAGACGTGTCAATCGTCGATTATTTCGACGCCATCATTGAGAAAGCTTCATCCCACGACGCACACACTCGGTCGTATAGTAGACGGCAACTCGACTCCGTCATTGAGGTGCTTTCATGAAGATTCGTCGTTCCAACGAGCGGGGCTACGCGGACCACGGCTGGCTGCGCTCCTACCACACCTTCTCCTTCGCCAACTATATGGATCCCAACCATATGGGCTTCCGTGCGCTGCGGGTGATCAACGAAGATCGCGTCGCACCCGGCCACGGCTTTGGTGCCCACCCCCACCGGGATATGGAGATCATTTCCTACGTGCTCGAAGGCGAGATGGAGCACAAAGACAACATGGGCAATGGCGAAGTCATGCGCCCTGGCGACGTGCAGCGCATGTCGGCGGGTACCGGCGTCCTGCACAGCGAGTTCAACCACTCCCAGGAAAACGGCCTTCACTTTTTGCAAATCTGGATCGAAACCGCCCAGCGTGGCATTCGGCCCAGCTACGAACAGAAGCACTTCCCCAGCGCCGAGCGGCAGGGCCAGTGGCGTTTGGTCCTCTCCCCCGATGGCCGTGATGGCTCGGTGAGCGTGAACCAAGACGTCAACCTTTACGCCAGCCTGCTAAGCGCCGGGGACCACCTCACGACACCGCCCTCACGCTACGCATGGCTACATGTGGTGAAAGGGACCATCGAGGTGAACGGCGAACGGCTCACCACCGGCGATGCCGCTGCGTTTACGCCGGATGAGCACGTCGAGCTCACCAGCAGCGACGCCAGCGAAGTGCTGCTGTTCGATCTAGCCTGATAACGTCTTGTTAGGTCATTGATGAAACGCAAAACGGCCCCTGCGGGGCCGTTTTGGTGACAAGCGCTAACTCACTATTTACTTAGCTATTTTGCTTGCTTAGCTATTTTGCGCCGAGTAGAGCACACGAATCTTCAGCGTGTGTTCCACTTCCTTCAGCGCTTCCAGCGCCTGCGGGCCGTAGGCTTTATCGACATCGATGACCACGTAGCCGACCTTATCGTTGGTCTGCAGATACTGGCCCGAAATATTGATGCCGTTTTCCGACAACACGCGGTTGATCTGAGAAAGCACGCCGGGCACGTTGTCGTGAATGTGCAGCAGACGGTGCTTGTCCGGATGGGCGGGCAACGCCACTTCGGGGAAGTTGACCGAGGTGACCGTGGTACCGTTGTCCGAGTAAGTGATGAGCTTCTCGGAGACTTCGATACCGATATTCTCCTGAGCCTCCAACGTCGAACCACCGATGTGTGGCGTCAGAATCACGTTGTGCAGGCCACGCAGCGGGCTTTGGAACTCTTCGTCGTTGCCCTTCGGCTCGACTGGGAAGACATCGATGGCCGCGCCATTGAGTTTTCCCGCTTTGATCGCCTCGGCAAGCGGCTCGATCTCAACTACGCTGCCGCGGGCGGCGTTGATCAGAATCGCTCCGTCCTTCATGGCCGCGATCTCTTTGGCACCGATCATCCAGCGGGTCGAGGCCAAGTCCGGCACGTGCAAGCTGACCACGTCAGCGCGGCCGAGTAGCTCTTCCAGGCTGCCTACCTGATTAGCGTTCCCCATACCCAACTTGGTAATCACGTCGTAGTAAATGACGTTGAAGCCCAAGGATTCGGCCAATACGGAGAGCTGCGCGCCAATGCTGCCATACCCCACGATACCGAGGGTTTTGCCACGCGCCTCGTGGGAGTTTTTCGCCGATTTCAACCAGCCCCCCTGGTGAGCACGGGCATTCTTTTCGGGGATACCGCGCAGCAGCATGATCGCTTCGGCCAGCACCAGCTCAGCCACCGAGCGTGTGTTGGAGTACGGCGCGTTGAAGACCGCGATACCGCGCTTGAGCGCCGCATCCAGGTCGACCTGGTTGGTACCGATACAGAAACAGCCCACACTCACCAGCTTCTCGGCCGCCTCGAACACGCGCTCAGTCAACTGCGTGCGGGAGCGGATACCGATGAAGTGAACATCGCGAATCTTCTCGATCAGCGCCTCTTCATCCAGCGAGGTCGGCAGAAGCTCGATGTTCTCGTAACCGGCGTTGTGAAAATTGTCCACCGCGCTTTGGTGGACGCCCTCGAGTAGCAGGATCTTGATCTTGCTCTTTTCCAGGGACGTTTTGGCCATGGCTGAATCAACCTCTATGGTCGGCGGCATGCGCCGTGTATCGGTTCACGGGAGGCGCATATGGTAGCACAGCCGCTGGCGCTCTCGGCGGCCTGGTGTGATGAAAAGTGTGCGCTTTCAAGATGAACGCAGCGCAAGTCGATCAATCAACCCATGGTGAGGGCAGACGCCGCCCCCTCGCCTCGGTGTATACTGTGCGTTTATTTGACAGCACGCAGCCACACTCGTCGCCCTGGCGGACACTAGGGCGCCCGGAAAACGGTAGGCACTGCCCGATGAGCGACACGACACCCCCACACGATTTTGCCGCAACGGTGGCCCAACTCGAGACCATTGTGGAACGCCTGGAGTCCGGCGAACTCTCATTGGAAGATGCGCTGACCGCCTTCGAGCAAGGCGTACGACTCACCCGCGACGCCCAGCAGCGGCTCGACAGCGCCGAGCTGAAGGTCCGGGCGCTGAGCGAAGATGCCGACGGCAAACTCGACGTCGCTCCCTTTGCCAGCACCTCGGAAGCAGGCGATGACAGCGAGGAGACGCCGCCATGGTAACGGCTCAAGCTTCCCGGCTTACCACGCTGCGCCACGCCAGCAGCCGCCGTGTCGACGCGACGCTTGCCGCTCTGTTCGACGCTCGCCCCGCCGTCGATGCGCGCCTGGAAGCCGCCATGCGCCACGGCCTGCTGGTCGGTGGTAAGCGCCTACGTCCACTGCTGGTCTATTTAGCGGGCCAAGCCCTCGGGGCGAGCGACGACGACCTTGACGCGCCAGCGGCCGCCATCGAACTGATTCACGCCTACTCGCTGATTCACGACGACCTGCCTGCCATGGACGATGACGACTTGCGGCGCGGTCAGCCCACGGTGCACAAAGCCTTTGATGAGGCCACCGCCATTTTGGCGGGCGATGCCCTGCAAGCGCTGGCATTCGAAGTGCTCGCGAGTCGCCCATCTCCTCGCCTGAGCCAACTAGTCACTACCCTGGCAGTCGCCTCGGGCCGTGACGGTATGGTGGCGGGGCAAGCGCTGGATCTGGCCGCCGTGGGCGGCCACCCGGATGCCGAGGCCATGGCCCACATGCATGCCCATAAAACCGGCGCGCTGATCGTCGCTGCCGTCCGGCTAGGGGGGCTCGTCGCCGTGGATGACCACGATCCGCGCCTGGCGGCGCTGATTCGCTACGCCCGCGCCATTGGGCTAGCCTTCCAGATTCATGACGACATCCTGGATGTGACGGGTGACACCGCCACGCTGGGCAAAATGTCCGGCGCTGACGCTGCCCGCGCCAAACCTACTTATCCCAGCTTGCTGGGTCTGGAAGGGGCGCAGCGTAAAGCGAACACGCTTATTGACGAGGCCATTGCCGCCCTCGCCCCGCTAGGCGAGCAGGCCGCACCCCTGGCCGACCTTGCCCACTATATGATCGAGCGCGACCACTAACGATGCCTATGAAGCTGTTCGACGAGATACCCCGCGAGCGCCCGGCGACGCCACTGCTCGACTCCTTTGACCACCCCGCCGCGCTGCGGGCCATGAACGCCAAGCAGCTCGCCCAGCTCGCCGACGAGCTGCGTGCCTACTTGCTCTACAGTGTCGGCGTTACCGGCGGCCACTTTGGTGCCGGGCTAGGCGTTGTCGAGCTCAGCGTCGCGCTGCATCACGCCTTTCACACACCGAAAGACCGCTTGGTATGGGACGTGGGCCATCAGGCCTACCCGCATAAAATCCTCACTGGGCGGCGCGATGCCATGCTCAGCATTCGCCAGCACGGCGGCTTGGCGGCATTTCCACGTCGAGCCGAGTCCGAGTACGACACCTTTGGCGTGGGCCACTCCAGCACCTCGATTTCTGCCGCGCTAGGCATGGCTCTGGCCGCCCAAGCGCAGCGAGACCCGCGCAAGGTATGCGCCATCATTGGCGACGGCGCGCTGACCGCGGGAATGGCGTTCGAAGCGCTGGCTCACGCAGGCCACGTCAATGCCAATCTGTTGGTCGTGCTCAATGACAACGAAATGTCGATTTCCGAAAACGTCGGCGGCATTGCCACCTACCTTGCTCGGGTGCTCTCCAGCAAGCCCTACCTCAAAATGCGCGAAGAGGGCAAAAAGGTGCTCTCGCACCTGCCCGGCGCGCTGGAGCTTGCCAAACGTACCGAAGAGCACATGAAAGGCATGGTCAGTCCCGCCACGCTATTCGAAGAGATGGGCTTTCACTATGTCGGCCCCATCGACGGTCACGACTTGGAAGCGCTGACCCAAACGCTGCGTAACCTGCGCGACCAGAAAGGGCCGCAGTTTCTGCATATCAAAACGGTCAAAGGGAAAGGCTTCCTGCCCGCCGAAGCGGACCAGATTGGCTACCATGCGATCACGAAGCTGGAAAAAACCAGCGCAACCGTGAGCGCCCCGCTGGTGAGCAAACCGGCCAGCCCCAGCGCGCCGAAGAACGCCCCCAAGAAAAAGTACTGCAACGTGTTCGGCGACTGGCTGTGCGATATGGCCGCCGCCGACCCACGCCTGATGGGCATTACACCTGCCATGGGTGAGGGCTCGGACTTGATACGCTTCTCGCAAACGTATCCCCAGCGTTACTTTGACGTGGCGATCGCCGAGCAGCACGCGGTGACTCTCGCCGCAGGGATGGCCTGTGAAGGTATGAAACCGGTGGTGGCGATCTATTCCACCTTTCTGCAGCGCGGTTACGACCAGCTGATTCATGACGTGGCGGTGCAACATCTGGACGTGACGTTCGCTATCGACCGTGCAGGTCTCGTGGGCGAAGACGGCCCCACCCACCACGGCAGCATGGATCTTTCGTTTCTGCGCTGCGTGCCGGGCATGGTGATTCTGGCGCCTGCCGATGAAGCCGAATGCCGCGCCATGCTCAGCGCCGCCTACTACCATCCTGGACCAGCCGCCGTGCGCTACCCCCGCGGCACCGGTCCTGGGGCCGTCATTCCAGAGCACCTAGAGCCGCTGGCGATTGGCGAGGCCCAGGTGCGTCGCGAGAGCACCAGCGACGGCGTGCGCATCGCGCTGCTGGCCTTTGGCAGCGTGAACAGTGCCGCCGCCGACGTGGCTGAGAAGCTCAATGCCACCCATATCAACATGCGTTCCGTAAAGCCGCTGGACCGCGACGCGGTGCTTCACGCGGCGGACGAACATGAGCTGCTGGTCACCTTGGAAGAGAACGTCGTTGCGGGCGGTGCAGGCAGCGCAGTCAACGAGCTGCTCAACGCCGAAGGCGTTCAAGTGGAAGTCCTTAACCTAGGCCTGCCAGATGCCTTCGTAGAGCACGGCACGCCCGCCGAGCTACTGCGCGACTGTGGCCTGGACGCGGAAGGTATCGAGCGCGCCATTCGTGCCCGGCTGCCGTAACGTTCATGCGCACCCCACGTGAATATAAACTATCGAGATCTCTATGTTATTTCTAATCATTGTGTTTGGTTTGATTGGCCTCGCCATCGGGGGCCCCATTGGCCTCCTGGTGGGTGGGGGCCTAGGTTGGTGGCTGGGACGGCGCATTAGTCGTCGCTTGCACGCAGCTCGCATGCAGCTTCAAGAAGGCTTTTTGGAGTCGATCTTTTCGGTGATGGGCTGCCTGTGCCAAGCGGACGGCAAGGTTACCGAAGGCGAGCTCGGCGTGACCGAAAAGCTCTTCGATCAGATGCGTTTGCAGGGTGAACACCGCGCCAAAGCGCGCGCGGCCTTCGAGCGTGGCCGCGCCGATGATTTCGATCTGGAAGCGGAGCTGGCCAAGGTCAACCGCCTGACCCAGCGCCAGCCGGTACTTCGTCAAGTCTTTTTGCAGGTTCAATTGAGCGCCATTGCCGCCGATGGCGTGCTGCACCCTGCCGAGCACGAGATGATACTGCGTGTGGCTCGCGGCGTTGGCTGTAGCGATGCCGAGGTGCAGCAAATCGAAGCCATGCTGCACGGTGCGGCGGCCAATTCTCAAGGCGCCAGCGAGGAGGCGTTGAAAGATGCCTACCGCGTGCTTGGGGTATCGGAAGATGCCAGCGACGCCGAGATCAAGAAAGCGTATCGTCGCCTGATGAGCCAAAACCATCCGGACAAACTGGCCGGCAAAGGGCTGCCGGAGAGCATGCGCGACGTCGCCCAGGCACGCACTAGCGAAATCGGCAACGCTTACGAACGTATCCGCGCAGCCCGCGGCCAATAGTCGGTCCGTGACAGACGGCAAGGGAGTCGCTACATTGAAAGCTTCACGGTACTGCCTGGAGCCGACGAATGATCTCGCTATACAGCTTTCCCAACTCCCGCTCTTTACGAGCCGCCTGGACGCTTGAAGAGCTGGGTCTGCCATACCAGTGCCACCACGTTGCGCTGGATAAAGGCGAAGGGCAAAGCACCGAGCATCTCGCCCGCCATCCGGATGGCAAAGTACCGGTACTGGAAGACGGGGAGCTAACGCTATTCGAGTCAGCCCCCATCTGCCGCTACCTCGCCGAGCGATATGGCGAGGGGCAACTGCTGCCACAGCACGAGACCGAACGCGCACAGGTCGACCAGTGGCTTAGTTTCATCGTTACCGAGATCGAGCAGCCACTGTGGCTGCAAGCCAAGCACAAATTCGCCCTGCCTCAAGACAAGCGCGTCCCTTCAGTGCTACCCACCGCCGCTTGGGAATTCCAGCGAGCCCTGCTCGCGCTCGAGCGCCGCTATCGTGGCCAGGAAAATCTGGTGGGCGATACCTTCACGTTGGCGGATCTGTTCTTAACGCACACGCTCACTTGGGCCACAAGCATGAAACATCGCTTGCCGGAGCCGCTGGTGGCCTATCGCGCCCGCCACGCCAATCGCCCAGCGCTTGCCCGCGCCGCCGAAAAAGAGCAAGCAGCGGCGCAAGCGAACCAATAATCACGCATGAGGCGCAGGAAGCCGGGGTGGCAACTGCGCCTGACCCTCTTCGGCGCGGGCGGCACCCCAGGCACTCTTCAAGCCCCCCGGAAAACCACTTCGCTGGCTATAATCTGGGGTGATACCGCCTTGATAGGCATGGCGTTGGCTCAGCGCTTTGGCGCAGCCATAATCCACTATCGTCAGCACGCCTACGGCGGTGAGTGCCAAATAAAGGTTCTCTTTATGCGACGGGTGACGCTTCAAGGCAAACGTAAGCGCTGAAAAGTCGAGCACATCCCCCACCACGCGGCTCCATATCGCGCGGGTCGGATTATCAGACAGCGCGCCGATGCCGCTGACGACTCCGCGGGCACCGCACGCGCGTATTTTATTGTGCCGCTGCGGCATTCCCAGCGCTCGGCCTAGCCGACGCGGCGCCACTAACTGATACAACCCCATCCCTAGGCTTAACCACCCCAAACCTCTGGCCAGCTTGTCCGCTGGTGACATCGAGCGTGTTGATGAGCGGGAATGGCGTTTCATCGGTGTGTTCATGCACTCCTCCCTGGGTAGCATCACGGTTTCAGTATGACTTTGACGCAGCCATCCTGTTTATCTCGAAAGGTTTGATACATTTCAGGCCCCTGGGCCAAATCCACCGCGTGGGTAATCACAAACGAAGGATCGATTTGTCCCTCGTCGATACGCCGTAACAGATCGTCCGTCCAGCGGTTGACGTGGGTTTGCCCGGTGCGCACGGTGAGGCCTTTGTTCATCAGTGCCCCCATAGGAATTTTATCGACCAACCCGCCATACACCCCGGGAATGGATAGAATACCGGCCGGACGGCAGACGTAGATCATTTCACGTAACACGTGAGCGCGGTCGGTTTCTAACCACATGGCCTGCTTTACCCGGTCGTAGACCGAGTCCAGCGAGCGCGTGGCGTGGGCTTCTAGCCCCACCGCGTCGATGCACTTTTCAGGCCCTTTACCGTGAGTCAGCTCCTGCAATCGGCCGAGTACGCTCTCGTGGGCAAAATTGAGCGGAATCGCACCGCCGGCAGCAGCCATCGAGAGTCGCTCGGGCACGTTATCAATGACCACGACCTGCTTGGCGCCCAACAGTACCGCACTGCGAACGCAGAACTGACCAACCGGGCCTGCGCCCCAGATCACGACGGTATCGGTGGGCTGAATGTCACACTGCACGGCGGCCTGCCAGCCGGTGGGAAAGATATCGCCTAGAAACAGCACCTGCTCATCGGTGAGCGTATCGGGCACTTTAATGTGGGTGGTATCGGCGAAGGGCACCCGCACAAACTCGGCTTGGCCGCCTGCATAGCCGCCAGTGAGTTGAGAGTAGCCAAATAGTCCAGCACCGCCATGGCCAAAGACTTTATCTGCCAGAGACTTGTTACGATTGGAGCGTTCGCAAACCGAGTAGTTACCGCGCTGACACTGCTCGCATTCGCCACAAAAAATGGTGAAAGGCACCACCACCCGGTCGCCTACCTTGAGGTTTTTCGTCTCGCTGCCCACCTCCATCACCTCGCCCATGAACTCGTGGCCGAGGACATCGCCACAGGACATACCGGGCATATAATGGTCGTAAAGGTGCAAATCAGAGCCGCAGATGGCGCAGCTACTCACATTGATAATGGCGTCGCGGGGATGTTCGATTGCGGGGTCGGGCACGGTGTCGTAACGAACATCGTTCTTACCGTGCCAGCACAATGCTTTCATGACGGCTTCTCCTGACTAAGGTGCATATAGCGTCCTGCTACGTATCACCATAGCTCAGACACCCAACAACCAAAGTTAAGAAAAGCAGGTTATTGCACGTTCGAAGAAAAACGCGCTTTTAACGGGCAACTTAGATTAAAAACGCGATCAATAAAGGTTAGCTACTTAGCCTTTGCGCTCGATATCCACATCGCTGGCTTGGGTAAAGTCGTCCAGCGCCATCATATGGCCAAGCTTTCCCGCCTTGGTGGAAAGATACTGCTCGTTGTGGGGATTCAAGCCAGTGGTGATCGACAGCCGCTCGACGACGTTTACCCCATCGCGACTCAACGCATCCACCTTACGAGGGTTGTTGGTCATCAGCTTAAGCGCGGTGATGCCCAAGTGGTCGAGCATCGGGACGCAGAGGTCGTAGCGGCGCATGTCGGCACCGAAACCGAGTTGCTCATTGGCCTCTACGGTATCGGCCCCCTGGTCTTGCAGATGATAGGCACGGATTTTGTTGAGCAGCCCAATACCCCGCCCCTCCTGACGCAAGTAGAGCAGCACGCCGCGCCCCTCTTCGGCGATGCGCTTCAGCGCTTCTTGCAGCTGGTAGCCGCAGTCGCAGCGCATGGAAAACAGCGCATCGCCCGTCAAGCACTCGGAGTGTACGCGCCCTAGTACCGGCTCGCCGCCGCTCACATCGCCCAACGTCAAGGCGATGTGGTCCTTACCCGTGGCGTCGTCTTCGAAGCCATGCATAGTGAATGTGGCCCAGGGAGTGGGCAGCCGAGAGGCAGCAATGAAGCGAATGGTCACAGGTTTCCTCGCTGATTAACCAAACCAGTTAACCACACCAGTGTTGGCGAAGTGGGCGGACAGTTTATCAGGAAGCCGCGCGGGCCTCACGGTCTTCGCAGGGTACGACGATGTTGGCCACGGTTTGCGCCGCCATCCCCGGCGATCTTCACGTACAATTCCTATCTTCAGGTAGAATGACTCCCTTACAATGCGGGCAAATTTCTCAAGAGCAAGTGTTTATGACCACCACACCTTTGCAAAACGACCGTTTTCTTCGCGCGCTGGCTCGCCAGCCCGTTGACCGCACTCCGGTGTGGATGATGCGTCAAGCAGGACGCTACCTGCCGGAGTACCGCGCCAGCCGCTCCGACGCGGGTAGTTTCATGGACCTGTGCCGCAATCATGACCTGGCTTGCGAAGTCACCCTTCAGCCGCTGGAGCGCTACCCGCTCGACGCCGCGATTCTGTTCTCGGACATTTTGACCATCCCCGACGCCATGGGGCTGGGCCTCTACTTCGAAACCGGCGAAGGCCCCAAATTCAAGAAGACCGTGCGCACGCCGGAAGAAGTAGCGGCACTGACCGTGCCGAACGCCGAGCGCGATTTGGACTACGTGATGCGCGCGGTGTCCACTATCCGCCGCGAGCTGAATGGCCGCATGCCGCTGATCGGCTTCTCCGGCAGCCCCTGGACGCTGGCGACGTATATGGTCGAGGGCGGCTCCAGCAAGGATTTCCGTCATCTGAAAACCATGCTGTACGACACGCCGGACACCATGCACCAGCTACTGGATACCCTGGCGCAGGCGGTCACCGACTATCTGAATGCACAGATCCGTGCGGGCGCTCAGGCCGTACAGATTTTCGACACCTGGGGTGGCGCGCTCTCCACGCCGGCGTATCTAGAGTTCTCGCTGCGCTATATGGAGCAGATCGTCTCCGGGTTGATCCGCGAGCATGACGGCCGCCACGTGCCGGTGATCCTATTCACCAAAAACGGCGGACAGTGGTTGGAGCATATCGCTTGTGCCGGTGCCGATGCCCTAGGCATCGACTGGTCGACCGAGCTATCCGATGCTCGTGCACGCGTGGGCCATAAAGTCGCCCTGCAGGGCAACCTGGACCCCAACGTGCTGTTTGCCCGCCCCTCGGCCATTCGCGCCGAAGTGGCACGCGTGCTGGAAAGCTACGGCCACGGTCCGGGGCATGTATTCAACTTGGGCCACGGCATCAGCCAGTTCACCAACCCCGATCACGTCACCGCCTTCATGGAGGCGCTGCACGACCTAAGCCCGCAGTACCATCAGGGCATTCCGACCCAAACGAACGATCAATGCCCAGGAGCCAAGTAATGAGCGACCTACGCGACGACCAGTGGTTTACCGAAGTCTTCGATAGCCATGGCAGCGCTTTCTCGCTGAAAGTCACCGAAAAACTGCTGGATGTACAGAGCCCCTACCAACACCTGGAAGTCTACGCCACGGAGACCTACGGCCACCTGATGGTGCTGGATGGCTGCGTGATGCTGACCGATCGCGATAATTTCTTGTATCACGAAATGATTGCCCACCCGGCGCTGTTCACCCATCAAGACCCCAAGCGGGTGGTGATCATTGGCGGCGGCGACTGCGGCACCTTGAAAGAAGTGTTGCGCCATCCGGGCGTCGAGAAGGTCACCCAGATCGATATCGATGAAGAAGTGACCAAGGCGGCTGAGCGCTTTTTCCCGTCGCTGGTGGAAGCCAACGGCGACCCCCGCGCCGAGCTGCTGTTTGCCGACGGCGTGAAGTGGGTCGACGACGCCGCCGACGAGAGCATCGACGTGCTGATCATCGACTCCACCGATCCAGTCGGCCCTGCCGAAGGCCTGTTCAAGACCGACTTCTTGAAACGCTGCCACCGCATTCTGAAAAGCGGCGGGGTGATGGTACAGCAGAGCGAATCGCCGCTTTATCATAGCGGTTCGATCATCCGCGAACTGCGCAACGACATGCGCGAGGCAGGCTTCGATAGCGTTGCCACGCTACCCTTCCCCCAACCGGTGTATCCCTCGGGTTGGTGGAGCGTGACGTTGGCCGGCAAAGCGACCAGCGTTGAAAGCTTCCGCGAAGAGGCTGCCGCCGATCACGAAATGCCGCTACAGTACTACACAGTAGATGCCCACCGGGGTGCCCTGGCGCTGCCGCCCTTTATGCGTAAAGCCTTCGCATAAGCGGGCAGCTTCGCTAGGTATCTGGCCGGGCTCTGCCCGGCTTTTTTATGCGCCAATCATCGTGCGCGCCACGTTAAGGAATAACAAATGAACACCACGCGTTGGTTTGGATGGGGAGTCACCCTGTTAGCGCCCGCCCTATGGGTACCCACGGCCATGGCCGATACGCTACAAACGGTGCAAGAGCGCGACAGCGTGCGCTGCGGCGTCAACGCGGCTCAGCCCGGCTTTTCGTCTTTAGACGATAACGACGAGTATCGCGGTCTGGATACCGATGTGTGCCGTGCCGTGGCGGCCGCTGCGCTGGGTGATGCCAGCAAGGTCAACTTCGTGCCGTTGGATTCGGTGGAGCGTTTTGCCGCGTTGCAATCAGGTGAAGTAGATGTCCTTTCCCGCACCACCACCTGGACGTCGAGCCGCGACACCACACTGGGCATGCACTTTACCGGTGTGAGCTACTACGACGGCCAAGCCTTCATGGTGGCCAGCGACTTGGGCGTGCAGAGCGCGCAAGAGCTGGATGGCGCGGCGGTGTGTACGCAGTCGGGCACTACCAGCGAACTCAATCTTTCCGACTACTTCCGTATCAACGACATGACCTACGATGCGGTGGTGTTCGATTCACCCGAGCAGTCGATTGCGGGCTTCGAAGCAGGCCGCTGCGATGTATTGAGTTCGGATGCCTCGCAGCTCTACGCCCAGCGCATTCAACTGGCCGACCCCAACATGGCCGTCGTGCTACCGGAAATCATCTCTAAAGAGCCGCTAGGCCCCGCCGTACGCCAAGGCGATGATCAGTGGTTCAACATCGTGAAGTGGTCACTGTTTGCCATGCTGAATGCCGAAGAGCTGGGCGTCAGCCAAGCCAACGTGGATGAGCAGCTAAGCTCAGAAAATCCCGATGTGATGCGCCTGCTTGGGCAAGACGGTGATTTTGGTGAGGCCATGGGCCTGTCGGCGGACTGGGCTTACCAAATCGTCAAACAGGTCGGTAACTATGCGGATATTTATGAACGCAACGTGGGCTCCCACTCCGACTTCAACATTGCCCGTGGTCTGAATGCCCTGTGGAAGGATGGCGGGATTCAGTACGCGCCGCCCATTCGCTAGCGCGATCGGTCACTCGCCAGCGGCTGCGCACCAAAAAGGCGCAGTGCGTAGCCGCTGGCGCACTTTTTTGCACCAAGACCTTCGTTAAATTCGCTGATTTTACGTTGAAAAGCGCTGAATTTGACGACATATCTTTTTTGGCACCTTCCTTGCTAGCTTTTAGTGATGCATCACCATGCATAACGACACTAAATCGAGGAAGGGGAACACAACATGATCAATAAGAAACACCTGGTACTTCTGGCCTCCGCAGGTGCCATCTCTCTTGCGGGCGTGGCGACCGCCCAAGCCGATACGCTGGAAGATACCCGCGAACGTGGTGCCGTACAGTGTGGCGTCAGCGACGGCCTGCCAGGTTTTTCCGCCCCGGACGATAACGGTAACTGGCAGGGCCTCGACGTTGACGTATGCCGTGCCGTGGCCGCTGCGGTACTGGGCGACGCCGATGCCGTCAACTACATCTCTTTGAACGCCGTCGAGCGTTTCACCGCGCTGCAGTCCGGCGAAGTGGACGTTCTGTCTCGTAACACCACCTGGACCACGACCCGTGACACTACCCTGGGCCTGAACTTCACCGGCGTTAACTTCTACGACGGCCAGGGCTTCATGGTCTCTCGCGACCTGGGTATCACCAGCGCGGCCGAGCTGGATGGCGCGGCGATTTGTATTCAATCAGGCACCACTACCGAGCTGAACTTGGCTGATTACTTCCGTGCCAACGGCATGGAGTTCGACCCCATCGTTTTCGATACCTCTGAGCAAACCGTAGGTGGCTTCCAGGCTGGCCGCTGTGACGTTCTGACGTCTGACACTTCTCAGTTGGCGGCCCTGCGCATTCAGCTCGACGACCCGTCTGGCGCGATGATTCTGCCCGACGTCATTTCCAAAGAGCCGCTGGGCCCGGTCGTACGTCAGGGGGACGATCTGTGGTTCAACATCGTGAAGTGGTCGCTGTTCGCCATGATCAACGGTGAAGAGTACGGCGTGACCAGCGAGAACGCTGAAGAGATGCTCAGCTCCGATAACCCGGACGTGGCGCGCCTACTCGGCCAGGACGGCAACTATGGTGAAGGCATGGGTCTTGACGCCGACTGGGCCTATAACATCCTGAGCCAAGTGGGTAACTACGGTGAAAGCTTCGAGCGCAACGTAGGTATGGGTTCACCGCTGGAAATCGAACGCGGTGTCAACGCCCTGTGGAACCAAGGCGGCTTCCAGTACGCACCGCCGATTCGCTAAGCGTCTCGCTTGACCCCGGCCCGCCACCCTTTTTGGTCATGGCGGGCCATTTGATTGACCTTCCGTATCGCGGAGACGCCACCCATGTCCGTAAGACCTAACGCTCGCCCCGTTGGCCAAAAGCCACCGTTCTGGCGAGACCGCGCCAAACGTGCGCTCATCTTTCAATGTCTGCTGATTGCCGCTGTCATCGCTTTTCTGTTCTATATCGTCGGCAACGTGCAAGACAACCTCTCCTCACGGGGTATCACCACAGGTTTTGGCTTCCTGAGTAATACCGCCGGTTTTGGGATCGTTCAGAGTCTGATCGACTACTCTTCCCAAAGCACCTATGGCCGCACCTTCTTCGTTGGCCTGCTGAATACGCTGCTGGTGGGTGGGTTAGGCGTTATTGCCGCCACCATCATTGGCTTTATCGTCGGTATCGCTCGTCTATCGCCCAACTGGCTGATCGCCAAGCTAGCCGCCGCGTATATCGAAACCTTTCGTAACATTCCGCTGCTGCTGCAGATTTTCTTTTGGTACTTTGCCGTGCTGCGGGCGCTCCCCAGCGCTCGCGAAAGCCTCGCGTTCGGCGAGGCCGTGTTTCTTAATGTACGCGGGCTTTATCTACCTGAGCCGCTGTTCGAATCGGGCTTTGGGCTGATTCCTGTCACCTTCGTGATCGCCATCGCGGCCAGTATTGCGCTGGTGATATGGGCAAAACGCCGTCAGGAAGCCACGGGGCAGCGAATTCCCGCTTACTGGATCTCCTTTGCACTGATCTTTGGGCTGCCCCTGTTGGTCATGTTGGCCACTGGCGTACCCATTACTTGGGAAATGCCCGAGCTGCGTGGCTTCAACTTCCGCGGCGGCATCACGGTGATTCCTGAGTTTCTGGCGCTGTGGTTCGCACTCTCGATCTACACGGCGTCGTTCATTGCCGAGATCGTGCGCTCCGGCATTCAGGCCATTTCTCATGGCCAAACCGAAGCGGCACAGGCACTGAGTCTGCCGCGCAATCTGGTGCTGCGCCTCGTCATCATTCCTCAAGCATTGCGGGTCATCATCCCCCCGCTCACCAGCCAATATCTGAATTTGATCAAAAACTCGTCGCTGGCCACGGCCATTGGCTATCCGGACCTCGTGTCGGTGTTTGCGGGCACCACGCTGAATCAAACGGGCCAGGCCATCGAGGTCATTGCGATGACCATGGCGGTGTATCTGACGATCAGCCTGCTGGTGTCGATGTTCATGAACTGGTTCAACGCCCGCGTGGCGCTGGTTGAACGCTAGGCTGAGGCGAGGAGCCACACATGATTCATAATCAAACGATGATCGAACAGCGGCCAGCGCCCAGCAACTCCGTTGGCGCGATTGCTTGGCTGCGAACGAACCTATTCAACGGGCCGATCAATACGATCTTCACGTTAATCGGCCTCTATATCCTCTATCTGCTCGTCGTGCCTACCGTGCAGTGGGCGTTCATCAACGCCGATTGGGTAGGCACCACACGCGACGACTGCTCACGGGAAGGCGCCTGCTGGGTCTTCATCAACGCACGTTTGACGCAGTTTATTTATGGCCTATATCCCAGTTCAGAGATCTGGCGCGCCAATATCGTGTTCGCCATGTTCTTTACGCTGATTGGCTGGCTGGCGATTCCCAAGCTGCCTTTCAAGCGCTGGGTGGCCATCTTTGCGCTGGTGGCATTCCCCATTATCTCGTTCGTACTGCTTTACGGCGGTTACTTCGACCTTCCCCAGGTGCCTACGCACCGCTGGGGCGGCCTGATGCTAACGCTGCTGCTGGCCACTGTGGGCATGGTAGGCGCGCTACCGATCGGCATCGTACTGGCGTTGGGACGTCGCTCGAACATGCCGATCGTCAAAAGCTTTTGCGTGGTATTTATCGAATTCTGGCGCGGCGTACCGCTGATCACCGTGCTGTTCATGGCCTCGGTGATGTTGCCGCTGTTCCTTCCTTCGGATATGAGCGTCGACCGCCTGGTGCGCGCTTTGATCGGCTTGACGCTGTTCCAAAGCGCCTACATGGCGGAGGTCATTCGCGGGGGCTTACAGGCCATCCCTAAAGGCCAGGAAGAGGCGGCAGCGGCTCTCGGCATGACCTACTGGAAACGCATGGGGCTGATCATCCTTCCCCAGGCGTTGAAGATGATGATTCCAGGCATCGTGAATACGTTCATTTCGCTGTTCAAAGATACCACCCTGGTCATGATCATCGGCCTCTTCGACCTCTTGGGGATCGTGCAAGCGGCTCTAGCCGACTCACGCTGGCTCGGCTTCTCGTTGGAAGGTTACGTGTTTGCCGCCTTCATGTTCTGGATCTTCTGTTTCAGCATGTCGCGCTACAGCCAGTACCTAGAACGCAAGCTGCATACCGGCCACAAGCGCTAACGCCGCTTTTATCAACGATTTTTTAGCAGGATAGTGACATGACTCAAGCAGCGACCAACACCCCTGGCACCAGCCCCTCTGACCTAATGGTCGAAATGCGCGGCGTGAACAAGTGGTACGGCGATTTCCACGTGCTGCGGGATATCTATCTGGAAGTGAAACGCGGCGAGCGGATCGTTATTTGCGGGCCTTCTGGCTCGGGCAAATCCACCATGATCCGCTGCATCAATCACCTAGAAGAGCACCAAAAAGGCGAGATCGTGGTCGGCGGCGTGCCGCTGACCCAAGACGTCAAACGCATCGAGCAGATTCGCCGCAGCGTCGGCATGGTATTCCAGCATTTCAACCTGTTCCCTCACCTCACGGTGCTGGAAAACTGCTGTATCGCGCCAATGTGGGTACAGAAGAAGCCCCGCAAAGAGGCCGAAGCCATGGCCATGCAGTATCTGGAGCGGGTGCGTATTGCCGAGCAGGCCAAGAAGTATCCCGGTCAGCTCTCCGGCGGCCAGCAGCAGCGGGTAGCGATTGCCCGCTCGCTGTGCATGCATCCGGACGTGATGCTGTTCGATGAGCCCACCTCGGCCCTCGACCCGGAGATGATCAAGGAAGTACTGGACGTGATGATCGAACTGGCCGAAGAGGGCATGACCATGCTCTGCGTGACCCACGAGATGGGCTTCGCCAAGACCGTGGCCGACCGCGTGATCTTCATGGACCAAGGACAAATCATCGAAGAGAATGCGCCGGAGCCGTTCTTCAACAACCCGCAGTCCGAGCGTACCCAGCTCTTCTTGAGCCAGATTCTGGGGCATTAAGTCAGCTTCCAGCGCCACATAGCGCTGAACGTGGGCCTCCAATGAGGCCCATTTTTATGGGTTTTCTACGCCACAACACCACAACGAGCGAGCCATCATGGAAAAGCTATTCATCGATCGTGCACCGCAACCCATTGCGCCCTTTTCCCATGCCTGCCGCGTGGGCGACCTAGTCTTCATCACCGGACAGATGCCCACGGTGCCGGAAACCAATGAGATGCTGCTAGGCACCTTTACCGAACAAACGCACCGGGTGATGCAGAACCTGGCCATCGTACTGGAAGAGGTGGGCAGCCGCTTTGAGTACGTGGTGCAGTCGCGGGTGTTCATCACCAATATGGGTCACTTCGATGAAGTGAACCGGGTCTACGCCAGCTATTTCGACAAGCCGCTGCCCACCCGCACCTGCATTGGCGTGACTGGGCTTGCGGGCGGCGCGGATGTGGAGGTGGATATGATCGCCTGGATTCCTCCCAAAGAGGGCGCTTAACCGCCGACGAGCGTAATGCTGGCGGGTAGCAGCGCAGGCTGGTCACGGTGCTGCGTCAGCGGCTTGCCCGCCAGCGCCGTGAGCAGAATCTGTAGCGGATCGCCGTGGCTGACGACCAGCACCGTTTCGTTAGTAAAGCGCTGCTCCAACGCTTCCAGCACGGCACACATCCGTGCTGCTACTCGACTAACCGACTCTACCTGCCACTGGGTATGCTCGGCGCTCTTTGCATCGAAGGCCCACACGTCCGGATAGTGGTTATCCGCCTGCCCCTCCAATTCGCCAAAGTGGCGCTCCCTCAAGCCCGCCTCTTGCTGCATTCCCACCCCAAACGCGGCGGCCACTCGGGCGGCGGTGTGTGTCGTACGTAAAAAGTCCGAATGCACGATCTGTGTCGGCACCGGCCAGGACCACTGCGCCAGCGCTTCGGCGAGTTGCTGTTCACCCTGCTCTGATAACCCGTAGTTCGCCAGGCCCTGCTCCGGAGAGCTGATGATTTTCCCCTGAGCGTTAGCCTGGCTATGGCCATGGCGCATCAGCAGATAGCGGTTTCGCCAATGGTAGGAGGGGGTCAGGAAAGTGTTTGACATATCTTTGTAACAAACCCTAGATTGAAGATGCTCGTTTTCGAAAAATAAACATCTGCGCTTTTAAATGTCCATTTGCGAAACAGACGCTGATCGAAGCACACACTTGCGACGCAGCAGTGGGCATACGCGACAACAATAATGCACGTAAGAGGCTGACTATGAAAACGCTACATCTGCGCAAGCGTCCGCTTGCCATGCTCACGGCTATCTCGCTACTTCCCCTTGCGTTACTCTCCAGCCCTGCCTACGCCGAGTGCGAGCGGGGCGACTTGGACACCCTTTACTGCGACGAAAATGGTGACATGGTCGCCGACCGCCCGGCCGATGAGTCGGAATGGGCCAACCCCGACACGCTGATTTTTGCCTATACCCCAGTGGAAGACCCCGCCATTTATTCCGATATCTGGCAGCCCTTTATCGACCACTTATCGGACGTCACCGGGCGCGATGTGCGCTTCTTTGCGGTGCAGTCGAATGCCGCCCAGGTAGAGGCCATGCGCAGCGGTCGACTGCATATCGCTGGATTCTCTACTGGCCCAACGCCGTTTGCGGTCAACCTAGCCGGTGCAGTGCCCTTTGCGCTGATGGGCTCTGATGACGGCCAGTTCGGTTATACCTTGCAGCTGTTTACCCATGTCGACTCGGACATCGAGACGCTGGAAGACTTGAAAGGGAAGCGCGTGGCGCATACCTCGCCCACTTCGAACTCGGGCAACTTAGCGCCAAGAGCGCTCCTGCCCGAGCTGGGCATCACGCCGGAAGAGGATTACGAGGTGGTTTACTCCGGTAGCCACGATCAATCCATGCTGGGCGTGGTAGCCAGAGATTACGATGCTGCTCCGGTCGCCTCTGAAGTCGTCGAGCGCATGGCCGCGCGTGGCCTTTACGATACCGATGATGTTCGACTGATCTACGAATCCGATCGCTTCCCCACTACCTCGTATAACTACGCTTATAACCTACATCCTGACCTAGTAGAGAAAATCGAAGAAGCGTTTTTTACTTTCGATTTCGTGGGCACCGAGCTAGGTGACGAATTCGAAGGCGTCGAGAAGTTCATCCCCATCACCTACAAAGACAACTGGCAGGTGATTCGCACCATTCAGGCCGCCAATGGCGTGACCTACACGCCTGACAACCTGGAGTAACGCGTGCTGCGCCGCTTGTCGCGGCGCGGTTCTTCGTCTTTCGATGGATGCGGACACATGCTGGAAATCACGAATTTGGTCAAACGATATGGCCACAGCGAGGCCGTGCTGAAAGGCCTCGATTTGAAGGTGGAGGGCAACAGCGTGGTGTCTATCGTAGGTGCCTCCGGCGCCGGTAAAAGCACCATGTTGCGCTGTATCAATCGCTTGGTAGAGCCCACCTCTGGCTCAATCAAACTCAATGGCACCGAACTTGTGAACCTGAAAGGGGCCGAACTGCGCCGGGCACGCCGTAAAATTGGCATGGTGTTTCAAGGATTCAACTTACTCGATCGGTTAACCGTGATGGAGAACGTGCTGGCAGGGCGGCTAGGCTACGTCAGCTTTTACCAAGCCATTTCACGCCGCTACCCACCCGCCGATATCGAGCGTGCGTTTGTGCTCATGGAACGCGTGGGCATTGCCCACTACGCTAACAAGCGCGCAGACGAGCTGTCCGGTGGCGAGCGCCAGCGGGTGGGCGTTGTACGTGCTTTGATGCAAGAGCCGGACGTGCTGCTCGCAGATGAACCCACCGCCTCGCTGGACCCGCGCACCTCCGAGCAAATCATGATGCTGCTACAGAGCCTGGCGAGTGAACTGTCGCTGCCGGTATTGATCAACATCCATAACGTCGCCCAAGCCAAAACCTACACCGAGCGCATCGTGGGCCTGCGTCACGGCAAGATGATTTTTGACGGCCAGCCCGGGGATTTCAATAAAGACGCGTTGGACGCCATTTATGGCGGCATCGAAGCGCCGGACGATGCCATCACCGAGACTCCGGGCACCGCCGTGGAGGGGGGCACGCCATGACGCCGTCTAACCCGCCCACGCCTAGAGCCTGGAAAAAGCCGCCGTTTATCGCCAACCCACTGCTGCGCTACGGATTACTCGTGATGACAGTAGGGTATCTGGTGTGGGCGTTTGGCTCGCTGCCCTTTAACTGGGAACGTATTTCGGAAGGCCTCCCCCGCGCGGCGCGCATTTTTAGCGGCGGTTTTCCGCCGAACCTAGAGCGCTATGAGCTACTGCTCACCGGGTTTAAAGAGAGCTTTCAAATTGCCATTCTCGCCACGCTATTAGGGGTGTTGCTCTCGATTCCATTTGCGGTGATGGCTGCCCGTAATATCGCGCCGCTGCCTGTTTACCTGTTAGGGCGCAGCATCATTATTATTTCGCGTAGCTTTCACCCCGTGATTGTCGCCATCCTGTTCGTTGCCGCCGTGGGATTTGGCCCGCTGGCGGGAATACTCACGCTGACACTCTACTCCATTGGCTTTGTCGGTAAGCTGCTCGCTGAAGAGATAGAGGAGATCGACTGGGGCCAAGTAGAGGCCATGCGTTCGACCGGGGCTGGCTATCTCGTTACGCTGTTTTATGCGGTGTTCCCACAAATTCTGCCACGCCAAGTCGGTCTGTCCATGTACCAGCTCGATAGTAATCTGCGTGCTTCTGCCGTCGTGGGCATCGTCGGTGCAGGCGGCATTGGTGGCACCTTGATGAATGCCTTTGGGCGCTACGATTACGACTTTGCGTTTGCCATCTTACTGGTCATTATCGCGGTGATTCTGCTCAGCGAAGGGATCAGCGGCTGGGTGAGGAAAAAAATATGGTAGATCGCGAACAGCTACTCGCTGACCGTATTTGGCAGCGTTACGACCGCAAAGAGCGGCTGATCCGTTACGCCGCCCTGCTCGCCACGCTGATGCTGGTGTTTTGGGCCGTGCGTGATATCGATATTTTTTGGCCCTGGGTGTGGGATGCTCCCAACCAAATATCGAACCTCGGGGCGCGCATGTGGCCGCCAAGCGCGGTCGGACTCAGCGGTATTCTCAATGCGCTCATGGAAACCGTGCATATCGCCACGCTGGCGACGTTCCTGACGATTTTTCTAGCCTTACCTGTTGCCTACATGGCGGCCCAAAACACCACACCTAACCGCGCTTGCCTGTGGTTAGGCCGTTTCATTTTGGTCTCTAGCCGCTCGGTGAATACGATCATCTGGGCCCTGCTGTTCGTGGCCATTTTTGGGCCCGGCGTGCTGGCGGGCATTCTGGCCATCGTCTTTCGTTCCATTGGTTTTATCGGCAAACTCATGGGCGAAGCCATCGAAGAGATCGACCGCCGCCCCGTGGAAGCCATGGAGGCGACGGGAGCATCGAAAGCGAAAGTCGTGGCCTACGCCATCGTGCCCCAGGTGATGCCTGCCTTTTTTGCCATCGTGGTGCTGCGCTGGGATATCAACATTCGTGAATCCACGGTATTGGGCTTGGTAGGCGCAGGGGGCATTGGGGTCATTCTGCAAGGCGCGATCGATACCTTTGCCTGGCCAACCGTGGCGACCATTCTCATCGCCATTATCGTGCTGGTACTGCTCGGCGAAGCGGTGACCAGCCTGCTGCGCAGTAAGGTACTTTAACGGGCCTTGGGGCAAATGGGCAGGCGTTTGACCAAACCCTAAACGCTTGCCATGGTTAAAGGGTAATCAACGACATGGAGGACGTATGACAATGACCACCTATATCGTGGTAGCCGATGCCGCACGCGCACGTATCTTCACCCGTGATGCGCTCCATCTCGCCGAGCAGGAGAGCTTGATACACGCCGCAGGCAGACTGCATGAAGGCGACTTGATCACGGACCGTCGCGGTGCCGACGTCCACGAGTCGACGTCGACGTCATCACGCTCCTCTGGCGAAGAGGGCGCAGCCTCTCAACATGAAAACGAGCTATTTGCCAAAGAAGTCGCCCAGCGACTCTATGCTGCCCGGGTAGACAACCGCATGGAGAAGCTGATCATGGTCGCGCCTCCCAAGTTCTTGGGTCTGCTCAAAGAAAAACTCGATAATCCCACGCAAAAGCTGGTCACGCATACGCTATCGAAAGATTTTAGCAAGGCCTCGTTGGCCGACATCCAACAGGCGGTCAGCGATTTGCGTTAGTCAACGCAGTTAGCACTTACTTACTATTTTCCTGCTTTTTGCTAAAGACAGCGTCGCTCTCGCCGATACCCATCATGAATCCTGATGATCCCGAGAGCGACCATGTTTTCCTCCCTACGTACACGCATCCTTCTGGCGGCCCTCATGGCTATCGTGTTGGCTTTGACGGCCAATGGCATTGCCAGCTACACCACCGTTAAGCATCATAATAGTGAACAGGTAAACCGCAATCTCAGCGCTGTTGTGAATGGAAACACACAGGCCATTAACGAATGGTTCAACGCTCGCTTTACGATGCTGGCCAGCATGGAGCATGCCGTTGGTAGCGAGGCACCGCTACAAGCGCTGCGGCAGCTAGCCGACTCTGGCGACTTTATGACCGCCTACATTGCGTACCCGTCTACCTCAGAAGGGATTTTCTCAGACGGCTGGCAACCTCCCAGCGATTATGACCCGCGCCAGCGCCCTTGGTACCAAGGTGCCGTGAGCGCACAGGACACCATCATTACTGCCCCTTATGTCGATGCGCAAACAGGCGGTTTGATCGTGACCTTCGCTCGGCCTTTCTATCAGAATGGTGACCTCACCGCCGTGGTAGGCGCCGACATCACGATTGCCGACGTCATCGATATCGTCGCTAGTATCGCGCCGACCCCATCCAGTTTCGGCTTTCTAACGACGAGCGACGGCACTCTGGTCGCCCACCCCGACGCGTCACTGACGCTGGAGCCTGCAAGCGCGCTTAGCGATGCGCTCACCCCCTCCGACCTGACACGCATCGTGCAAGCGGACACCCCGCAACCGCTCACCCTACAAGGCAACGACAAACTCCTGATGGGCAGCAGTGTAGGTGGCAACAGCGGTTGGCAGTTGGTCGTGGCGCTGGATGACGCAGAAGCCACGGCAGGTCTACGCGCCATTGCGACAACGTCCATCGTGACGCTGCTGATCGTTGCGGCCATCACGGCCGTCGTGTTTGGCATGCTGCTGTCACTGCTGCTGCGTCGTCTACTAGGCGTCCGCAATGCGATGGATAACATCGCCTCGGGTGAAGGGGATCTGACTCAGCGCTTGCCGGAAGAAGGCACCGACGAAGTCGCCCAAATCGCCAGTGCTTTCAATCGCTTCGTGGGCAAGATGGAAGCAGTCTTGATCGACGTGCGTACCAGCAGCGAATCGGTGCACCACGCCGCCAACGAGATTGCCATGGGTGGACAAGATCTTTCCCGCCGCACCGATAACGCCGCTTCGAGCCTGCAGCAGACCTCGGCGTCAGTCGAAGAGATCACCAGCACCGTGGCGCATACGGCGGCCTCGGCCCAGGAAGCCAACAAGCTTTCCCACGCGGCCACCGAAGTCGCCAAAGAGGGTGGGCAGGTCGTGTCGAACGTAGTCACCACCATGGAAGACATCTCCAACGCCTCCCATAAGATTGGCGAGATCGTCACGCTGATGAACAGCATCGCCTTCCAGACCAACCTGCTGGCCCTCAACGCCTCGGTCGAAGCCGCCCGCGCAGGCGAACACGGTCGCGGTTTTGCCGTCGTGGCGGATGAAGTGCGCAAATTGGCGGGCCGTAGTAGCGATGCAGCCAGCGATATCCAGCAATTGATCGAGGACTCCCAAGCCAAGGTGAATAACGGCACCTCCTTGGTGCGTAATGCTGGCAGCACCATGCAGGATATCGTCGCACATATCACCCGCGTCACCGACGTCCTGGAAGAGATCAACGCGGCCACCAGCGAGCAGAGCGACGGCATCAAACAGGTCAATATTGCGGTCGCCGAACTGGACCGGATGACCCAAGAGAACGCCGCCATGGTCGAAGAGTCGACCACCGCCGCCGAGCAGTTGAAAGAGCAAGCGGATCACCTGACCGGCACGATCAGCAGTTTCAAGCTCTCCCAAGGCGCGACAGCGCCTGCCTTGCAGGCACCTGAAAGCAGCTACCGCTAACGGTTAAGGAATCGGCGGCAGCGGGATATCGTCGCTGCGCTTGGCCCCGGCGGTCATTTCGCGACAGAGACGTAAAAACTCGCGCACGCCGGTGGTCAGGTACTTGTGACGATGCCAGATGAACGTGAACTGGCGTTTTAAATCCAACTCCGGCGTGGGCAGCGGCACCAGGCTGCCGCGCCGGAAGGCATCGCGCAGCGCCAGCCGCGAAACGCAGCCAATGCCCAGCCCCGATTCCACCGCGCGCTTGATGCCCTCGGTATGCTCCAGCTCCAGCAGGGTATTGAACCGGCTGCGGCGGTGGCGGGCGGCATGCTCCAGCGTCATGCGTGTCCCCGAGCCCTCCTCGCGCATGATCCAGTCTTCGCGCAGCAGTTGATCCAGCTCCAGGTGCTCGCGTCCCGCCAGCGGGTGACGCGGCGAGCAGAACACGCACAGCTCATCCTCGACCCAGGGCTGGCTGATGATCATGTCGTCATCGCACTGCCCCTCGATCAGCCCTAAATCCAACGAGTGCTGGCGCACGCCTTCGATGATATGCCGCGTGTTGCGCACCGCCAGCCGAACTCGACTGCCGGGATAGCGCTGCATGAAATCACTGATCAGCAGCGTGGCGAGATAGTTGCCGATGGTGAGCGTGGCCCCCACGTCCAAAGCTCCCACGCCCTGTTGGCCCCGCAGCAACTCTTCGACCTCCTCGGCGCGGTCCAGCAGCGCCACCGCCTTGGGCAGTAGCTGAAAGCCGAGCGCGTTGAGTTTCAGCCGTTTCCCAATGCGGTCGAGCAGCTGGCAGTCGAACTGGCGCTCCAGCTCGGCCAGCGCCGTACTGGTGGCCGATTGCGACATGGCCAGCGCACGCGCCGCGTGGGAAACGCTCTCGTGCTGGGCAACGGCCACGAAGACCTCTAGCTGCCGCAGGGTGTAATGCATGACCAAAACCTCTCTGTCGAGTGAGCGGCGAAGGGCTATATCGATTTTAAAGATAAGCGTTATCAAGATAATTTGCTTAACAGATATACCACCCTTTATTTAGAATTTGCAGCAACCTATAGAGATAATTTTTATTCTTTTTTGGAATATGGCGAGCAAGGCTTAGGCTGCGCCGCCTCTGGAGGAGTGAGCATGAGCAAGTTTGCCCTGGAAGAAGTGCTAAGCGTTCACCACTGGAACGATACCCTGTTCAGCTTCCGCACCACTCGCGAGCGCAGCCTGCGCTTCAAGAACGGCCAGTTCGTCATGATCGGCTTGGAAGTGGACGGCAAACCGCTGATGCGCGCGTACTCCATCGCCAGCCCCAACTACGAAGATCACCTGGAGTTCTTCAGCATCAAGGTGCCGGATGGCCCGCTCACCTCGCGTCTGCAGCACCTGCAGGTAGGCGACCAGATCATGGTCAGCCGCAAGCCGACCGGCACGCTGGTGTGCGACGACCTGCTGCCAGGCCGTAACCTCTACATGCTCTCGACCGGCACCGGCTTGGCGCCGTTCATGAGCCTGATTCAGGACCCGGAAGTCTACGAGCGCTTCGAGAAAGTCGTGCTGGTACACGGCGTGCGCGAAGTCTCCGAGCTGGCCTACGCCGACTTCATCACCAAAGAGCTGCCCGCCCACGAATACCTGGGCGAGGAGATCGCCGAGAAGCTGGTGTACTACCCCACGGTGACTCGCGAAGAGTTTCACACCATGGGTCGCCTGACCGACCATATTCGCACCGGCAAGCTGTTCGAAGACACCGGCCTACCGCCCATCGACCCGCGCCAAGACCGCGCGATGATTTGCGGCAGCCCGGCGATGCTGGACGACACCAGCGCCCTGCTCGATGAGCTGGGCCTGAACATCTCCCCGCGTATGGGCGAGCCGGGCGACTACGTCATCGAACGCGCCTTCGTTGAGAAGTGAGCCTCGTTCGAAGGGTGAAGGGTGAATAGAAAATCGTAGCCCGTGTCATCGTCGCCTTATGCACAAAGCCCCTGTGGATATTATCCACAGGGGCTTTGTCGATTCAGCGCGACTCACTGTTCACGCCTTACCATTCACCGTGGTTAGACAGCGTCTTTACCGGTTTCGCCGGTCCGGATACGGATGACCTGCTCGAGCGGCATCACGAAGATTTTACCGTCACCGATTTTGCCGGTATTGGCGACCTGGGTAATCGCGTCGATCACCTGCTCGGCCATATCGTCGTCGACGGCGACTTCCAGCTTCACCTTGGGCAAGAAATCCACCACGTACTCTGCGCCACGGTAGAGCTCCGTGTGGCCCTTCTGGCGGCCAAAGCCTTTCACTTCCGTGACCGTAATGCCTTGCACGCCGATATCCGAGAGCGATTCGCGTACGTCATCAAGCTTGAAGGGCTTGATAATGGCTGAGATCAATTTCATTGCGACATCCTCTAGCTTGGTGGCCCGCTGTCATGCAGACAGCGTTATTAACCGTTTGTCATAACCATCGAGGTTAGCGGGGCGCTCACGTAGCCAAGCCCGTTACCCAGTCGATTAAGCATACACCGCCAAGGGCGGAGAATAAAAAATCCGAACGTCACTAGCTCATAACCTTCGACGTACCGCATATCCATCAACGACAAAAAGGCCTCCCACTCGGGGAGGCCACAAGGAGCACGCCAGCTCACATGATTAGCGCAAGCTTATTTCTTGACGCTAAACTCGGGGTAGGCTTCCAGACCGCATTCAGCGATATCGACGCCTTCATACTCTTCTTCTTCGCTCACGCGAATGCCCATGACCGCTTTCAGCACCAGCCATACCACAAGGCTTGCGATGAAGACCCAGCCAAAGATGCCCACGATACCGATTAACTGCGCACCGAAAGAGGCATCGCCATTGGTGAGCGGCACAGCCAGCACGCCCCAGATACCGACCACACCGTGCACGGAGATCGCACCCACCGGATCGTCCAGCTTCAGCTTGTCCAGCGTGACGATCGCAGCGACGACGATCAGGCCACCTACTGCGCCGATGATGGCGGCGCCCAGCGCCGAGGGAGAGAGCGGATCAGCGGTGATGGCGACCAGGCCCGCCAGCGCACCGTTCAGCGCCATGGTGAGATCCGCTTTACGGAACCATAGCTTGGCCAGCACCAGAGCGGCAATCACACCGCCTGCTGCCGCAGCGTTCGTGTTGACGAATACTTGCGCAACGTTGTTGGCAGAGCCGATATCGGACATTTTCAGCTCGGAACCACCGTTGAAGCCGAACCAGCCCATCCATAGGATGAAAGTACCCAACGTGGCCAGCGGCATGTTGGCACCGGGAATTGCATGGATAGAGCCGTCTTTACCGTACTTGCCTTTACGCGGGCCCAGGACGAGCACACCTGCCAGCGCGGCGGCCGCACCCGCCATGTGGACGATGCCAGAACCGGCATAGTCAGAGTAACCCACTTCGGACAGCCAGCCGCCGCCCCAGGTCCAGTAGCCCGACACCGGGTAGATGAACGCCGTCATCACCACGGCGAAGGCCAGGAAGGCCCACAGCTTCATACGCTCGGCAACCGCACCCGAGACAATCGACATGGCGGTGGCAACGAACACCACCTGGAAGAAGAAGTCAGAACGCATGGAGTAGTAAGGCGCATCGTCGCCACCGGCCAGCACCGCATCGACGCTGTTCTCGGTACCGATCAAGAAGCCCAAGTTCGGCAAGAAGCCACCTGCGCTGCTGGAGTACATGATGTAATAACCCACCAGCAGGTACATGGTGCAAGCAATCGCAAACAGCGCGATGTTTTTGGTCAGAATTTCGGCGGTATTCTTGGAGCGAACCAAGCCCGCTTCCAGCATCGCGAAGCCAGCGGCCATCCACATGACCAGCACGCCGCAGATCAAGAAATAGAACGTATCGAGCGCATAGCTCAAATCAGCTAACTCATTCATGAGGTGTTCCCCGTTGGTACTTAAGAAGAGGTACTTGGAAGATGTACGTGGCAGCGTGGCGACATCATCAGCCGCCCAGCATTACCCTTACACGGCATCTGCACCGCGCTCGCCGGTACGGATACGGATCACATCCTCCAACGGCGTGACGAACACTTTGCCGTCGCCGATCTTGCCGCTATTCGCTGCGTTACAGATGGCGTCCAGCACGCTTTCCAGGCGTGCATCGTCCACGGCGACTTCCACTTTCACCTTTGGCAGAAAATCGACCACGTATTCCGCGCCGCGGTAGAGTTCGGTATGCCCTTTCTGACGGCCAAAGCCTTTCACTTCGGTTACCGTAATCCCTTGAACGCCGTTGTCGGCGAGTGCTTCACGAACGTCGTCAAGCTTGAATGGCTTGATGATAGCGGTGATGAGTTTCATCCCGGATCTCCCCTGCTGGATCAGTCCCACTCGGTGAAAAGCGGCATGGCCGCCCGAATTTAGTGCTTGCCCTACTAATGCGCATACCGTGCCACCCGCTTTTTTATTATTAACTTTCAATTACTTAAAATAATTATATAAGCAATTCACGGTAGCTTAGACGTGCTACCCAATGAGGCTCACCCTGGCTTTGCACCATTAATGAACATTAATAAAAGCTAGCCGCTCCATTTCGATGCATTGATTCATCCCGCTCACCACGCTTAATTCACACGCGGCGCATGCGAATCGGCGTCGGGTTGCGTATCCTTACTGACAAGCAGTTCATATTCATGCATGCCCTTTCAAGGAGAGAGCCATGGCGCCCCAAGATCGCATTAGCCGCTTAGCCCAGCAGATCGGCGACCGTCTGCAGAATGCGTCGCAAGCCCCGGAAGATATTCAAAAAGGTGTCCAGCAGGTGGTACGCGGCGCCTTTGACCGCCTGGAGCTGGTATCGCGGGAAGATTTCGATATTTTGATGGATGTGCTGCAGCGCACGCGCTCGCGGGTTGAAGCCTTAGAGCGCCAAGTGGCCAGCCTGGAAGCGGCCGTAGAAGCCTCTAGCAACACCGCGTCCACGCCCGTAGAAGCCGAAGTGCCGCCCGCCCCTGTGCACCCCTCCGGGACGACGAAACCAACGTCCGATAAACCGTCCACTGGCGATACTGAGTAAGCCGCCGTTGTGCTCAGAATGGGGCAGGCTGAGCTGCCCCAAATTAGCGAACAAGAATCACTATCATTGACTCCCGTCGCGATAGTGCTATCGTGCGTTGATTGGCTGCCTCATTCACGATAGCGACGGCTCAGATGCCCCTGCAGGAACGCCTCATCACGCCCGAAATCACCCACTGCTCGCTGGTCCAGCTTGGCCAACGATTTGGCATTCACTACCGCGTGGACGGCACCCCTTTACAACACCAGCCGGTCGCGCTGGGCCATGTGCACGATGTTGGCTTACCCCAAGGGCTGCACCTAACGCTGTCTCACCTGCAAGTAGAGCGCGGCTATACCTCCACGTCTTACCAAAGCGTCCCCTGGTTCTTTAGCATTATTTTGGAAGGCACGATTCAACTACAAATAGGCCAGCAGCACCTGCAGCTAGGTGCCGGGGAGGGAGTGTGCGCTCACTTTGATGCCCACCACCCGCTAACGGTGCACCAACCGGCTCAGCCGCGCCTGAGTACCGTGAATATTGCGGTGCGTACGACCGCACCGTTAGGGCTTCCCGCTCCCGACAGCCAACCGGCCTTGCACCGTTGGCGGCTGCCGAGTGCCTTACACCAGCACCTTTGCACCATAAGTGAGCAACCACCCACCACCTGGCGCCAGCCCCTCGTGTGGCAAGGGCTCGCGATACAACTGATTGGCCTGGGACTACCGGAAACGACGCCCGCACTCCCCAAGCATCACGGCCTCTCCACCCGAGACAGACGCCGCCTAGCAGCGCTGCACGCGCGCATCACTCAGCATCCCGCCGAGCCCTATAGCCTCGCGGCTCTAGCCAAAGAGGCCGCCATGAGCGCCAGCAGCCTGCGGCAGAAATTTCGTGCCTACTACGGCTGCACACTGTTCGACTACATTCGCCAAGCGCGCCTGGAGCAGGCGCACGCATCGTTACGCCAAGGCCACAGCGTTCAACACACGGCCCACCGCTGCGGTTACCGCCATGCCAGCAATTTTTCGAACGCCTTTAAGCGCCACTTCGGTGTTTCTCCGCACGAGCTTCAACGGGACAAGCCATAAGCCACCGTTCCCTTGATGCGATCACTTATGACAGCGCGCATAGCAAGCTTGGCACAACGCATACCTTTACGATGCCATAAAAAGTAATAATTCTCATTGCTCAATAAAACTGATTCCACTTCCTCTCAGGATCACTTATGGCCTCCCCCCATCGTCCGTTCTTATTGGCTCCACTCACTAGCGCGCTGCTGATGGTGCTTATGTCACCCGTGGCGGCACAAACCAGCACGCCCTTGGCCACGGTTACCGTGACGGCTCAACAAGCAGCCACCAAAGTCGCCACGCCTTTTATTGAAACGCCGCAGAGCGTCTCAACCATCACCGACACGCAGATGACACAGCGCGGAGTCACCACGGTGCAACGCGCTACCGACTACACGCCCGGCGTGTACAGCAATCAAATAGGGGCTTCCAACCGTTTTGATTACCTGGTGCTGCGCGGCTTCTCCGATGGCAGCTTGAGCAACACCTTTTTAGATGGTTTGAAGGTGATGGGGGACGCCAACTCCCATAGCAGCATGCGCATCGACCCCTGGTTTCTAGACAGCATCGAGGTGGTGCGCGGCCCGGCGTCCGTGCTGTATGGCCGTGCCTCACCGGGCGGAGTGGTGGCTCTTAACAGTAAACGCCCCGAGTTCGAGCCGGGCGGCGAGCTGCGCTTCAGAGTCGGCAACAATAACCAGCGCAGTGCCGCGTTCGATCTCACGGGCCCGCTGGGGGCAGAGCAGCGCGTCGCGTTTCGGCTCACCGGCATTGCCAGCGCCGCCGATACCCAGTTTGGCCCAGCCGAGGAGGAGCGCTACGCCATTGCGCCACGGCTGACCTGGGACATGACCGACGCTACCAGCCTCACCGTAGAAGCCTACCTGCAAGACGAACCAGAAGGCGGCTACCACTCCGGCGTACCCTATGAAGGCGCAGTGATCGCTCGCAATGGCCGCCAAATAAGCAATAACTTCTTCGATGGCGAAGCCGACTACGACGCCTATCAGCGCACCCAGCGCATGCTTGGCTATACCTTCGAACATCGCTTTAACGACCGCGTGTCCGCCCGCCAACTGCTGCGCTATCTCAATTCAGACGTGACGCTGAATCAGGTGTACGGCTTTGGCTGGGCATCGCCGACCTCCAACGAACTGGCCCGCTACTACTCCGGCAGCGAGGAGTCGCTTCAGGCCCTGACGGTGGATAACCAGCTAGAAGCTCGCCTGACCAGCGGCTTCATGGAGCACACCCTGCTGCTCGGCGCGGATTACCAGCAGCGCGAGAACGAGGTTGCTTGGCCTTCCGGCGCGTTCCCCTCGCTGGATGCCTTCAACCCAGTCTACGGTAGCGAGCCGCTGGCGTTCTACGCGCCCGTTCAGGAGAACCACGAGCTGGAGCAAACCGGGGTCTATCTGCAGGATCAGATCGCCATCGACCAGTGGCGCGTGACGCTGGGCGGGCGTTTTGACTGGGTCAATATCGACAACACCAACCGCGACAGCGGCGCTACCAGCGCGCTCAGCGACACCCAGTTTAGCGGCCGCGCCGGGGTGGTGTACCTGTTCGATAACGGCATCGCACCCTATGCCAGCTACTCGACGGCCTTTACCCCCACCAGCTTTGTGGATGCCAACGGCGACCTGCTTTCTCCCATGGAAGGCGCGCAGTGGGAAACCGGCGTGAAATACCAGCCCAACGAACAGCAGCAGTACAGCGCAGCGCTGTTCCACATCAGCCAGGAGAACGTGGCGACCAAAGAGCAGCCCACCGACCCCTACCGCGCTGTAGGCGAGATCGAGTCGCAAGGTATCGAACTGGAAGCCCAAACGCAGCTCACCGAGGCGCTCTCGCTTCAGGCGGGCTACAGCTTTACCGATATTACCTACGCCAAAAGCGACGACGGCAACCAGGGCAATCACGCTATTTATTCACCCCGCCACCAAGTGCAGCTCTGGGGCCACTATGCCGTACAGGAAGGCTGGCTGAGCGGTGTGGATGTTGGCGTAGGCGTGCGCCACTACGCTGACATTGCCGCCGACCGCGCCAACACCGCCACGGTACCGGACTACACCCTAGTTGATGCCACGCTGGGCTACGACTGGCGCCAAGTAGGCTTGAACGGCGTCGAAACCCGCCTGAATGTGCACAATGCGTTGGACAAAGCGTACGTGGCATCGTGTAACTCACTGGAGTACTGCTACTTCGGTGCCGAACGCGGTATCACTGCCAGCGTTCACTACCGCTTCTGAGCAGCGCCCGCCAAGCCCACACCCAGGCCTCCGCAACCTGCGCTTGCCTGGGTGTTTCTATTTGCAATTGATAAATAGACTCGTTTAAATAAGGCGCTTATTGCTAGGTACTAATGCCATGCGCCGTTTTCCCCGACTGCTTATCCTGGCTCGCCACGGCCTTCTCGCGGCAAGCCTGCTGCTGTCTACCGCCAGCCACGCCCAGTGGGCCACCATCGACTGGACCATTGCTGAAACGCTGCTAGCCATTGATGCCCCCGTGAGCGGCATTGCGCAGCAACCGACCTACCACGACTGGGTGGGCGAGCCGCGCATTCCCGAGGGCGTGATGGATATTGGCCTGCGCACCCAGCCCAACTTCGAGCTGCTGGCCCAATCGCCCCCCGAGCAAACGCTGCTCTCGCCCATGTTTACCGGGCTCATTCCCCGGCTGGAGAAAATCGCCCCAGTGGGCACCTTCGCCCTCTACTCACCGGGTGCGGATACGTGGCAAGAGATGCAGAGCCTCACTCGCCAACTGGGCGAGCTGACCGACCGCAACGCCGAGGCCGATGCGCTGATCGAGAGCACCCAGCAGCTGATGGCCGACCTGCGTCGCCAGCGCAGCGACTCGCCCCCACTGCTGATGGTGCAGTTCATGGATGCCCGCCATGTGCGCGTGTTTGGCGAGAACAGCCTCTACAATGCCGTGCTAGAACAGCTCGAATTGCCCAACGCCTGGGATCAGCCCACCAACGCCTGGGGATTCTCACTGGCCGGTATCGAAGCGCTGGCACGCTACCCCGATGCCACGCTGGTGGTCGTCGACCCACTCCCCGCAGGCGTGGAAGAGCAGTTGGAGGGGAGCGGCCTCTGGCAACACCTGCCGAGTGTTCAAAACGGCAACCTGCTGCGCCTGCCCCCGGTGTGGAGCTTTGGCGCGCTGCCTTCGGCACAACGCTTTGCCCGTGAACTCACCAGCGCGCTGAATGCTGACGTTGCTGGATAGTTCTTACTTCACCTGCTCCACTTCGGTAGCGCTCAACTCTTGAAATAAAGTAGGCTTAGCTAACGAACAGGCTCATTAAGCTGACTAAGTCGATGGATGACGTTGCGAGTGAGCGCCATGACGCTAGCGATTGTGGCCACGCGGGCAGGCGTGGGGTTGGAAGCACCGGCAGATCACCCCAAAGAGATCTAGTGTGATTTAGTTATCGTTGTTATCTGCCGCTAAAAGTAAATGAATTCGTTCAACTTCGCTCATTGAGGCTTTCTGTAAGGCTTTCCAGCTATCCGGTGGGTTGCCACTGCTGAGCATTTTCTGAAAGACAGAGTAAGCATCATGCTTACTGCCGTAAGCGCGTTTTGTGGCGTCATCATTGACCCATGCATAAATAATGATTTTGCTCGCAGCATCGTAGCGAAAGAAAAGCCGGTACTGCTGGTAGAACTTTGCTCGTTGCCAATGAGTGTGCTCTGTGCCAAGCGCGCTCCCTTGGCGGTAGTGAGTGCCTGATGGATCCTGCGGAATATCATTCAAGGCCAGCTTCATGATCGCTGCTAGGCGCTTGGTGGCCGCCTTGTTGCGATATCCGGCAGGATCTTTCGATTGAAGATGTCTCACCTTTAAGGTGAGTACTTCGACTTGTTCCAAGAACAACGGATGGGCATAAATCGTCCACCCATTAACCTTCAGAGGCTTCATTCGTCGTCATCATCCTCTTCCAGCGCCTCTTCGAGGTCTACCTCAACACCTGCGGTAAGCCGTTCGGCCTCGGCAAAGCTACTGGCAGTCACCGGGCGAATATTTTCCGGATGCGCCAGAAGATCGCGCTCTAGAAAATTGAGAAAGTTGACCATCACAGGGTCGTGCTTGGCCTCATCACTCGCCCGGGAAAGCACCACTTCTCCATCAGGACGAACGGTATAATGGATACGGTCTCGGCGCTTCAGCTTTAGCGCCCGGCGAATCGATGCCGGAACAGTCGTTTGATAGCGATCCGTCAGAGTTGAGTCGTCTTCGATAAGCGTGCTCACTGTTGCTCTCCGCTTGATAGCAATGCAAAGGTAATGCATCCAAAGTTAATGCAAGCGCATTACCTCGTCAAGCCGTCTCCGCTACTTGAACCAGTTGCTTAAGCGCTACCAAAGCCTTCTTAATTACGTTAGGTTAAATACTTAAGCTAATGTAGCTTTATCCTACATTGGAGTAAGTGACAACAGCAGAGGAAAGGCGATGACGCTAGCCATTGTCGCCACGCGGGCAGGCGTGGGGTTGGAAGCACCGGCGGTACATGTAGAGGTTCATTTGGCTAACGGTTTGCCGGGGTTGACCCTGGTAGGCTTGCCGGAAACCGCCGTGAAAGAGAGCCGCGAACGCGTGCGCAGCGCCTTGATCAACGCGGGCTTTGACTTCCCCAATACCAAGCGCATTACCCTCAACCTCGCCCCGGCGGATCTACCCAAAGAGGGGGGCCGTTTTGATTTGCCGATTGCGCTGGGCATCCTCGCCGCCTCTGGCCAAATCCCGGTAGATGCATTAGAAGGCATGGAGTGCGCGGGCGAACTGGCTTTGGATGGCAAGCTGCGTGCAGTGCCCGGCGTGCTGCCGTTTGCGCTGGCGACCCGCCGCGCCAACAAAGCGTTGATCGTGCCCCGCGCCTGCGCCGATGAGGCCGCCCTGGCAGGCGACTTACCGGTGCTGCCCGCCGACTCTCTCTGGCAAGTCGTCGCCCACCTATTGGGCCAGGAAAAGCTCCCGCCCCACCAGCTCTCCGCCTCCGTCAAATCCACCGCCCCGGTGGCGGACTTAGCCGACGTGCGCGGCCAGCATCAGGCGCGCCGGGCGCTGGAAGTAGCCGCGGCAGGGGGCCACAACTTATTGCTGGCAGGCCCACCCGGCACCGGCAAAACCATGCTCGCCAGCCGCTTGCCCGGCATTCTGCCGCCGCTGTCAGAAGATGATGCGCTTCAAGTGGCAGCCGTGCGCTCGGTATGCGGCTTGCCGCTGGAAGCCGACTGGGGCCAACGGCCCTTTCGCCAACCCCACCACAGCGCGAGCGCCGCCGCGCTGGTCGGCGGTGGCTCGAAACCCAAACCGGGTGAAATATCGCTTGCGCATCACGGCGTGCTGTTTTTGGACGAGCTGCCGGAGTTTTCTCGTAACGTCTTGGAAGTATTACGCCAACCGCTGGAAACGGGCGAAATCCACCTCTCCCGCGCCAGCCACGAACGTCGCTACCCCGCCCAATTTCAGCTCGTTGCCGCGATGAACCCTTGCCCCTGTGGCCACCTGGGCGACCCGCGCCAACGCTGCCAGTGCAGCGCCAGCCAAATTCAGCGCTATCAGGCACGCCTCTCTGGCCCGCTGTTGGATCGTATTGACCTGCAAGTGGAAGTGCCCGCTCTGCCCCCCGAGCAGCTCACCGCACAAACGCAAGGCGAGCCTTCCAGCGCGGTGCGCGAGCGGGTAATGGCGGCTCGTGAGCGGCAAATGGCCCGGGGCGCACTCAACAGCCAGCTCAGCGGTAAAGCGCTGGAAGCCGCCTGCGCCCTCAATGAAGAGGAGCGCGCCTGGCTCGCTGGCGTGCTTGAAAAGCTCAAGCTCTCCGCCCGCGCCTACCACCGCGTGCTGCGCGTCGCGCTCACCCTGGCCGACCTGCAAGGCGAATCCAAGCCCTCACAGCCGCACTTTATCGAAGCGATCGGTTACCGGCAGTTGGATCGACTGTTGAAAGGGGCATAAGCCCCTTCGTCATTGGGCGTGCGTTGCTGCAAGGGCATCGACCAAGCGCTGGCACAGCGCATCCAGCTTTTGCCCCGTGGCGTCATCATGCAGCGCGCCGCTGTCGTTGAAGGCGCTGCCCGCTTTAGGTAGCGAGAGCGGCTGGGGCAGTACGGTGAGGCTCAAGTTGGCCAGTAACTGCTGGCCCAGCGGCAGCGCGCGAATACCGCCCAGGCCACCGGGGGAAGCGGCCACCAGCGCTGCCCATTTACCGGCAAACAGCCCCAGGCCAGGTGTATCGCCGTAGGGGCGTGAGAGCCAGTCCAAGGTATTTTTCAGCAGCGGCGTGATAAAGCCGTTGTACTCCGGCGAGGCGATCAACAGCGCTTGGTGGTCCGCCAGCATTTCGCGCAGTTTCAGCACGTTCTCCGGCATGCCTTGGGCTTCGATATCTTCGTCGAACAGCGGGCAGGGATACGCTTTTAAATCGACAAACGTGGCTTTGCCACCTAACGCCTCGATGCGCTGGGCAGCTAGCTTGGCGAGCTGTTTATTGAGCGAGCCTTCACGGGCGCTGCCAGCAAAAACCAGTACTTTGGGTGGTTGAATGGCGGTCATGGCCTCTCCTTCGTTGGGGTCAATGCACGTTCTCGACGAAATGGTCGAGCGCTTCAAACAGCTGTTGACGAATCGGCTCTGCTTCGTTCACCAAATGGTGCCGCGCTTCCGGATGACGATGAACCTCTGCATTGGGGAATTTCTCCGCCAAAATGGTCAGGTTCCACTCCCAATCCACGGTGAGGTCCTGTTCGCCCTGCAGAATCAGGGTAGGCAACGGATTGGGTTCGAGCGCCAAGAGGCGCGGCATCCAGCGGCGCATGGCCGTGATCCAGGCCACGCTCAAGCGCTCGGGCTGTAGCGGATCCTGGTCGCGTAGAAAGGCGGTGAACGCTTCATCGGTGGAGTTGGGGCGGTACTTGCGCGGCAGCTCTTTGACAAAGGGGCTGGCGATCAAATGCAGCCAGCTGGCTTGGCTCCAGCGCCAAGGGCGCACCAGCGGTGCCAACAGCACGATACCCGCCCAATGGGCGGCTTCTCGGCGGGTGAGCGCATCGGTGGCTAAAATCGCCGCGCCGGTGCTTTGCCCCACGCCCAGCCACGGTGTGGGTGCCATATTGAGCGTTTGCAGCGTCTTTTGCAGGTGCGCTAGGCAGTGCTGGTAATCATCGAAGTCTTCGATTTCCGCCCGGGGGCCGCTGGAGAGGCCGTGGCCGGGTAAATCCCACAGTACCACGCGCCAGCCTTTGGCCAGCAGGCAACTGAGCAGGTGGCGGTACAGGCCCAAATGATCGAAATAGCCATGAATGACAAAGGCGGTGCCGGTAGGCTTGGGTGGGCTCCACACTTGGCACCACAGCGCGAACCGTCCGGTATCGACGAATCCGGCATGCACTTCGCTAGTGTCGTTGAGCAGCGCCTCCAGACCGTAGTGGCGAAAGTAGTCATGCACAGCGTCCGTTAGCGCGTCGCCCGGCGTCAAGCGGGAGAGCGACGACTCCCCTTGCGCCTGCCGGAACAGGTCTTCCAAGTGCTGGAAATTATGCATTGACGTCTCTCCGTGAACACCACACTTCCATGGGCTGAGTAACAGCACAAAATAACAGCGGCGGTGCCGCCCGCTCTTATCATTTGGTCGAGCATTTTACCGCTTTAGGGTCTACGCTGTTTACATGCCAACGCAGGTGTGGAAGTATTTTCCATAAATCACCATTCACCCTGACCGTGGCACTTCAACCCACCACGGGCACCTTCACAGGAGAACCCCATGAGCGAGCGTATCACGCGTCACCGTTTACAGGTGGCAGCCGACCTAGATCGTTTCATCAACGAGCAGGCTCTGCCGGGCACCGGCGTCGACGAAAGCGCCTTCTGGGCCGGTGTCGATGCCCTGTTCCACGATTTGACCCCAAAAAACCGCCAACTGCTCGAAGAGCGCGACACGCTGCAAGAGAAGCTGGACGCTTGGCACCGTGAAAACCCCGGCCCGGTCAGCGACATGCCCGCCTACCGTCGCTTCCTCAAGGAGGCTGGCTACTTGGTAGACGCACCAAACAGCGTCAAAGCCACCACGGCCAACGTCGATCGCGAAGTCGCCACACAAGCAGGCCCGCAGTTGGTGGTACCGGTGAGCAATGCCCGTTACGCCCTGAACGCGGCCAACGCCCGCTGGGGCAGCCTGTACGACGCCCTATATGGCACCGACGCCATCTCCGAAGAGGACGGTGCGGAAAAAGGCACCAGCTTCAACCCGAAACGTGGCGAGAAAGTCATCGCTTACGCCCGCGGCGTGCTGGACCGTGCCGCCCCACTGGCCACTGGCTCGCACCGGGATGCGGTGAAGTACGCTATCCGCGACGGCCACTTGGTCGTCAGCCTGGAGGGCGGTCGTGAAACTGGCCTGAAAGACGCTGGCAAGCTGATTGGCTTTAACGGCGACGCCGCTGCGCCCGACTCGATTCTGCTGGCCAATAACGGCCTGCACCTGGAGATTCAGGTTGATGCCAACCACCCCATCGGCAAGACCGACCCGGCCCATGTCAAAGACGTGGTCGTGGAAGCCGCGCTGACCGCCATCATGGACTGCGAAGACTCCGTCGCGGCGGTGGATTCCGAAGATAAAGTCGGTGTGTACAGCAACTGGCTCGGCCTGATGAAGGGCGACCTGGAAGAGAACATCGAAAAGGGTGGTAAAACCTTTACCCGTAAGCTGCACGCCGACCGCACTTGGCAAACCACTGACGGCAACACCGTCACGCTGCCGGGCCGTTCGCTGATGTTCGTGCGCAACGTGGGCCATCTGATGACCACCCCGGCGATCCTGGACGAAAACGGCAACGAGCTGCCGGAAGGCATTCTGGACGCAGTGGTGACCTCGCTGCTGGCGCTGCACGACTTGAAGAAAGACGCCGACCAGCCGCGCAACTCCCGCGCAGGTTCGGTATACATCGTCAAGCCGAAGATGCACGGGCCAAAAGAAGTCGCTTTTGCCAACGAACTGTTTGGCCGCGTGGAAGACATTCTTGGCATGAGCCGTGACACCTTGAAAATGGGCATCATGGATGAAGAACGCCGTACTACGGTCAACCTCAAGGCATGTATCGCCGAAGCGACCTCGCGCGTTGTCTTCATCAATACCGGCTTCCTGGACCGCACTGGCGACGAAATGCACACCGCCATGGAAGCAGGCCCGATGGTTCGCAAGGGCGACATGAAGAGCGCTGCGTGGATCACCGCCTACGAGAAGAACAACGTGCAGGTTGGGTTGGCCTGTGGCCTGCGCGGCCGCGCCCAGATTGGTAAAGGCATGTGGGCCATGCCCGATTTGATGCACAGCATGCTGGAGCAGAAAATCGGCCATCCGAAAGCCGGTGCCAATACGGCGTGGGTCCCTTCCCCCACCGCCGCGACCCTGCACGCTCTACACTATCACCAAGTCAGCGTTGCCGACGTTCAGCGCGAGCTGGAAGCCCAGGGCGAGCCGGACTTCTTGGACGACCTGCTCACCGTGCCGGTGGCCGAAAACGCCAACTGGTCCGATGACGAAATTCAGCAAGAGCTGGACAACAACTGCCAGGGCATTTTGGGATACGTGGTTCGCTGGGTAGAGCACGGTGTCGGCTGCTCCAAGGTACCGGATATTCACAACGTCGGTCTGATGGAAGACCGTGCCACGCTGCGTATCTCCAGCCAGCACATTGCCAACTGGTTGCACCATGGCATCGTCGATGCGCCCCGTGTCGAGGAAACGCTCAAGCGCATGGCGAAAGTGGTTGATGAGCAGAATGCTGGTGACCCCACCTACACCGCCATGAGCGCCGACTTTGAAGGCTCTACCGCGTTCAAAGCCGCTTCTGACTTGGTGTTCAAAGGCCGCGTGCAGCCGTCTGGCTACACCGAGCCGCTCCTGCACGAATGGCGCCAGGTGCACAAAGCCAAATAAGCCTCATCGCTCAATGGCCCCCAGCCCCAAGGCTCGCGCCTTGGGGCTTTTTTATTTATGCTGATTTACGTTGACGTAAAAGAAACACACAGCAAGCTATGCAACAATTAGATGCGCTGGCAGTAGGTTGCCGAGAGGGTCTTATGCCAGGGATGGCATAAGTAGCGCCCAGGGATGGGTTCACAGCGCCCTCTCGGTGGCCTACTGGCAGCAGACTCCCAGCCTGTCAGAGTGAATAACAACAATGACCGTGATGACCGTCGAGCAGATCGAGCACTTTCTAGATGAGGTCTTTCCCCAACGGATGGGCAAAATAGAGAGCGTGGGTGAAATGTGCGCCACCATGCGCCTAAGCATTGGCCATGAGCATCTGCGCCCCGGCCCCCGTGTGTCCGGCCCTACCATGATGGGCTTTGCCGATGTGGCGCTCTACGTGGCCATACTGGCCCAAATCGGCCCCGAAGCGATGGCCGTGACCAGCGATCTGAACTGCCACTTTCTTCGCGCGGCCTCAGGCGATCACGACATCATCGCCCACGCCAAGCTGATCAAGCTGGGCCGCCGCTTGGCGGTGGGAGAGGTACAGATTTTCTCCGCCAGCGATGACACGCGTCCCGTGGTGCATGTCACCGCCAGCTATGCGCTGCCGGATAACACCTAGGTGGCCCAACAGCGGGGCCGTTCAGGTCTCAACGCACTCAACTCACTTTGGGGAGCTGGTCGATCAGCCGATCCAGCGTCATCGGGTAGTCGCGCACACGAATGCCGGTGGCATTATAGATCGCGTTGGCCACGGCCGCCGCCACGCCACAGATGCCTAGCTCCCCCACGCCCTTGGCTTTGAGCGGGGTCGAGGCGGCATCGGTGGTGTCCAGAAACATGACCTCCTGCTCGGGAATGTCCGCATGCACCGCCACCTCGTAGCTGGCGAGGTCGTGATTGACGAAAAAGCCGCGCTCCACATCGGGGGTGAGCCCCTCCATCAAGGCCGCGCCCACCCCCATGGTCATCCCTCCAATCACCTGGCTGCGCGCCGTAACCGGGTTGAGAATGCGCCCTGCGTCACACACCGCCAGCATGCGGCGTACACGGGTTTCCCCCGTGTGGGCGTGTACCGCTACTTCTACAAAGTGCGCCGCGAAGGTGCCAATTTGTAGCGTGTCCTTGAAGTCGCCAAAGTGAATGGTGTCTTCCGCTACCAGCTCTTCGCCGTTCGCTACCTCGGCTAGCGCCACGTCGGTGGTGCCTGCGATCACCCGGCCCTGCGCAAATCGTGGCGAGTTCATACCAAGGCGCTGGGCAATCTCCTCTTGAAGCTTCAAGCAAGCGGCATAAACACCGGCGGTCGCGCTGGCGGCACCAAACTGACCGCCGGAACCCGACGAGACTGGGTAGTCGCTGTTGCCCAGCCGTACCTCCACGTCCTCTAGCGCCAAGCCCATGGCTTCCGCGGCGGTTTGAGCGATGATGGTGTACGAGCCGGTGCCGATATCGGTCATATCGGTCTCTACCACCAGGCGCCCAGCCTGCAGGCGCACCCGCGCGCCGGAATCCATGGTGGGCGCGCCGCGATAAGCACCGGCCATGCCGAGGCCGATCAGCCACTGCCCTTCCCGCTGGGCGCCTGGGGTGCGGTTGCGCGCCTCCCAGCCAAACGCCTCGGCCCCTTTTTGCAGGCACTCCACGTAGTGGCGGTCGCTAAACGGTTTACTGGGGTCTTCCGGGTCGACCTGAGTATCGTTGAGGATGCGAAATTCTACCGGGTCCATGCCCAGCTTCTCGGCCATTTCGTCCATGGCGATTTCCAGCGCGGCAAGGCCAGAGGCTTCGCCGGGGGCGCGCATATCCGCCGACTCAGGCAAGTCCATCTCGATGGCCGTGTGGGCCACGCGGCGGCTTGCACCGGCGTAAAAGGCGCGAGTTTGGTTGACCGGGTTCTCGCCGCTGCCGCCGGGCAGCGTATGGGAGAACGCCGAGTGGTCGAAGGCGGTGATCCGGCCGTCGGTATCGGCAGCGATACGCAGGCGCTGGACAGTGCCAGAGCGGTGGGTGGCGTTGTTGAACACCAGCGGGCGCGGTAGCGCCAGCTTGACCGGCCGACCGGCCGCCCGCGAACCCAGCGCGGCCAGTACGGTATCTGCTCGCAGCCAGAGCTTGCCGCCGAAGCCACCGCCCACGTAGGGGCTCTCTAGGCGAATGGTCTCGGGGTCGATTGCCAAGGTGGTGGCCAGCGCTTCGCGGGTCCAGGCAATCATCTGATTGGAGGTCCAGACCGTCATTTGCCCGCCATCCGACCAATCCACGATGGAGGCGTGGGGCTCCATCATTGCGTGGCTTTGGGAGGCGGTGCGATAGACTTCATCCAGCGTTACCGCAGCGTTTTTAAAGGCCTCATCCACATCGCCCACATCAGAGAGCGGCTCGTCGGGTGTTTGCTGCTCCCAGGCGGCGTCTAAATCAAACACGCCTTGCTCGTCTTGGTAGCGCACCTCGATCAGCGCGGCGGCACTTCTCGCTTGCTCTAACGTGTCGGCTACCACCACGGCAATGGCTTGATGGTAGTGGGCAACGGTATCGCCACCAAACAGGCGTGCCACGTTGCTTTTAGCTTGCGCCAGCGGTGCTATATCTAGGGTGGTGACCACCGCTGCCACCCCAGGTGCGGCGCGGGCGGCCGTGGCATCCATATGGGTAATGCGCCCTTTGGCAATCGTGGCGCACAGCGGATAGCCCACCAGCTGGTGGGCCGCTACGTCATGGCGCTCGTAGGCATAGGGCGCTTGGCCGGTCACTTTAAGCGCGCCATCGATGCGTGCATGGGGCTTACCAACGATATGGGCGTGATCGAACAGGTTATCGTCGGTCGATTGATTGAAATCCATCGGTTACTCCTCGGCCAGCAGCGCGGCGAGCGTTCGCTCTGCCAGGGTCAGCTTGTAGGCGTTCTCGTCGGTGGGGCGAGCACCGTCCAGCAGTTTGGCCATCACCGCTGCTGCGCCCTGGGGCAGCGCGGCGTCTGCCGCATCGCAACGCCAGGGCCGGGGGGCCACACCGCCTAGCGCCACTCGCCCCGTGCCGTCCGGCGCGTGAATAAGTGCCACCGAGACCAGCGCAAAGGCGTACGAAGAGCGGTCGCGCACCTTGAAATAGGCATGGCGCCCTTCCATCGGCGCGGGCAGCACCACCCCGGTAATCATCTCGCCTTTAGCCAGCGTGCTTTCCACCTCGGGAGTGTCGCCAGGCAGCGGGTAGAACGCATCCAGCGTCAGGCTGCGAGTCTCGCCCTCGGGGGTGACGGTTTCCACGCGAGCATCCAGCGCTTGTAGGGCCACGGCCATATCGGAGGGGTGTGTGGCAATGCACGCATCGGACGTACCAATCACGCCCAGATGCCGGGTGGTCGCGCCTTTTCCCAGCGCCGCGCAGCCAGCGCCCGGTGAGCGCTTGTTGCAGGGCATGGCGGTGTCGTAAAAGTAGGGGCAGCGGGTGCGCTGCAGCAGGTTGCCGCCGGTGGTAGCTTTGTTGCGCAGCTGGCCAGACGCCCCCGCGACCAGCGCCCGACTCAACACGCCATACGCTTCGCGCACACGGGGGTCGGCCGCCAGCGTGCTGTTGCTGACCATCGCCCCCACCCGCAGGCCGCCCTCTTCCGTGGCCGTAATGTCGTCCAACCCCGTGCTGCGCACATCGATGAGATGCAGCGGAGTTTCGATCTCGTGCTTCATTAAATCCAGCAGGTTGGTGCCCCCGGCAATGAAGGTCGCGCCCGGCACCTCGGCCGCGCGGGCCGCCGCTTCGGCAGGGCTGGCAGCACGCTCGTAGGAAAAGGCTCTCATGCGCGCTCCTTGGCAACCTGGGTAATGGCCTTGAGGATGTTGGCGTAAGCGCCACAGCGGCAGAGATTGCCCGACATCCGCTCGCGAATCTCGGCATCGGTGATCTCGATCGGCGCGGTGAGATCCGCTGTGACATGGCTGGGAATATTGGCGGCGATCTCCTGCAGTACGGCGTTGGCCGAACAGATCTGCCCCGGCGTACAGTAGCCGCATTGAAAGGCGTCGTTATCCACGAACGCCTGCTGCATGGGGTCTAGGTGCTCTACCGTGCCCACGCCTTCGATGGTAGTGATCTCGTCACCTTCGTGCATCACCGCCAAAGTAAGACACGCGTTGATGCGCTCGCCATTCACCGACACGGTGCAGGCGCCACACTGGCCGTGGTCGCAGCCTTTTTTGGAGCCGGTGAGCGCTAAGTGCTCCCGCAGGGTATCTAGCAGTGTGGTGCGGTTATCGAGCGTCAGCGTGTGCCGGGTGCCATTGACCATCAGCGTCACGGTCGAGCGCGGTACGTTTTGCGATGTCTGATCGCGGCGCTGTTCAGCGCTAGGTTGAGCGTTCATAACTCGGTGCCTTCCCTGATTATTGCGGTTGCTTATCGACGGTCTCGCCCTTCAGCATAGTCATAAATCAGCGGCGGCGACCTAACGTAACGCAACGACCCGCGCTAGGCTGGCAAGACGACTCAGGACAGGAGACGACATGGATACAACGGCGGGATCGGCAGGTGATTGAACATACTCGGCAAAACGGGCAGTGCGCGGCGAGCGCTCATCACGTCGTCGCGCTCGTGATGGCAGCAGGTTACTCACGGCGCTATGGCGACGCCGATAAGCGCCAAGCGCGTCTTGCCGATGGCAGAACGCTGTTGGCCACGACGGTGGCACGCATTGAGCAGGCGTTTCTCCAGGTAAGGGTTGCGATTCGAGAGGAAGACGACGTGCTTCAGCTCGGCTTGGCGCCGAGCACGCCGCTGATTCGACTGCATCGGGCGCCACTGGGTTTGGGTGCGAGCCTTGCCGAAGCGGTGGCGGCGTTGAGTCGTGATTGTCGCCTAAAAGACACTCAGGCTGTCGCGGTGCTGCTAGGCGATATGCCTCGCTTTCAGCCCGAAACGCTGCTGACGCTGCAGCAGTGCATCACCCGAGACACCATATGGCGGCCATGCTTCCGCGGCCAACCTGGACATCCGGTACTGTTTGGGCGGGATTTTTGGCCAGCCCTGGCGGGCATCGACGGCGAGTCAGGGGCAGCGTCTTTGCTTCGGCACCATGCTTCACACTACCGTACCCATGACGTGGACGATGCCGGGGTGGTATTCGATGTTGATACGCCAGACGCACTCGCCAGCCTCAAGGACGTCCTGTAGATCAACGCATCTTTCTCACAGTATCGATAGCCTTCCGACCGCAGAGCGTTCAAACCTCCCCCGATTTTAAGAGCAAGACATTAATAAACATTATAAAGTATTGTACGTATGCCACTGCCACACGGCGACTTACCCATGATACTGCCCAACCTGTTATTGGAACCGCAGGCGCTGAGTGCTCTGCAGGGAAAACACGATATCCCGCTGGTCGTTTTATCGTGGTTAGTCGCCTTGGCCGCCTCGTTTGCTAGCCTGGAAATCATTCGCCTGGTGGGCAGTACGTCATCAACTTTGTGGCGACGCACGTGGCTTATCGCTGGCGCTAGCGTCATGGGCACTGGCGTTTGGAGCATGCATTTCGTCGGCATGCACGCTTATCGCTTGGATTTCCACGTCAGCCATAGCCCTTTATTGACGCTCCTCTCCGTTCTGCCAGCCATCGTCGGCAGTCTGGTGGCCATGACGCTGCTCTGCCGAGAGAGACTCCCACACGACACGCTGATCAGAGCGGGCACGAGCCTAGGGCTAGGCATCGGCGTCATGCACTATAGCGGCATGGCCGCTATGCGCATGCCGGCAACGCTGTTCTACGCCCTGGACCTATTCCTCGCCTCGCTGGTGGTAGCCATTGGGCTAGGCGTCTTGAGCGCTTACGCGTACCGCCTATGCCGCCTGGATAACGGCAAAACTCACTATCAGCGGTATGCTTTCGTATCTGCCCTATGCATCTCGGTTGCGGTGAGCGGCATGCACTACGTGGCCATGCAGGCCGCCTGGTTCGTGCCGGATGGCACCATCGGCCAAGCCCCAATAGAGACCTCGCACTGGCTCATTTATGTCATCAGCGGCACTGCCGTCTTTGCGGCATTGCTTACGTTGATGGCGATCAAAATTCAGCGCCGCCTACAAGACAGCGAGCGACACGGCTATATGACCCAGCAGCGGCTGCTGGAGGTGATCGCCGCACTGCAAGATGGCGTGGTGCTGTTTGACGATGGCGCCCGCATCCGGCTGTGTAATAACGCCTTTGAGCAATTAACCGGGATGACCCAAGCCCAGCTCATCGATGCGGATATCACTCAGGTGCCTTACGCCAAAGAGAGCCAAGCACTGACGCCCACCATACAGCGCGCACTGGTGTCACAAGGTGAGTGGAGCGGCATGGTGACGGCACTGCGCTCCAATGGCGACGAATATCCTGCGTGGATCAGCATCAGCCGAGTGAACTATGCCAACAGCAAAGACAGAGATTACGTGGCCCTGTTCAGTGACCGCACCGACGAGCAGAACGCGCAGCAGCGTATCCGCTACTTGGCCTACCACGACATATTGACCGGTTTGCCGAACCGGCTGGCCCTTCAAGAGCATCTCTCCACTCATTTGAAAAGCCCCTTAACGAAAGGGGGCTACTCCGTGTTCGCACTGCTGGATCTCAACCGATTCAAGGTGTTGAACGACAGCATGGGACAAGATATTGGCGACGAGCTTTTGCGGCAGCTAGGCCGCCGTTTACAGCAAGCCGACGATCACATTTATGCAGCCCGGCTGGACGGCAATGAGTTTGCGCTTTTCGCATCCCTCGCAGCCACCGAGCACACCGCTGCAGAACGGCTCGCCCATCAATACATCGAGCGAGTACTGGCATTGTTGACGGCTGACTATCAACTGCACGGTCACACCCACCCATGCAAAATCAACACAGGCACGCTGATCTTTTGCCCTCGTGAGATCGAGAGCGTTGGGCAGTTGTTCAAACGCGCCGGGCTCGCACTACTGGAAGCCAAGCGCCAGCGAGACGGCGAACCCAAGCGTTTCTGCTCCGCACTGGAGCAAAAACTGGAGGAGGACATCACCCTGGAGCGCGAATTGCGCCTAGCGATCGAGCGCGGCGCCCTCAACCTTCATCTACAGGCGCAGGTGAATGGGGAGCATGAGGTCATTGGCGCCGAAGCCCTCCTGCGCTGGCAACACCCGGAGCGGGGAATGATATCACCCGCCCGTTTCATTCCCATCGCCGAACAAACCGGGCTGATACTTCCTTTAGGGGCTTGGGTGCTCGAAGCGGGCTGCCGACTGCTTGGCGAATGGCAGCACGATCCACGTCTGAGCCGCTTGAAGCTCTCGCTCAACGTTAGCGTGCGTCAATTCCAGCAACCCACTTTTGTCGAGCAGGTCATGAGCACTCTAACGTCGACCGGCGCACCGCCTGAACGCTTGACACTAGAGTTAACGGAGTCGCTGCTGATGAGCGACCCAGAAGGCACCATCGATAAAATGCTGCGCCTGCGGCAGTTGGGAATTCGCTTCGCGCTGGACGACTTTGGAACAGGCTATTCGTCGCTGGCGTATCTGAAATCGCTGCCGCTGAACACGCTCAAAATCGACATTGCCTTCGTCAGGGATTTGACCCTGGATATGCAGGCAACGCCGATTGCCGCCACTATCATCGCGCTGGCCGAGAGCCTAGGTCTGGATGTCGTGGCCGAAGGCGTAGAAACCGTCGACCAAGCCACCGTACTGGCTCGCCTGGGCTGCCATGTGTATCAGGGCTACTACTTTGGCAAGCCCACTCCCGCGCAGGCGTTTACCCAACACAACGGTGCCTCTTCGTTTACAGCGTCATGAACGGCTGGGCGTTGTGGTCGCTAAACGTGTAGACGTGGTAAGGCTCACTCTGCGGCCCAGGCATGCCCGGAGTGCCTATCGGCATACCGGCCAAACCAATACCATCCACCTCGGGCTGCTGTTCGAACAGCGCTTCGACCGCTTCCAACGGCACGTGCCCTTCGATCCAGTAGTTACCTATCTCGATGGTGTGACAGGCGCCCATGCCGTAAGGCACGCCTGCCTGCTGCTTGATCTCACCCAGCTCGACGTCATCGATAATGGTGACGTCTATACTCAACGCTTCCAGGTGACGCGCATACTCATCGCAACAGCCGCATTGCGGGTTCTTATACAGCGTCGCCTCATTGGGCAGCGCGGCATGGGCCGTGGCTGCACCGAACATCAAAGCACCGGATACTAGCAGCGCCGTGGTATGTCGTTTCATATGGCTCTCCTATGACACTCTGTTTGTATAGCTTACAACCTAGGGGCTACCTGCAAGTCAAGACCCAGGCAACCGCCATCCTCTCCCATTTGACCTATGGGCGGCACCGGGTTCTATGCTTGAAGTTGGACGTTGACCGCAAGACGACAAGGAGGCTGATCATGGCAGCAACGACCCACCCCAACGCTCAGGTATATCGGATGAAAACCGCCGAGCATCTGTGTCCGTTTGGTTTGAAAACCGTTGATTTACTCAAACGCAAAGGCTACACGGTGGACGATCACACGCTCACGTCCCGCGAGGAGATCGACGCGTTCAAGGAGCAGGAGCACGTCGATACGACGCCGCAGGTCTATATCGACGGGGAGCGGATCGGCGGCTACGAAGAGCTGCGCGACCACCTGGGGATGAGCGTTCCCAGCGCCAAAGAGACTACCTACCGCCCGGTCCTGGCCATTTTTGCCGTCGCCCTATTGATAGGCGTGGCGATGAGCTGGGCGATACAGGGCACGCTGTTGACGGCGCGCATGCCGGAGTTTGCCGTGGCGACTGCGATGGTGCTGCTGGGCCTGCAAAAGCTGCAGGATATCGAGAGTTTTAGCACCATGTTCCTCAACTACGACCTGCTCGCCCAGCGCTACGTGCCCTATAGCTACGTTTACCCTTACGCCGAGACCGCCGCCGGGCTATTGATGCTGGCAGGCACGCTGATATGGGTGGCCGCGCCGCTGGCGCTGTTCGTCGGCACCGTAGGCGCGGTATCAGTGTTCAAAGCGGTGTACATCGACAAGCGCGAACTCAAGTGCGCCTGTGTGGGTGGCAACAGCAACGTTCCGCTTGGCTTTGTGTCACTCACCGAGAACCTAGTGATGATCGGTATGGGCGTGTGGATGCCGCTGCGCATGCTGCTGGGCTAACGTCGATTAAGTGCGGCTAAGGAGCGCCGTGACCCCCAGGGCCAACCAACCGGCCATCAGTAGAAGCCCGCCGATGGGTGTCACGATCCCCACGTTTAACCCGACCAGCGCCATCAGGTAGAGCGAACCAGCAAAGGCCAGTACACCTAATGCCCATAAGGCGAGGACGACCTGCTGACCGGGGAGCGGGCGGTGGCTGCGCCACGCAAGCACCGCCAGCATGGCCAGCGTGTGCCACGCTTGGTAGCGCACCCCGGTTTCCACGATATCCACCATGGCGGCGCTGGTGCGGGCCGCCAGACCGTGGGCGGCATAGGCCCCCAGCATCACTATGACGGCCCCCGATAGCGCCACCACACACCACCACAGTTTGTCGGTTCGCTGCACGCCCTGCTCCTTTTCACGCATGTTAGCGGCCACGTGCCGCACTGTTAATCATCGAGATATTCACCCCGTTGCATACCTTGCACGGGGTGAAACCGCTACAATAGAGGCCGTTTTGCCTCATCCACCAGGGTGCTTATTGTTTATGTCTACCCCCCATGAGTCGATACAGCTTACGCTCAACGGCGAACCCTACGCCATGACTGCGGGCCTGACCGCTGCCGATTTGGTCGAGCAGCTGGGCCTCGGCGGGCGGCGGATCGCTGTCGAAATCAACGAACAGATCGTGCCCAAAAGCCAACTGGCCGCGACCCCGCTGGCCGCAGGCGACCAGATCGAAGTGGTCCACGCCATTGGCGGCGGCTAGCTGCCGATGCTTTTTCAAGGAATCGCTATGACGCAACTGACCGATACACCGTTCACCATTGCCGGACGTGATTTTCGCTCTCGCCTGCTCGTAGGCACCGGCAAATACAAAGACTTTACCGAAACCGGTGCTGCCATTGCCCAGAGCAGTGCCGAGATCGTCACCTTTGCCGTGCGCCGCACCAATCTTGGCCAAGATGCCGATGCCCCAAACCTACTGGACGTCATCTCGCCCAAGCAGTACACCCTGCTGCCCAATACCGCGGGCTGCTACAACGCCAAAGATGCCGTGCGTACCTGCCGCCTGGCCCGCGAACTGCTGGATGGCCACAACCTGGTGAAGTTGGAAGTGTTGGGCGATGATCATACCCTCTACCCCAACGTGGTCGAGACACTCAAAGCGGCAGAAACGCTGCTGGCCGACGGTTTCGACGTGATGGTGTACACCAGTGATGACCCGATCGTTGCACGCGAGCTGGAAGCCATGGGCTGCTGCGCCATCATGCCGCTGGGCTCACTGATTGGCTCGGGCCATGGCATTCAAAACCCACATAACGTGCGCCTGATCGTCGAGCAGAGCCGCGTGCCGGTGCTGGTGGATGCCGGCATTGGCACGGCGTCCGATGCGGCCATGGCCATGGAGCTTGGCTGCGACGGCGTGCTGCTCAACAGCGCCATCGCCCATGCACGCGACCCGCTGCGCATGGCCAACGCCATGAAGCTCGCCGTCGAGGCTGGCCGCGATGCGTTTTTGGCGGGCCGCATGCCGCGCCGCCAAAGCGCCGACCCCTCTTCGCCTTTTGCAGGCCGCATCAACGGCTGATACAGAGACACCATGACTGATACGAACGATACCGCGCCCGAGAGCAACACCACTGGCCCCGAAAGTGCCGACGCACCGCTGCACCGTCGCGGCATTAAAAGCTATGTGATTCGCGCCGGACGCATGACCCAGGCCCAAAGCCGCGGACTTGAAGAGGTATGGCCGCGCCTGGGGCTGACCATTGCCGATGGCCGCCAGGAGTTAGACGCCCTCTTCGGCCGCCAAGCCCCTCGCGTGGTGGAAATTGGCTTTGGCATGGGTAACTCGCTGATCGAGCAGGCCGAAACCCACCCGGATACCGACTTTATCGGCATCGAAGTGCACGCCCCCGGCGTTGGCAAACTGCTCGACGAAGCCGACAAACGCGGCCTGACCAACCTGCGGGTTTACCGTGAAGACGCCCTGGCCGTGCTGGAGCAGTGCCTACCCGAAGGCTCGTTGACTACCTTGCAGCTCTTCTTCCCCGACCCGTGGCCGAAGAAGAAGCATCACAAACGGCGCATCGTCCAGCCCGCCTTCGTGGAGCTGATTCGCACGCGCCTCAAGCCCGGGGGCACGTTCCACATGGCCACCGACTGGGAAGCCTACGCCGAGTGGATGGCGGAAGTGATGGACGCCGCCCCTGGCTACGTCAACACCGCAACGCCCGAGACCGCACCTTACGTGCCGCGTCCGGCCTTCCGCCCGCTCACCAAGTTCGAAGCGCGCGGCGAAAAGCTCGGCCACGGCGTGTGGGACTTGATCTACCGCCGGGAAGCCTGACGTTCGATTGGCAGCAGGCCACGCGCGGCCCTGCGTCTGCCGCCGCGACGAACTCGTACAAAAGACCTACCCATCAAAAAAAGAAAGCCGCTCCAAAGGAGCGGCAAAAGACCGTGACTAGCAATGAGAGGGAGAAACCATGACAGGAAACTGGCGGTTTCTGTCGTGGTTGCCAGCGTCTCATCAAACGCTGACCATCACAATATAATCATTCTCATTTACCCCGTCAACACAAATGCGAATACTTTTTATTTATTTTTTTAAATCAACTGATGAGCTGGAGCCACAACGGCAACGTCAGCATGGCGAGCAGCGTTTGTCCGGTAATGATGGCGGCCATCAATTCCGCATCGCCGCCTAGTTGACGGGCCAGAATATACGCCGAGGTTGCCGTGGGCAGGGCGGCAAACAGCAGTGCGACGTCTCGGCTGACGGGGTCGAGCCCCAGCAGCCAGGCTAACGACAGCACGAAAGCGGGCATGAGCAGCAGCTTGATCGTATTGGTCGCCATCACACCACGGTCGAGGCGCAGCAGCGCCATGGGTCGAAGTGCCACCCCCACTGCCACTAGGCCCAGCGGCAGCGCTGCGCGGCCCAGCAACGAGACGGTTGCTTCGCTCCAACCTGGCAGACCAACACCGCTAAGGTTTAGCCCAATACCGGCCAGACACGCTAGAATAAGCGGATTTTTCGCCAATGCCAGTGCGCTCTTGCCCAGACTTGCACTGCCTAGAGTCCCCGCCGCCACGAAACTGGCGACGCACATGACGTTTACCACAGGCACCATCAGCGCCACGGCTACCGCTGCCGTGGTGGCGCCTAGCGAACCATGCAGCGCGGCCGCTCCCGCCACGCCTACGTAGGTGTTGAAACGCACGGCGCCTTGAAACACGGAGGTAAACGCCGCCGGGCCGAGCCTTAACCAGCTACGTCCATGCCACAACAGCATGCCAAACAGCCCCATCGCTCCCAGCAGCGCCAGCGCTAATCGGCCGACGGGCACTTGGCTCACATCGGCCGTGGCCAGCGTGCCTACCAGCATGGCGGGGAACAGCACGAAATAGATCAGCCGCTCCATCTGCGCCCAAAAATCCATAGTAGGCCAGCGGGCATACCCTAAGCCTGCCCCCAATAAAATCAGTAAAAACAGGGGCCCTAGTGCCCCGGTAATGCTCTCCATTGTCATTCCTTATCAAGTGCGACATCCCAGCACAGAGACATCTGCAGGATAGCTGTTACCATGATTTGCATACCCTGACACAAATGACCCGCCTTATGGCCTGCGTAGCGACTATTCTGCCATGAAGAATTTGCTTAAACCTGTCGAGGTGACGGGTTTTCCAGCGCTGAAAGTGCTTATTCTAGTGACGGGCCTCGCGCTGGCCGCGTGCACGTGGTACGTCTTTGCTAACTGGCTGCGCGATGATCGCGATATCGTGTGGTTCACCCCCAATGGCGAATGCAACTTGCATAGAGCGCCCTGTTCGGCAACGCTGGGCGATAAAGGTGAACTGACACTGACCATCGATGCCGATGGGCGTATCGAGGCACTTGAAGTGCTGCCGCTGGATGTCGAGGTAGAGGGCGTTAGCCCTCGCCATGTGACGGTCGATTTCGTAGGTCGCGACATGGATATGGGTCTCAACCGCTTCGCCCTCACCGCCACCGCGCCGGGCCACTTCCACGGCCAGGGACAAGTGGGGGTGTGCACGCAAGCCGTGATGCCATGGCGGGCGCGAGTGATCTTGGAAACCCCGGACGGTAAGCTAGGCAGCTGGTTCGATTTCGATGTGACAAGGAGTTAGCGCATGGCAATTCGCAAGCCGCTTTGGCTAGGTATCGCCCTCATGGCTCTTCTGCTGGTCGTGGCAAGCGTTGGCCTGTACCAACTCCGCGCAGGGGAGGATCCCGACGAACCAACAGGCGGGCCCATTGCCATGCCGTCGACGCAAGGCGATTTCTCCCTGGATCAGCTCGGCAACGATGAGATTGCCATCGTCTCTTTCGGCTATACCTACTGCCCCGATGTCTGCCCCATGAATCAGGCGGTCAAGCGCCAAGCGCTGGCACAATTGAGCGATGCCCAGCGTGAGCGAGTGGTGCCTGTCATGATTACCGTCGATCCAGAACGCGATACGCTGCCCCGCATGCGCGAGTACATGCAGTTTTTCGGCGAAGAGTTCATTGGTTTGGTGGGTAGCCAGGCGCAGCTCAACGAGGTGGCCGGGCGCTATGGTGTGATTTGGCGACGGGTCGAGGCGCCGGAGTCGGCCATGGCCTATACCATCGACCACAGCGCCTCGCTGTTTTTGGTCAACCGCGAGGGGAAGATACTGCAGCGGGTGCTCTACTCACCAACGCCCCATGGGTTGGTATCGGCGCTCGAGCGCGAACTAGGCAGTTAACGCTCTAAAACGGCTTGATGCGTTAGCGACACGGCGGCTATTCGGCCGTCGTCGCCTTCTCCGTCTGATCGGCTTGCAGCCGATCCAGCATGGCCATCAGCGCCTGTACTTGGGTGCCGTCTCGAGTATCGTGTAGCGGGTTGATCTGCCACGTGCTCTCCGCGAAACCCCACCAGTCCCAGCACGCTTGCGGATTGGCCATGCTGCTTTCGGCCTGTGGATACAGCACCACTTGGCCATGCGTCGCCGCCCAACGGTTCAAGCCGCTGTAGCGAACGAAGGTATCGCCGATGGTCTCTGCGTTCATCTGGCAACCGTGCAACGCTACGGTGACCGGACACCCCCCCAACTCACACGTCTAGATCGGAA
>Ga0207828_100103_pt1 | contig 102280 bp, 84 predicted proteins | sample TtaePargueraPR_11_FD_187276 | JGI IMG/M metagenome (GOLD analysis project Ga0207828, IMG submission 187276) | Aerobic enrichment media microbial communities from Bioluminiscent Bay, La Parguera, Puerto Rico - Tt and P2 (3) (SPAdes) | ecosystem: Environmental > Aquatic > Marine > Unclassified ... | reverse complement strand
GGTGTTCAGCGCGGTAATGATTCTGGCCCACATTGCCATCAAGAGTTTTGACTTGGTCGTCGCGCTCACCGGCGGCGGGCCGGGTTATGCAACGGACCTGCCGGCCACGTTCATGTATACCCATGCGTTCAACCGGGCGCAGATCGGGCTGGGGTCGGCCAGCGCCATGCTGATGCTCGGTGGGGTGTTGGCCATCCTGATTCCTTACCTCTACTCCGAATTAAGGAGCCGCAAACATGGCTAATGTGATTCGTCGCCAAACGCCTGCGGCCAAGTTATGGCGTGGCGTGCTGTACGCGGTCCTGGTCATCGCCGCGCTGTTCTACGTGCTGCCGTTGGTGGTCATGCTGATGACCTCCATTAAACCGTTGAGCGAAATCAGCGCCGGGTCGCTGCTGTCGTTACCGCAAAATCCGACGCTGGCCCCCTGGGCAAAAGCCTGGGGTGAAGCCTGCACCGGTATGCGCTGCGACGGCGTGGGTGGTTATTTTTGGAACTCCTTTGCCATCGTCATTCCTGCGGTGCTGATCTCCACCGCCGTGGGAGCGCTGAACGGCTATGCGCTGACAAAATGGCGCTTCAAAGGCTCCGAGCTGGTCTTCGCGCTGATGCTGTTCGGCTGCTTTATTCCGTTTCAGGTGGTGCTACTGCCCATGGCGCAAACCCTGGGCTGGCTGGGGCTCTCTAGCTCTCGAGCGGGGCTGATCCTGGTGCACGTGGTGTTTGGTATCGCCTTCACCACGCTATTTTTCCGCAACTTCTACGTGGGCATTCCCAACGAGCTGGTGTCGGCGGCCAAGCTGGACGGTGCCGGGTTCTTCCGTATTTTCTGGCGCATCCTGCTGCCAGTGTCGGCGCCCATTATCGTGGTGTCGGTGATTTGGCAATTCACCCAGATCTGGAACGACTTCCTATTCGGCGTGGCGTTCTCGGCACACGACACCCAGCCGGTTACCGTGGCGCTCAATAATCTGGTGAACACCTCCACCGGCGTGCGCGAATACAACGTCGATATGGCCGCCGCCATGATTGCCGCACTGCCCACCCTGGTGGTGTACGTGCTGGCGGGTAAATACTTCGTACGCGGGCTCACGGTAGGCTCAGTTAAGGGCTAATAACAACTAGGTGCATGGCAGTCGCATATAGAGGTCAGCATCACCCCGTAGCGGGGGTCTTTCGCCAGGACGGCGAAAGTAGCGCCCAGGGAAGGGTTTACAGCGCCCCCGCCAAGGGGTGATCTGACCGGTGCCAAGGCGCTTCTTGCCAGCCCCCTTAGAACAGGATTTTCATCATGGCAGCGTTAGAGATACACAACGTACGCAAAGAGTTTGGCAGCGAGCGGGTGCTGAAAGATGTCAGTATCTCCATCGATTCCGGCGAGTTTTTGATTCTGGTGGGGCCATCCGGCTGTGGGAAATCCACGCTGATGAATGCCATCGCCGGGCTTGAGCCGGTCACCAGCGGCAATATTTATATCGACGGCGAAGACGTCACCTGGCGGACCCCCGCCGAGCGCGATATCGCCATGGTGTTCCAGTCCTACGCCCTGTACCCCAGTATGACCGTGCGCCAAAACATCAGCTTCGGCTTAGAGATGCGCAAAGTACCCAAGGCCGAGCGGGAAGCCGCCGTGGAGCGGGTGGCCGATCTGCTGCAGATTTCCCACCTGTTAGAGCGCAAGCCCGCCCAGCTCTCCGGCGGCCAGCGCCAGCGGGTCGCCATGGGGCGCGCCCTGGCGCGGGAGCCCAAAGTCTATCTTTTTGACGAGCCGCTCTCGAACCTGGACGCCAAGCTGCGCGTGGATATGCGCACCGAGATCAAAAAGCTCCACCAGCGCCTGGGCACCACTATCGTTTACGTTACCCACGATCAAGTAGAAGCCATGACCCTGGCAGACTGTATCGCGGTGATGCGTGACGGGCATATTCTGCAGTTGGGCAGCCCCGATGAGGTCTACAACAATCCGGTGGATATGTTCGTGGCGGGCTTTATGGGCTCGCCGTCGATGAACTTCATCCGCGCCACGCTGGAAGCCGACGGCGATGGCTATGCACTGCGCATTGCCACCCCCGACGAAGCCGACCTGCTGCTGCCCTGGCCAACGGCCCGACACACGGCAGGCTTGGTAGAGCAGCTCGACAAGCCGGTGATTCTGGGTCTACGGCCCGAGCACTTTAGCGAAGAGGACCTGCGCCTCAGCGAGCAAGCCGAAGGTACGCTGTTGGACGCCAAGGTGAGCGTGGTGGAACCGACCGGTGCCGATATTCTGCTGCGCCTGCCGCTGGGTGAGCAGGAGATTACCGCGCGGGTCGGGCCCAAATGTGAGGTATCACCCGGGGAGCGCTTGGCGCTGAGGGTCGATATGTCCCGAGCGGTGCTGTTCGATGCTGAAACCGAGCAGCGGCTGGCGTGAGCCGCTGGGTGAGTGGTATTAATCGCGGTGACGCGCGGCGGGGGCGGGCTCTTTGTCGAGCCGCTTGATCTGCCGCCAGAGGTCTTGGCGAAGGTCGGCTAATTTGGGCTGCTCCTCTGGCGTAAAGGCCACCGGGCGGCACAGCCGCTGGGCACGCAGCCCCAGGCGGGCGCTCAGCAACCCGGTCGCCAAGCCCTGGCCGGCTCGCGCCGAAAGGCGGCCTGCCAAGTCCAGCGAGAGCATGTCCATGCTGGCATCGGTGGCCAGTTCGCTGGCGCCTGCAAAGGCCATGTTGTGCAGCACGTGGCGAAATAGCCGCAGGCGGCTGGCGTAGCCAAGCTCCAGCCCGTACAGACGGCTCAGCCGATCCACCATGGCCAGGCTGCGCCACGCCACCAGCGCCATGTCCACCAGGGTCAGCGGGGAAACCGCCACCATGATGGCGGTTTCCCCCGACATCCGGGTAATCAACCGCTGAGCTTCCCGGTCACGGGGGGCCAGCAGGTGGTAGCGCAGCAGGGTTTGAATCTCTTCCCCGCTGTGGTGCGGCTGGCACGCCCGCTGGAAGGCCAGCCAGTGAGGATCATCGTTGCTCAGCGCGAGCTGCTGTTTCAATTGAACGGCCATCGCCTGGGCCTGCTGGCTGGAACGCTGGGGAAGCTCGGCTAGGTTGGCCCGTAACTGGTCGTGTCGCTTTAAGCGCCGCAAACGGCCCAGCTCCTTGAGAAGCGATACACCGCCCAAGCCAATCAGGCTAATCCCAAACAGCTGCCACGCCATCGTCATCCATTGGGACTGGGACAGCGCGTCAGGAATGCCGGTTGCCAGCTCTACCGTGCCGAGTGTGGCTCCGCCTGCCAAGGCGAACATCAGCCCCCAGCGGCGCTTGCGGGGCGCGCCTAGGGTCTCTTCCGGCAGTGCTTTGAGTTCGGCTTGGGTCGCTAGCGGCTGGTGCGATTCAGTCGCCGAAAAGCGTTCGTGCTGGCGCAGGGTTTCCGGGGTAGGTTCGGGCGGCGCTTCGGTGTGGAAGTCGCGGCGGGGCTGAGGGTTGCTCATGTCAGTTTGTCTCCAATCAGCCAGTCAATCGCGGCGTCCATACGGATGTGGGGCAGTGCCTCGCTATCGGCGGGCATCGGGCGGAAGCTGGGGAAATCAAACCCTTGCTGCTGCCAAAAATCGGCTTTGGGCAGGCGGCTGGGCACATCGCCGGGGTACACCAGCACGTCTTCGCCTTCTAACGTGGTGCCTTTCAGCGCTGGTGTTCGCTTGCCATCATGCAGCACTTCGCGGGCCTCGGTGGCGCGAATGGCCGCCAACGACAGCGCTTTCACCGGGATATCTGCAAAGCGTAAGTCTTTCAATGGCTCCGCCAGCAGCGCTTCTAACAGCTGCACCACTTGGGTGTGTTGGTCGGGCGTTACGTGGTCCGCTTTGGTGGCGGCAATGGCGAGGCGGTCAATTTTGGGAGCGAACAGCCGGGTCAGCAGGCTGCGCTTGCCGTAATCAAAGCTCTTCATCAGCTGTTGCAGCGCGCGGGAAAGATCCTCGAAGCGCTCCGGCCCGGCATTGAGCGCGCCCAGCACGTCCACCAGCACAATCTGGCGGTCAAAGCGGCGGAAGTGGTCGCGGTAGAAGGGGCGAACCACCTGCTGCTGATAGTAGCGAAAACGCGCCGCCAGGGTGGCGTAGAGGCTCGACTCGGGCAGCGCGTCGAGGGTTTCTTTGGGAATATCTAATCCAGGCAGTGGGAAGAACTGCAGCACCGGTGCGCCATCCAGCTCGCCGGGCAGCAAAAAACGCCCCGGCTGCAGGTTAGAAAAGCCCGCCTGCTTGGCGCGCCGTAGGCCCAATGCGTAGGCCTCGGCCAGCGTGGCGAGCTGCGCTTCATCGGCTTCCGCCGTGGGGTCTAGCTGCTCTGCTTCGGCCAACCATTCGCTAAACAGCGCTCGGCGATGGGGGCCTTCGTGCTGGGCTTGGCTCTGGCTCCAACTATAGAAGTCGTGCTGCAGCAGCGGTAAATCCAGCAGCCATTCGCCAGGGTAGTCGAACAGGTCCAGTGTCAGGTGAGCGATATCCGGCGTGAACCAGCCCTGTTGGGCAGGGCGGTAGCGCAGCTGCAAGCGAAGCTCGCTGATACCCCGAGTAGGCTCTGGCCAGCGCGGCGGTGCGTCTCTCAGCGAGGCCATGCCGGGGTCGTAAGGGAAACGCGGCACCCCTAGGTCAGGCTGATTCAAACGCTGCGCGCCTAGCAATCGCCCTTCGCGGGCAACCGATAACAGGTCTAATCGTGCTTCTACGCCTGCATGGCGCAGTTGGTTCACTAGCGAGGTCAAAAAGGCTGTTTTTCCTGCTTGCGACAGACCCGTCACCGCCAGACGCAGCTGCCGGTCTCGGCCTCGCTCTAATAGGTTGCTCAATTCGCGGCTCAGCGGCTGGCGCATCCTGTCGCTTCCTTGGTTGGGTAGGGCGTTCGAATGAGATGAGCGCGCTAGCGCTGCCACATCAAGACCAGCTGAGAGAGCATGGGCAGGGTCGCAATGATGAAGCCAACGACCGCAAGGCTATAGCCGGGCCAGCGGCGCTGCATTTTTTGCGCAAGGGTCAAACCCACCAAGCACACCACCATGCCGATTAGGTTAAAGGCCAGCGTGGCGGCCTCCAGCCATTGCTGCGGATCCATCGTCTCTCCTTGGGGATATTGGTGGCATGATCATAGCAAAGCCTCGATGAACCGATCATTAACCGCGGCTTATTGTCGTCCCTAGCAAGTGCTGTGCTCCGGGAACCAGCCAAACGGGATCAAGGCGAGTATTGGCGGCTTCGACGCATACAAAGTGCTTGGCGGCGTCAGCGGGGGTATCGTTGGGCAGTTCGCTATCCGGGTGCCAGATCACCGTGGAGTCGCTGGACTGTTTGCCGATGCGCAGCGTGCGCTGACCGTCGTCGAGCAGCACGGCTTCGTTGGTGTGATAAATACGGTCGACCGGTCCACGAATCGCCAGCGTGCCCTGCTGCTCAGACTCGGCAAAGTCGCGCAGCTTGTCCAGGTAGCGCGCCCCCGCCAGGCCCTCTAAACGGCACTGATGGGCGTCATGGACAGCCAAGTAGCTGTGCAGCGCACCGCTGGTCTTGATCGGGGCATCGCCGATGTTTTCGCTGATGATCTCGACGTTGAGCCGCTGGGCGTTGGCTTGAATCACCACGCGCGCGGTGAGCTGGCTATGCAGACGCTCTTCTGGCGAGAGGTGGACCTCGATGCCTTCGGCGTGGTCGTCAACGGCGTCCAGGCGCCACATGGCGTGACGGGCAAGCCCATGAAAGGGGCCGTTACGCTCGGGGCTTTCGTCAGCGTAGCGCTCGTCGGCGAACCAAGGCCAGCAGAGCGGGATGCCGCCACGGATCGCGCCGGGCAGCGCTTGGGGCGTTGGCGTTACCCATAGCCAGCCAGTGTCGCCTGTCGGCTGAAAGTGCAGCACCTGTGCGCCTTGCAGGCTAATGACCATTTCCCCCCAGGCCATGTTGAAGAGCGTAACGTCACGGCCTTCCCAGGTGACGCGTTGATGACCATCAACATGGCTAAGTAGCTGTTTAAGGGAGTCGGGAATCATAGGGGAATCCTTGTGGGCAAAGGCAACAAATAGGCAGAACAGTAGCGCCGTGTGCTATGGTAGGACAAGCATAGATGGAAGGTAAAACCCCAAGCTGAGTGAAACCAAGGAGGTAGTATGGGCTTTATTGCGTGGTTAATCATTGGTGGTTTAGCTGGCTGGATCGCCGGCAACATCATGCGTGGCGGCGGCTTTGGCGTGCTCGGTAACATTGGCGTCGGCGTGGTCGGTGCGCTCGTCGGTGGTTTCCTATTCAGCCTGCTGGGGCTGCAGGCGGGCGGCTTCATCGGCTCGCTCGTCACGGCGACCGTGGGGGCCGTGGTCTTGTTATGGGTCATTAGTAAAGTTAAAAGCGCCTAGCGTTTCTCACGCTAAGTGGTATCTGCTGCCCGGCCTTTGTGCCGGGCAGCGCTGTTTTGTGCGGCGGCTATCGGTCTTGGCAGCAGATTCCGTTACACTATTCGGCTTTTAGCAGCCGCGACTGGCTGCTCCGATGGGTGATGGCTTTCATGGATCGCTTTCTGTTTCTTCGAGGTGTCTTTTGGTCGACGCACTAACTACCTGGTGGGCTCAACAGCTGGTGCTGTGTGACTGGGCTTTTACGCCGCATCCACTGGCGGTGGATGCGGTTGCAGCGGAGCAGCGCCTGCTGGAACTGGGTATGACAGATCGTGGCGCGTTGGCAGACCAGCTATTTTTTGCCCTTGGTGCGCCATCGGGGGGGGCCGACCAACTGCTGGGCGCGCTGGAGTGGTCAGCCCTGGCGGGAGCAGCAGGCTGGTTGAGTCAGGCGCAGGCGGCGAACTGGGCGCACCACCTAATACGACGCATCACCGCCGACTACGGCGATCAGCGAGCGTGGCTGGCCGACCTGCGCCGCGCCTTAGGTGCTAAAGGCTGGGAAACCGGTGCCGATGACCGTTTTATCGATGCCTGCCAAGCGTTGTCGGATCTAGAGAGTGAAGGTGAAGGTGTTACCTGGCAGGCGCTGGATGCCGCGCTCGCCGAGCGTGGCGCCCCAGCATCGTTGTGGCCTCAGTCTGCTGCAGCCCAGCCCTGGCGGTTGGGCGCACTGTTCCGCCCGCTGGTGTGCTATCCAGCCAGCACCGCCGATTGGCCCGACGCCACGCAGTGGTTGGCGCGTGTTTGGCAGATTCACGACCGTGAGCAGTTACTGGAAGTGATGCTTTGGCTCAGTGCCCAGGGCGAGCGCCAGCGCTGGGATATCGAAGCCCGCGAACTGCTAACCATGGATCATGCTCAGCGCCAAGAGTGGCAACGGGGCGCGGTGAACGATGCGCCTTACGCGCCGGTGCTCACCACGTTCGTCAATCAGGGCGAGCCGCTGGAGTGGGCTGCCTGGGATTGGCTGCGATTGGTGGAGCTTGCCTGGGCCGGTGCCTGCTGCGGCTGGCTAAGCCAGGTGGAAGCGGACGACCTGGCGGCCCACGCGGCTGATCTCGTCGGGCGCCGTTACCACGACTGGCATGCTGTACTGAAAGCCTACCTTCGCGGGCAAAGCCTCTTCGAGGGCGTCGATCGCCGGGGGATGACGCCTAGCGCGCGTCATAAGCTGCTCATGCACGCGCCCCACAGCCCTTGGAAACACTCGCTGGGGGCGTTACTGGACGAGCCGACCCGTGATGCCTCGCGGGCGCGCATCAAAGCATGGCGTCATACGCCGCACCATTGGCTGCTCGCGTTGGCGGGCGTCCGCGAGCCGGACGTCATGTTGCGGCAACTCGATCCGTCAGCGCCGATCGCCGAACAGCGCAGGGCAGATGCCGCCGTTTACCTTCAAGACTCTCTGGGGCTGCATGCCGATGAGGGCCACCAAGTGCTGGCGCGCTACTGGCTACCTGCCCAGGCGCACCATCTTAACCAGCTGGCTGCGGATGCCGCCCATGGCGTATTGCCACCGTCGCAGACGCGCTTTGGTCAGCCGACCCCCGATGAGCTCAAACAGCGCAACGCGGTAAAAGGCGTGAGCCGCCACGCCGCGACGATTCACATGGCGGAGAAATTTGCCTTCTATCTGCATATGGCTTTCGACAGTGGTCTGTTCGAGCGCGAACCGCTCATGCAACACGCTAGCGCCTTACGTAGCTGCTTGTGTCGCTTTTATGCGTCGCCTAAGCGTCTGCTAGAGGCGTGGTTTGCCTGGGAGAGTTGCCTGCCAGAGCCCGAGCATGATTCGCTGATCAATGAAATCGCATGGCATTTGGAAGATCCTGGCAGCCTGTTCCACTGGCTAGATTGGCGCCCCGATGCTTGGTGCGAACCGGGTGAGAGACCTACATTGACCCACTTCACGGCGATGTCGCTGGTGGGGCCGCTGAACAGCGCGGTCTGGAGCGAGCCACAGTTGGAAAGTCCTCGTGAGTGCGCCGACATTCGCGAATGGGTAGAGAGCCACTATCACCTCTCTAGCGCCGACGACATGCAGGAGTTTTTGACCTTCATGTTGGAGGCGGGAGATCGGCAGGAGTACCAGATCAACTACGCGCCCTACACGCTGAACCCGGAGCGGTTGGCGGCTGAGATCGCCATATTGGAGTCCGGCGACTGCGGCGAAGAGGAGCGTCACCACTTGTTGCGCCTGCGCCGAGTGAGTACCAACGAAGATGGTTGTAATGACGTGGATATGGCCGCCTGGGACATTGCCCAGCTCGTCGATCTCGCCATTGCGGCACGTCAGCTAGGTTGGCTCGACAAGTCAGCGTTCGCGAACGTGCTCGACCGCGCCTATCAGTTGGCGGCGGATCATTACTCGGGTTGGCAGGAGTATGCGGCGGGCATGTACGCAGGGTTTTCGTTTTTCATGGGCGACACCCCGGAACGAGAGAGTTTCTTGGCCGGTTTTCGTCAAGCGCTGGTGGCTTGGTTATGCGGCGCGCCAGTGCTGGCCGGCCCCTGGGCGAGCCTGGATTTTCCAGGCAACAAGCCGCGCCATTTCGCGCCGCTGCATATCGATACGCTGCCGGGTGATCAACGAATCTTACATTAGGCTCGCCAAGCATAGGATAACTAGCTTATAGTCCAGGGTTTGTAAAAAATGAGTTTTCTCATGCTTGGGTCTTTTCCACTTTTTCTTCAGTCACGAGGTTAATCGCATGGTTGCGTCGCCACACCCCGCTGTGACCGCTGTCCGTGTTGTAAGTGTTTGTGTCGTCGTTGCTTTGTTAGCTGGTTGTGCGGGCTCCGCCTCACGCCAGGGTATGGAACCCCCCGAGGATTACTTCTCGATGTCGCTTCCCGGCATGCAGGGCGCCAATCCTCAAATGTCGCCCGTTGATCCCATCGATGCGCATCTTCGCAGTCTGCAGACACCCCCGCCAACAGTCGTGCGCCAAGCGCTTCTAGAGCAGCATCAGCGGTGGGCCGGAACGCCTTATCGGATTGGAGGAACGACGGATCGAGGGATCGATTGCTCTGCCCTGGTGAGAAACGTATTCCGCGATACCTTTGACGTCGAGTTACCCCGTTCCACCCAAGATCAAGTGCATGAGGGACGCCCGATCGACCGCCAAGAGCTACAGGCGGGCGATCTGGTCTTCTTCCGCCCACCGGGACGCTACAACCATGTGGGCATTTACGTCGGCAATGGCTACTTTCTCCATGCGTCCACCTCCAAAGGGGTGATCATCTCAAGCTTGGACAACAGCTATTGGCAGCGCTATTACTGGCAGTCGCGTCGGGCGCTAGAGCCGACCAATCTGGCTCAGCTCAGCAGCCGTTTCATGCCGTAAGTGTTCGCCGTGAGCGTCCGTTCACGTTGGAAAGGCCATGATTGAAGCAAAGACGCGCGCCTGGTGGCGCGCGACGGCGGCCCTCTGTTTAGGGTCGTTTTTGGTGTTCATCAACCTGTACGTACCGCAGCCGCTGCTGCCTGGACTCAAAGAGACCTATGGCGTGTCGACGCTAGGTGTTAGCCTGCTGATGTCGGTGTCGACACTCTCGCTGGCCTTGGCGCTGCTGGTGTTTGGGCCGCTCTCCGACGCGATTGGTCGGGAAGCCATCATGCGGTTTACGCTGCTTCTGGCCGGTGGCCTGTCGCTTGCCTTGGCCTTTGCGCCGTCCTTCGAAAGTTTGCTGTTGCTGCGCTTGCTGCAAGGCTTCGTGCTCGGAGGTTTGCCTGCGGTGGCCATTGCCTGGATGGGCGATGAGTTCGACAAGACGGCTCTGCTGAGCGCCGTCGGGCTCTATATCGGCGCCAATTCGTTGGGCGGTATCAGCGGACGTATCGTTGGCGGTGGTGCCGCCGCCATCGGCGGGCCAACGGCAGCGTTTATCGCAGTGGGAGCCATGACCCTGGTTGGCTGTGTGCTTTTCTGGCGGCTACTGCCCAACAGCCAAGCCTTCGTGCCCAAACGTTTTCATTTGCGTGACGCAGTGACAGACCTGCTGGGACATCTGCGCTCACCGGTGCTACTCGCCGCCTACTGTCTAGGCGGCATCAACTTTCTGATTTTTATCAACCAATACAGCTATATCACTTTTCGTCTAGCGGATGCGCCTTATCAGTTGGCGGCCAGCGGTCTAGGGCTGATTTTTCTTACCTATCTGGGCGGTACGTTTGGTTCGACGGTGTCCGGCAAGTTGGCGGGGCGTTTTTCACCTGCCATCTGTATTAGCGCAGGCATCGTGATTCTGATGCTGGGGACGGCTGTGACCTTGGTGGACTCGCTGGCACTGATCATATTGGGTTTGACCATTAACGCTTTTGGCTTTTTTATGGCGCATTCGCTGGCGTCTAGCTGGGTGGGGCGCTATGCCCAAGGAGCGCGGGGTAGCGCATCAGCGCTCTATCTCGTGTTTTACTATCTAGGTGCCAGCATTGGCGGTTTTTGGTTGGAGCCCTTTTGGCGCTGGTCACAGTGGCAGGGCGTGGCGATCGGTTCGTGGCTGCTGCTTTGCGTGACGCTGTTCATTAGCGTGGGCCTATGGCGCTTCGAGCGCCGTACCAGCCGTTAATTGCCCACCCGCCAAATGCCACCGTTGATGGCTCAGGCGCTTTAGCAGCGCCGTATCGTGGCTGATTACCAGCACGCCCAGGTTGTGGCGTTCCGCGTGGGCGCGCAGCGCCTGCCACAGGGTTAATTGGGTGATGGGATCCAGCATGGTTGAGATTTCATCGGCCACCACGTAGCGCACGCCGGGGGCGAGTGCGCGAAGTACGCATACACGCTGTAGCTCTCCGCCAGAGAGGGCGCTGGGAAAACGCTTGAGCCAGTGCGGCTCAATACCAAACGCTTTCATCAGCGCATCGGGGGGTGTCCATGCCTCTCTCACTATCTTGCCTACCCGCCAGCGCGGGTTGACCGCCAGCTCAGGTGACTGCGGAAGCCACTGTACGGGGCTTAAACCTTGTGTCGGTAGCGGCGCGCCGTCAATGGTCACTTGGCCCTCGTGGGGGGCTAGCTGACCTGCCAGCAGTTTACCCAGGGTGGTTTTTCCTGCCCCAGAGTCGCCGCTGAGCCCGATCCATTCGCCAGGTGCAAGCCGAAGGGTAACTCCTTTCAGGAGTGGCAAGCCGGAAGGAAAGTGAAACGAGATACCATGGGCTTCAAGCAAGCGTTGGCTCCTGTCGCAAGGCGGTGACTGGCAGCGTGCTGAAGGCGTTATCCGGCAGCGCGTGCCAGAGGGCGCTTGCATAAGCGGTGGTTAACCGTTCCCCTTGGCCCTGAAACGCTTTGGCGGGGGCGGTCTCTAGGCCTTTACCGTGTCGCATCACGGTGACGCGGTCGGCAATGGGCAGGGCATGGCGAAGGTCGTGGGTAATCAGCAATACTGCTTTGCCCTCGAGTGCCATGGCCTTTAGCGTTGCCAGTACGCGGTCGCGCTGTGTGGGGTCTAGACCCACGCTGGGCTCATCGGCAATCACTAGGTGCGCGTTGCCCACTTGGGCCATGGCGATGAGTACGCGACGGGCCATGCCACCCGAGAGCTCATGGGGGTAGAGGGCGGCGGCGTGGCTAAGCTGGTAGTGGCCGAGCAGCGCCTCGGCACGCTGATCGGCGGCGGGGCGTTCAAACCCCACGCGCTGGGCAGCCCAGCGTACCTGTTGCTGGCTACGAGCGAGAGGGTCAAGGGCGCTTAGTGATTGGGGAATCAGCGCTAGCTGACGGCCGCGTAGCTGGCGCTGGCGCGCAGGGGTTAAAGGCGCTGAGTGAAAATGCAGCGTTCCCTTCATCTTAGCCGCCGACGGCAGCAGTCCCATAATGGCGTAGGCGAGCAGGCTTTTCCCTGCGCCTGATGCCCCCACCACCGCGTGTATTTCGCCCGCTGCTATGTGCAGCGATAGCGCGTCGATACAGGTGGCCCACTCTCTTTGCCACCAGCGGGGGTAATGGGGCAGTTCTAGGGTCAGCCGTTCGATATGCAGCATGGCAAACTCCTCAGGTAGACCGTATCGCCTTACAGCGCTTGGCGCAGCAGGGCCGCAAAACGCCCAATGGCCAGCACCATGAGCAGTAAGCCCAGCCCCGGAAACACGCCAAGCCACCAGTAGCCACCAGTGAGATAGCGCATGGCGTCGGCCAGTAGTACGCCAATGGCGGGCTGGGTTGGGTCCAGGCCAACGCCCAAAAAGGTCAGAGCGGCTTCATGCAAAATGGCATGGGGGAACAGCAGCAGTGCGCCGACCAAGCAGTGAGGCAGTAAATGGGGCAGCAGGTGGTGCCACACAATAAACCCGTGGGGTTTGCCGAATGCTTTCGACATGGCTACGTACGGGGCATGGCGTACACTCAATAGCTCTGCGCGCAGCACCCTGGCAAGACTGGGCCAGTGGGTCAGTGCGACCGCTATAATCACTGCCTGGGTTCCGCCGCCGAGGGCAAAGGCAATCAGCAGCAGTAAAATCAGGTGCGGTACGCTTAGCAGCGTATCAATCAGCAGGCTGACCAGGGCATCTAGCGTTGATGACAGCATCGCTAGGCTCGCCAGGCTTACGGCAATCAGCGTGCCTAGTAGTGCGGCGCTAAGACCTACCCAAAAACTCAGAGCAAGACCGGCCAGCGTGCGTGCCCATAGCTCCCGGCCCAGCGCATCCGTTCCCAGCCAGTGGATGGCACTAGGAGGCATTAAGCGCGCCTCAAATTGCATGTGAAAAGGCGTATCACCTAGCCAGACATGGTGGCTGAGCAGCAGTGCCACCAGTAGGCAGAGCATTGCTGCGTAGCCTGCTGCCAGTAGGCGCGGTTGGCGGTTCATCGCTGCCCCTGCGCTATGCGCGGGTCGGCTAACTGGTAAAGGCCATCGGCGATAAGATTGCCCATGCTGACAAACAGCGCGGTGAACAGCGCAATCGCGAGCAGCAGCGGCACATCGCTTCTTAAACCCGCCGCTACAGTGGCCTGACCAAGCCCGGGATAAGCAAAGACTTGCTCAATTAGTAGGGAACCGCCAAACAGCTCGCCGAGAGAGGCAAACGCCAGGGTGATGGCGGGCAGGCTGGCATGGCGAAGGCCATGACGCCAAGCGATATCGAAGTGGCTTGCGCCTTGTGCAAAGGCGTGCAGCGCCGTCTCCGAGCGCATAAACGCCACCATCTTGGCACGCGTGTGCAGTGTGATCGTCGCCATACCCAGCAGCGCCAGTGTCGCCATCGGCAAGATCAAGTGATGTAGACGCGTCAGTGGGCCCACCTCTTGCCTGAGAACGCCCATGGGGCCGGCGCAGCAGGTGGGTGTCCAGCCGAGGGTGACCGAAAAGAGCAGCAGCGCCAGCATGGCCAGCCAAAAGGTGGGCGTCGAGGCGGTGATATAGGCATAGCCGCTAATCAGACGGTCAAGCCAAGCGCCCTCTTTGCTGCCTGCCGCGATGCCCAGGAGCATCCCCAGGGCGAGTGAGAGTAGCCAGGCGCCAAACAGCAGGAAGAACGAGCGCTGGAAGCGCTGGCCAATGACCTCGCTGACCGGCTGGTTGTAGATATGGCTCCAGCCCAGCTCTCCGCTGAGCAGCTGGCGCAGCCAGTGGCTAAATTGGACCATAGCAGGCGCATCAAACCCCCACTGCTCTGCGATCAAGGCCCGCTGTTCCGGGCTTACCTGGGCCATCTGCGGGCCAAGATAGGCATCGACAGGGTCGATGGGCGAGAGCATCATCAGCCCAAACGAGACGGCCGCGACACATAGTAGTACCAGCACCAACCGCAGTAGGCGTGCCGTGAACCAAGCGGCTAGTCGCACGACCAGCGCCACTCCAGCAGGTTAGCTGTTATCGGCCAGCCGTGGCCGTGGGGGGCCACGCCCAGCTCACCCAGATCGAGGCAGCGGTGGGTGGCATACACATGGGCAAGGTTGACCATCCAGGCCCAACTGGTATCACCCTGCAACCCATAGCCGGTGTCGCCATCCCACTGCGCCGCTTGCCAGTGTGGGTTGGCCGCTTCCGGCGTTGCTGCGGCCTGGGCGGCCTCGAAGTGTTTATCCACGGTCTCGTTGGCGTAATAGCCGCTGTTGTAGAAACCAAATCCGGCATGCTCGCTATGAAACAGGTAGTACACCTCCTGCGGACTATGGCTGCCAAAACCAAACACAATGGCATCTTGATGGAGGGCTTCCTGTTGAATTTCGTCCCAGTGGCGGCCGGTGGGCTGCATCTCGATGCCAAGCGGTCGCACCATCTCAGCGCTCACTTGGGCGAGCTGTTGGCGCGTGGTGTCGCTCGATGGGTACGTCAGTCGAAAACGTGCTGGCTGGCCATCTTTAAAACGCAGCCCGTCTTCGTCCTGGCGAACCCAGCCTGCTTCATCGAGTAGGGCATTAGCGCGTGCTAAATTGGGCGCCGCCACTTTCTCGCCTTCTTGGCTCCAGGGCAGGCCGTCCGCCGGGCCAAAGGCCGGACGTCCAAAACCGTTGAGCGCTACGTCCACCAGTGTTTCGCGGTCGAGGGCAAGATTCACCGCCTGACGGATGGCGAGATCAGACGTGACGTCATTGCCGATCGGAGCGCCGTTGGCAGCCTGTTCGCCTTCATCGGGCTGCATAGGAAACAGAATGCCGCGGTTGTCCACACTCTTCATGATGACCCGCTGCATTTGGCTGGGGAGGTTGTTCGCCAGTGCTTGTGGCACCGCGGCGAGATCCACCTCACCGGCGTGGGCGGCACTGAGCGTGGCGGCTTCATCGGTAAATAAAAACACCAGGCGCTCAAAGATGGGCGTGGGGCCATAGAAGTAGGGGTTGCGCTCAACAATCAGCTGCTCGCCCTCTTGCCATTCAACCAACTGGTAAGGCCCGGATCCTAACGGCTGTCTGCCGTAACCCTCGCGATAGCCATTGTCCCGGTCAGCATCAGGCACGATGCCCAGCGTCATGAGTTGATCGATAAAGGTAATGCGCGGTGCCTTTAGCGTCAGTTCAACCGTGTTGCCGTCGATGGCTCGGGCGCTCTCCAGTGCACTGAGATCGGCACGGCCACCCGCCTCTGCGGCGGCATTGAAGGTGAAGGCCACATCGTCAGCGGTGAGCGGGGTGTTATCGGAAAAACGCACATCCGTACGTAAAGTGAGCGTCCAGGTGAGGCGATCGTCAGACAGCGACCACTCGGTCGCCAGCCCCGGTTGCGGCGTCAAATCTTGGCCACGGGTGAGTAGCGTGGATTGAAACAACGGGTTGCCGTACTGCCCCCAGCCCAGCAGTGGGTTAAAGCCTTGTTCCGGCTCGCCGCCAATGGCTAGCACTAGCTGCTCTTTGGCCAACGCAGGCGCGCTTAGCGCTACGCATGTGGCTGCTAGAGCCAGTATGATAGAGCGACGCATAAGACACCTTTTAAGGCTGCTGATATGATGTTTTTACAATAACATCATACTATCAACGCTGGAAGTTGCGGCGATGCACAATGAGAGATCGGCGAAGGAGAGGGTATGCAGCGGGTAACGGTAACGCTGGATGAAGAGCTGTTAAGCGACGTCGACGCGCTGATGGCGCTGCGCGGCTATCAAAATCGCTCGGAGGCGATTCGTGATCTCACCCGCAGCGGGCTGACGCAGGCTAAAGAGCAGGTTGCACCGGATGCGCCGTGCATGGGAGCGCTGGTGTACGTGTATGATCACGCGGCGCGAGATCTTTCCAAGCGGCTGACTCGCCACTCCCATGATCATCACGACTTGACGCTCTCGACGCTGCACGTGCACATCAATCACGATAGTTGTCTGGAGGTGGCGCTATTGAAGGGGCAGGGGAGCGCACTGAAGCAGTTCTCCGATGAGGTGACGTCATCGCGCAGCGTGCGCTACGGCCAGCTCGTACTGATTCCTGACGAATAGGGCGCTAATGCCCACTTGAAAACCTGATATCCATAAAAAAGGGCGGCCCAGTGGCCGCCCCTTGATCGCGTCGAGTCGCTCAGTGCTCGACACCACCTTCGCCGTGCACGTGGCCGTGCTCGACTTCTTCCTGGCTAGCTTCGCGAACGGTCGCAATCTCAACGTCGAAGTTGAGGTGCTGGCCTGCTAGCGGATGGTTGCCATCGACGACGACGGTATCGCCTTCGACTTTCTTGACGGTCACCATCAGCGGGCCACCCTGGGTCTGGGCTTGGAACTGCATGCCGGGCTCGACGCTCTCGACGCCTTGGAATGCATCGCGCGGCACTTCTTGCATCAGCTGTTCTTGAACTTCACCGTAGCCCTCTTCCGGAGCGACTTGGACGTTCAGTTTGTCGCCAGCAGCGCGGCCTTCGAGCTCTTTTTCCAGGCCTGGGATGATGTTGCCAGCGCCGTGGAGATAGGTGAGCGGCTCGCGGCCTTCGGAACTGTCTAGCACCTCACCTGCATCGTTGGTCAGGGTATAGTGGAACGCGACAACCGAGTTTTGCGCAATTTGCATTGAATAACCTTTCGGTGAGTGCATGTCCCAACATGGTAACGCGTGTGGAGCGGCTTGTCAGGGGGGCGGCGGGGTTTTTCCACCCACACGCCTTTAGCGCTATTGCGCCTAGGGGTGTGCAGGGATACCCTACATCCACCCATTTTTAACCTGCCATACACTCGCTGGAGTCCGTTATGACCATCTTCTTTATTTGGGTTGTCGCCTTCGCGCTGATTGCATATTTTGCTAATAAACGTTGGGAAAGCGGCGTTAGCCAAGGGTTGGACAAAGTGCTGCCCGAGGTGCTGAAAAGCCATGGTGACAACCGCTACCTGTGGGTAGCGGCGTTGGCCGTACTGGGCGCAACGACACTGATTCGCCCGGTAGACGTGCTGCTGGTGGCGATCTTGCTAGCCGTGATTGGCTTGATCATCGTGAAGCTCGCCAATTGGGCAAGCAGCATGGCCCACTAAGTCGAGCCATCGAGTCCACTCCTGGGTTCGAATCGTCAAATAGCTGAATAAACAACAGCCCGGCCAAATCGGCCGGGCTGTTGTTTTGACGAGCCGCGACGCGTATAGCGTCGGGCGAATAGTGGGCACCTCTGGTGCTAGTAAGGCGCAACGCTCAGGTTGGCACCGCTGCCAATCAAACGAACCCGTTGGCCTGCTTGGTACTGACGATCGGCGCTTTGCACGACGACCACATCCGTCCCATCATCACGACGAATTTCCATTTCCAGTGCGTTGATCCGGTTGGCGCGATCTTCTGCGGCCGTACCGGCAACGGCACCGCCCAAGGCACCGGCAACGGTGGCAAGCTGACGGCCAGAACCGCCGCCAATTTGGCTACCCAGCAGGCCACCAATCACGGCGCCGCCGCCACCACCCAGCAAATTGCCGGTGCGGCTATCGGCCTGAATTTGCACGGGGCGAACGGCCACGATGGTGCCATAGCTAACGCTCTGCCCCGTTTGCGCTTGGTTACCACGGTAAACATCGCCGGAGTAGGGCGCGGTATTGGCGCAGCCAGCCAGTGTCAAAATGCTCAATGCGGCAACGGGTAATAAACGTTTCATTAAAACCTCCAGTGGGTATCTATCCGCGTCAATGGCGTTTCATCAATTGCCAAACATCGCGTCTATTTCGTTTTAGAACAGCGTTCGTTAAAAGATAACGGAAGTGTGGCGCTTTGACCAGCCATCCCAAAAAAAGGTCACAATGATAGTGTAGACAGGCATTAAGAAAGCAGTGTGCAAAAAAACAGGAGGCCGGCGCCTCCTGTGGGTCATGCGAAGAGCGGATTAACCAAACTGGTTCATGGTGTTGTCTTTACCGCCCGCCTTGAGCGCGGCGTCGCCATGAAAGAACTCTTTGTGGTCGTCGCCGATATTGGAGCCTGCCATGTCCTGGTGTTTGACCGTGGCGATACCTTGGCGAATCTCCTGGCGTTGAACGCCTGCGACGTAGGCCAGCATGCCTTCGTCACCGAAGTAACCCTTGGCGAGGTTGTCGGTAGACAGCGCTGCCGTATGGTAGGTGGGTAGCGTGATCAGGTGGTGGAAGATACCGGCTTCGCGAGCACCGTCGCGCTGGAAGTTGCGCGTCCACTCGTCGGCGAGTTGACCCAGTTCGGTGTCGTCGTACTCGACGCTCATCAGCTTGTCGCGCTGGTAAGCCGACACGTCCTTGCCCTCTTTCTCCCAGGCATCGAAGACCTGCTGACGGAAGTTGAGCGTCCAGTTGAAGGAGGGCGAGTTGTTGTAGACTAGCTTCGCATCCGGCACCACCTCGCGGATACGGTTCACCATGCTGGCAATTTGGCCAACGTGGGGCTTTTCGGTCTCGATCCACAACAGGTCGGCACCGTTTTGCAGGCTGGTGATGCAGTCCAGCACCACGCGATCTTCCCCCGTGCCCGGCTTGAACTGGTAGAGACCCGAGGCTAAACGCTTGGGCTTGACCAGCTTGCCGTTTTGCTTGATGACGACGTCACCGTTGTTGATGTCTGCCGCGTTCTCGATGACGTCTCCGTCCAAGAAGCTGTTGTACTGGTCGCCCAGGTCGCCCGGCTCATGGGTGACGGCAATCTTTTGGGTGAGCCCCGCGCCAAGGGAGTCGGTGCGCGCCACGATGACGCCATCTTCGACGCCCAGCTCCAAGAAGGCGTAGCGCACGGCGTTGATCTTCGCTAGGAAGTCTTCGTGGGGAACGGTGACCTTGCCATCCTGGTGGCCGCACTGCTTCTCGTCGGAGACCTGGTTTTCGAGCTGGATACAGCAAGCGCCCGCTTGAATGAATTTTTTGGCCAGTAGGTAGGTGGCTTCGGCGTTACCGAAACCGGCGTCGATATCGGCAATGATCGGCACGATATGCGTTTCGTAGTTGTCGATCTTGCTGATCAGCTCTTTCTCTTTAGCGCTATCGCCTGCCGCCTTGGCGTCGTCCAGGGCGCGGAACAGGTGGTTGAGTTCCCAGGCATCCGCTTGCTTGAGGAAGGTGTAGAGTTCCTCGATCAGGTTGGCGACCGAGGTTTTCTCGTGCATGGATTGGTCGGGTAGCGGGCCGAACTCGGAGCGCAGCGCGGCCACCATCCATCCAGAGAGGTAGAGGTAGCGGCGTTTGGTGGTGCCGAAGTGTTTCTTGATCGAGATGAGCTTTTGCTGACCGATGAAACCGTGCCAGCAGCCCAACGACTGAGTGTACTGGGAGGTGTCGGCATCGTAGGCGGCCATGTCGTCGCGCATGATCTTGGCCGTGTAGCGAGCGATGTCCAAACCGGTATGGAAACGGTTTTGAGCGCGCATACGGGCAGCATATTCAGGTTTGATGGCTGACCACTTGCCGCCTTGGGCTTCGCGAAGGTGGGCCATGGCTTTGATATCGTCGAGCAGTCCTGTCATGAGCTGTTTCCTCCAGAGTTATCGTCGTTCGCACGTTAGCTTGTTCTTATGCTGCACCTGCGAGATAGATTCCAGCATTATTCAAATTCGCGGCGCTGTCTCTACACCCATCGTCTCTTAATAGAACGTCGCGGTGTGGCGCTTTGCGTTTCACAGCGTCGGTGTCTCCGAAGAGGAGAGTCCTTAACGCTGCAGTGCAATAACTATCGACTAGGCAAGGAGATCCAACAATTGTCACTTGGGGGCACGCGGCGTTGTAGTCCGACGACAGCGACTACGCCAAACGCCCTGTTTGTGTAGTCGTTTTTCGTCATGGCTTTGACTAGGAACACAAAAAAAGCGCCACACGGGGTGGCGCTTGGCGACATTGGCGCTGAATCACTACAAAAACAGCGTCATCTCACGATGGGGAATGCCTGCATCCATAAACACGTCGCCGTGGGCAACGAACCCTAGCTGCTCGTAAAAAGCGAGAGCATGTAGCTGGGCGCTGAGCACCGCCCGGGCGTGCCCGGCATCGCGTGCCGCTTGGATGGCGGCCTCCATGAGTTGATAGCCAATGCCCAGCCCCCGGGCATGTTCGAGCACTGCCACTCGGCCAATGTGGCCATCGGGAAGAAGGCGGGCCGTGCCGACCGGCTCGCCTTTGAGCATGGCCAGAAAATGCAGGCACTGCGAATCGAGGCCATCCCACTCTTCCTCTTGAGGTACCTGCTGTTCATCGATGAAGACGACTCGGCGGATCCGCGAAGCGTGCTCTTCCAGTATTTCCCAGTGGCCGCTTGTCACGGTGGCGTTTTGTTCCAAGCGTTACTCCTCGTCGTCGCCCATGAAGCCCAGGCTGCCGCTATTGATCAGTCGAGTCACCAGAGCGGCGGCGCCCTCGAGTTCCAGCACGTCTGCGTACATCGGTGTAGCGTCGGCAAGGCGTTTGGCGAGGGGTTCTGAGCAGGCGTGCCCGTCGCCATCGACGAACAGCGTGGTGCCAGAGGCATCGCTGCGCCAAGTGAAGCGAGACCCCGGCATATGGAACAAAGGTTCGCCGTCTTGTAGTTGAGCAACAAGGTCGGCTTCGCTCATCGACTCTTCGAGAGGCACGACTTGATCGATATATTTGGGCTGGGTCATCACGCGGCCAAACCACTGGGCCACTTGCTCAGGGTTATCCAGCGCGCTCAGCATGAACTGACGCATGCGTTCGACGGCGGCATCGTCCAGCTCGCCTACCTCCTCGGCAGGGGCCATGCCCGCATCGCTATAACGCTGGGAGTCCGACATTTGTTCGCCGACATAATCGGCATACGAGGTGATGGCTTCGTCGGCCGAGGGCGCGCGAAAACCCACCGAAATGGTCATACAGTCATCGCTTTGGCTGACGCCGTGGTGTGCCCAGCCTGGCGGCAAATACAACATGTCGCCGGGTGCCAGGGTCCAGTCGGAGTCTGCTTCGATCTCGAACGACTCGAGGATGCGCAGATCGATCCCTTGGATGATCGGCGCATTGTCGAGCTGCTTGCCACCCAACTGCCAGCGGCGGTGGCCGCTAGCCTGCAGGAGGAAGACGTCGTACTGGTCGATGTGTGGCCCAACGCTGCCACCGGGAGGGGCGTAGCTGACCATGATGTCGTCCAGCCGCCAGCGAGGTAGGAAGTCGAACTCGTCCATCAGCGCCGCAATGGAGGGCACGTAGTGGTCGACCGCTTGTACCAGCAGGCTCCAGTGACCTTCGGGCAGCCGCTCGAAAGTGGCGTCGTCGAACGGCCCGTGCGAGACCTGCCAGGGGCCGTCGGGGCCATTCTCTTCGACCAGCCGCGCTTCGACGCCCGGTTCGCAGGCAAGGCCTGCCAGTTCGTCGGGATCGATGGGGCTGACGAAATCGGGGATAGCGCCACGAATCAGCAGTGGCTTCTGCTGCCAGTAATTGGCCAAGAAGTCTGCGGGCGTTAAATCGCCCAACAGGGTGAGTGGCTTATCGTGATGACTCATGGCGTTATCCTAGTTCAAGTGAGCACTACGTCAGTGCCGCAGAGCGTCGTTTAGAGTGCAGCAAGCCGCTGATTGAGAGCTTCGGCCTGGGCCTTCGCATTACCAATATAGCTGGCAGGCGAGAGATCCTTCAGCTCCTTTTTGACCGTCTCAGGTAGCTCGAGTGTGTCAATGAAGGCAGCAAAGCCTGCCTGATCGATCCGCTTGCCGCGGGTCAGTTCTTTGAGCTTCTCGTAGGGTTTTTCAATGCCGTAGCGACGCATCACGGTCTGGATAGGTTCGGCCAGCACTTCCCAGCTGTTGTCCAGGTCTTCTGCAAGACGCTCAGGGTTGGCTTCCAGTTTGCTGATGCCTTTCAGGCTGGCGTGGTAGCCAATCAGGCCGTAGGCCAGACCAACGCCAAGGTTGCGCAGCACGGTGGAGTCGGTCAGGTCGCGCTGCCAGCGCGAAATCGGCAGCTTCTGTGCCAGGTGGCTCATCACTGCATTGGCCAACCCCAAGTTACCCTCTGAGTTTTCGAAGTCGATCGGATTGACCTTGTGCGGCATAGTCGACGAGCCAATTTCGCCTTCTACGGTACGCTGCTTGAAATAGCCCAGCGAGATATAGCCCCAGACATCGCGATCGAAATCGATCAAAATCGTGTGAAAGCGGCAGATCGCATCGAACAGCTCGGCAATGTAGTCGTGGGGTTCGATCTGTGTGGTGTAGGGGTTGAAGCTCAACCCTAAACCTTCGACGAAGGTGCGCGCGTTGGCTTCCCAGTCGATGTCCGGGTAGGTGGTCAGGTGGGCGTTGTAGTTGCCCACCGCGCCGTTGATTTTGCCCAGAATCTCGACACTTTCGATCTGCTTGAGCTGTCGCTTGAGGCGATACGCCACGTTGGCCATCTCTTTGCCCAGCGTGGTGGGGCTAGCGGTTTGGCCGTGGGTGCGCGACAGCATCGGCTGACCGGCATGGGCAATCGCCAGCTTGGCAACTTCATCGGCGACTTGATGCATGGTCGGCAGCAAGGCTTTAAGGCCGTCTGCCAGCATCACGCCATAGGAAAGGTTGTTGATGTCCTCAGAGGTGCAGGCGAAGTGGATGAACTCGGTGACCGCGTTCAACTCTGCTTGTCCTGCGATCTTTTCTTTCAAGAAGTACTCGACCGCTTTGACGTCATGGTTGGTGGTGCGCTCGATCTCTTTGATGCGCTCGGCGTCGTCCACGGAAAAGTCGCGAATCAACTGCTCTAGAAAAGCGGTGGCTTCTGCGGAGAGCGGGGGCACTTCCACGATTTGGCCGTGGTCAGCCAAGCGTTGCAGCCAGCGCACTTCCACAATGACCCGCGCGCGTATCAGGCCGAATTCGCTGAAGTGTTCACGTAGCGCGGCGGCTTTGGCGCCGTAGCGGCCGTCGACGGGGGAGAGGGCGGTCAGAGCAGAGAGTTGCATGGCTTGGTTTCCAGAGTAGTCAAAGTCAGGGATCGAAAGTGAGGTGGCGCAGAGGCTAGCCGAGGTCATCCAGTGCTCGGCGCATTGCCTTGCGCTGGAAAACCAGTTTCCAGCGGCGCCCACCCTGCTGATGCCATAGCAGGGCGAAGCGGATGCCGGCCATCAGGCAAGCGCGCACCCGCTCCGGCATCATACGGGTTTGCAGTAACGAGGGGTCGCCCTGCACCACGATGCGTGTTTTAAACGTCGAGATAGTCTCTTGGTAAGCTTCACCGAGGCTGGCGATGACGTTTTCGTGGGTCGTGCCAAAGTGCTCCGCTTGTCCTTGGATATGAGCGAGTTTCTGGCCTAGCAGGTCCATCATCTGGCGGTCGGTGCGCAGCTTGTTCATCAACAAAAGCAGCGAGAAACCGTAGCGAAGCACGACCGGGTTAGCTTGCTTGCGCCCCACCAGTGCTTCCAGCGTTTCTAGACCGCGGCGCAGATTATTGGGATGGCCGCCGTAAATCGCCTCGAAGCTTTCGGGATTCGTGTCGACCGTCGCGTTGATCAGCGTTTCCCAGGCGCGGGTATCGACCTGCCCGGTACGTGCCAGCTCGTCGACCAGACTGGCGGCTTGGAATACGCCCGCCAGCGCAAGGGCCTGGCGGGCAGCGGGGGAGTCGGGCGCGCGGTGTATCGGGGTGGCGCTCATGCGGCGGCCTCCGCCATTTTCCAGGTGGCGCGGATGACGCCGCCGCCCAGACAGATATCGTTATCGTAAAGCACTAGCGACTGGCCGGGCGTGACCGCCCACTGTGGATCGTCGAACACGACCTCGACACTGCCGTCCGGCTGGGCAATGATCTCGCAGGGACAGTCACTTTGGCGGTAGCGCGTCTTGGCGGTAAAGCGGCCCCGCTGCACGGGAGGATGACCCGCGACCCAATCCATGGGCTCGGTGGCCAGCGCATCGGTGTACAGCAGCGGATGATACTTGCCCTGAACCACGATCAGTACGTTGCGATCGAGATCCTTAGCCGCCACGTACCAGGGCTCTTCGGAGTAGTTGGCCAAGCCGCCGATTCCCAGTCCCTGACGCTGGCCTAAGGTGTAATACATCAAGCCCATGTGCTGGCCGATCTCATCGCCTTCGGGGGTCTCGATGGTCCCGGGCTGGGCGGGCAGGTACTGTTGCAGAAAGTCGCGGAAACGACGTTCACCGATGAAGCAAATGCCGGTAGAGTCTTTCTTCTTGGCGGTGATCAGATCGTGCTGCTCCGCCAGCGCGCGCACCTCGGGTTTCTCCAGCTCGCCCACCGGGAACAGGGTGCGGGCGATGGCCGCTTCCGGCACGGCGTGCAGGAAGTAGCTTTGGTCTTTATTGCCATCCAGGCCTTTCAGCAGGCGCGGGTGGCCGTCGCGAATGCCTTGCCGCACATAGTGGCCGGTAGCGATTTTATCGGCACCTAGCATCTCGGCATACTCTAGAAAGACTTTGAACTTGATCTCGCGGTTGCAGAGGATGTCAGGGTTCGGCGTACGGCCCGCTTTGTACTCCGCTAAGAAGTGCTCGAAAACGTTGTCCCAGTATTCGGCGGCGAAGTTGGCAGTATGCAGTTTGATGCCCAGTTTGGCGCACACGGCTTCTGCATCCGCTAGGTCTTCTTTGGCCGTGCAGTATTCGGTGCCGTCGTCCTCGTCCCAGTTCTTCATAAACAAGCCTTCGACATCGTAACCCTGCTGGAGCAGAAGGAGTGCCGAAACGGAGGAGTCGACGCCGCCAGACATGCCGACGATCACCTTGCCGGTGGCCGCAGTGCGGATGTCCGCCGTGTCCTGGGTGGCTGAGCCATGGGTGGATGTCATGAGCATCCTCGATTGAAGTGGTGTGCAATTGGGCGGCGATTATACACGATGGGGGCTCGATGCTTCGAGTGCTTCACTCCTTGATCACACCAAGCGGGTAAAGGCGGCCGCCCAGCGCATCGTCGATGCGTTGAAGAACCAGCGGGCTGCGCAACCGTCGGTCGCCGTCCAACATGGCAATCTCCTCTCGGGTCAGCCAGTGAGTCGCGACGATGGCCGGGTCGATAGCAGAGCTAACGTACTGGCTGGGCGTGGCAACGAAACCGTGACTATGGAAGGTCGTACCGGCAGGCGTATGAAATACGTACAGCCCCAGATAGCCGGTCAAAGCGATCTGCCAAGCGGTCTCTTCCATGACTTCACGGTGAACGGCTGCCATCGGCCCTTCCCCGTGCTCGACGTGTCCGGCAGGCTGATTGAACAGCGTGTGTGGGCCACCTTTATTCTCTTCCACCATTAGAAAACGCCCCTGCTGCTCGATCACACAGGCAACGGTGCTGTGAATGATGGGGCGGGCAACGTCCGTTTGGACAACGCCGCTCATTTGCGTCTTCCTCTTGGTTTTGCACTGCTTTTCGAGCCGCGTTTGGCGCCCCTTTCAGCGTCCTTGTAGGTGTTGAGTGGTTTGTGTTGTCCGCTGCGCGGCTTGGTCGCTTGGGTCGTCCGTGGCGCGTGTAGCGTCTCTTTGCGCCACTGGCCGGGTGCGAGATCGCCCAGTTGCCAGGGGCCAATCGCGGCACGTATCAGGCGCAGAGTGGGAAAGCCAACGTGGGCGGTCATGCGGCGCACTTGGCGATTGCGCCCCTCGCTAATGGTGAGTTCCAACCAGCTGGTCACGGGATGGCGTTTGGGATCGATGGCCGGGGCGCGCTCAGCCACGTCAGGGGGCGACATACGCCGAGCTTTGGCGGGCAAAGTGGGCCCATCTTTCAAGGTAACGCCGGATACGAGTGCGCGAATGGCCTCGTCGGTAATGTGACCTTCGAGCTGCACCCAGTAGGTTTTTGGCTGTTTGTGACGGGGGTGGGCGATACGGTGGATCAGGTTGCCATCATCACTCAGCAAGAGCAGTCCTTCCGAGTCGTAATCGAGGCGTCCGGCCGCATAAACACCCGGCGCATCGAGCACGTCGGCCAGCGTAGAGCGGCCTTGGCTGTCGGTGAACTGGGAGAGCATGCGGTAGGGTTTGTGTAGTAGATATAGGGTGCTCATCGTCTCTCGAACTGTCTTGCAGACTGTAGGCAGAGGATTTGTCGACAATCGCTCATGCGGTTAAAGTGCAGCGCTGGTATAATCTGGCCCGGCTGTTGGAGTTTGAAAGGGCCGAAAGCAGAACGGTGCTTGCCGCGCCGTCGCCGTTACCGCAGTAACCACCGAGTGACCAGTAGTACCACCGACTGACTAAAGGGGCAGCGCATACAGGATGCTCCACACGCTTCGCGGCATGGCCAATCGTTGTAATGGGCCGCGTAGCTCAGGATTTTATAATCACAGCGACCGAAAAAGAGGTTAACGCAAAAATGTCTAAAACGCCGAAGATCATTTATACGCTCACCGATGAAGCTCCTGCGCTCGCTACCTACTCTCTGTTACCCATCATTGATGCTTTTACCGACTCTGCCGGTGTCGAAGTAGAGACCCGCGACATTTCGCTGGCTGCCCGTGTGCTGGCACAGTTTCCCGACATTCTGAACGACGAGCAGCGCGTCAGCGACGACTTGGCTGAGCTGGGTCAGCTGGCGAAGACGCCGGAAGCCAATATCATCAAGCTGCCTAACATCAGCGCCTCTGGCCCCCAGCTCAAAGCGACCATCAAAGAGTTACAGAGTCAGGGTTATCCGCTGCCGGCGTATCCGGAAGAGCCTAAGAACGATGAAGAGGCCTCCATCAAAGCGCGCTATGACAAAGCCAAAGGCAGTGCGGTAAACCCGGTGCTGCGTGAGGGTAATTCTGACCGTCGTGCGCCGAAATCGGTCAAGAACTACGCGCGTAAATACCCGCACCGTATGGGCGAGTGGAGCGCTGACTCCAAGTCTCATGTCGCGCACATGAGCGAAGGCGATTTCTACGGCAGCGAGCAGTCAGCGGTCATGGAAAAAGCGGGCACGCTGAAGATCGCGCTGCAGCAAGCCGATGGCACCCAGGTAGTGCTAAAAGAGGGGCTTGCGGTACAGGCGGGTGAAGTGATCGATGCGGCGTGCATGAGCAGCCGTCGTCTGCGTAGCTTCATCGACAGCCAGATCAACGATGCTAAAGAGAGCGGCGTGCTGTTTTCGCTGCACCTGAAAGCTACCATGATGAAGGTCTCCGACCCGATCATGTTCGGCATCGTAGTTGAAGAGTTCTACAAAGAGGTGCTGGAGAAGCACGCTGACGCACTGAAGAGCGCGGGCTTCAACGCCAACAGCGGTATCGGCGACCTGTACAGCGCCATCGAGAAGCTGCCCAGCGACCAGCAAGACGCCATCAAAGGCGATGTCGAGGCGCTGTATCAAACACGCCCGGCCATGGCGATGGTGAATTCCCACAAAGGCATCACCAACCTCCACGTGCCCAGCGACGTGATCATCGACGCCTCCATGCCGGCGATGATTCGTGATTCCGGCAAGATGTGGAATGCCAACGATGAGTTGCAGGATGCCAAAGCGGTCATCCCGGATCGTTGCTACGCCACCATCTATCAAGCCGTCATCGAAGACTGCAAGCAGAACGGTGCGTTCGATCCGACCACGATGGGTAGCGTTCCTAACGTGGGCCTCATGGCGCAGAAAGCCGAAGAGTACGGCTCCCATGATAAAACCTTCCAAATGCCCGCCGACGGTACCGTCGTGGTGACCGACGACTCGGGCGAAACGCTATTCAGCCACACGGTAGAAGCGGGCGACATTTGGCGGATGTGCCAAACCAAAGATGCGCCGATTCAAGACTGGGTGAAGCTGGCGGTCACTCGTGCCCGCGACAGCGGTGCTCCAGCGCTGTTCTGGCTCGACGCCAACCGTGCCCATGACGCCCAACTGATCAAGAAGGTCGAAACGTACCTGAAAGACCACGACACGTCCGGCCTGGATATCCGTATACTAGCGCCCGTCGACGCGATGAAACTCTCCCTGGAACGCATTCGCAAGGGTGAAGACACCATCTCCGTCACCGGTAACGTGCTGCGCGACTATCTCACCGACCTGTTCCCGATCATGGAGCTCGGCACTAGCGCCAAGATGCTTTCCATCGTGCCGCTGATGAACGGCGGTGGTCTGTTCGAAACCGGCGCTGGCGGCTCGGCACCGAAGCACGTTCAGCAGTTCCTGGAAGAGAACCATCTGCGCTGGGATTCGCTGGGTGAGTTCCTGGCGCTGGCAGCGTCGCTCGAACACCTAGGCAGCACCTTCGGTAATGCCCGCGCGACGCTGTTGGCAAAAGCGCTGGATGAAGCCAATGGCAAATTCCTCGACAGCAACAAGTCGCCATCACGTAAAGTCGGCGAGCTGGATAACCGTGGCAGCCACTTTTACCTGGCCCTCTACTGGGCAGAAGCATTGGCAGCTCAGGATCAGGATGGCGATATGAAAACGCTGTTCGCCCGTTTGGCCGAAGCGCTCAAAGCCAACGAAGCCGCGATCGTTGACGAACTCAATAGCGTTCAAGGTCAGCCGGTCGATATTCAAGGATACTTCCACCCGAACGGTGAACTGGCCAGCCAAGCCATGCGTCCAAGCAAGACGCTAAACGACGCCCTGGCAATGGTTGCCAAAGGCTAAATCGCCTGGTGACAGTCGCACCCTGTGTGCGGCTCGCCCCCTGCCTGCTTAGCAGGCAGGGGTTTTTTGTTTTGCCCAGTGTGATAATTTCGAGTTTTTCGTGAACCCTTGTTGATGGCGTGCGTCTTATACAGCAGATTATAGTGTGTACAACCGAGGCTGCTCTCAGCATCCTCCCTAGAACTGCTTGTCAGACACCGTCCGTCAGCCTAGAGATGATCCTTGCAGCTTATGCGTATTACAGAAAGCCCAATCGTGGTAGCGACGCTACAGGCAGGCATGACGCGTCCAGGCATGCCCGAGCACGATGATGACTTAGCGGTGCAGTCGGCCGAGCCCGCGCTGGCACAGCCGCCTTTATATAAAGTGGTGTTGCACAACGACGACTATACCCCCATGGAGTTTGTCGTCGAAGTGCTGCAGGGTTTTTTCAATATGGATAGCGAAAAAGCCGTACAGGTCATGCTGGCCGTACACACTCAGGGAAAAGCCACGTGCGGCATTTTTACCCGGGATATTGCTGAAACAAAGAGCTATCAAGTGAATGAGTACGCCCGTGAGTGCGAGCACCCATTAATGAGCGATATCGAAGCGGCCGATTGACCCCGTTGACGTAACCTGCGTTGAAAAAAAGTAGCGCAGGGGCTTGCAACCATGCCATTTGTACCCGATGTTGAAAGTGCCGGTCGATTAAACTGATCCGACGCAAGCCCTAGGTGGCGATATGCCCTAGGTAGTAGCGAAAAGGGGACTGCCATGCTGAGCAAAGAACTTGAACTGACCCTGAACACGGCCTTCACCGTGGCTCGCTCGAAGCGCCACGAGTTTATGACCGTCGAGCATCTGCTTCTGGCGCTGCTAGACAATGCTTCTGCGGTGGATGTGCTGAAGGCGTGCGGGGCAAACCTCGACAAGCTGCGGTCCGATCTGCAGGATTTCATCAATTCGACCACACCGCTGATCCCCGAGGGGCAGGGTGACCGTGAAACACAGCCAACGCTGGGCTTCCAACGCGTGCTTCAGCGTGCGGTATTCCATGTTCAATCGTCTGGCAAGAGTGAAGTAACAGGCGCTAACGTGCTAGTAGCGATCTTCTCTGAGCAAGAGAGTCAGGCAGTCTATTTCTTGAAGCAACAGAGCGTGGCACGGGTCGATGCAGTAAATTACATTGCTCACGGCATCTCGAAAGTGTCTGGTCATGGCCCTTCACCCTCTCCCTCTTCTCAAGAGAACGACGATGCAGAAGAGGGCAGTGCCGAAGGTGCCGCTCACCCGCTGACGGGCTATGCCACCAACCTGAACGAGCAGGCGCGCCAGGGTAAAATCGACCCGCTAATTGGTCGTGATCACGAGCTCGAGCGTGTCGTGCAAATCCTGGCCCGTCGTCGTAAGAACAACCCCCTGCTGGTGGGTGAGGCGGGCGTGGGCAAAACCGCCATTGCTGAAGGCCTGGCCAAACGCATCGTCGAAGAAGACGTGCCCGAAGTGATCGCCGATGCGGTGGTCTACTCATTGGACATGGGCGCACTATTGGCAGGCACCAAATACCGTGGCGATTTCGAAAAGCGCCTCAAGAGCTTGCTGAGCGAGCTGCGCAAACAGCCCAATGCCATCTTGTTCATCGATGAGATTCACACGGTCATTGGCGCGGGCGCTGCCTCGGGCGGCGTAATGGACGCCTCCAATCTGTTGAAACCGCTGCTCTCTTCAGGTGAGCTGCGCTGCATTGGTTCGACCACGTTCCAGGAGTTCCGCGGAATTTTCGAGAAAGACCGCGCCTTGGCACGCCGCTTCCAAAAGGTCGACGTGCTGGCACCGTCCGTTGAGGACACCATCAAGATTCTCAAAGGGCTGCGTTCGCGCTTCGAAGAGCACCACGAACTGAAATACACCGACGGTGCGTTGGAAAGTGCGGCCCGATTGGCGGATCGCTACATCAACGATCGATTCCTGCCCGATAAAGCGATCGACGTGATCGACGAAGCGGGTGCGCATCAGCGGATGCTACCCCCTGAGGTACGCGCTACGACGATCGACGTGGAGCAGGTGGAAGCCGTGGTGGCCTCCATTGCGCGCATTCCGCCGAAGAGCGTCTCGAGTTCGGATCGTAAACAGCTCGAGAAGTTGGACCGCGACCTGAAAATGTTGGTGTTTGGTCAAGACGAAGCGATCGATTCACTGTCGGCGGCCATCAAGCTCTCCCGTGCGGGCCTGAAATCTCCCGATAAGCCCGTGGGCAGTTTCCTGTTCGCAGGCCCGACTGGGGTCGGTAAAACGGAAGTAGCCAAGCAACTGGCGCATATCATGGGCATCGAGCTGGTGCGTTTCGATATGTCGGAGTACATGGAGCGTCACACCGTGTCGCGTTTGATCGGTGCGCCTCCAGGCTATGTGGGGTATGACCAGGGTGGGCTACTGACCGAGGCCGTCACCAAACAGCCGCACTGCGTGCTGCTTCTCGACGAAATCGAAAAAGCGCATCCAGAAGTCTTCAATCTGCTATTGCAGGTCATGGATCACGGTCGTTTGACGGACAACAACGGCCGCGAGGCAGACTTCCGCCATGTGATTTTGATCATGACCTCGAACGCTGGGGCGGAGCAGGCGTCGCGTCGCTCTATCGGTTTCCAGAGCCAGGATCACTCGACAGATGCGATGGAAGTGATTCGTCGGACCTTCTCGCCGGAATTCCGTAACCGCCTGGACGGCATCATTCAATTCCATGCGCTGCCCACGACGGTAGTGCGCAACGTGGTCGACAAGTTCCTGATCGAGCTTCAAGCGCAACTAGACGAGAAGCGCGTGCAGCTGGATGTAGATGACGTCGCCCGGGATTGGCTAGCAGAGAAAGGCTACGACCCGGATATGGGGGCAAGGCCGATGGCTCGCTTGATCCAAGAGAAGCTCAAGAAACCACTAGCAGAGATGATTCTGTTTGGAGAGCTGGCCGAGCACGGTGGTATCGTACATGTTAGCCTGGAGGAGGGAGAGCTTCATCTTTCGACAGAGTCGGAAATGGCAGATGCGCCCTGAAAAGGGCGCTAAGATGACCGACAAGCAGTAATGCATACTCGCTAGCACGCACAGCGCCCTGTCTTCGACGGGGCGTTGTCGTTTCCAGGGAGCGGCGCCGTCTTTACGCGGTGCTACTAATAGCCGTGGGACGCGATCTGTGAGCAGACGTTGCTTGAGGGCACACTCAAGGCTTAGCGCGAGCGATAAACGATACGGCCTTTGGACAGGTCGTAGGGCGTTAGTTCTACCTTGACCTTGTCGCCAGTCAGAATGCGGATGTAGTTTTTACGCATTTTGCCAGAGATGTGAGCGGTCACGACATGGCCGTTTTCAAGCTCAACCCGGAACATGGTATTGGGAAGGGTGTCAACGATCACGCCTTCCATTTCAATATGATCTTCGCGTGCCATATAGGCAGATCCTCACTTTTAGATATCGTGGATAGTCGAATGAGTGTTTCCGACGGCGTTGGCACAGACCTGCACGCCTAAGAAACAGCGCTATATTGTGCCGTAAGCCTGCCGTCAAGGCAAAAAAGCTGCTCAGATTAGCGAATTAAGGGGCGCCAGTGGCGACCATCGAGCAGCTCGATAGGCGAAAACGCCTGCTTGTATCGCATTTTTCGGCACTCCTCGATCCAGTAGCCAAGGTAAAGGTGGGGAAGCCGTTTCTCTTGGCAAAGCTCGATTAGCTTTAAAATGGCAAACGTGCCCAAGGATCGTTTCTCTAACGCATCATCCACTTTGAAAAACGTATAGATGGCCGATAGTCCATGTTCGAGCTGGTCGAACGCTGCCACGGCCACCAGTTCGTCGTCGAGATACATTTCCAGCAAATGGGCGTAAGGTTCTTCCAGCGTCAAAAAGGTGCGATATTGGTCGCGGCTGGGTGGGAACATATCGCCGTCAGCGTGTCGCTGTCGAATGTAGTCAGCGTAGAGCGCGTAGTGCGAAGCATCGAAGCGCGCTGGGATGACACGCGTTTCGATATCGGCATTGCGCCGCCAGACTTTTCGCTGGGTGCGGTTGGCGCTAAAGTGATCCACCGGAATCCGCACCGATCGACAAGCGTTGCATCCCTCGCAGTGGGGGCGGTATAAGTGGCGCCCGCTGCGTCGGAAACCCAGCAGCGACAGTGAGTCGTACACCCCTGGCACGGGTGACTCCTGGGGGTCAAGAAACAGCGTAGTAGCCTCTTTGCCTGGCAAGTAGCTGCAGGCATGAGGAACGGTTAGGAAGAAGCGCAAATCCCGCACGGGGCGGCGAGGAGCGTTACTACTCACGGCTTGCCTCCTTGATCATAAACGGCGGTCACTGTGCTGTTGCGTTTGAAGCAATGGCTGCAAGCCACGGAGATTCTGGCACCTGGGGCGCTTGAGTCTCAGTGCTGGATAAGCAAAACGCCTTTTCTGGCAGCCACTTCTCAAGATAGTTGATGAACGTTCGCCGGGCGACCGTTGTTGCGCCGAGGCTGGCCAGATGCGGTGTATGCACCTGGCAGTCGATGAGCTTGCCGCCGTAAGTGTGCATGGCGCTTGCCAAGTGGGCGAGGGCAATTTTAGAGGCGTCTGGCTGGCGTGAAAACATCGACTCGCCGAAAAATACCGGCCCCATCGCCAAGCCATAGAGTCCGCCTACCAGCTGGCCCCCATGGTGGACCTCGACACTGTGGGCAATGCCCAATGCATGCAGCCTCTGGTAAGCGTCGCGCATGGAAGGATTGATCCAGGTGCCCAGCTCGTCTTTACGTGGCGCAGCGCACGCTTCGATTACCTGGGCAAAGTGTTGATTCAGCGTCACGCTAAAGCCACCATGTCGCAGCCGTTTAGCAAGGCTGCGGCGTCGTTTAAACTGTTCAGGCAGCAGTATCATGCGTGGATCTGGGCTCCACCATAAAATGGGGTCATCGTCGCTATACCAAGGAAATATCCCTTTTCGGTAAGCGTCTACCAGCCAGGCTGGTGTAAGCTCTCCACCGGCAGCCAACAGGCCGTTAGGGTTCTCCAACGCCTGTTCGGTAGAAGGAAAAGTGGGGTGTGGCGATGAGAGCCAAGGTAGCATCGCTTGCTCCTGTTGCTAGTGGCGTCCGTCGAAGCGCTGTGACGGCGGAAGGATGCTCGGTATGATGCAAACTCGCAAGTGGATTAAAGACACCGTGTGGTGTAAAGGGAGAATCGCTTGAAAGTAAATAAGGCGGTAGACAAGCGAACGCAGCGGCAGTCGCGTCAGTCACCATCGAGTTCTCAATCATCGGCGCGGGTCAATGCCGCGAAGGATAAGGCGCGCCGCGTTGGTCTGCGCTTGCAAGGCTCTGCCCGTGAAGGGGTGGTGGTCGTCATGCTGGCGCTCTGCGTCTTCTTGCTGTTGGCCCTGTTTAGTTACCATCCTGCCGACCCAGGCTGGTCGTACCAAGGCCCCGAAACCGAGGTTCGCAACTGGATGGGGCCCGTGGGTGCTTGGCTGGCCGATGTGCTCTATTCGCTACTGGGTGCAAGTGCACTATGGTGGCCGGGTATGTTTGGTTACGCCGCCTGGTGGCTGATGCGCTCTCGCCAGGTACGCTTCGAGCTAGACCCAGTGGCCATCGCCGTACGTGCGGGAGGGCTAGTGCTGCTGATGTTCGGCACGACCATGTTGGGGGCACTTCACTTTTACCATCCCGATAGCATTTTGCCCTATGCCTCTGGCGGTATATTGGGAGAGGGGCTGGTGGGCACCTTAAAACCGCTCGTCAGTAGTGGCGGGGTAGGGTTGATCGCCGCAGCGCTCATCCTCATTGGTTTCCCGCTGTTTAGCGGTATGTCTTGGCTGCAAGTGGCCGATGAAGTCGGTCGTAAACTTTGTCGTATCGGCGGTTGGTTTGGCGAGCGCCGTGCCAAGCGGCGTGAAAAGCGTGCCGAACGCGCCGCGGTGCGCGCAGCGGCCAAGGCAGCGTCCAAGAAAGTGAAGCAGCGCTCCTGGGCTGAGCCGAGCGACACGAGTACCGATCCCGTCGATGACGAAGTGGCGACGACCACGCCTCGGGCCAGTGAAGCAATTGAGCCTCCCGTGCGTCCTACCGTCAGTGAGCGCTCACCTGTCGGTCGTCGCGAGCGCCGTGAGCCGAGCTTCTCGGCACCCGCAGAGGATGAGGCGTCGTCGGTCACCGATACGTCGATTCCCTGGGAAGCGGCCGCTGTGCTGAGCGAGCGTCATGCACCGGCCCCTCCCGCGGCTGCCGCATCTCAAGACCTCGAGTTGGAGACATCGCCTTCTCCGAAGATGACGCCAGAGAAAGACGCGCCTGAAGAGCCGATCATGCCGCTCTCCGCTCACGCTCCGGAGGACGTCCAAGAGCCTGCTCCGGAGCCAGAACCTGAGCCGACACCCTCTATTACCGATACAGAGGTACCGCTCGAAGCGCTTGAGACATCCTCGCCAAACGCGCATGCGTTTGCGACCAAGCCCGTGGATGAGCCAGAGCCTGCCGTGCGTCAGGAAGAGAGTGAGTACTCACCTTTGAGCGCTGGCGAAGAGCAAACGAGCGAGGACGTTGCCCCGACCGTGCCGCTACGCGCGTTACGCAATGAGCCAGAAGAGACCTCGGAATCCATTGCGCCCGTTGAGCTGGCTCGCCGTTCAGAGCCAGCACCAGAACCAGAGGCGGCACCCGCCCCCGCTCCTACGACGCTGCGCAGTGACGAAAGCGATCCCGCTTATCGGCCTACGCCCATGTCTGCGGAGTCGCGCCGTGAGCGCGTACCCGAGGTGGTGCCCGAGCCGGTGTGGGGTGACGATGATGATGAGCAACCGATCAAGCCCGCCATCCAGGCGCCGGCCAGTGCGCGCCATGAACCTACGTTCTCGACCGAGTCGGTCGAAGAAGAGTCAGACAATGGGCCAACGCTCTGGACCGTCGAACATCTACAGAGCCAGCGTCCGTCGTTTGAAACGCTTCCAGAGCCCGAGGGCGAGGTGCCCAGCCTGCAGCTGCTCACGCCGCCGGAGCCGCATCAGCCGAACTACACGGATGAGCAGCTGGCCGATATGGCGGAACTCCTGGAAGTCAGGTTACGCGAATACGGTGTTAAAGCTGAAGTGGTCGATACGTGGCCGGGGCCGGTCATTACACGTTTCGAGATCAAGCCTGCCGCCGGGGTGAAGGTTTCCAAAATCAGTAACCTGGCCAAAGACCTTGCTCGTTCGCTGATGGTCAAGAGCGTGCGTGTGGTCGAGGTCATCCCTGGCCGCCCCACGGTGGGTATCGAAATTCCCAACCCGCATCGCGCAATGATTCGTTTGCGTGAAGTGATCGATTCGGACCGCTACCAGCAGGAGAATTCACCGCTGACGATGGCACTTGGCCAAGATATTGGCGGTGGTCCGGTAGTGGCGAATTTGGGCAAAATGCCCCACCTGTTGGTGGCCGGTACGACCGGTTCGGGTAAGTCGGTGGGGGTCAACGCCATGCTGATCTCCATGCTGCTTAAGGCTACACCCGACGAACTCAAGCTGATCATGGTCGATCCCAAGATGCTGGAGCTGTCGGTGTATGACGGCATACCGCATTTGCTGGCGCCTGTCGTCACCGATATGAAGGAAGCGGCCAATAGCTTGCGTTGGTGCGTGGCTGAAATGGAGCGCCGTTACAAGCTGATGGCCGCCATGGGCGTGCGTAACATTGCCGGGTTCAACGCGCGCCTCGATGAAGCCGAACGTGCCGGTGCCCAGGTGGCCGACCCGCTATGGGAGCCCCAGCCCTGGGAAATGCATCAAACGCCTCCAGTGCTGGAAAAGCTGCCCTATATCGTAGTGGTCATCGATGAGTTTGCCGATATGTTCATGATCGTCGGCAAAAAGGTCGAAGAGCTGATCGCGCGGCTGGCGCAGAAAGCGCGGGCTGCCGGTATCCATCTGATTCTGGCTACTCAGCGCCCGTCGGTGGATGTGGTGACCGGCCTGATCAAGGCGAACATTCCGTCACGGATGGCGTTCCAGGTCTCCTCGCGGATCGATTCGCGCACCATTCTCGACCAGGGCGGTGCCGAAAGCCTGTTGGGTCATGGCGATATGCTCTACTTGCCCGCGGGCTCCGGTCCGCCGAATCGTGTCCATGGTGCCTTCGTGGACGACGATGAAGTCCACCGGGTGGTCGATGACTGGAAGCGTCGAGGCGAGCCGGAGTACATCGAAGAGATTCTTTCCGGCGGCGTATCTGCCGATGCGCTAACCGGGCTCGAAGCGGAAGGCGTCGATGGTGACGATGCCGAACAGGACGCGCTCTATGACGAAGCGGTGCAGTTCGTTACTGAAACGCGAAAAGCGTCGATTTCTGCCGTACAGCGGCGCTTCAAGATCGGTTATAACCGTGCCGCACGTCTGGTCGAAGCCATGGAAGGGGCCGGGGTGGTCTCCTCCATGGGTACCAACGGTGCCCGCGAGGTGCTGGCGCCGCCGCCGGTGGGCCATTAACACGTCAACCATGCAATAAGCGTGAAAGTCGCGCCGCCGGTGAAACCCTGCGGCGCGTTTCGCGTCTGAGGGGCATACGGAGCTTTTTACGCTCTTTGCCTCGTCCGCTATTCGGCAATGAATGCCTAGGGAGAAAGAACATGCGCGAACCCTCTAACCGCCGCTCACCGGCATTGGCACTGGCCGCCAGTGCGCTGGGATTGACTTTTGCTGCCCCTATGACTGCCTGGGCCAATGAGGCGGCAGAGCGGCTCACCGAGCGCTTGGATCCGTTGGAAAACTACCACGCCACCTTCGAGCAGCAGATTCTCGATGGCAGTGGTGATCGTTTGCAGAGCGCACGTGGGGAAATGTGGCTGTCGCGGCCCGGCATGCTGCGCTGGGAAGTCGAGGCACCTTATTCGCAAACCGTGGTCTCCGATGGTGAGGAGGTGTATCTCTACGACCCTGACTTGGAGCAGGTCACGGTACAGGCGATGGATGACCGTGTGACCCATACGCCCGCGCTGTTGTTATCAGGCAGCGCCGATGAATTGACGGCAAGTTACGATGTGTTCTACGAGCAGCAGGATGGCGACGATGTCTTTACCTTGATGCCGACGCTGGCCGATACGCTGTTCGAGGAGCTCAGCATGGTCTTCGACGGCGATACTCTCACCGAGCTCTGGATGATGGACAGTACCGGTCAGCGCACTGCCATCACCTTTAGCGGCATCACTCGCAATGGCACTATCGACCGCGATCTGTTCGATTTCCAGATCCCCGAAGGTACGGACGTGATTCGCGAAGAGATGTAGAGGGTGAATCAGTAGATTACGATCGGGCGCTCTAAGGCGCCCGATCTGTTTCTTGGTCGCGCTCTTCCCGCCACGCCATGATTTCCCCGAACCGTTTCTCCTGGCCAAACGGGCTCGGCTCATAGAAGCGTGTTTTGGGCACGTCTTCTGGCCAGCAGTCGTGGGCGCTGCCTGCTGGATATCCGTTTGGCTCGTTGTGAGCGTAGCGATAGCCTTCACCATGGCCGAGCTGCTCCATGAGCTTGGTTGGTGCGTTACGTAGGTAAGTGGGCACTTCCACCTGAGGCTGCTGCTGAACGAACTGCTGGGCGCTCTTCCAGGCGCGGTCTATACGGTTACTTTTTGGAGCGACAGCCAAATGGATCGCGGCATGGGCAATCGCGCGCTGGCCCTCGTAATCGCCCAATCGCAAATAGGCATCCCAGGCAGCAATCACTAGCGGTAGCGCGCGAGGGTCGGCATTGCCGACGTCCTCCGAAGCGATGGCGGTCAAACGTCTTACTATATCCAGCGGGTCGCCGCCGCCTTGGATGAAGCGCGCCATGTAGAGGAGCGCGGCATCGGGACGAGAGGAGCGAATCGATTTGTGAATCGCCGAAAGCAGGTCGTAATACGCATCGCCCTGTTTATCGAACGCGCTGGTGTGATGACCCACCACGTCCGCCAGTACTGCCTGACGTAACACCTCACGACCACTCTGTTGTTCTGTGAAATCGCAGGCGGTTTCCAGTAGCCCCAAGGCTCGCCGAGCATCGCCGGCACTGGCGTGAGCCAACGCGTCCAATACACCGGTCTCTACCTCGATGGCACGCTTGCCAAGTCCCCGCTCGGTATCGGCAAGCGCTTGCTCCATGACCTCGACCAGCTCTTGCTGGGTCAATGACTTCAGGACATACACGCGTGCTCGGGAGAGCAGGGCCGAGTTGACTTCGAAAGAGGGGTTTTCGGTGGTAGCGCCGATCAGCGTCAAAAGACCAGACTCCACGTGGGGCAGCAGCGCATCCTGCTGGCTCTTGTTCAGGCGGTGGATCTCATCTAAAAAGAGAAGCGTTGGCGCGGTGCGCTGGCGAGCGCGCTCTACGACCGTTCGTATCTCTTTGACGCCAGCCATCACTGCACTCAGGTGCTCGAGCTGCGCGTTGGATGCACGTGCTAGGAGCTCAGCAAGCGTGGTCTTACCAACGCCGGGTGGTCCCCATAAAATCATCGAGCGCACCACGCCTGATTCGGCCATGCGACGTAGAGGTTTGTCAGGCCCGACGAGTGCTTGTTGACCGATATAGTCGTCCAGGGTCAACGGGCGCATACGATAGGCCAGCGGCGCGTCGTCACCCGGGGTTGCGTCAAAAAGATCCATATAAACTTCCGTTGTAAATCGAGACGTTGAACAACCAACGCTTAACAAGTGTCTGTGGTAAAAGAGGTTACGTCAGACTACCTTTTGGCATGACCGTAAAGAAGCGCCCATGTTATTGAATATCGCGGAGGCGCAGGACAAGGATTAACGCTAGTGTAGTAGAACCCAGCTCATGATCGCGTGCTGACTGCAGTAGAAAGCAGCCAGCATGACACTCACTAAGGAGACGGCACGATGTTAAACCAACTGCGTCTAGATCATGCCAACATGGCGCGAATGCTCCATGTGCTGCAGCTCAAGCAAAAAACCTTGGCTAGCGGAGAACGGCCTGACTTTCAGCTGATGCGCGAAGTGGTGGACTATATCCTGTCTTACATGGAGGGGTTCGCAACGCCGTTAGAGCGTATTTGTGTCGAGCGGTTGCAGGTGCAGGCCCCTGAACACTTGCCACTCATGGAGCAAATGGCCAGCGATTATCGTGAGCTCAAGCCTCGCTTGATGCGCCTTTCCCATGATATTGACATGATCCTCATGGACAACATCCTGCCAATGGATCGCTTCGCCGACGACCTCAAAGCGTACTTGGAGGCGCATCGCGGCTATCTGCGTCATGAACGTGAGGGGCTTTTCCCGTTGATTGACAAACATTTCACCCCAGATGATCTGGAGGAGCTGCGCCAAGCCCTGCCCGAAGAGGCGGAAAAAGAGCTAGAGCGACTTCAGCTTGCCTATCCAGAGTTATACGCCGAGCTGCGCGGCGCCGACGTACCTGCTCTGTAATCTCAGCATGTGACACCTTCAGTGCCGAACGGGGCGTGTTAAACTAGCGCCCCGTTTTTATGGGCGGCTGAAACGTCACGCTAACGCGTGATAACAAACGTCACCGGCGTTGATCAACGCGGTACTTCAATAGAGCGGATGGGCAGGTGAGGGGTAATGGCAGGGCCAATACTGATTTTCGATTCTGGCGTGGGCGGGCTTTCCGTCGCCCATGCGCTGCGTCAACACTACCCTTCGGCGGCTCTCTGTTACGCTTGCGATAACGCTTGGTTACCCTACGGACTGCGCGACGACGCAACGCTTGCTGCGCGTATCGTGACGGTGTGCCAAGCGGCGGTGCGCGCTTGTCAGGCTAGCGTGCTGGTCGTGGCGTGTAACACCGCGAGCACCCTGGCACTTGAGAAGCTGCGTCAAGCGCTTTCGATACCGGTCGTGGGCACCGTGCCAGCGATCAAGTCGGCGGCCAAGCTGAGTGCCACGCGTCATATTGGTTTGTTGGCGACGGCGGCCACGGTGAATCGTCCCTACACGCAAGGATTGATCGACAGCTTTGCCAGCGACTGTGTGGTTACCCGGGTCGCTGCGGGTGATTTGGTGACCGCGGCCGAGGCCTGGCTGGGGGGAGCGCCCTTTGACGTGGAACGCATGCGTCAGGTGCTGGCACCGCTATGGCAAGCCACCCAGACCCAACCGGCGTTAGATACCGTGGTGTTAGGCTGCACCCATTTTCCGCTTTTGCAGCCACAGCTAGCATCGCTGGCACCGGTGCCTATCACTTGGGTCGATTCTGGCGATGCCATTGCGCGACGGGTCGGCCAGGTTGCCACCGCGCTCATTAGCCACACCGTCGATGACCGCTGCTTTACGACTGCCCCTGCGATCGCATTGACCGACGGCTTTGCCCGTTACGGTTTTCAGCCAGCGCAACCGCTCGAATTGCCCAACGCCCGCTAGGCTGCCAACGAGCAGCGCATCTTCCAAGACGTTCACCATGAGTAGAGAGGAGCCACCTTGGCGATCCCGACTGTAGACCCAGCACGTTACGATGAGCAGCTGGCCGATAAGCAAGCCTACGTGGCCACCACCTTCGCCGCGTTCGATACGCCTGAACTGGAGGTGTATCCCTCGCCGCCGAGTCACTATCGTCAACGCTGCGAGTTTCGTATCTGGCATGAAGCGGACGATCTGTTCTATGCCATGTTCGAGGTCGACCCAGAGAATCCTAAAAACAAACGGGTGGTACGCCTCGACCAGTTTCCTGTGGCCAGTGCCCAGATCAACGCGTTGATGCCCCAACTGCGAGAGGCGTTTTTAGCTAGCGATGAGCTGCGCCGTCGACTGTTTCAGGTGGAGTTTCTGACCACACTCTCTGGTCAAGCGCTGGTAACGCTGATCTATCACCGCCCGCTGGGTGATGCCTGGGAAGCGGAGGCCCGTGCGCTAGAGCGCGCGCTGGGTATCATGATTATTGGTCGTTCTCGCAAGCAGCGCTTAGTGCTCACCCAGGACTATGTATGGGAGAAGCTCACGGTAGATGGCCGCACGCTGCATTATCAGCAGGTGGAAAACAGTTTTACCCAGCCCAACGCGCATATCTGTCAAACCATGCTGAGCTGGGCCAAAGAGGTCACACAAGGTCGTCAGGACGAGGATTTGGTGGAGCTCTACTGCGGCAACGGTAACTTTACGATTGCCCTGGCCGACAATTTCCGCCGCGTACTGGCCACTGAAATTTCGCGCACCTCGGTAGCCAGCGCCAACGTCAATCTCGATGCCAACGGTGTGACCAATGCTCACGTAGCGCGTATGTCGGCGGAAGAGTTTTCGTTGGCCCTAAAGGGCGAGAAGGCGGGCCGCCGCGTGGCCGACATGGCCCTCGACGAGTACGACTTCACGACCGTGCTGGTCGACCCACCTCGGGCGGGACTGGATGAGCAGAGCTGCCATCAAGTCAGCGAATACGCTCAAATCGTCTATATTTCATGCAACCCGGTCACACTGGCCGAAAATTTAGCGCTGCTGACCAAGACCCATGACATCGAGCGATTCGCCCTATTTGACCAGTTTCCGTTTACCCACCACTGTGAATGTGGCGTGCTGCTGACCCGTCGTCAGCCTTGAGCGCACTCACACGAGACGCGTGGAACTTGTCAATAGTGCTTATGATGCACAAGCGGCATACACCATGAATAACCTGTCAGATGGTTAGGGTGGCGATGATGGGTAGCGTAAGCTAATGGGTAGTGTGGCCTAAAGGCCTATTGTCCTTCGTTTTTTTGGCCTAAGTAGTGGCCCCAGGCAGTCGAGGTGATGGATGCATTACGTTGCGATCGAAGAGAGTCGGCGGGATCTTTTAAAGCAGCTACAAGAGCGTTTGGAAGCGCGACTGGAGCCAGCGCGGGCGGCCGATATCGAAGCCTTTGCGCGCCACTTTTATGCCACGGTGCCGGTGGAAGACTTGGTCGACCGTCGCTTGGACGACCTGTACGGTGCGACGCTGTCCATCTGGCAGTTCCTCCAGCACCATGATCCGAAAAGCCCTAAAGTACGCATTTTCAACCCGGATTTCGAAGAGCACGGCTGGCAGTCTACCCACACCTTCGTGGCGGTGCTGCATGAAGACATGCCGTTTTTGGTCGACTCCGTGCGCATCGAACTCAATCGTCGCGGCCTAACGGTACACGCCATTCAAAACGCCGTGTTCGCCGTGGCCCGTGATAGCCAGCATCAGCTGAAGGCGCTGACCTCTCCCAAAGACGAGAACGCACCGGACGCCCGTGAATCGCTGATCGTCATCGAAGTCGATCGTCACACCGATGCCGAATCCCTGGCAAAAATCGAGCGTAATCTGCACGAAGTGCTGCGGGACGTGCGTACCGCCGTGGGCGATTTCGATGCCATGTGCGGCCAGATCACCTCGGCGATACAGGAGTTGGAAAAAAATTGCCCGCCACAAATCGACCCGGATGACCATGAAGAAGCCATTGCCTTCCTGGAATGGTTGCTGAAAGATAACTTCACCTTCTTAGGGTACGATGAGTACTTGCTGGAAGGTAACGAACTCCAGCGAGACCCCAATAGCGTGCTGGGCGTATTCCGGTTGGATCAGCCGCGCTACCGCGAGCGAATCCGCACCGAAGAGGGTGTCGACGAACACAATGACTACGTGCTGGTGCCGCAGCTGCTCTCGTTCGCCAAAAGCGCCCACCACTCCCGCGTGCACCGACCCACGTATCCAGATTACATCACCGTCGACCGCTACGACGATGACGGCAACGTCATTGGCGAACGCCGCTTCTTTGGCCTATTCACCGCCACGGTGTACAACGAGTCGCCGCGCAACATTCCGCTGCTGCGTCGTAAACTCAAGGCCGTGATGGATATCGCTGGCTTCAATCCCCAGGGCCACAACGGCAAGCAGCTGTTGCAGGTGCTGGAAGTCTACCCACGCGATGACCTGTTCCAAATCAGTACCGAATCCCTGGCCAGCACCGCACTGGGTATTCTCAACATCCGTGAGCGCCGTCAGGTGCGGCTATTCATTCGTGCCGATGTCAGCGGTAAGTTCTATTCCTGCCTGGTGTTCGTGCCGCGTGATGTGTTCTCGACCGATCTACGCCAGCGCATTCAGGGCATGCTCTGCGACGAGTTGGACGCGCACTTCGGCGACTTCAACACCTACTTATCCGAGTCGGTGCTGGCGCGTATCCAATTGATCCTGCGCTTCAACGGCGACGCCCCGAGCCAATACGATCTCAAACGCCTGGAGAGTAAAGTCGCTCGCCTAGCCCGCAGCTGGCGCGACGATCTGCAGGCGGCGATGATCGAAGGCTTCGGGGAAGAGCGTGCCAATCATCTGATCGATCAGTTCCACGACGCGTTCTCCGCCAGCTACCGGGAAGATTTCAACGCTCGCACGGCCGTGTTCGATGTCCAGCATCTGCTGAATTTGGATAACGGCGACGATCTCTCGCTGTCGCTTTATCGCCCCCTGGAAGAGCAGGCGGGCGGCATGAACCTGAAGCTGTTCCACCGCGAATCGCAAATTCCACTCTCCGACGTGCTGCCGATGATGGAAAACCTTGGCCTGCGCGTGATTGGCGAGCGCCCCTACGACATCAACGCACCACAGCAGCGCTACTGGATTCACGATTTCGAACTGGAACACAGCCGTGAAGGCGTCAACCTGAGCGAAATGCGTGACACCTTCAGCGAAGCGTTCAAGCGTATTTGGGCAGGCGAGGCCGATAACGACGCCTTCAACCGCCTGATCATCGGCGCAGGACTCGACTGGCGCGAAGTGGCCATGCTGCGCGGCTACGCCCGCTACCTGAAGCAGATTCGCTTCGGTATGTCTCAGGATTACATTGCCGCAACGCTGGCGAACTACCCGGCCATTACCCAGACCCTGGTGGAGTTGTTCCGCCTGCGTTTCGACCCGGCCCAGCAGCCCAGCAACGTCGATGACTGCCTTACGCGACTCAACGAGCACTTAGAAGGCGTTGCCAGCCTCAACGATGACCAACTGCTGCGCCGCTTCATGGAGCTGATTCAGGCCACGCTGCGCACCAACTACTACCAGACCACCGACGGTGGCCGCTTCAAGGATTACATCGCCTACAAGTTGGAGCCGTCGAAAGTCACCGGAATGCCCAAGCCGCGCCCGGCGTTCGAGATCTTCGTCTGCTCGCCGCGTGTCGAAGGCGTTCACTTGCGCGGTGGTAAAGTGGCCCGTGGTGGCCTGCGCTGGTCGGATCGTCTCGAGGATTTCCGTACCGAAGTGCTGGGCCTCGTCAAAGCGCAGCAGGTGAAAAACGCGGTCATCGTGCCTGTCGGGGCGAAGGGCGGCTTCGTATGCAAGCGCATGCCGGAAAACGCCGACCGCGAAACCCAACAGAAGGAAGGGATCGCCTGCTACCAAATCTTCATTCGTGCGCTATTGGACGTCACCGACAACTTGGTGGGTGGCGAGGTAGTGCCGCCGCAAAGCGTCGTGCGTCACGATGAAGACGACACCTACTTGGTGGTAGCCGCCGATAAAGGCACCGCTACTTTCTCGGACATCGCCAACGCGATTTCCATCGAGTATGGCCACTGGTTGGGTGACGCCTTTGCTTCCGGCGGTGCCAACGGCTACGACCACAAGAAGATGGCAATCACCGCTCGCGGCGCGTGGGAATCCGTGAAGCGTCACTTCAAGAACCTGGGCGTCAATACCCAGGAAGACCTGTTTACCGTGGTGGGTATCGGAGACATGGCGGGGGACGTGTTCGGTAACGGTATGCTCCTTTCCGATAAGATCCAATTGGTGGGCGCCTTCAACCACCTGCACATCTTCGTCGACCCGAACCCGGATGCCGCAGCGGCCTTTGCCGAGCGCAAGCGCCTGTTCGATCTGCCGCGCTCTAGCTGGGAAGACTACAGCAGTGAACTGATCTCCCAGGGGGGCGGAGTCTTCAGCCGCAGCGCCAAGTCGATCACCATCACGCCGGAAATGCAGCAGGCGTTTGGTATCGAGGAGGCACGTCTGTCGCCCAACGACCTGATTCGCGCCATGCTCAAAGCAAAGGTCGATCTAATTTGGAACGGCGGTATCGGCACCTACGTGAAGAGCTCTGAAGAGACCGATGCGGATGTGGGCGACAAAGCCAACGATGCGCTGCGTATCAACGGTAAAGAATTGAACTGCCGCGTGGTCGGCGAGGGCGGTAACCTGGGCCTGACCCAGCGTGGCCGGATGGAAGCCGCCGCCAACGGGGTACGCGTCTACACCGACTTTATCGACAACGCGGGCGGCGTGAACTGCTCGGATCACGAGGTCAACATCAAAATCTTGATCGATGAAGTGGTCAAGCGTGGCGATATGACCGACAAGCAGCGTAACCAGCTGCTGGCCGACATGACCGAAGAGGTCGCCGACCTGGTGATTCTGGATAACTACCGTCAGACCCAGGCGTTGGATCTGTCGGAGATTCTGTCTCACCAGGGCATGGGGCCGTACCGTCGCTTCATCAGCGAGCTGGAGTCCGCCGGTCAAATCGACCGCGAGCTGGAGTTCCTGCCCGCCGATGACGTGCTCAAAGAGCGCGCCAGCAACAATCAGGGCATGCGCTTACCGGAACTGTCGGTGCTGATCTCCTACGCCAAGAGCACCCTGAAGGGCGACCTGATCAACTCCGACGTGCCCGACGATCTGTATATCCACCGTCATCTGGAGCGTCTGTTCCCGGCCGTGCTCACCGAACGCTACCAGAACGAGATGTACGACCACCGTCTAAAGCGTGAAATCGTCGCCACCCAGGTGGCCAACGATCTCGTCGATCACATGGGCATCGTCTTCGTGCGTCGCCTGATGGATTCGACCGGCGCTGGCCGTGCGGACATTGCCCGCGCCTACGTGGTGGCCCGCGATGCCTTCAATCTGCCGTCGCTGTGGGCGCAGATCGAAGCGCTGGATAACCAAGTGCCCAGCCGTGTGCAGTACTCCATGATGCTGGACCTAATGCGCATGATCCGCCGCGCTACGCGCTGGTTCCTGCGTCAGCACCTGGGGCTCTCGACCCAGGACACCATCGAGTACTTCGGCCCACGCTTGGCGCAGTTGCAGGAGGGCATTGGCGAGCTGCTCAGCGGTGAAGAGCAGGCCGTATGGCGCCAGCGCTGTGATGAATTGCTGGAAGCTGGCGTGCCGGAAGCACTGGCCGCCACCGTGGCTGCCGCGCCGAGTCTCTACGCTGGCCTGGGCATCATTCAAGCCGCGCGGATCACCAACGAGAAGCCGCAACGGGTGGCCGAGGTGTTCTATGAAATCGGCAGCCGCTTAGAGCTACCATGGATGATCCAGCAGGTTACCCACTTGGAGGTCCGCGATGCCTGGCAGGCCCAGGCGAGAGAAACCTTCCGCGACGACATCGACCGTCAGCAGCTGGCGCTCACTACCAGCGTTCTGAAGCTTGAAGCCGGCAGCCGTGACACCCAAGAGCGGGTAGCCCAGTGGCTAGAGCAGCATGCCGAGCTACACCGCCGCTGGTGCCGCCTGATCGACGAAGTGCGTGGCGGTAGTGAAGGAGGGTTTGCACTGTTTGCTGTGGCCGTGCGTGAACTGGTCGACCTTGCCGAAAGCGACAGCGAAGCGTAAACCGGAGCGCGTGCTCAACGGCACGCTGCACGCTCGGTAGGAAGCCGCGCCCTGGGGGTCCAGGACGCGGCTTTTTTCATCCTGCGAAGCCTGGGCGATGTGCGCTATACTGCGCCCGCCCCGCACGTCGCCCACCGATTAGGAGAGTCTTACCGATGTACCCCATTGCCCGCTCGCTGCTGTTTCGCTTGGATCCCGAAACCACCCATGGCATGGCGCTGAACGCGCTCGACGCGTTGCACAAAGTGGGCGGTATTCAGCGTTTGTATGGCAAGCCGGTGAGCGACCCCATCGAGCTCATGGGGCTGCGTTTCCCTAATCGTATTGGGCTGGCGGCCGGACTGGACAAAAACGCCGACCACTTGGACGCGCTGGGCGAGCTAGGATTTGGCTTTGTGGAGGTCGGCACCGTAACACCCAAGGCGCAGCCGGGGAATCCAAAACCGCGTCTCTTTCGATTGGCCGACCACGAGGCGATCATCAACCGCTTCGGGTTCAACAACAAAGGGGTGGCGCATCTCGTCGCGCAGGTCAAAAAGCGCCACTACAACGGCATCGTCGGCATCAATATCGGTAAGAATTTGACCACGTCGGTTGAGAACGCTCTGGATGACTACCTATTATGCCTTGATGCGGTACATGGCGCGGCGGACTACATAGCGGTGAATATCTCGTCGCCCAATACACCGGGGCTACGCACGCTGCAGTTTGGCGAACAGCTAGATGCCCTGTTGGGGCCGATTCGTGCCAAAAGCCGCGAGTTGGATGCTCAGGCAGGTTGCAGGGTGCCTCTGCTGGTGAAAATCGCACCAGACATGAGCGAAGAGGAGGTCGCACTGGTGGCTGGCAGTATCGCACGCAACGAGCTGGACGGCGTGATTGCGACCAATACCACCGTCTCCCGGGAGGCCGTGCAGAACGACCCGCAAGCACAAGAAGCCGGCGGGCTCTCCGGTAAGCCGGTGTTCGAGGCGTCCAATACGGTCATTCGTCTACTGCGCAAGCAGCTGCCGACGTTGCCGATCATTGGCGTGGGTGGCATCGATAGTGGTGAAGCGGCCCAGGCGAAAATGGCGGCCGGTGCGGATCTTGTGCAGCTATATTCAGGATTGATCTACCAAGGGCCTGGGCTAGTGAAGCAGTGTGCCGAGGCGCTCAAGCAAATCGGTTGAAAAAGCCGCAGATAGGCGATAAAAAGCCCGCTTTGCAGCGGGCTCCGTCTCCTAATGTTTGAGTAAAAGGTAAAAAAATTAGGTCATGACCATGGGGTTTTTATGAATACCGGAGACGCCGATCATTCCGTCCCACTGGTCACCACGACCTTCACGCCAACCGCTCATCCAATATTCGCGTAAATTGACATCTTGACTGGGGCAATCATCACGGGAGCGACCCATGATGCCCGCTTTGTAGCCGTGAACATAAGCCCGTTGGAAGCGATCACGTTTTTGTCGTTTCATTGGCTAACCTCTTTGCATGAAAGCCTTTGATAAGAAGCAGGTCACAAGGCAACGTAGTAACAACAGGCCCATAGGCGTGCTTTACCCAGATTGCCAACACCACTTCGAGAAGTGACTTCAAGTTCAAGAGTGAGCTGCTGCCTCAGCGCTAATGCCTAGCACTCACGTGCTGAACGGAAGAAGCGGCAAGCTCAGACAAGCCAAGGATCGTTACCGGCGTTTAGAAACAGACACGATAAAGACCCTGACAAGCAACGCATGCGTTTTTAGTAGCTACCCTCTTATTGTTAGACCATGATGGGGTCACTTGTCGACCATCAAATTGTCATAAGACATACATTCATTTGCCATATACAGGAATATCGCGCGGTGACGCGCGGCGATCATCATGACCGAGCTGAGCCAAACTGCCCCTCTCAACCTACTAGCGACCTGCCCCAAAGGCATCGAAGGCCTGCTGGCGGATGAACTGACGGCCCTGGGCGCCGAACCGGGTAAAACCACCGTGGCGGGGGTCTATTTTTCTGCCGACCAAGCCACGGCCTACCGGGTCTGTTTATGGTCTCGCCTAGCGAACCGTGTGATTTTGCTACTGGCGCGGGAGTCTCTGGTCGAGACCGCCGAGCAGGTACGCAATGTGGTCGCACGCATCGCCTGGAGCCAGCATCTTGCCCCCGGCAAGACCTTGGCGGTGGATTTTCATGGCCGCAGCGACCATATTCGCCACACGCGCTTCGGCGCACAGACGGTGAAAGATGGCGTGGTGGACGCGCTGCAGTTAGGCGGTCGAGAGCGGCCCAATGTGGACACCAAAGCGCCTGACCTACGCATTTACGCCCACCTGCACCGGGCCAACTTAAGCCTGGGAATCGATCTCTCCGGTGATAGTCTCCACCGCCGCGGCTACCGCCGCGATGTCGGGCACGCGCCGCTTAAAGAGAATTTGGCGGCAGCGCTGCTGGTGCGCGCAGGCTGGCCGGAACGGGCCAAAGCGGGCGAGCCATTGATCGATCCGCTATGTGGGGCAGGAACGCTGCTGATCGAAGCGGCGCTGATGGCGGCTGACCAAGCCCCTAACTTGAACCGCGAGCGGTTTGGCTTTCACGGCTGGGCAGGCCATCAAGACGCTGTGTGGAGTGAATTAAAACGCGAAGCCGAAGCACGCGCCTCGATTGGACGCAAACGTTGCAAAACCGAACTGATGGGCTTTGATCAAAGCCCGGCAGCACTGACCGCCGCGAAATCCAACGCCATGCGGGCGGGCATTCCTGCGCTGATCACGCTCCACGGCCAGAGTCTCGCCCAACTGCATCGGCCGGAGACACTGACCGCCGAGCAGGGGCTATTGATTACCAACCCGCCCTACGGCGAGCGCCTGGGCGAGCTGCCGGAACTGGTGCGGCTTTATGCTCAGCTCGGTGAAAAAGCCAAGGCGCTGTTTCCTGGCTGGACGCTGGCGCTGTTTACTGGCAACCCGGATCTCGGCCACCGCCTTGGGCTGCGCGCTCATAAACAGTACGCGCTAAAAAACGGCGCGCTGGATGCCAAGCTGCTGCTCATGGAGATTGGCAGCGCCCGCCCTGCGCCTAAGCAGAGCGGTGAGCCGGCAGACGTGGGCGTAGCGCCTCAGGCAAGCCGTACGGTAAAACCGGCGGTGTCGGAAAATGCGCAGATGTTTGCCAACCGTCTGGCAAAAAATCAGAAACGTCTGAAAAAATGGCTGAAGCAGAGCGGTGAGACCTGCTACCGCATTTACGATGCCGATATGCCGGAGTACGCGCTGGCAGTGGATCGCTACGGCGACCGCGTGCACGTTCAGGAGTATGCGGCACCGAGTTCCGTGAACCCTTCTCAGGCACAAAAACGGCTGTTTGATGCGCTGGACGTGCTGCCCGAGGCGTTGGGGGTCGATCCCAGCAAGATTTACGTCAAGCGCCGCGAGCGGCAAACCGGTGCGGCCCAGTACCAAAAGCGCGATGCCAGCGGCGAGCGTTTTGAAGTGCGGGAGGGCAGCGCAAGGCTATGGGTCAACCTGCGGGATTACCTGGATACCGGTCTGTTTCTGGACCACCGGCCGGTACGCCGAATGCTGGGCGAGATGGCCAACGGCAAGCGCTTTCTCAACCTGTTCTGTTACACCGCGACGGCCACCGTGCAGGCCGCGCTAGGCGGGGCCAGCGACAGCGTTAGCGTGGACATGTCCAACACCTACCTGGAGTGGGCCCGGGACAACTTTGCGCTCAACCAGCTCGACCCCAGGCTGCACCGCGTGGTGCGGGATGACTGCTTCCGCTGGCTGGAAACCGCCAACGCGCAGTTCGATCTGATTTTCATGGACCCGCCGACCTTCTCGAATTCGAAAAAGATGCGCGACACGCTCGATGTGCAGCGCGACCACCCGCGCTTGGTGGAGCTCGCCATGGCGCGCCTGGCCCCCGGCGGTACGCTGGTGTTCTCCAACAATCAGCGCCGCTTCAAGCTCGACGAAGCACTGAGCGAGCGCTACGCCGTCGAGGAGATCACTGCGCGCACCTTCGATCCGGATTTTCAGCGGCGCACCAACTTGCATCACGTATTTTTGCTGCGTCACGCCCCCTTTGCCGATAAAGGGCAAGGCGATGATTGAACTATCGATTTACACCACGCTAGGCTGCCATCTATGCGCCCAATTGGAGGTGCTGGTGGCAACCCTGGCCAACCAAGAGGTGAGGCTGCACCACATCGAGATCAGCGACGACGACGCTCTAGTGGAGCGTTACGGCACGCGGATCCCGGTGCTGGTCGATGACGACGGGGTCGAGTTGGATCGCGGCTTCGACGTGGCGCGTTTGAGCCACTGGTTGAGCGAGCGGGGCTGGCTGGATGAGACGGCGCTGGCCGCACTCACCGCGCCGCCAGAACACGCGCCCCCCGTGGGGGCGCATCAGCGCAACGGGCGGCGCTTCTTAGGCTAATGAAGCGGGGAGAGTCAGTCTAAAAGGGTGATGCGTCAGAGCGCGTCTAAAAGCGACAGCTGACGCATCGCTTCTTGGCCTTCTGGCGTATGGTCGGCGGCTTCAAGCACTTTGCGGAACCCGCGTGAGGATTGAATCGTCGTTTCATCCTCCAGCCACATTTCTGCTTGCTCCAGAGTGTCCGCTAACTGGTGTTTCAATCCGCCAAACTGGGTGCCGATTTGCCCCCAGGCGCGGCTGAAAATCCAGTCGCCGAACATATCCTGGTGAATATGCACCAACACATAGTCATGGTCGGTTTCCCAGCGTACGATCACACCCATCTCCTTAACCACTGCTTGATCACGCCTGCACAGCAAGCCATTGCGGGCGTATTGTAAAGCCCGGATACCAAAACGCCTATGAAACTTGTTATCGACGCTAATATCCCCGCTGCCGACGCCTGTTTTGCAGGCATGGGGACGCTGCACCGTCTGCCAGGCCGCGAGATCCGTGCGGCAGACGTGCAGGACGCCGATGCGCTGATCGTGCGCTCGATCACTCAGGTGAACCGCACACTGCTGGCCAACAGCGCGGTGCGTTTTGTGGGTACCTGTACCATTGGTACTGACCATATCGATCTCGACTATCTCAAAGAGCGTGGAATTGGCTTTGCCAGCGCGCCGGGATGCAATGCGGACGCGGTGGTGGACTATGTGCTGAGCAGCTTACTGACGGTGGGCGAGCGAGAAGGCTGGCCGCTGCTGAAACGAACCGTGGGCATCGTTGGCGCAGGCAACGTGGGTAGTCGCTTACAGCGCCGCTTGCAGGCACTTGGCGTGGCGGTACGGGTGTGTGACCCCCCCAGGGCGGAACAAGAGGGCGCGAGCGGTTTCGTCTCCCTCGATACGCTCATCGAGGAGTGCGACGTCATCTGCCTGCATACCCCGCTGGTGAAGGCGGGTCCTCACGCCACTTATCAGATGCTGAGTGCCCAGCGTATCGACGAGCTTGCCCCGGGTACGCTGCTGTTGAACGCTGGGCGCGGTGACTGCCTGGATGGTTTAGCGTTGCGCAGCCGTATGGCAGGGAAGGGCGATATCACGGCCATACTGGACGTTTGGGAAGACGAGCCTGGTATCGATGCGGGGCTACGTGACTTGGTTGCTTTAGCGACACCGCATATTGCCGGGCATAGCCTGGATGGCAAGCTGCGCGGCACCTGGATGATTCAGCAGGCGTTGGCAGCGCAGTTAGGCCTGCCCAGCGACATGCCGTTTAGCGCGCTCTGCCCACCGCCAGCACTCGCTACGCTCACGCTGCAGGAGGCACTGCCGGTGGAAGAGGCGCTTCGGCTATGTGCGCGGGCCGTGTATGACGTACGCCGCGACCACGATGCGTTGCAGCGTCAAGTGGTGCATCAGGGCATTGCCAAAGGCTTTGATAGCTGCCGCGCCAACTATCCGCTACGTCGCGAATTTGGCACGCTGACCATTCACTTGGAGAACGACGCTGTGTCATTGCAGCCATCGCTTCAGGCGGCGGGTTTTTGGATTGCCTAAATTAACAAGGCCCGCATTAGCGGGCCTTGGCATCTTTTATCGCGCGGTTTGTCGCTTACTGACGGTAAGCCGCTTCTTTCAGGGCACGAATACGGTCATCCAGCGGCGGGTGGCTGGCGAAGAGCTGCTCGACCAGCGAGCGGGTCTGGCCTTTGGTGATTGCCATGGCGCGCAGGGTGTCCGGCATTTGGTCGGGCATTTCGGTTTCGGCCTTCAAACGTGCCAGGGCGTTGACCATCGCCCCCGTGCCTGCCAGGCGGGCACCCGCTTCGTCGGCACGGTACTCACGGTAGCGGGAGAACCAGGCCACGATGGCGGAGGCGACGATACCAAAGACGATTTCGGCCACCATCACCACGGCGAAGTAACCCATAAAGCCCAGGCCACCTTCGCCATCGCTGCGGCTTTTCAGGAAGCTATCGACCAAGTGGGCGACGATACGAGCGAAGAACATGACGAAGGTATTCACCACGCCTTGAATCAGCGCTAGTGTCACCATGTCGCCGTTAGCAACGTGGCCAATTTCGTGGGCAAGCACCGCGCGCACCTCCTCTGGGCGCATACGGTTGAGCAAGCCCGCCGATACCGCCACTAGGGCATCGTTTTTATTCCAGCCAGTGGCAAAGGCGTTGGATTGTTGGGCGGGGAAAATGCCCACCTCTGGGGTTTTGATACCCGCTTCACGGGAAAGCTCGGCCACGGTATCCACCAGCCACTGCTCGGTGGCGTTCGACGGATTTTCGATGATCACCGTGCCGGTCGAGCGTTTCGCCATCCATTTAGAGATGAACAGCGAGACCAGTGAACCGGCCATACCGAACACAAAGCAGAAGATCAGCAGGCTGGTAAAGTTAATGCCCTGGCTGTTGAGATAGCTCTCAACGCCAAACAGCCTTAGCGTCAGGCTGGCGACCAGCAACACCGCTAAGTTGGTGGCTAAAAACAGCACGATTCGCATCATGGGTGACGATCTCCCTCAAGGTCATAACAAGCGTTAATGGAATGATGGCTTAGATACGTGCATTTCATGTCAGTTTCAAGTCGCTGGTAGCGTGTCGATCACGTTTGGCGATAGCGGGACAAGAAATTGGCAAAGCGGTCGAGCGCGTCGCCGAGCTGGTCGGCCCAGGGCAGCGTCACGATACGCACGTGGTCGGGGTCTGGCCAGTTGAAGGCGGTACCTTGCACCAGCAGTATTTTCTCTTGCAGAAGCAAATCCAGCACCAGCTGCTGGTCATCTTTGATATTGAACACCTTGGGGTCCAAGCGCGGAAAAGCGTAGAGCGCGCCTTTGGGTGTCACGCAGGAGACCCCGGGAATCGCGTTGAGCTTCTCGACGGTAATGTCGCGTTGGGCCAGCAATCGCCCGCCCGGCAGAATCAGGTCGTTGATCGACTGATACCCGCCAAGCGCCGTTTGAATAGCGTGTTGGGCCGGTACATTGGCGCATAGCCGCATCGAGGCCAGCATGGTCAGGCCCTGAATGAAGTCCTTCGCCCGCTGCTTCGCTAGGGTGCCAGAGATCGTCATCCAGCCAGAGCGAAAGCCGGCGCAGCGGTAGCTTTTCGACAGGCCATTCATGGTGATCACGAGCTGGTCATCGTCGGCCAGTGCGCCGGTGGCGGTGTGCTCGACCCCGTCGTAGAGGATCTTGTCGTAGATCTCATCGGAGAACACCACCAAGTTGTGTTCTTGGGCGATATCGAGCACTTCCCTGACCACTTCCGGGGGGTAGACCGCCCCGGTGGGGTTATTGGGGTTGATGATCACGATAGCACGGGTGCGGCTGGTGACTTTGGCGCGAATATCGGCGATATCCGGTGCCCAGTCGGCCTGCTCGTCGCACAGATAATGCACGCCATGGCCGCCGGAGAGATGAGCGGCTGCCGTCCATAGCGGGTAGTCCGGCGCGGGAATCAGCACCTCGTCGCCATCATTCAATAGCGCCTGCATGGCCATGACGATTAGCTCGGACACGCCGTTACCAATGTAGATATCTTCGATACCCACCCCAGGAATCTGCTTACGCTGACACTCCTGCATGATCGCCTTGCGGGCGGAGTAGAGGCCTTTGGAATCACAGTAGCCCTGGGCGGTGGGCAGGTTGCGCATCACGTCCTGCAAAATCTCTTCCGGCGCCTCGAAGCCAAACGGTGCCGGGTTGCCAATGTTGAGCTTCAAAATCCGCTGGCCTTCCTCTTCCAGGCGCTTGGCGTGGTCGAGGACCGGGCCGCGGATGTCGTAGCAAACGTTGTGCAGTTTGTGTGATTTTTTTAGCGTGTGTGATTCTCTAGGCTGGGGCGTGTCCATGGGGTGCGTTATCCAAAAGTGTCCAGTGCCGTGGAAGTGTCTGTTGTTGGCTCATTATGCGTCGGATAGGGCCGGGCTGTCTTGGTCGTTTTGCTCGGGCGACGGCGGAATGTCTGCGGGGGTTTCAAGCGTTACCCGGCCAAGCTTTCCATCGCGTAGCTCATGCAGCAGCACCTCGGCGCCACGGTGAAGATCCACTTCGCCGCCGGGGCGCAGGCCACCGCGTTTACCGGCAATCTCTTTGAGAATGGCGTGACCATCGAACCCGGCCAGCGCCAGGAAGTCGGGCCTTTTCGGCCCGTCGGCATCTACGTCATCTGACTCGGGGGCTGCGTAGGTGGGCAGCGCTTTGAGCTTGTAACGGGCGGTGAGCTCGGCGGGGTAGCGTTTGGCGAGCTCTGCGCAGGCAACGATGGCCACGTCGGTATACTCGATGGCAGTATCGCGAATCGCACCGCTAGCCGCCAAACGGTAGGCGCTCGCTTGGTCTTCGATTTTCGGCCACAGCACTCCGGGGGTGTCGATCAGCGCGACACGCCCGTCGATGCGCACTTTTTGCTGGCGCTTGGTGACCGCCGGCTCGTTACCGGTTTTGGCAATTTTGCGACCGGCCAAGCCGTTGATCAGCGTCGATTTACCGACGTTAGGGATGCCCATCACCATCACGCGTACATCGCGGTCGGCACGCACCGCACCGGCCAGCTCGTGGCACAGTTTGGGAATCTTCTTGAGCTCGCGGGTCTGTGTGGTGGTAATCGCCAGAGCGCGGGTGTCTGCCTGGGCATCAAAAAAGGCCACCCACTCGTCGGTACGAACGGGGTCGGCCAAATCGGCGCGGGAAAGAATTTTCAGCACCGGCTTATGGCGAGTCAGCTCGGCCAGCATCGGGTTGGCGCTGGAGTAGGGCAGGCGCGCGTCGAGCACCTCGATGACCACATCGATTTCTGGCAGCGCGTCCTTGATCTGGCGGCGGGCCTTATTCATATGTCCGGGGAACCAGCCGAGCATGGGGGTCTCCTACAAGCACAAAAAAGCGGGCGACCATTCTAGCAGATGGTGCCCGCCTTGCCGTGCTTCCTTTCAAAGGTTACTCGTCGGGGTGGAACTCCAACGAGACGGAGTTGATACAGTAGCGCAAACCGGTGGTGTCAGGAGGTCCATCGGGAAAGACGTGGCCCAGATGAGCGTCGCAGTGCGAGCAGACCACTTCGGTGCGAATCATGCCGTGGGACGTATCGCGGTGCTCCTCGACACAACGAGCCCCCAGTGGGCGATCAAAGCTGGGCCAGCCGCAGCCCGCATCGAACTTATGCTCATTCTCGAACAGTGGCGCGTGGCAGCAAACGCAGTGGTAAATACCTTGAGCATCGCTTACCTGGTAATCTCCGGTAAACGGTCGTTCGGTGCCTTTCTCCCGGGCAACCCGGTACTGCTCGGGCGTGAGCTGCTTGCGCCACTCGTCGGGGGATTTTTCAATTTTCGCCATGGGAATCTCCTCTCCCTCTGGTTGCCGTTCATCAGAGGCTGTCTAAGGCGGCTAGCCTATTAGCGTTAGCACGGCAAGGCTAACGACAATGGGCCGCCTGTCCAAGTTCAGCATGTGCGAAAGTGGCAAAATCCGCCAGTCGCTTTCCCGACTAACTCGTTGAAGGCTTCTTGTTAAGTACCCGCTGAAGGCTCTTTACACACCCGCTAAAGGCGCCTTACACGCTAGCCGCTCCCCCGTTGCTGCGCGGGTCGTGGGCGCTCTCGATCAGGCCATCCGGGTGGCGCACGATGCCGCCTGCGTGGCCCATGGTGTCGCTGAACGCCTCTGGCAGTACTTCTACGTCGTGGCCTGCGGTGGCAAGTGCGGCCACCAAGCGGTCATCAAAGCGCTCTTCTAACTTCAGGTTGGTGCTGGACTCTCCCCAGGTGCGCCCCAATAGCCAGCGCGGTGCGGTGACGGCTTGCTGCAGCGGCATGCCGTGCAGCGCGTAGCGGGAGAACACCGCCGCCTGGGTTTGCGGCTGGCCTTCGCCGCCCATGGTGCCGTACACCATCGTGCGCCCATCGTTGAACAGTGCCAGCGCGGGGTTGAGCGTGTGGAAGGGTTTGCGGCCAGGGGCTAAACCGCGTAAATCGTCAGGGTCGAGCGAAAAGCTAATGCCGCGGTTTTGCCACAGCACGCCGCTCTCAGGCAGTACCACGCCGCTGCCAAATTCCCAGTAGATGCTCTGAATAAAGCTCACCGAGCGGCCTTCGTTGTCGACGGTGCCCATCCAAATAGTATCGCCGGGCGCAGGCTCGTGAGGCCAAGGGAGCGCCTGGTTAGGATTAATCTCGGCAGCTTCTGCACCAATGCGCTCTTCGCTGAGAAGCTCCTGCAGCGGCGTGGGAACACGGTGTGGGTCTGTAACGTAGCGGTCGCGCAGCATAAAGGCGCGTTTGGTGGCTTCAATTAACCCGTGCAGGTGGTCAAAGCCATTGGGCTCGGCGGCTTTAATGCGCTCGTAAATGCCCAAAATCATCAGCGACGCCATGCCTTGAGTAGGCGCGGGCAGGTTATACAGTGTGGCGTCGTTGAGGCGCACGTGCAGCGGTGTGACTTGCTGAGCGCGGTAAGTGTGAAAATCGGCTAAGCGTAGTGGGCTGCCGAGTGCCTCCAGATCCTTCGCCATGCTAGCGGCGAGTTCACCCCGGTAGAAGTCTTCCAGCCCGGCGCTGGCGAGGCGTTTCAACGTCTTCGCCAGGCGGGGCTGCCGCAAGCGCTCGCCTTCGCGGGGGACTTGGCCGTCAAGCAGCAGGGCATCGCTAAAGCCGGGGCTTTGGCGCAAGCGCTCCAGGTGTTTGGCGGTGAGCGTTTCCTGGCTTTGCGAAACGGCCACCCCTTCATCGGCGTGACGAATGGCGTCGGCCAGCAGCGTGGTCAGCGGCAGCGCGTTACCCCAACCCGCCGCCACATTGAGCGCTTCCTGCCAGCCACTAATCGTGCCTGCCATGGTAAGCGCGGCTTTGGGGCCGCGTTCAGGGATGTGCGATTCCCCGGCGTAAAAATCGCCGTTGGCGAGTTGTGCAGCGGGGCCGCAAGCGTCGATGGCCACTGGCGATTTGCCGGGCTCGTGAATCAACCAAAAACCGTCGCCCCCCAGGGCGTTCATGTGTGGGTAGACCACGGCGATGGCCGCTGCTGCTGCGACCATGGCTTCGACAGCGTTGCCACCCTGTTTCAAAACATCGCGACCGGCGCTGGCGGCCAAGTGGTGTGGCGCGACACAGCTGCCGCCGTAACTACGTTGGGTGTGGAGCATTGAAGAGTCCTTTGTTATTGGTTGTGGTTACCAGCCAATGGCATCGGGTAGCCACGTGGCTATGCTTGGGAACATAAACACTAGCGCCACGGCTAAAAATTGCAGCCCGATAAAGGGTAGCGCCCCTTTGTAGATATCCAGTGTGGTCACCTCTTTGGGCGCGACGCCTTTCAAGAAAAATAGCGACCAGCCAAAGGGCGGGGTAAGAAACGATGTTTGCAGCACCAGGCCCACTAAAATACCCAGCCACACCATATCCACGCCCATCTGTATAAAGAAGGGCAAAAAGAGCGGTAGAGCAATATAGCTAATTTCGATCCATTCCAAGAAGAAACCCAGCACGAACATCAGTAGTAGCATGAACAGCAGGGCGCCAAACTCGCCACCGGGCACCCAATCAAACATGCGTTCTACCAAGTGTTCGCCCCCCAGCCCGCGGAAGGCAAGGCCAAAGACCTGCGCGCTGATTAAAATAAAAAAGACCATGGCGGAGATCACTAGCGTGGCTTTGGCCACGTCGCTTAATAGCGATATGGTCAACCGTCCCGAGCAGGCAACGAACACCAACGCCCCTAGCGCGCCCATGGCGGCGGCTTCCGTGGGAGCCGCAATGCCGCCAATAATGGAGCCGAGTACTGCAAACACCAGACCCACGGGTGGGCCCACTACCGTCATCACCTTGTACAGTAACTGCCTTTTGCTAATCTCAGCGCGCTCTTCTGCCGGGATGGGGGGCATCATGCCGGGATAAAGCTGTGCCACCACTAAAATCGCCACGATGTAGATACCCGCTAGCGCTAACCCGGGAACCATGGCAGCGGCGAACATCGTGCCCACCGATTCACCCAGGATTTCGGCCAATAGAATGAGTACCAAGCTAGGCGGAATGATTTGGCCCAATGTGCCTGAGGCGCAAATCATGCCGGTGGCCAAGGTTTTGGGGTAGCCTCTGCGAAGCAGGGTGGGCAGTGTCAGCAGGCCCAGGGTGACGATAGTCGCGCCCACGATACCGGTAGCGGCTCCTAACAGCACGCCAACGAAAATAATCGCCACGCCCATCCCGCCGGAAAGCCCGCCGAACAAGTGGCCAATCACATCGATCAGCTCTTCGGCTAGCTTCGATTTCTCCAGCATGACGCCCATGAACACGAACAGGGGTATCGCCATGAAGGTGTAGTTGGTCACCACGCCGTAAATGCGCGAGGGCAGCAGGTTAAATAGCATAGGGCCAAAGCCGAGATAGCCAAATACAAAAGCCGTGACGGCAATACTGATCGCTACCGGAATGCCGATTAACAGCAGTACAAAAAAGGCGACGATCATGCCGATCGCGAGCCACTCATTAGGAGACATGCGTTATTCACCTCGGTTTGGTAGAGCAAACCCTTGGCGCAGCGCATGGGCCAAGCCCTGAAGCGCCAATAAAAGAAACCCGAAGGGGATAAGAGCTTTGAGCACCCAGCGCAGCGGCAGGCCGCCTGGGTTGGGAGAGGCCTCGTTCCGAAGATAGGACTGCTCGACCCAGGGCAGCGTTAACCAGGCGATATAGAGCCCCATGGCCAGCAGCAGCAAGCCGCCAATCACTTCGATCACCCGCTGTAAGGCTTCCGGAAAGCGCTCGTAAAACACATCGACCCGCACCTGTTCGCCCATGAACAAAAGGTACGACATACCGAATAGCGCAATGGGGGAGATCAAGTGCCACTGCAACTCTTGTAGCCACACGGCGCCAACGCTGAACAGGTAGCGCATCACCACATCGCCTGCGACTAGGGCCACCAGTACCACGCAGATCCAAGCGGCGATCCAGCCAAATAGCCGGACCACCGCCTCGATCCCGTGGACAACGCGTTCCACGGTTTGCATATCACACCCCAATGATGTCGTTTAACCAGGCGCGTTCGCTGGCGCCTGCCCAGCGGTCATGGTTGGCCTTGAAGGCCATGTAGCTGTCGTGAACTTTGCGCACCATTGGGTCGGCGTTGGCTTCGGTGGCCAGCGTATCCATGGTGGCTTCGCGCAGGGCATTCACTACGGGGTCGGGCAGCATGCTGGCGGTGACGCCGTGGTTATCGACCAGGTCGGTCATCGCTTCGCCGTTCACCGCTTCGGACCAGGTGACACTCTCAAGACATGCGGCCATGCAGGCGCTCTTCACGATCATCTTCAGATCTTCCGGCAGTTCGTCCCAGTGCTGCTTGGAAATGAGCAGCTCGCCGGTAGTAGAGGGTTCATGCCAGCCCGTGGTGTGATAGAACTTGGCCGCGTTTTGCAGCCCCATACGGCGGTCTTGATACGGGCCAACGAACTCAGCGGCGTCGATCACGCCACGCTCTAGCGCCGGGAAAATTTCACCGCCGGGCAGTACACGGGCATCGACGCCCAGTGCCGAATACACTTTGCCTGCAAGCCCGGGCACGCGCATGCGTAAACCGTTGAGTTGTCCGATATCCTCGATGGGCTCGCGGAACCAGCCAGTCATCTGCACGCCAGTGTTGTTGAGCGGTAGGGCGACCATACCGTAAGGAGCATAGACTTCTTCCCATAGTTCTAAGCCGCCGCCGTGGTAGAGCCATGCCATATGCCCCATGAAGCTCATGCCGAAGGGCACGGTGGTGAAGTATTGAGCGGCAAAGGTGGTGCCCGACCAGAAGTAGCTGTTGGCTGCGTTCATTTGGATGGTGCCGCTCTGCACGGCTTCGAACCCTTCCAGTGCAGGAATCAATTCACCCGCTGCGAAGTGCTGGATGTTCAAACGCCCGCCGGACATCGCGTTGATCTTGGCAATCACATCGGTAGGGCTGCCGGGGCCTTCGACATAGAAGGGCGAGCCGGGGCTGTAAGCGTTGGTCATGCGCCAGTTGAAGCGCTCGGAGGATTGAGCGCTTGCCACACTAGGTGCGCCAAGCACTAAGCCAGCCGTGGAGGTCAGTGCAGCGGTGGTAAGAAACTTGCGACGAGTAAAAGACATAAGGCACCTCAAGCAGTCGGGAAGCGAAGAGTCGCGGAGCAGTTACGTCGTTGGATCGTTAATGAGACTGCAAGGGGTGTGCCAAAAAATCGATTTTATTGTAAATGAAAGATTTTTAGCGGTTTGTCGTTACTGTCAGAGAACAGGAGGGCTACACGGTCGATGAACTCAGTAGCGGGAAGTGCACCGATATGATGCGTATGCGCGCTGTAAACACTCTGTTAGGCACTACAATTGCGCAGCGTTTGTTTTGAGCCACCTTACTGCCTCATGAACCATCAATTAATGTTTTGATATCAGAGTGCTTGACACTCGACCCCTGGTCTGAGTAATATACGCGCCACCTCGACGAGGCAATGAAACGTCCCATTCGTCTAGTGGTCTAGGACACCGCCCTTTCACGGCGGGAACAGGGGTTCGAACCCCCTATGGGACGCCACTTAAATCGTTCAGGTATCGGAGTTGCGGGAATAGCTCAGTGGTAGAGCATCGCCTTGCCAAGGCGAGGGTCGAGAGTTCGAATCTCTTTTCCCGCTCCAGTACGTCCCATTCGTCTAGTGGTCTAGGACACCGCCCTTTCACGGCGGGAACAGGGGTTCGAACCCCCTATGGGACGCCAATCCGATAGCAGAAATGCTAATAGTGAGACAGCCTGTTTAGCGGGAATAGCTCAGTGGTAGAGCATCGCCTTGCCAAGGCGAGGGTCGAGAGTTCGAATCTCTTTTCCCGCTCCAGCACGTCCCATTCGTCTAGTGGTCTAGGACACCGCCCTTTCACGGCGGGAACAGGGGTTCGAACCCCCTATGGGACGCCACTCACTCTAAAGCATCGTTGCATGTTTGCGTTGCGGGAATAGCTCAGTGGTAGAGCATCGCCTTGCCAAGGCGAGGGTCGAGAGTTCGAATCTCTTTTCCCGCTCCATGCAAACCCCTTCTTGTTTCGTTACATAGCCCCTTTTTTAATCCCCTTTCGAAAAATGTTGTTACCGCCTCGTTGCGGCGCTTTCGTGTGCGCGTGTGTTGCGTTGGCCGATACGTAGGGTGGGCGTGCCCAGGCGCAGGGCCTGGGCAGCGGGTGGGTCAATCCACCAGGGTGAAGTGGCCGACGACGTTGTTGAGCGACTGGGAGCGCTGCTTCAAGTCGTGAGCAGACAGGGCAGTTTGCTGAACCATGGCGGCGTTGTCCTGGGTGGCTTGATCGAGCTGAGCAATGGCGACGTTGATCTGCTCGATGCCGCGCGTCTGTTCATGGGTCGCGGTAGTGATGTCGGTAAACAGCTCGTTGACGCGCTGGATGCGCTGATCGATCTCCTGCATGCGCTGTTTGGCGGCATCCACTAAGTTGGCGCCGTTGCTGACCTGAGCGTTGGAGGTATTGATCAAGCCTTTGATCTCATGCGCCGCGTTGGCCGAGCGGTTGGCTAGCTGGCGAACTTCACCAGCCACAACTGCGAACCCCCGGCCATGCTCACCCGCGCGGGCGGCCTCGACCGAGGCGTTGAGCGCCAAAATATTGGTCTGGAAAGCAATGCTGTCGATCAGCGTGACGATCTCGGTGATTTTATCCGCTTCGGCTGTTATCTCCTTCATGGACGCCACTGCATCGCCGATAGCTTTCTGGCCCGCCTGAGACGTTTCATTCGCGCTGTTGACCAGTGCTTTCGCCTGCTCGACGCTGTCAGCGGTTTGGCGAACCGTGGCGGTCACTTCTTCCATGCTGGAGGACGTCTGTTGAAGCGCGGCGGCCTGCTGCTCGGTGCGCGATGAAAGCTCTTGATTGCCTGCGGCGATATCGCCTGCGTTATGGTCTACGGACGTGCTGGTGGCATGAATCTCCTGCATGGCATCGTGTAGTTTGTCGCGCATCTGACAAATGTCATACAGCAGGCTGCTCGTGTCGTTGGGATGAAGCGCCACAGGGGCCGTCAAATCGCCTTGCGCGATGCGTGATACCACGCCTGCGGCATAGCGCGGTTCCCCGCCTAGTCGGCGTAGAATTAGAGAGATCATGCCCCAAAAGGCCAGCGTGACCAGCGCGCCTGCCACGATACCTACCAAGATGCTTTTGACGAGCTGGCGCATGATGGTACTACTGACATCACCGACGAACACGCCGCTAGCCACGTAGACATCCCACGGCGTAAAAGTGGCTGAGTAAGCGCGCACTTTTGGCTTGGCATCGCCACCGCGGGCAAAGTTAGAGAAGTATTCGGTAAAGCCGCTGCCAGTGTCTCGGGTGTTATCAAGAATGGATTGGAAGATGAGCGTGCCCTCAGGGTCTTTGACCTGAGAGATGTCCTCTCCTACGTCGCGGCTAGGGTGAGCCAGCATACGCAGACTGCCATTGAACGCGAATAGGTAGTTATCCTCTTCACCAAAGCGCACGTCGCGTAGGGTGTTGAAGGCCTGACGCTGCGCTTCCGGCATGGAGAGCTGGCCCTGCTCGGCGAGCTGATGGTAATGCGCCAGCGTCGACACGGCAATATCCACGGCGGTGACCATGCGCTGTTCGCGCTCGGCATACAGCAACGCGCGGCTTTGCCAAGCGTTGATCGTGATCATCATCGCCAGAATCAACCAAAGAACAATGACGCCCAGCCATCGTTGGCGTCGCAGCGGCAGTGTGGATAGCTTTTTTTGTGTGGAGGCAGACGACTCTGATGGCGAGAGATGGGTATTAGCGCCGGAGGGCGAGGTAATGGCGGTGCTCATTATCGATAGGCTCTCTTGTATGATCAGTATGTTCCCTTGAGGTGCTGCTGCCTAGCTAGGCAGGCACTGGCCTAATACTAAAGTATTAACTTGAGCGCTGCCGCAGTAATCGAGTGGCAAAGTGTCACTTAATGTAGTGCTTAATAGAGGGAAATCAGCAGCATGGAAAAGGCTTCGACGCGCTTTATGCTGCTAACTTGAAAAAATATACGCGTGCCCCGATATCTGACTCTTATCGCTTTATGCTTCCCCACTTGCTGACAGGACATGTTCATGGCCGAACCGGCATTGTCGATCCGTGGCCTTACCAAAGCGTATGGCAACGGCTTTCAAGCGTTAAAAGGTATAGATCTAGACGTCCAGCAGGGCGATTTTTTTGCGCTGTTGGGCCCCAACGGCGCAGGAAAGTCCACCACCCTAGGCGTCGTGTGTTCGCTAGTGCAGAAAACGGCGGGCAAGGTGTCGATTTTTGGGATCGACATCGACAAGGATTTCGCCAAGGCGAAGTATCAGCTCGGCGTGGTGCCTCAAGAGTTCAACTTCAACCAGTTCGAGAAGGTGCTGGATATCGTGCTGGCTCAGGCAGGCTATTACGGTATGAAGCGCAGTGAAGCGCTGCCCCGCGCCAAGCAGCTATTGACCGATCTAGGGCTTTGGGAAAAACGCAACGGTAGCGCGCGGATGCTCTCGGGGGGCATGAAGCGCCGCCTAATGATTGCCCGCGCGTTGATGCATCGTCCCAAACTGCTGATTCTCGACGAGCCCACGGCGGGCGTCGATATCGAACTCCGCCGCAGCATGTGGGAGTACATGCGCCGCATCAACCGCGATGAGGGCACGACGATCATCCTGACGACGCACTATCTCGAAGAGGCCGAGAGCCTGTGTCGCAATATCGCCATCATCAACCACGGTGAGATCGTACGGAATACCAGCGTGCGCGAGCTGTTGGCGGAGCTGGACACCGAGACTTTTCTCTTGGACCTGGCCGAACCGTTGACACGCGTGCCTGCCATCGAAGGATTCGAGCTACAGCAGATCGAGCCGTCCCAGTTGGCGCTGGTCATTCACCGTGGCCAGCAGCTGAACGATGTGTTCAGTGCGCTGAGTGCGCAGGGGATTCAGGTGGTCTCCATGCGTAACCGTGCCAACCGCCTAGAGGAGATGTTCGTTTCCATGGTAGAGAGCAGCCAGCAGGCCATCGATCAGCGTGAGCAACAGGAGGCCAGCGCATGAATATCATGCAAACTCTGGTGGCCCTTTGGACGTTGGTGCTCAAAGAGATCAAGCGTTTTACCCGTATCTGGCCGCAAACCCTGCTGCCGCCGTCGATTACCATGGCCATGTATTTCATCATTTTTGGTAACCTGATCGGGTCGCGCATTGGTGATATGGACGGCTTCAGCTATATGGACTTCATTGTGCCAGGACTGATCATGATGTCGGTGATCACCAACAGTTACTCCAACGTGGCGTCCAGCTTCTTCTCCAACAAGTTTCAACGCTCCATCGAAGAGATGATGGTGTCACCCATGCCCAACGGCGTGATTCTCTCCGGGTTCATACTCGGCGGCATGGCGCGGGGGTTGGGCGTGGGGTTGATCGTTACTCTGGTATCGCTGTTCTTCACCCGTTTGACGGTCGAACATCCGTTATTGACGATACTGGTCGTGGTGCTGACCTCGGCGCTGTTCTCCATTGGCGGATTTATCAACGCGCTGCTGGCGAATAAATTCGACGATATCTCTATCGTGCCGACGTTCATTCTGACCCCATTGACCTATTTGGGTGGCGTGTTCTACTCGATTTCGATGCTGCCGGATTTCTGGCAGGGCGTATCGATGCTCAACCCGATCTTGTATATGGTGAACGTCTTTCGCTACGGCTTTTTGGGCGTTTCCGATATTCCGGTAGGCTGGGCACTGGCCGCTATTTTTGCCTTTATCATCGTGCTATTCATGGTCGCGCTGACCATGCTAGAGCGCGGCAAAGGCATTCGCAGCTAATGGGTGGTAACGGCCGCCCACCGACATGCCTTCATTGACATCGCACGACTGAGAGAGTGTCCATGGCACATCGCCCCGATACCTTAGAACACGCGCCCTTGGGGCGCGACTCCACTTACCCGGAGCAGTACGACGCGGGGCTTCTATACCCCATTCCTCGCGCAGCCAACCGTGCGCCGCTGGGCATCGACGAGCGTACGCTGCCGTTCGTCGGTGAAGACGAGTGGCATGCTTTCGAGGTCTCTTGGCTCAACGCGCGCGGTAAACCCATCGTCGCGGTGGCGCGTTTTCGCTTACCCGCCAGCTCGCCGCATCTCATCGAGTCCAAATCTTGGAAGCTCTATCTCAACAGTCTCAACCAAACGCGCTTTGCTAGCCAGACCGAGGTAGAGGAGACGTTGGTACACGACCTGAGCCGCGCTGCCGGTGCCAGCGTTAGCGTCGAGCTGTTGGGCGTTGATGATAGTGAGCTGGCGCCCAAGCGACTGCCGGGTGAGTGCCTGGACGACCTGGATATCGAGGTGAGCGATTACACCCCGAGTGCCATGCACCTTGCTATCAGTGATGAGATCGTCGAGGAGACGCTGCATTCGCATCTGCTAAAATCCAATTGTCCTGTGACCGGTCAGCCGGATTGGGGAAGCGTCTTGATTCGCTATAAAGGTCCTAAACTCGACCGAGAAGGGCTACTGCGCTACCTGATTGGCTACCGGCAGCACCAGGATTTTCACGAGCACTGTGTCGAGCATATCTTCACTGATTTAATGCAGCAGGCGAAGCCGGAAGAGTTGCTGGTGTTGGCGCGCTACGTGCGACGCGGCGGCTTGGACATCAGTCCGTGGCGTGCCACACCGGGCCTTGCCCCTCCCAGCCCTCTGCGCTTGGCGCGCCAGTAACGCTCACCTCAATGGATAGGAGTCTTCATGGACGCACTCACGCTGCTTCACGAACGTAGTTCCATGGGCAAGCTCGCCGAGCCTGCCCCTAACGCCGATCAGCTCAGCGCCATTTATCAGGCGGCCCTGCGTGCCCCTGACCACAAAGAACTGCGCCCGTGGCGCTTCATCGAGTTTACTGGCGAAGGCCGGGAGCGCCTAGGCGAGCTGTTTGCCGAAGCGGAGTTTCAGGAAGACCCCAGCGTCAGCGATGATACGCTCGATGCCGCGCGTAAAAAGCCGTTACGCGCGCCGATGATCATTGCCGTGATTGCCAAGGTCACCCCGGATATTCCCAAAGTACCCAAAATGGAGCAGGTGATCTCTGCTGGCTGTGCGGCTCACGGCATTTTGCTGGCTGCCCACGCGTTGGGCCTGGGAGCCATGTGGCGCAGCGGTAAGTACGCTTTCGATCCGGTGGTGCGTAAAGGTCTTGGGCTCGATGAGGAGGACGAGGTCGTGGCGTTCATCTACCTCGGCAGCCTGGGCGGACGTCACAAACCCGTGCCAAAGCACGACGAGGCAAGTTTCGTCGAGCACTGGCGCTAATGCACGCCGCCTAGCGATGAAGGAGAGCAACATGCGCCATACGCGTCAGCCGGGTATGCCATACCCTCGTTTGCCGTTACCAGACGGGGAGGAGGATCTGCGGGCTTTTCAACGTTGGCTAGAAGCCGCCATCCCTATGGTAGAGGCGCTGGGTATTACCCATATGAGTCAAGCCAATGGCGCGCTCACGTGGCAACTGGTGCTTACGCCTAATCTCAATGACAAAGGCACTGGCTTCGGCGGAGCACTGACCGCGCAAACCACGCTGCAAGGCTGGTGTTGGGTCACTCTGTGGCTTCGTCAGCAGGGCAGAGCGCAAGACGTGGTGGTCGCCGAGGCCGACCAACGGTTTCTTGCTCCGGTCACAAGGGACTATCGCCTCATCTGCACGCCCAGCCATCCGGAGGGCCCTGTCCAGCTTGCCGACAAACTCAACGAGCGAGGCAAGGGCAGTATCGAATTGACCCATCAGCTCTACTGCGGTGATGCACTCTGTTTAGAAGCCCACGGACGCTACGCCGTGCTGCCCAATGCCTAATCAGGAAAAGGCTTGCTATTTCACGGCTTAGACCATAGAATACGCGCCGTTCTGTTGAGAAAGGCAGCGCCCGACGGCAGAGCAACAATGTGGAGAGGTGTCCGAGTGGTCGAAGGAGCACGCCTGGAAAGTGTGTAAGTCGAAAGGCTTCGAGGGTTCGAATCCCTCCCTCTCCGCCACAAAATATAGAAGGGGAATCAACATCTTATGTTGATTCCCCTTCGTCGTTTCTGGGCCTTGGGAGCGGTTTTGGGAACATTCTGGTGAGATCTCCGTGAAACAAGGTTGGCTGGAAACTTCATCGAGTTCATAGTGTTAATTTCGATGGAAGGGTCGAGACAGACGGTACTCATACAGCTCTTGATCCGTCTATACTCGGGAGAAAGTCACCCCACCAGGCTGCCCATGACCGTCGATTTGCAGGCGCTTTACCCCAAGCTGATTCACCTGATGCTCGATACCGTGTTCGTGGTAGATGCAGAGCATCGCATTCTATTCGTCAGTGATGCCTGCGAGTCGCTGTTGGGGTATCGCGCTGATGAGCTGATAGGCACCCTAATTACCCGCTATATGCACCCAGAAGATGTGGCGATGACGCATGCTTCCATCAAGCGAGTAATGAATGGACAGCCTCATCTCGATTTTCGTAACCGCTACCTGCACAAGAGTGGCAGCGTGGTGCATATATTATGGTCTGCGCGCTGGTCCGAGGAGGAGCAGGTGCGTATTGGCGTCGCACGTGACATCACCCCCCAAGTTCAAGCGGAAGAGGAATTGCGTTTTCTCGCACACCACGACCCGTTGACGAAGCTGACCAATCGCTCGCTGTTTTATGACCGCCTAGCCTCGGCGTTGACTACCGCTAGGCGTTATCAAGCCCGTTTGGCACTTCTATTCTTGGATGTGAATGACTTTAAAAGTATCAACGATGTGCACGGTCATGCGGCAGGAGACGCCGTGCTGTGTGAGATAGCCCGCCGCTTGAGTAGCTGTGTTCGTGATACCGACACGGTGGCACGCATGGGTGGGGATGAATTCACGATACTCTTGACCGATCTTCACTCCAAAGAAGCCGCGATGGAAAAAGCGGCTCAACTGCTTGACGAGTTATCCTCGAACGAGAGTGTGAGTACACTCTGCTTGGGTATGCCGTCTTGCAGCGTGGGTGTGGCCGTCTATCCCGAAGACGGCCAAGATGCCAACACACTGCTTCGCCATGCCGATGTCAACATGTACCGGATGAAAAAACAGCGTGTTCGTGCATACTCCGGTGCGTCAAAACGGTAGGCCACCGCTAAAACCAAAGATCACCACGGCAACCACGACAACGACGACCACGATAGTAGTAGTAGATGGCATGCTCTCGTCCTCTGAGAAATAAGTGAGCCTACAGCCTAGTCGCTAGCAAAAGATTTTGCACATCGCTATTGCTCAAGGCTCAGCGCTGCGCCAAGGCTAGAGAAGTAGTCGTTAAATGCGCGGTTGATCGCTGCGCGCTGCTCACCTACCGGGTACAAGCCGCGTTCGGCGTCAGAAGAGCACTGGGTGCCTTTGACCAAAAAGTGGTTTTTGATCGGAGCATCTTGAACGAAAGCTTCGAAAGCGCGAGCGCACATCTCTTCGGGTTTGCTGTAGTAAAGCTGCCCCAGCGCTTTGTCCATTGCGGCAGCGTTAAAAAACAGCGCGCTAGGCTGCTGGCCGTCCGGTTGAAGCAGAATGGCCCGGAAACAGGCGAGTAATCGCTGGTTGAGGGGGTGGCGAATGGGCGCGGCATTGGTCAACCAGGCGGCTGAGGCGAAGGCGTTACTAGGCAGGTCTTGAAAACATTTGGGGGCAATGAAGTGGTCGAATGCGTGAAACCACTCATGAGCGATGCTGCCGGGGCCAGCGTTTTTGGCAAGCGCAAAGCTACGCTGGCTGGGATCATAGTGTGCCGACACGCCAGGACGTCCACCGGTGCCGTACTGCAGCGCCAGTGCGCCTCTAAGTGAAATCAGCGTTTCGTTGCCTTGTAAAATGAGCATGAGGTCGCAGAGCGCATCATGAAACAGGGCTGCCGCTCGATCGCGCTCTTCACGCGTTACCCAGCGGCCAATTTCGATAGAGCGGAAGTCAAATTGGCGGCGAATTGCGCCAAAGCTACTGGCGGAGTCTGCGCGATGTGTAGGGCCGTTCCGAAAAAATGGTCGTTCATGAAAGCTCACGTATCACCTATGTCAGTGGAAATCATCGCGTTAGCTACCTTTCACCCATGAAAAAGCGCCCTCAAAACTGAGGACGCTTTTTTAAGCACCGATGCTTCTAGTACCTTGCCTTCCATGGTCATCGCTTAGCTCTTCCTTGGCTAGCTCCTTCCGTGGCTTTACATGGCTCTTCCTGAGCACGCTCTTTTTCCATGAGCTGAGTGTCGCTATTCCTTAGCGTACATTCCTTTGTGCCGCGGTATCCCTGCCGCCGACCCTTCAAACTATAGGTTAGGGATAAATAATGTACAAGATTAAATTGTATATTTATTGTACCTGAATAGTACGAAATGATGATTTATGTCGTTTAATTTATATAAAACAAAGAGTTACTTTTCGCTTGTTCGCGATGAATTTGCTATACAATATCAGGAGGTAGGGCTTGTAAGCCTCGATGAGCGCCCCAAGGTAACCCTAGAAGTGCAAATGCTATCCCATGCGTGACCAATAGGAGCATCGAGATGAGTAAGCGTATTCTAATGGTGTTGACCTCGCACGATCAGCTAGGTGATACAGGAGAGAAAACCGGCTTTTGGCTGGAAGAGCTGGCGGCACCTTACTACGTCTTCAAAGATGCGGGCGCTGACATAACGCTTGCCTCACCTAAAGGTGGGCAACCGCCGCTGGACCCCAAAAGCGATGCGGAAGAGAGCCAAACCGACGAAACCCGACGCTTTCAGCAAGACGAGACAGCTAAAGCCGAATTGGCGAACACGCATCGCCTGAGCGACATGAGCGCAGACGATTTCGACGCGGTGTTTTACCCTGGTGGCCATGGGCCGTTATGGGATTTGGTGGACGATGAAGACTCTATCCATTTGATCGAAACTTTCATCGCCCAAGGTAAACCGGTGGCGTCGGTATGCCATGCACCTATCGTGCTGGTGAATGCCAAAGACGTAAGCGGCGAGCCGCTGGTGAAAGGTCGTCAAGTGACCGGTTTTACTAATGGTGAAGAAGAGGCGGTGGGTCTCACTAATGTCGTACCGCATTTAGTAGAAGATGCGCTACAGAAATGTGGTGGTATCTACAGCAAAGCCGATATCTTTACACCCTACGTACGCGAGGACGGTCAGTTGATCACCGGCCAAAACCCGCCGTCTTCTGCTCCTACGGCAGAGGCGCTCATGGCGTGGTTCACACGCTAGTACGCTGACGTAATGCCATCGACAAGGCGGGCCTTCGAGCCCGCCTTTTGCGTAGGTAAGCAGCCCATCGGCCGTTAAAGCATCGCGGTCTCACTCATCGATGAGTACCCAGCGAAGCGTGGGACGTTTTTGATGCCTACCTGCGTAAGCACGCGTAGATGGTGCGCGCACGAAACGAAAAACTTTTCGCGTTTCATATCCCAGGTTAGATAACTCGAGCTTTATAGGGCGCACTGTGTGCACATAACGCAAGGAAGGCGTTACAAGGAAGTGCAAGTAGGGAGTGCTTGCGGCGCACAAGGAAGCATGAACAGGACGTTCGTGATGTAAGATTAGGGAGGACCTGATGAAACCCCGGCCAGCGATGGTCGGGGTTTTTTTTGCGAGCCGTACTTGTGTGCTCGAGTTCATCTAAGCCATTAACAGGCGTAGTGATAGAACAGAGCGCTTAGCTGGCTCATGGGGGCCGACACCGACGTTTGGCAACTCAAACAGCGAAGCAGCACGCTGTCCTTACCGGTGCCTTCCAACCGGAACCGATTGAGGTACGATGTGGTGGCGGATTCTGCATTGCCGCAGTGGCGGCACATGATATCCACACCGTGGACGGTCGAACTGATCATGATATGTCTCACGCTGACCTCCTACCGCTAGGGAATGAGTGGGTTCAGGCGTGGTAACGTCCGTGTAGAGAAACATCACGATGGATGCAGAAAAAGTATAGGCGGTCGCCTGGTAAAGCGCTAAGAAAAGCATGCTGCGCGCCTGAAGGGGGCTCGGTATGCCAAAAGGTAAAATTTATCAAAAGTGCGCTATTTTCTATCTCAGGTTAATGTTTTTGACACATAGAAGGTTCAAGGTAAGTAGCAACACAGGGAGAGGTGTTAAGGAGCGAGAGCAAGCATGGAACGCTTGTCAGACCAGGGATGCACGAACAGGAGGTTCGTGAAGAAGGATTACGGAGGAATTACTACTACCCCGGCCAGCAATGGCCGGGGTTTTTTTATAGGGATCAAGCGGATTTTTCGTCATCGTTCTCAGGTTTGGCGCTGCCTTGATGGGTTAGTGGGCTGGCTTGATCGAGACGCGGATGATTATCCAAAAATGCCTGCTTGGGATTGGGCAGGGTATCCAGCGTTTTAATGGTGTGGTGTAGCGCGTGAATTGCCGCCAGCACGTCATGGGTGTTACCGGTTTCCGAAATAGTGTGCATGTTGCGGATTGGGAACCCCATAGACGTTGCTGCGCTATCGATGGAGGCCAGAACGCCAGCCATGCCATCGGTGCCGGTATCCACCCCCACGATATCCCGCTGCATGGGGATGTCTTGCTCTTTGGCAGCGCTGGCAATGATACGGTTGAGCTGTTCACTGGCAATCGAGCCCACCGACAGCGTAAACCCTTTACCCATTTCCAGCGGCTGCATGCGCTTGTCGCCGATGCCAGGGGCGGCCACATAGTCGTGATTCACGTCCACGCCAATGAGCGCATCGGGCTTGAGCTCACCAGCCAGCACGCGGCTACCGAAACGGCCGATTTCCTCGTAGCTGGCGATGGCAAACATCACCCGTACGTTGTCGGTGCCGCCCGCTTCGGCGATCAAGCGCGCCACTTCTGCCGTCACGAAACATCCCAAACCGTTATCCAAATAGGCACCGTAGAAGGTGTTCGGGCTAAAGCCAGGGCGAATAGGGCGGTTGAAGATAATCGAGTCGCCTGGACGCACGCCTAGGTTCAGTACCTGCTGCTTTTTGTTCTCGCCGTGGATTTGCAGGTCAAGATAGATCTGTTCCTTTTTGATCCCTTTGCTGCCATCGCGCTGAGCGGGATCAGAAAAGTGGATAGCGCCGAGTGCTTCTACTGTGCCGCCTTCGATGCTGCGGTAGTGGCCTGGGGCGTTTGGATCTTCGCTGAACAGCGTGACTTCATGGCCGATTAATACGCCGGGCAAGAAAGAGTCGGTGTTGATCCAGACCTTGCCGTCTTCGCCAATCGAACGAACTTGCATACGGATTTTGTCTGCGTGGCCGATGATCATCAACTTGAACATGTCATCGCGGCCCGGATGCGTGTCTAGCACCACGCCTGCGTTGCCTTTGAACTGGTGCAGGTGCCAGTCGCTGGGCGCGAAGCTCTCGAAGTAGGGCTTTAGTACGCCGTAGGTCATCGCGCCTTCCAAGCCCACTGGGCTGGGGGCCGCCAAAATGTCGCGCATCAATTTGAACTGCGCATCGGGCATCGGTTGCGTCCAGGGTTTTGCGGTATCGCTCATCATGCTTACTCACTTCTGAGGGGGTATAAACACACTAGTCTGCCAGATTGTGGCTGGCTGTATAGCGTTCGCCAGTACTTGAAGTTAGTTGATTAAGTATCATTTGGGTCGCTGGTCAATTGCTCATCAGCATGAACGGCTAGGGCACGTCATGCTGGCGGTATCAGTGGCTACTGTCCATGGATACCTGAATGGCAATTTTTATCGATATGAATATTCTTAAAAGTAATTAATTCAACGTATTAGTCAGCGATGACGAGGGCTAACCTTCCGCGGTCTACACAAGGCGACCTTCAGTGCGCGCCTCTATCAGCGTCTCATCCTCAAGTCTGGAACTAACATTTTTTCGCTCAATACACCTCTAGAGGTCCCAATGCGACTTACAACATGTTATTTGCGACTTTTGCGAGCAGATGAGTGTAATAGTCTTGTCTCTAACCGCTCTATTCGTGCCAGTATACGACGACGGAGCAAGACGCCCCCTTGGATGAGTTAGCATTCAGGCATACTGCATCAGGGGAGGCTATGAAACGCCAGGGATACCAAAAAACTCTAATAAAAAAGACGAATGGTTAAAAAGGTGAGTGAGGGTAGGACCATGACATCACATTCAGTAAAAGACTCGGCCACGACTAACCGTGCGTGCGAACCACAGACCCTTGGCTTTCTGCTGTTGGACAATTTCACCCTGATTTCGCTGGCATCCGCCATCGATCCACTGCGTATGGCCAACCAGTTGGCCGGTCGTGAGCTTTATCGCTGGTACACGCTGACCCAGGATGGCCTGCCGGTGCGTGCCAGTGACGGCTTGCAGGTGACGCCAGACGCTTCCATTCATACGCCGCTGTCGCTCGAGTGGGTCATCGTGTGTGGCGGAGTGGGCCCGCAGCATAGTGTGACCCGTGAACACCTCCGCTGGCTGCAGGCACAGGCGCGTCAGGTGAAGCGGCTTGGCTCGGTATGCACGGGTAGTTGGGCATTGGGCCAGGCGGGGCTGCTGGATCATTACGAAACCAGCGTGCATTGGGAGTGCTTGCCCTCCATGCAGGAGGCGTTCCCTAATGTGATTCTGACCCCGCACCTGTTCTCTATCGATCGCGATCGGTTCACGGCCTCAGGAGGTACCGCCCCGCTCGATATGATGCTCAACCTGATTGCTCACGACCATGGCAAAGAGCTGTCGGCGGGTATCTCCGAAATGTTCATCTACGAGCGCGTGCGTAACGAGCAGGATCAGCAGCGCGTGCCCCTCAAGCATGTGCTGGGGACGACTCAGCCCAAGCTGTTGGAAATCGTGGCGCTCATGGAAGCCAATCTAGAAGAGCCTATCGAACTCAACGAATTGGCGAGTTACGTAGGCGTCTCACGGCGCCAGTTAGAGCGGCTTTTTCAACGCTATCTGCTCTGTTCACCTTCCCGCTACTATCTCAAGCTGCGGTTGACCCGGGCGAGACAGCTGCTCAAGCAAACGCCGTTGTCGATCATCGAAATTGCGTCGGTCTGCGGCTTCGTCTCTACGCCGCACTTTTCGAAATGCTATCGAGAGTACTTTGGCGTGCCGCCCCGCAACGAGCGCCTCGGTGTCTCCGACCGCCAGGAGGGCCACCCCGATAAATCTGCGTCTCTGATCAAGCGGTGGGGGATCAAGCCTTACAAGAACGAGCCGCTGTCGAGTGCCCAGCAGGCGTTGGCCTACGCTCAGGGTGAGCCCACCTTCGCTAGCGTGCCGGTATTGAGCTGATGTGACGTGTGAAGGTCCCTTTAAAACGTGCCGCTCACTGAGAGCGGCACGTTTTTTTATGGGCACGGCTCCCCTTTGGCCGGTCGGCTGTTGCTCTGTTGGCGGGGAATCGGGCTGCGTCGTTTTAGCGACAGAATGACGCTTTTGGAATTTCCACGGTCGTTTCCAAGCGTCGCCCTGCCCAGCGTCGGCGCTATGCTCGCTTCATTCACCCATGTTGGAGCTTAGCCATGACCCCCTCTGAACTGCACGATGACGCCATCGTCATCGATGGATTGATCATCGCCAAATGGAACCGCGAACTGCTCGAAGACATGCGTCGCGGCGGTTTGACCGCTGCCAACTGCACCGTCTCGGTGTGGGAGGGGTTTCAGGCCACGGTCGACAACATCGTCAAATCCAATCAGCTGATTGCAGAGTGCAGCGATCTGGTGCGTCCGGTGCGCACCACCGCCGACATCACCCGCGCCAAGGAGGAGGGCAAGACTGGGATCATCTTCGGTTTCCAGAATGCCCATGCCTTCGAAGACCAGATCGGCTATGTCGAGATCTTCAAGCAGCTGGGCGTGGGCATCGTGCAGATGTGTTACAACACCCAGAATTTGGTCGGTACCGGTTGCTATGAGCGCGACGGTGGCCTGTCCGGTTTTGGCCGCGAGATCGTGGCCGAGATGAACCGTGTGGGCATGATGTGCGACCTTTCTCACGTCGGCGCCAAGACCTCCGAGGAAGTCATCCTCGAGTCCAAAAAGCCCGTCTGCTACTCCCACTGCCTGCCCTCGGGCTTGAAAGAGCATCCCCGCAACAAGTCCGACGCAGAGCTGAAGTTCATCGCCGATCACGGCGGTTTCGTCGGCGTCACCATGTTCACCCCGTTCCTCAAGAAAGGCGTCGACTCGACCATCGATGATTACTGTGAGGCCATCGAGTACATCATGAACATCGTCGGTGAAGACGCCATCGGCATTGGTACCGACTTCACCCAGGGACACGGTCAGGAGTTCTTCGAGTGGCTGACCCACGACAAGGGCTACGCACGCCGCCTGACGGACTTTGGCAAGATCATCAATCCCGAGGGAATCCGCACCGTGGGAGAGTTCCCCAATCTCACCGAGGCGCTGCTTAAGCGCGGCATGAGCGAAAAACAGGTGCGCAAGATCATGGGCGAGAACTGGGTGCGCGTGCTCAAGGACGTCTGGGGCGCCTGACGCCGAGCAGATGACTGCCTCCGAAGCGAGGGGCGCCGGGAGCATGCCGTAGAGGAGGTCCGACGCCAGGGATGGCGTCGGTAGCGTCCAAGGATGGATTCATAGCGCCTCATCGTAGGCATGCTCCCGGGGTAGCCCCGTCGATAACCTGACATAACAAAGATTTGAGGAATACAACCGTGACCAAACTGGCCCCCGCACTGCCCATCGAAGTCGATAGCGAAACCGGCGTCTGGACGAGTGATGCCCTGCCGATGCTGTATGTGCCGCGTCACTTTTTCATCAACAACCACGTGGCCATCGAAGAGGCGCTGGGTGCCGAAAAGTACGCCGAGATTCTCTATCACGCTGGTTACAAAAGCGCCTGGCACTGGTGCGAAAAAGAGGCCGAATGCCACGGTATTGAGGGCGAGGCGGTCTTCGAGCACTACATGAATCGTCTCTCCCAGCGCGGTTGGGGGCTTTTCCTGACTGAGCAGATCGATCTCGACTCGGGTACCGCCCAGGTGCGTCTCGAGCATAGCGCGTTCGTTTACCAACTCGGCAAGACCGGTAAAAAAGAGGAGTACATGTTCACTGGCTGGTTTGCTGGTGCCATGGATCAAATCCTCGCCGCGCGGGGAAGCTCGCTGCGCACCGTGGCCGAGCAGACCCAAAGTGCTGCCGAAGAGGGCTGTGACGTTGGGCTCTTTACCGTCCAGCCGCTGAACGACGCCGCCCGATAGCCAGAGGTAGAGGAGAGACGCACATGGCATTCGACGCAATTTTTCAGCCGATCGAAATCGGCAAACTGACGATCCGTAACCGCGTGGTCAGCACCGCCCACGCCGAAGTACACGCCACCGACGGCGGCATGACCACCGAGCGTTACGTCAGGTACTACGAGGAGAAGGCCAAAGGCGGCTGCGGTCTATGTATCTGCGGCGGCTCCTCGGTGGTCTCCATCGACAGTCCCCAGGGCTGGTGGAGCTCGGTGAATCTCTCCACCGACCGCATCATTCCGCACTTTCAGAACCTTGCCGATGCCGTGCACAAGCATGGCGGCAAGATCATGATCCAGATTACCCATATGGGCCGCCGCTCCCGCTGGGACGGTTTCGACTGGTCGACGCTGGTCTCACCCTCCGGTATCCGTGAGCCGGTGCACCGCTCTACTTGTAAAACCATCGAAGTCGAAGAGATCTGGCGCATTATCGGCGACTTCGCCCAGGCCGCGCGCCGAGCGAAAGAGGGCGGCCTCGACGGGGTCGAACTGTCGGCCGTGCACCAGCACCTGATCGACCAGTTCTGGAGTCCGAGAGTCAACAAGCGTACCGACGAGTGGGGCGGTAGCTTCGAAAACCGCATGCGCTTCGGTATGGAAGTGCTCAAGGCGGTACGCGCCGAAGTGGGTGACGACTTCTGCGTCGGCATGCGTATCTGCGGCGACGAGTTCCATCCCGACGGTCTTTCTCACGATGACATGAAGCAGATCGCCGCCTACTACGACGCCACCGGCCAAGTCGACTTCTTCGGCGTCATCGGTTCCGGCTGCGACACCCACAATACCCTGGCCAACGTCATTCCCAACATGTCCTACCCGCCGGAGCCTTTCCTCCACTTGGCGGCGGGCATCAAGGAAGTGGTCAGCGTGCCGGTGATCCATGCCCAGAACATCAAGGATCCCAACCAGGCGCAGCGTATCCTCGAAGGGGGCTATGTCGATCTGGTCGGCATGACGCGCGCCCACATCGCCGATCCCCACCTGATCGCCAAGATCAAAATGGGGCAGGTCGACCAGATCAAGCAGTGCGTCGGCGCCAACTACTGCATCGACCGCCAGTATCAAGGTCTGGACGTGCTGTGTATCCAGAACGCGGCGACCTCGCGGGAGTACATGGGACTGCCGCACGTCATCGAGAAGAGCGAGGGTGGCAAGCGTAAGGTCGTCGTGGTCGGTGGTGGCCCTGGCGGTATGGAAGCGGCGCGGGTGGCGGCGGAGCGCGGTCACGATGTCACGCTGTTCGAAGCGGCGGAGGCCCTGGGTGGCCAGATCACCATTGCCGCCCAGGCGCCGCAGCGCGATCAGATTGCCGGTATCACCCGCTGGTATCAGCTCGAACTGGCGCGTCTCAAGGTCGATCTGCGCCTCGGTACCCGCGCCGACGAGGCAACGCTGCTCGATTTGCGCCCGGACATCGTCGTTTTGGCCACCGGCGGTCAGCCGTTCCTGAGCCAGCACCCCGAGTGGGGCTACTCGGACAATCCCGAGGAAAGCCTAGTCGTCAGTACCTGGGACATCCTTTCCGGTAAGGTCGAACCGGGCAAGAACGTGCTGATCTATGACGCTATCTGCGAGTTCTCCGGTGTCTCGGCGGCCGACTATTTGGCCGACAAGGGCGCCAAGGTGGAGATCGTCACCGACGACATCAAGCCCGGCGCAGCGGTGGGCGGCACCACCTTCCCGACCTACTACCGCAGCCTCTACGAGAAGGAGGTGATCATGTCCTCCGACCTGATGCTGCACAAGGTCTACCGCGAGGGCGGCAGCCTGGTGGCGGTGCTCGAAAACGAGTACACCGGCGCCCTGGAAGAGCGCGTGGTGGATCAGGTGGTCGTCGAGAACGGCGTGCGCCCCGATGAATCGCTCTACTACGCCCTCAAGGAGCAGTCTCGCAACAAAGGGCAGGTGGATTTGGAAGCGCTCTATGCGATTCAGCCTCAGCCCTGCCTGAGCGAAGAGGGGGATGGCTTCCTGCTGTTCCGCCTGGGCGACTGCACGGCACCGCGTAATACCCACGCGGCCATCTACGATGCCCTGCGAATCTGCAAGGATTTTTGACCCGAGCGAGAGCCGGGGCGCCGGTGGAAGACCGTAGCGAGGGTCTTTTGACAGGGCCGTAAAACAGTTCCGTACGTTTACGGCATTTCCGCCATCCATGGCGGTCATATGTCGAAAGTAGCGCCCAGGGATGGGTTGACAGCGCCCTCGCCGAGGTCTGCCGCCGGAGCAGCCCCGCCGCGAAAGATGAGGTGAGTACCATGCTCGAAACGCTCTTGCCGATACTGATTTTTAGCGCTTTGGCCCTGGCCGTCATCGGCGCCGTGCGCCGCGTGCGTCTCTGGCGCCAGGGGCGCCCGTCGCAGGTCGATCTGCTCAAGGGGCTGATCGCCATGCCGCGCCGCTACTTGGTGGATCTGCACCATGTGGTGGGGCGCGACAAAATGATCTCCAACACCCACGTGGCCACCGCCGGTGGCTTCGTGGCCGCCGCCGTGCTGATGATCCTGGTGCACGGTCTTGGGGTCGCCAACCCCGTGCTGGGCGGATTACTGCTCCTGGCCAGCACCTCGATGTTCATCGGCAGCCTCTTCGTGGCGCGTCGGCGGCTCGATCCACCCACGCGGCTCTCCAAGGGGCCCTGGATGCGCCTGCCCAAGAGTTTGATGGCGTTTTCGCTAGGCGTTTTCCTGATCACTCTGCCCACGGTGGGCCTACTGCCCCAGGGTTTGCTTGAAGGTGGCAGTAGCTGGCTGCTGGCGCTGGTATTGGCGGGCGTTGTGGCCTGGGGCCTGGGGGAAATGTTCTTCGGCATGACCTGGGGCGGGCCCATGAAGCACGCCTTCGCCGGTGCCCTGCATCTGGCCTTCCATCGCCGCGCCGAGCGCTTTGGTGGCGGCCGCTCAACGGGTCTCAAGGCGCTCAACCTTGAGGATGAAGAGGCGCCTCTGGGCGTGGAAAAGCCTGCCGATTTTACCTGGAACCAGCTGCTGGGCTTCGATGCCTGCGTGCAGTGCGGTCGCTGCGAGGCAGTGTGCCCGGCGTTTGCCGCCGGTCAGCCGCTCAACCCCAAGAAGCTGATCCAGGACATGGTGGTGGGTATGGCGGGGGGCAGCGATGCTGCCTATGCAGGCTCGCCCTACCCCGGTAAGCCGGTAGGTGAACACGCAGGCTCTCCCCATGGGCCCATTGTGGCGCTGCAGGGGAAGGCCCTGGTCGACGCTGATACCCTATGGTCGTGTACGACCTGCCGTGCCTGCGTGGAAGAGTGTCCGATGATGATCGAGCACGTGGATGCGATTGTCGATATGCGCCGCCACCTGACCCTGGAGCGTGGCAAAACGCCCAATAAAGGCGCCGAAGTGCTCGATAATCTGATTGCCACCGACAACCCCGGCGGTTTCGATCCAGGCTCGCGGCTGCACTGGGCGGCGGATCTCAACTTGCCGCTGATGGCCGATCTCAAGCAGGTCGACGTGCTGCTGTGGCTGGGGGATGGCGCCTTCGACATGCGCAATCAGCGTACCCTGCGCGCCCTGGTGAAAGTGCTGCGCGCCGCCGAGGTGGACTTCGCCGTGCTAGGTACCGAGGAGCGCGATAGCGGCGACGTAGCGCGTCGTCTGGGTGACGAGGCCACGTTCCAGTCGCTCGCCAAGCGCAACATTGCCACGCTGTCCAAGTATCACTTCCTGCAGATCGTCACCTGCGATCCGCACAGTTTCCACGTACTGGGCAACGAGTACGGTGAGCTGGGCGGCCACTACAAGGTTCGCCACCACAGTACGTTCATTGCCGAGCTGCATGAGGCCGGACGGCTGGCGTTCGCACCTTGGAAGGGCGGTCGCGTCACTTATCACGACCCCTGCTACCTGGGCCGCTACAACGGTGAATACGATGCCCCGCGCAACGTGCTCAAGGCATTGGGTATCGAGGTCAAGGAGATGGAACGCTCCGGCTTCCGCTCGCGCTGCTGCGGCGGCGGTGGCGGCGCGCCGATTACCGATATTCCCGGCAAGCAGCGTATTCCCGACATGCGCATGAACGACGTCAAAGAGAGCGGTGCCGAGCTGGTGGCGGTGGGCTGCCCGCAGTGTACCGCCATGTTGGAAGGCGTGGTGGATGCCACTGCCGAGGTGCGTGACATTGCCGAACTGGTGGCCGATGCCCTGGTCGAGCGCCCTAATGACCCTGCGCTCGAGGCGGCCCGTCGATCTGCTACCACCACGCCCGCCGAGGAGGTGACCGTATGAGTGAGATCATTCGCCGCGACCCGCGTCGCGAATGGATTGCCCGCAACCGCTTGCACCCCGAGCACGCTCGCGTGGCGTCCGAGATGAATGGCGCTGCTGTCAGCGAGTGGCTGGGGCCCAACGGCGTGATGCGCAAGAACCCCCACGCCATGGGCTTCATCGGCCCCAATGGCGTGAAGCGTATCGACCGCAGCGGTCTCCAGCAGGGCGAGGCATCCACGGCGGCCGCCACGGCCAGCCGTGATAGCCGTCGCACGGTGACCATCGAGCAACCGGCCTTCCTGGTCGCCGTGGTGCCCGATCTGACCGGCGGACGCCTATCCGGTCACGACAAAGATCTGTTGGGCCTGGCTCGGCGGTTGGCGGATGCCGACGCCGAGCGCCCTGGTGCGGTCGTGGCGGTGCTGTTTGGCGAGCACAAAGAGGAAGCGCTAGGTGAAGCCGGTATTGATCGGGTCGTGCATCTGGACGATGAGTACTACGCTGGGTTCGCGCCCGAAGCGCGCCTGGCGGCGCTAAACGCCGTCGAACGGGAGATGGCACCGCGCTTTTGGCTGCTGCCGGACTCGCCGCTGGGCGGTGCCGACCTGGGGCGGCGGCTGGCCGTGCGCCTGGGCGAGCGCGCCGCCACCGGCGTTTGGCAGGTCGATACCGATCCAAGCGCTTCGCTGGGCTGGCGCTGTACCGCACGCGGTGCCGCCGACAGCCTAGACATTCAGCGTCCGCTATGCCGCGTCACCCTGGCGCTGGCCGAGTGCGCCGAGCCAATGGACGAAACGCGCCACGCGGCGGAGCCGGTGAGCCTAGCGGCGTCGATTCCCACCACGCTGTCGCGGATCGAGGATCTGGGGCAGGTGGCCGTGGACCCAGCGGGCGTGGCGCTGGCCGAGGCGGAGTTCATTCTCTCCGGCGGCAACGGTGTCAAAGAGTGGGAGGCTTTCCACCACGCTGCCAAAGTGCTCGGTGCTACCGAAGGGGCGTCCCGGGTGGCGGTGGACGATGGTTTCATGGCCCGCGACCGTCAGGTAGGCGCGACCGGCACCTGGGTCACGGCTCGCGTGTACATGGCCGTCGGCATCTCAGGCGCGATCCAGCACCTGCAGGGCATTCAGCGCTGCGACAAGGTGGTGGCGGTCAACGTCGATCCCGGGTGCGACATGATCAAGCGGGCCGATCTGGCCGTCATTGGTGATAGTACGCAGATTCTGGCCGCCCTGGTGGCCATGGTCGAACGGCAGCGAGGAGGACAGCGCGATGCGGCCTGATTCAACGCAGCAGAAGCAGCCATCCCAGCAGGCGTTGAGCATCGCGGTGCTGGTCTCCATTGGTCGCCACCCGACCACCGGTCGTCCGCGGCGTGCCGAGCAGGATGCCCGCGGGCTGGAGCTGGCGCTGGCCATGCAGAGCGAGCAGCCGGGCGCGCGGCTAAGCGTCTTGCATGCCGGTCCGAAGGACGATGAGAGCGACGCCGCGCTGCGCGGTTACTTGGGGATGGGGCTCGATGCCATGACTCTATTGGAGCAGCCCGAAGGCAGCGACGCCATTCCGGCGTTGGCCGAGCACCTGACGGCGACGTCACCCCAGCTCGTGATCACCGGCACCCGCGCGGAGCGCGGGGAGGGCTCGGGGCTGTTGCCCTACGCGTTGGCAGAACGCCTGGGATGGCCGTTGATCAATGGCTTGGCGGCCGTCGAAAACGTGGAGAACGGCGTGCTGACCCTGCTGCAGGCGCTGCCACGCGGACAGCGTCGTCGCCTCAAGGTGCGCCTGCCGGCCATCATCAGCGTGGACGAGGCGGCGCCGGTGGCGCGTCAAAGTGCCTTTGGTCCGGCGCGGCGCGGGGAACTGGCCGTCGAGCCGACCCAGCCCGAAGCCGATACGGCACTGGCCGAGTGGCACCTGGCCCCCGCCCGTAAACGGCCCAAGCGTTTGAAGATCGTCAAGGCCGCGTCGGCCAGGGATCGCTTCAAGGCGGCGGCCGCCAAGTCCGAGGGCAAGGGCGGTCAAGTGCTCACCGACGTGACGCCTGAGCAGGGCGCCGAGGCGATCTACAAGCTGCTCAAGGAGGAGGAGGTGCTACGCTGACGTCTATCCCTCTAGCGTTACCTACCAAGCCCGCACTCCCGCGGGCTTTTCATTGCGTGGGCATGTGGGGGCGTTGGCTACTTGGCGCAAAAGGCGGGAGATATCCGTAGCCGCTGGCGTTCGAGGCGAAGGCCTATCCAGGCGTGCAGCACTAGCACCAGGATCACCACGCCGCCACCGATCAGTGTCGAGACGCTGGGCGCTTCGCCCAGTAACCACCACACCCACGCCGTGCCCAGGGCGGTTTCGACCAGATAGAATAGCGCCACTTCGGTGGAGGGCAGGTAGCGAGTGGCGCTGTTGATCAGTACCGTCGCCAAGGGCATTTGCACTAGCCCCATCAAGGCCAGTACGCCGTAGCGCTGGGCATCGAGGGCCAGCGGCGTGGCCATGGAGAGTGCCACCGCGGCGGATAGCAGCCCACCACCGGCGACCACCGTCATGGTATCGACGGCTGGAAAACGGCGCAGCAGCGTCAGGTTGCCACCGATGGCGGCGGAGGCTGCCAGGGCATACAGGTTACCCAGCAGCATCCCGTGGGCGCCGTGGCCCATGAAGACCAGACTCATGCCCAGCATACAGGCCACGATGGCCGCCAGCGTGTGCCGGGCGACCCTTTCTCCCAGGAACGTCCGTGAGAACACCGCGGCGAACAGCGGCGCGGTGCTGAGAATCACCACCACGTTGGCAACGCTCGCGTTCATCACCGCCAGCACGAACAGGCTGGAGATCAGGCCCAGCAGCACGGTCGAAGCCAGTGACGCAACGGGGTGCCTTCTCAAGGCCGTCAGCCGCTGGCCGACAGTGCATATGAGCCCTAGTACGCAGAACATCAACAGGCCGCGCCAGAAGATGACGGTCCAGCCGTCGGTGGCGGCGAGCCGGATCAGCAGACCGTCGAAACTGAGAAATACCACACCGAGTACCACGATGAGCAGGCCGCGTTGATAGGTGCTGAGCTGCATGATCTCGTCTCCTTGTGAGTCATGAAGTGAAGCGCCCGCCGAGTAGGCGGGCGATGGACGACCTCAGGCCGATGAGGCGAGCGGCCTCATGGAGATCGTCACTGGCTGGGGTGGCCCGCTATCGCCGGCCTCTTTGCGTGGCGGTCGCGCACCACCCAGGCGCCCACGGCACCTGCGATCAGCAGCATGCTGCCGCAGCCGATGGCCAGCAGATAACTGCCCTGAACCGCGCCGGTGGGGAGCGCGAAGCGCTCGGCGAATCCCGCCAGTATGGCGGCGTACTGCTGCCATAGAAACACGCCGATGGCGACGCCCGAGAGCATGGTGCACAGGGCGATCCAGCGGGTGCCGGATACCCAGCCGCTCATCGCGCTGGCATCGAATTCGTGCAGGTAGGCCCGATACGCCGACTCGGCCTCGCTCACCTGGGTCACTCGCGAGGCCAGCGTAATGGCCACCAGGGCCAAGAGCGTGCTGAGCAGCACCGGATGCAGGTAGACGGGCAGGCTAATCCATTCGGCCTGCACCATCAACGAGAGCGCGACATTACCGGCAAAGCCTACGACCAAGCCCCAGCTTGCGCCCGCCGCGGTGATGCGACGGCTCCAGATGCTCATCAGCGCCACCGGCCCCCAGGAGGAGGCAAACAGGGTCGCCGCGAACCACACCACCGACATGACGGCGGGGGGCTGAAACAGGGCCAGCAGCAGCGCGATCAACCCAGCCGCGAGCACCGCGATGCGGCTCTTGCGCATGGCCGACCGCTCATCCGTCGAGGCGGGCAGAATGTCGTTGGAGAGGCTGAAGCCAATGATCGATAGAAAGGTCGAGCAGGAGGAGAGCCCTGCGGCGAATACTCCGGTCAGAATGACCACCCCCAGCCAGGTCGGCAGCACGTTGAGCGCCACCCAGACCATCGAACGCTCTGGGTCGAGCGTCGAGTCGTAAAGGTTGATCGCGGCGCCGGTCATCATCATCAGCGCGTAGAACACGGCCAGCGCCACGGCGGTGAGCATGGCCGAGCGCATGACGACATGCTCGTTGCGGGCCATCAGATAGCGGCTGGACTGCCAGGGACTTGCCGCCAGCACTGCCGCCCATACGAGTCCCAGGGTGAGGCCCCAGACCAGCGCCTCGCCAGGAGAAGAGAAGCTGGCCTCCGGCCCGTCGACCACCCCATGCCAAAGCGCAATGCCGGGTTTGTCGGTCTGGATCAGCAGCCCCTCGACGACGCCACTCCAGCCGCCTAGGTCGTGGATCACGTAGAGCGATCCGCCCACGGCGGCCAGCGAGAAGATCACGAACATGATGGTATCGGTGAGCATCACCCCCGGCGAGCCGGAGTAGAGAATGAAACCGGTGTAGGTCGCCCATACCAGCACCAGCCCCACCCAGTAGGGCATGCCAGTCAGCTCGGCGAACATGATGCCCGCGCCTTGCATCACGCCCAGCAGGTAAGCCCCTAGGCCAATGATCGTAGTCAGCCCGGCAATGGCCTGTACCCGGCGAGACGCAAAGCGCTTACCGAAGAACTCTGGCACGGTACGCGCGCCGCTGCGGCGCAGGTAGCGGCCGAACACCAGCGCGCCCAGCAGGCAGCCCGACGTGCTGACCGCGGCAAAGATCAGCATGACGAAGGGGTAGCCCTGATAGGCAAACCCCGTTTCGCCCAGAAAGGCGCTGGTGCTCAGGTAGCTGGCCACTAGGGTGCCGAGGATGAAGAAAGTAGGCGCATTGCGGCCAGCGACCAGATAGTCGTCCAGCCCCTGGACGCGACGTCCGGCCAGGTGGCCGATTACGAAATAGCCGACCAGGCTTAGCAGTATTGCGATGGTGTAGATCATGAGGGTCGCCATGAAGTCGTTGATGTTGTGTCGTTATAGTGCCGCGCGTGTTTTGGCGTCTCATAGCCAGTAGCGTCCTATAGTGCCGAAATCACGACACGCTGTCCGCAAAACGAACGGGGCGCCATCTGCATGGCGCCCCGTCGTTGGCGGTGACTTGACCCGATCAGACGGCGGCGTTAGGCACCGCTTGCGTCTGTTTCCACTCTTTGTGAAGTCCTTTGTAGAGGCTGAAGCACATCAGCAGCAGCACGATGGTGAAGGGGAGCCCGGTGGCGACTGCACCCGCCTGCAGTGCCGTGAGGGCAGTACTTCCCCCACCATAGAGCAGGGCGCCTGCAATGACGCCCTCCAGCGTGGCCCAAAAGACACGCTGGCTCCTGGGCGCGTCGGTCTTGCCGCCCGCGGTGATGTTGTCGATGACCAATGAGCCGGAGTCCGATGAGGTGATGAAGAACACCAGCACCAGCACGATGGCCAGCGTCGAAGTGATACTGGTCAGGGGCAACTGCTCCAGCATGTGGAACATGGCAAGCGAAACGTCACTGATCCCGTTGGCCAACTCGCCGACCCCGTTGGTCGCTTGCGAGAGCGCCGTGCCACCAAAGGTGCTCATCCAGACCAGCGTGACCAGCGTGGGCACTAACAGTACCGCAATCAAAAACTCACGAACTGTACGTCCCTTGGAGACGCGAGCGATGAACATGCCGACGAACGGTGACCAGGAGATCCACCACGCCCAGTAGAAGATGGTCCAGCCGTGGTACCAGGTGTCATCCTCGCGGCCGATCCAGTTCGACAGCGGCAGAAGATAGCTGGCGTAGTCCACTGCGGTGGTGCCGATACCCGTCAGTATCATCAGGGTCGGGCCCGCGACGACCACGAACAGCAGTAGCGCCGCTGCAATGACCATGTTGATGTTGGAAAACAGCTTAACGCCGCCATCGATGCCCCGCCATACCGAGATCAGCGCGATGACCGTGACCACGACGATGATCGCCAGCTGGGTGCCAATGGTATTGGGCACGTCGAACAGGTAAGCGAGGCCGCCTGCCGCCTGGGTCGCGCCAAACCCGAGCGAGGTCGCCAATCCGAAGATGGTGGCCAGTACGGCGAGAATGTCGATGACATGGCCAGCCCAGCCGCGGGTACGCTCGCCCAGAATGGGGTAAAAGGCGGAGCGTAGCGTCAGCGGCAGTCCTTTGTTATAGGCAAAAAACGCCAGCGAAAGTGCGACGACGGCATAGATGGCCCACGGATGTAGTCCCCAGTGAAACATGGTCGCGCCCATGGCGGCGCTGGCGCCCTCCGGCGTGCCCGCGGGCGCGTTAAGGGGGGTGCCGTACCAGTCGGTGTAATAGGCCACCGGTTCGGCGACGCTCCAGAACATTAGGCCGATCCCCATGCCCGCTGCGAACAACATGGCAAACCAGGAGGTGCGTGAGTACTCCGGTTTGGCATCTTTGCCGCCCAAGCGAATTCGGCCGAGGGGTAAGCAGATCAGTATCAGGCAGAAGACCACGAAAACGTTACCCGCCACCATGAAGAGCCAGTCGAAATGCTCGATCGACCAGTTCTTGGCGAGACCCAATTGTGCGTTCGCTGCGTCTGGATAGACCAGCGCATAGATAATGAAGAGCAGGATGGCGAGAGCGGAGAGTGGGAAGACGGGGTTATGGAAGTCCAACCCCAGTATCTGTGTGTTGTCCTGTCCAGGCGACAGAACGGGATCATCGTCGTTGTTCATCGCGTTTCCTTTTAGGTTGTTGTAGTGCGTCGAGCAGGATAGGCACCGCCGACGTCAGAAATTGTTGAGCGTGTTCGCAGCGGGAAGTATCTCGAAAGCGACCTCTACCTATTCATCCTGGCGGGCATGTCTCGAATAGACATGTGGATGCCTTTTTGGAGCAAGTCTCGGGGTGGCGAAGGGATAGTGTGAAAAAGCGCCATTCACGCTATGCACAACAACAAGCAGCGACAGGAGTCATCCATGAGTGCAGCCAATCGCGGAGTCGTCTATAAGGGCCCAGGTGAAGTCGCCGTCGAATCCATTGCGTATCCAGAGCTTGCGCTGGGGAATCGCAAATGTGAGCACGGTGTCATTCTCAAAGTCGTGACCACCAACATCTGTGGCAGTGACCAGCACATGGTGCGGGGGAGAACCACCGCGCCTGCGGGTCTGGTGTTGGGCCACGAAATCACCGGGCTGGTGATCGAGACCGGTCGCGACGTCGAGTTCATCAAGCCGGGCGACTTGGTGTCTGTGCCGTTCAACATCGCTTGCGGCCGCTGTCGTAACTGTAAATCCGGCAAGACCGGCATCTGCCTCAACGTCAATCCGTCGCGTCCAGGCGCTGCCTATGGATACGTGGACATGGGCGGTTGGGTAGGCGGCCAGACGGATTACGTCATGGTGCCCTATGCCGACTTCAACCTGCTGAAGTTCCCGGATGCCGATCAGGCCATGGAGAAGATCAAGGATCTGACCCTGCTCTCCGATATCTTCCCTACCGGTTTTCACGGCTGCGTAACGGCCGGCGTCGGACCGGGCAGTACCGTCTATATCGCTGGCGCGGGCCCGGTGGGACTGGCCGCTGCGGTATCCGCTCAACTGCTGGGCGCGGCCTGCGTGATCGTCGGTGATATGATCGAAGAGCGTCTGGCTCAAGCCCGCAGCTTTGGCTGTGAAACCCTCGACTTGACCCAAGACGGTGACATGGCCGACAAGATCGAGGCGATTCTCGGCGAGCGTGAAGTCGATGCCTTCGTCGACTGCGTGGGGTTCGAAGCCCACGCCTGCGGCTGTAACCACGGCAAAGAGGCGCCCGCCACGGTGCTCAACTCGGCCATGTCGTTGACTCGTGCAGGCGGGCAGATCGGTATTCCCGGTCTGTACGTGACCGAAGATCCAGGCGCGGCTGACGAGGCGGCCAAGCAGGGGGCTTTGAGCATGCGCTTTGGCCTCGGCTGGGCCAAGTCCCACAGCTTCCATACGGGGCAGTGCCCGGTGATGCAGTATCACCGTCCGCTGATGCAGGCGATCCTCTTCGGCAAGGTCAAGATCGCCGATGCGGTCAACGTACAGATGATCAATCTGGATCAGGCGCCCCAGGGCTATGCCGATTTCGATGGCGGTGCGGCCAAGAAATTCGTCATCGATCCCCACGGCAGCGTGGCGTGATCGCAGCAACGCCATAGCATCGGCTAAGGCAACGATCACGAACGGCACTCCACGGAGTGCCGTTTTTGTCGTGGATGGTGTGAGCCCGGCACTCTTTCCTTAGCGCGTATCGAGGCCGTTGAGAGAGTTGTTGAGAGAGTTGTTGAGAGAGTTGTTGAGAGAGTTGCTGAGTGCCCATCAAAAAAGCTGGCCCGCGTTTGCGGGCCAGCTGCTGGGTGCCGTGTGGCTCACGCCTATTGATCAACCCTGGGCGAGCTTGAGCGACGGCTGGTCGTTTTCGAGATTCTCTAGCAGGCGCGCGGCATACCAGTTGACGAAGTCGATCACGCCGAATTCGTAGGTTTCCGAGTACGGGCCGGGCTGGTAGGCCTTGGAATTGATACCACGCTGGTTCTCTTCCGCCAGCTGGCGATCCTGGGCGTTGGTGGCATCCCATACTTGGCGCAGCCGCTCGGGATCGTAGTCGACCCCCTCTACCGCATCTTTGTGCACCAGCCACTTGGTGGTCACCATGGTTTGCTGAGGGCCAATGGGCAGCACGCGGAACACCACCGCGTGATCGCCCATGAAGTGGTTCCAGGAGTTGGGAAGATGCAGAATGCGCAGCGAGCCCATGTCGGGGCTTTGTAGGCGTCCCATCAGCTTCTGGCTACCCGGTTTGCCATCCATGGTCATGGAGACGATACCGTCCAGCAGCGGTGTGCGGGTGAGGCGATTGCGCTTGCCATGCCGCTTTAGCTGATAAGGAACGCGCTCGGCATCCCAGTCCGCCTGCTTCTTGGCCACCAGCGCCTTGTAGGCGGGGGTGGCGCGGGGGTCGTCGGTATCGTCGAACTCCTGCAGCGAGTTGAGTAGCTCAGGGTGCGACCCGTTGCAGTGGTAGCATTCACGGTTGTTTTCGATCACCAGCTTCCAGTTGGCCTGCTCGACGATGGTGGACTCGACGGCCACCTTGACGTTATCCATCTGGTAGGGTTCGAGGTAGTGATCCAGGGTGGCGAGGAACTCATCGAACGCGGGCGGTTGTTCGCTCAAGTTGATGAAGATGAAACCGCCCGCCGTCTCTGCGTGGACCGGCTTGAGGCCGAACTGTTTGAGATCGAACTGGCTGCCCATTTCGCTGCCTGCGAACAGCAGGCGGCCGTCGAGCTCGTACGTCCACTGGTGGTAGGGGCAGACCAGCTTGGCGACCTTGCCTTTTTCTTTCAAACACAGACGCGAGCCGCGATGGCGGCAGACGTTGTGAAAGGCGTGAATGGTGCCGCCGTCGCCACGGACGATGACGATTGGGTTATCGCCGATGTCCAGGGTCATGAAGTTGCCCTTGGCGGGAATTTCGCAGGTCATGCCCGCAAACAGCCACTCTTTCTCGAACACTTCTTGCATGTCGAGCGCAAACAGCCGGGCATCGTTGTAAAACGGCTGCGGGAGCGAATAGGTCGTCTCGCGAGTTCGCAGCATTTGGGCCGTTGCCTCGCGTGCCGCTGCCAGCGGGTCTTCCATCATATTCAACACACTTTTCTGCATACCAGTATCCTCGTGAACCACCGCTTTCCTGTTGAGGGCTGCGAGTCGGCCGTTAGTCAAGATCGTTTGTCTTGTTGTTGTGCTGCGTAACCTGGCGTTTTGTTCGACTGTGGTGCGATGTCTGTGGCTGATTGTGTTGCAGACGTCAGTAGGCGAGTTATCCAGCCGCGACATACGGTGACGCAGTGGCGACTAAAAAAGTGATTTCTAAACGAGAGAGAGTGGCGCGAGGTAAGTGCGCGTCGCTGTCAGGTAAGTCTGCTGGGTTGGGCATCCCCAGAATGCTCGTCAACGGTACTGGTCGTGCAGCGACACGATCCGGTGATGCATAGCGATGAAGGCCGGTCAGGCAGAGGCGATAATGACAACCAATTTTTTCAATCCGGTCACGACCCAAACCTGGACCAACGGCCGTCACCAGGTGCGCTGCGTCAAGGTGATACAGGAAACGCAGGACGTGCGTACGTTCTGCTTCATGGCCGAGCAACCGGTGATGTTCTTCTTCAAGCCCGGTCAGTTCGTCACGCTTGAGCTAGAGATCGACGGCCAGCCCGTCATGCGCTCGTATACGATCTCCAGCTCGCCCTCCATCCCCTATAGTTTTTCCATCACCGTCAAGCAGGTGCCGGGTGGCAAGGTCTCCAACTGGCTGCACGCCAACCTGAGGGTGGGTGATGAGTTGGTGGTGCACGGGCCGGTCGGTAACTTCAACTCCATCGATTTTCCCGCCGAGAAAGTCCTGTTCCTCTCCGGCGGTGTGGGCATCACCCCGCTGATGTCCATGACCCGCTGGCTGTTCGATACCAACGCCAGCGTCGACGTCGAGTTCGTACACAGCGCCCGCGCGCCTCGCGATGTCATCTACCATCGCGAGCTGGTGCACATGTTCTCGCGCATTCCTGAATTCAAGCTGCACATCATTTGTGAGAACAAAGACGATATCGGTGAAGCCTGGGCCGGTTACCGTGGCTACCTGACCAAGCCGCTGTTCGAACTCATCGTGCCGGACTTCATGGAGCGAGAGATTTTCTGCTGTGGCCCGACGCCCTACATGAATGCCATCAAGAATATTCTTCGTGCCAACGGCTTCGACATGAACCACTACCACGAAGAGTCGTTTGGTGCCACGCCGGTGGAGGTGCGCGAAGAGGTGCTCGAGCTTGCCGAGCAGGCCGAGGTCGCGGCCGAGCAGATCGACACCAGCGAGCTACATAGTATCGAGTTCGCCAGCTCCGGGAAAAGCGTTCGTATCCAACCCAGTGAGACGGTTCATGAAGCGGCCGCGAAGCTCGGTCTGCACATACCCAAGGCGTGCGGCATGGGTATTTGCGGCACCTGTCGGGTGGCGCTCAAGTCCGGTGACGTCGAGATGGAGCATAACGGCGGCATCACCGAGGAGGATGTCGAAGAGGGTTATATCTTGTCGTGCTGCAGTCGCCCGAAAGGCAACTTGGTGGTCGATTTCTAGCCATCGCGCGACGCTTTGATGTGCTTCTAACGCCCTGAACGGCTACTGACCGTTCGGGGCGTTTTGCTTGTTTTACGAGCCTGGCGATGGCGGGGAGTGGCCGGGAATTGGCGTGTTGGCGACGTTCGAGGTGGGGTTACCCACTGCGTAAAAAGGCGCTGGAAAAGACGTTGTGTAGGGGCCAATGCAGCTCGTCTGGCTAAATGCCGAGCATGTCGCAAATGCATCCCCTGGTGACGTCGGTAAGCATCTTGGCGGTACCAACCAGCGATAGTATCGCCGTAACAACACGTGATAGCGCTCTAGCCCATGGTGGCCAAAGGCTTATCAGTATTGAACGCACTGCATGATAGTGAATAACAAGTGACGAATGAGGAGGCGATGATGCTTCAGAATAATTTTTCCCCCCGTGCCCGATTAGCCCAGTACGATACGCTGCTCGCCGAAGCCATGGCCGAAGAAACGGCACGCCAGGAAGCGCATATCGAATTGATCGCCTCCGAAAACTACACCAGCAAGGTCGTCATGGAGGCCCAGGGGTCTCAGCTCACCAATAAGTACGCGGAGGGGTACCCGGGCCGCCGCTACTACGGTGGCTGCGAATACGTCGATAAAGTCGAAGCGCTCGCCATCGAGCGTGCCTGTGATCTGTTCAGCGCCAACTACGCCAACGTTCAGCCGCACTCCGGCGCCCAGGCCAACGCCGCGGTCTTCATGGCCCTGGTCTCTCCGGGCGATACCGTGCTGGGCATGAGCCTAGCCCACGGCGGCCACCTGACCCACGGTGCCGCGCCCAACTTCTCCGGCAAGCACTACAACGCCGTGCAGTATGGTCTCAAACCGGAGACCGGCGAGATCGATTACGAAGAGATGGAGCGCTTGGCCCGCGAGCACCGCCCCAAGATGATCATCGCAGGCTTCTCGGCCTACTCCCGCGTGGTCGACTGGCGGCGTTTTCGTGCCATCGCCGACGAAGTGGGCGCCTACCTGATGGTCGATATGGCCCACGTGGCGGGTCTGGTCGCGGCAGGTTTGTATCCCAGTCCCGTGCCCTACGCTCACGTCGTGACCACGACGACCCACAAGACGCTACGCGGCCCCCGCGGCGGGCTGATTCTCTCGGCAGACGGTGACGAGTCGCTCTACAAGAAGCTCAATGGCGCCGTCTTTCCCGGCCAGCAAGGCGGCCCACTGATGCACGTGATCGCGGCCAAGGCCGTGGCCTTCAAAGAGGCGATGAATCAGGACTTCGTGCGCTACCAGCAGAAGGTGATCGATAACGCCAAAGCGATGGCGGCCGTATTCGTCGACCGCGGCTACGACGTGGTGTCTGGTGGCACCGACGACCATCTCTTCCTCGTGTCGCTGATTCGCCAGGGCATCACCGGTAAAGACGCGGATGCGGCATTGGGTCGTGCGCACATTACGGTCAATAAAAACACCGTTCCCAACGATCCGCAAAGCCCCTTCGTGACCTCTGGCTTGCGTATTGGCACGCCCGCAGTCACTACGCGCGGATTCGATGCCGACGAGTGTGCCGAACTTGCGGAATGGATTTGCGACATTCTCGATGAGCTGGCCGCCGGCGTGGATACCACTCATATCGAAAGCCGGGTGCGTGCCAACGTGGCCGAGGTGTGTGCTCGTCACCCGGTGTATGGCGCTGCCGTTACTGAATCCGTCGAATCCATTGCTTGAATCGGCTTGCCGGCAGGGCCCGGCGCGGCTGAACTAAGGAGACCACTATGCAACGCTATTCCGGCTTCGGCCTGGTCAAGCACGCGCTGAGCCACCATGAGAACTGGGAGCGCCAATGGCGCAATCCCACGCCCAAGAAACAGTACGATGTGATCATCGTCGGTGGCGGCGGCCATGGTTTGGCCACGGCTTACTACTTAGCCAAAGAGTTCGGCGTCAAGAACGTCGCGGTGATCGAAAAAGGCTGGTTGGGCGGTGGCAATACCGCGCGTAATACCACCATCGTGCGTTCCAACTACTTGTGGGACGAGGCGGCGGCGCTTTACGAACACGCCATGAAACTGTGGGAAGGGCTTTCCCAGGATCTCAACTACAACGTCATGTTCTCGCAGCGGGGCGTGCTCAATCTGGGGCACACGCTGCAGGACATGCGCGATATCCAGCGCCGGGTGAATGCCAACCGCCTCAACGGTATCGACGGTGAAGTATTGGATGCCAAGGGCGTGCAAGAGCTGGTGCCCATCATGGACTGCTCCAAGAACGCCCGCTATCCGGTCATGGGTGCCTCCTGGCAGCCGCGTGCCGGTGTGGCTCGCCACGATGCCGTGGCCTGGGGCTACGCCCGGGGTGCCGATGCTCACGGCGTGGACATCCTTCAGCAGACCGAAGTCACCGGCTTCAAGATCCGTGACGGCAAGATCTACGGCGTGCACACCAATCGCGGTGACATCGAGGCCAAGACCGTGGGCTGCGTGGCCGCCGGTAACTCCAGCGTGTTGGCCAAGATGGCGGGCTTCAACTTGCCGCTAGAGTCCCATCCGCTGCAGGCGTTGGTCTCCGAGCCGATCAAGCCGATTCTCGACACCGTCGTGATGTCCAACCACGTCCACGGCTATGTCAGCCAATCCGACAAGGGGGATTTGGTGATCGGTGCGGGTATCGACGGCTACAACGGCTACGGCCAGCGCGGCAGCTACCCGACCGTGGAGCATACGCTCCAAGCGATCGTCGAGATGTTCCCGATCTTCTCTCGGGTGCGCATGAACCGTCAGTGGGGCGGTATCGTGGATACCTGTCCGGACGCCTGCCCGATCATTTCCAAGACGCCGGTCAAAGGCCTCTACTTCAACTGCGGTTGGGGCACGGGCGGCTTCAAAGCGACCACGGGGTCGGGGCACGTTTTCGCTGCCAGCCTCGCCAAAGGTGAGATGCATCCGATTGCCGAGCCGTTCTCCATGTTCCGCTTCCACAGCGGTGCACTGATCGACGAACACGGCGCTGCCGGTGTGGCCCACTAGGGTTTGTAAGCGAGGAGAATTCGCATGTTCTATATCTATTGCCCTTACTGCGGCGAACACCGTGAAGAAGAGGAGTTTCACCCCAAGGGTCAGGCGCACATCGAGCGTCCCAAACAGCCCGAGGAGTGCAGCGACGAAGAGTGGGGAGACTATCTGTTCTTCCGCGACAATCCGCGCGGCGTGCACCACGAAATGTGGGTGCATGCAGTGGGGTGCCGCAAGTTCTTCAACGTCACGCGTCACACGGTGAGCTACGAAATTCTCGAGACCTACAAGATGGGTGAGCAGCCGTCCATCACGGCCGAGAGCCAGACAGCGCCTCGCGAAGCGGTCGCGGAGAGTCGTCCAGAAGGAGTGCGGGCATGAGCCAGTCCAAGCAACAAGCCAACCGCCTTGATACCGGCGGCCGTATCGATCGCTCGCGCACGCTGAGCTTCACCTTCAATGGCCAGCGTTATCAAGGCCAGGCAGGGGATACCCTGGCGTCGGCCCTATTGGCCAACGGTGTCGATATCGTCAATCGCAGCTTCAAATACTCACGGCCCCGCGGCATCGTGGCGGCGGGGGCCGAAGAGCCCAATGCCATCGTGCAGCTAGGCAGCAGCGAAGCGGCCCAGGTGCCTAACGTGCGTGCGACCCAGCAGGCGCTGTTCGACGGCTTGACCGCCCGCAGCACCAACGGCTGGCCGAACGTGCAGCGCGACATGATGGGGCTGGTGGGCAAGATCGGCGGTCAGTTCATGCCGCCCGGCTTCTACTACAAGACTTTCATGGCCCCGGCGTCGATGTGGATGACGTATGAAAAGTACATCCGCAAGGCGGCGGGACTGGGCCGCAGCCCCCTGGAGAACGATCCGGACAGCTACGACCACCTCCACCAGCACTGCGACGTGCTGGTGGTGGGCGCCGGTGCGGCAGGCCTGTCGGCCGCCCTGGCAGCGGCACGCAGCGGTGCGCGAGTGATCGTCGCCGACGAGCAAGAGGAAATGGGCGGATCGCTGCTGGATACCCGTGAGATGCTGGCAGGCAAACCCGCCGATCAGTGGGTCGCCCAGGTACTCGACGAACTGGCGGGCTGTGACAACGTCACGCTGCTCCCGCGCACCACGGCGAACGGCTACCACGATCATAACTTCGTCACGCTGCACGAGCGGCGTACCGAGCATCTGGGGGAGACCGCGCCGGTGGTCCACGGCCATCGCCCGGTGCGCTCGCGCATGCATCGCGTACGCGCCGGTCAGGTCATCTTGGCCACGGGCGCCCATGAGCGCCCGCTGGTCTATGCCGGTAACGACATTCCCGGCAACCTGCTGGCCGGGGCCGTGTCCACCTATATCCGTCGCTATGGCGTGGTGCCAGGTCGCCGTTTGGTGCTCTCCACCAGCAACGACTACGGCTATCGCGCGGCTCTCGATTGGAAAGAGGCGGGTCGTGACGTGGTGGCGATCGTCGATGCCCGCGAAGCGCCAAAGGGCGATTGGATCGACGCTGCTCGCGCCCAGGGTATCAAGATCATCACCGGCAGCGCCGTGATCGAGGCCAAAGGCAGCAATCGGGTCACTGCGGCGCGCGTCGCCCCTATCGATATCGACGCGTTCAAGGTGAACGGCGCGGTGCAAGAGCTAGCTTGCGATACCATCGCCAGCTCCGGTGGGTACAGCCCCGTGATTCACTTGGCATCTCACACGGGCGCTCGGCCGACCTGGAACGACGAGATCATCGGTTTCGTGCCGGGGCTCGTGAAAGGCGTCCAGGCCTGCGGCGGTGCCAACGGCACCTATGCCCTGGGTGACGTGCTCGCGGCGGGCATCGAAGCGGGCATCAAGGCGGCGGCTGCCATGGGCAAAACCACCCAGGTCGTCAATGCGCCCAGCGTCGAGCCGTTGCAGCAGGGCCCGGCGGTGGCGCTGTTCCAAGTGCCCCACGAGAAAGCGACGACGCGTGCGCCGAAGCAGTTCGTCGATTTGCAGAACGACGTGACGGCGGCCGGTATCGAGCTTGCGACCCGCGAGGGCTTCGAGTCCATCGAGCATGTCAAGCGCTACACCGCTATGGGGTTCGGTACCGACCAGGGCAAGCTGGGAAACATCAACGGCATGGCAATCGCGGCCCGCTGCCTGAGACGCTCGATTCCTGAGGTCGGCACCACGGTCTTCCGTCCCAACTATACCCCGGTGACGTTTGGCGCCATCGTCGGTCGACACTGCCGCGAACTCTTCGATCCTGAGCGCTACACGGCGCTACATCAGTGGCACGTCGAGCGTGGCGCCGAATTCGAGGACGTCGGCCAGTGGAAGCGGCCGTGGTACTACCCCCAGAAGGTCAATGGCAAGACCGAAACGATGCATGAGGCCGTGGCGCGTGAGTGCCTGGCGGTGCGCGAAAAGGTCGGCATCCTCGACGCCTCGACGCTGGGCAAGATCGACATTCAAGGCCCTGACGCCCGTGAGTTTCTGGCGCGGGTCTATACCAACAAATGGGAAAAGCTGGCGGTGGGCAAGTGCCGCTACGGCTTGATGTGTAAAGACGACGGAATGGTGACCGACGACGGCGTCACGAGCTGTTTGGCCGAGAACCATTTCCTGATGACCACTACGACTGGCGGCGCGGCGGCGATTCTCGAGTGGCTGGAGCTGTGGCATCAAACCGAGTGGCCGGAGCTGGACGTCTACTTCACGTCGGTGACCGACCACTGGGCCACGATGACCGTTACCGGTCCCGAGGCGCGCAAGCTGCTCTCAGAGATCACCGACATCGATCTCGACCGGGACGGCTTCAAGTTCATGGAGTGGCGCTCTGGCAAGGTGGCCGACGTACCGGCGCGGGTTTTCCGCATCTCCTTCACCGGTGAACTGACCTTCGAGATCAACGTCCAGGCCAACTACGCCATGCACGTTTGGCAAACACTGTTCAAACATGGTGAAAAGTACGGCCTGACGCCCTACGGCACCGAAACCATGCACGTGCTGCGCGCCGAAAAGGGCTTCATCATCGTGGGGCAGGAGACCGATGGCTCGGTGACGCCGGAAGATTTGGGCATGCACTGGTGCGTTGGCTACGACAAGCCGTTTTCCTGGATTGGCAAGCGGGCGCTGACGCGTAGCGACACCAAACGTGAGAATCGTAAGCAGCTGGTGGGGCTCAGGCCGAAGGATCCCAAGGTCGTCCTCGAAGAGGGGGCGCAGATCGTGTTCGACCCGAACCACGCTATTCCCATGCCCATGGCAGGGCACGTGACCTCCAGCTACTACAGTCCGACGCTGGGCGCTGGGTTTGCCCTTGCCGTGGTCAAAGGCGGCCTTAGGAAGATGGGAGAGACGGTCTACCTCCCCATGGCCGATGGCCAAACCCACGAAGCCGAAATCGTCAGCTCCGTTTTCTACGACCCGAAGGGAGAGCGCCAGAATGTCTAATGCGGCCACTTTTGACACCCGTACCGATACCGCTGTCCCAGTGGAGTCTCCGCTCGCCTACAGCTACCGGCGCAGCGGCGCCCCACGGGGCAGCAGTTATCGGCTGAAAATACGCGAACGTGCAATGCTCGGCCATCTGGTGCTGCGCGGAGGTGCCATCGTGCTCGACGAAGCGGTGCGCGACGTGCTAGGCATTGGCTTGCCGGGGCGCCCGCAGGCGCTAGTGCACGATGCCAGCGGCGAGCGCTCCATTCAGTGGCTCTCCCCGGACGAGTGGCTGGTGATCGTGCCCGGTGGCGAGGAGTATCCGCTGGAAACCAAGCTGCGCGAGCGTCTGGCGGATGCGCACTTCGCCATCAGCGACGTCAGCGGCGGGCAGACCCTGCTCGAACTCACCGGCGAGGCGGCCCGAGAGCTGTTGATGAAAACGGTGGTCTACGACGTCCATCCCAGCCATTTTCCTGTCGGCAAGGGGGTGACGACCGTCTTCGCCAAGGCGACCGTCAATCTACGTCGCCCCAGTGAAGAGTGCTGGGAGCTCGTGATACGCCGTAGCTTCGCCGACTACTCCTACCGCTGGTTGCTGGATGCAGCCGCCGAGTATGGCGTTCACGTAGAACAATGAGCGGACCCGCCGGAACGGTGTTCCGGCGGTGATCGTCTGCCCCATCGAGAGACACATTATGAGCCGAATGAGCGATACCTGGATTCTTGCCGCCCAGTGCCCGAGCCGTTTGGGAACGGTCGACGTCGTGACGCGCTTTTTGAAAGAGCAGCAGTGCTACATCACCGAGTTGAACTCGTTCGATGATCGGTTGGGTGGACGCTTCTTCATCCGCGCCGAGTTTCGCCCGGAGTGCGATACGTTCGATGAAGCGCGCTTCGACGCTGATTTCCTGGGCAGGGCGCGGGAATTCGACATGCAGTTCGAACTGACCGCGCCGGGCAAGCGCACCGGGGCCGTGATCATGGTCTCCAAGGCCGATCACTGCCTGAACGACCTGCTCTATCGCTATCGCACGGGGCAGCTGGCGCTGGACATCAAAGCCGTGGTCTCCAACCATCCGGACCTGGAGCCGCTGGCGGCGTGGCACGGTTTGCCTTACTACTACCTGCCGATCACCCCCGAAACGAAGCTGCAGCAGGAAGCCCAGGTACGCGACATCATCGCCGAGACCGACGCCGAGCTGGTCGTGCTGGCCCGCTACATGCAAGTGCTGTCTCCTTCCATGTGCGAGTTGCTGGCGGGACGCGCCATCAATATCCATCACTCGCTGCTGCCCGGCTTCAAAGGGGCCAAACCCTACCACCAGGCCTATGAAAAAGGGGTCAAGCTGGTGGGTGCCACGGCGCACTATATCAACAACGACCTCGACGAGGGCCCGATCATCGCCCAAGGGGTCGAGCCGGTCGATCATACGCACTATCCCGAAGACCTGGTGGCCAAGGGGCGTGATATCGAGTGTTTGACCCTGGCAAGGGCGATTAGCTACCACTTGGAGCGCCGCGTGTTTTTCTACTCGGGTCGCACGGTGGTGTTCGGTAACTGATACGTTGACGGGCGCTCGTCATGGCTTGCCCATGACACCTTGCCCAACCAAGACATCGAACGGCGCACACGCCGTTCGACACCGACCGTCGTTTTAACCATCGTTCGTTCACTCATTCTAGGTATCAGGCACGGCCTGATGTCCTCCCGTGCATAGGTAAAGAGGTACTCCAATGCCTATCAGTGTTTTCGACCTCTTTAAGATTGGAGTCGGTCCCTCCAGTTCGCATACCGTCGGGCCCATGCTGGCCGCCTATACGTACGTGACCCAGCTAAGAGATCGACAGCTGCTCAACGATGTCGGGCATCTGGACGTGCATCTCTACGGATCGCTCTCAGCCACGGGGGTCGGGCACGCGACCGATCACGCCATCATCTTGGGGTTGCTGGGTGAGAGGCCCGACACGATCGATCCTGTAGTGATCGAGCCGTCGATCGAGCGCTTGAAAGCATCTCGGTCGTTGAGTCTCGGTCGTCAGAAAGAGGTGCCCTTCGACTGGGACGCGGACATTCATTTCCACGAAGAGAGCCTGCCACATCACCCCAATGCCATGCGGCTGGCCGCGTACACGTCGGAAGGCGCGTTGCTCTACGACAATACCTACTACTCGGTGGGGGGCGGCTTCGTCGTGGAGCAGTCCCAGGTAGACAAGCCGCTGGACGACCTCGATGGCGTCGTGCTGCCCTATAACTTCGATACCGCCGATGAGCTCTTGTCGCTCTGCAAGCATCACGGGCTGCGGGTCAGCCAGCTGATGCTGGAGAACGAGAAGGTGTGGCGCAGCGAAGATGAGATCAGAAACGAGCTATGGCGTATCTGGCAAGTGATGTGTGAGTGCATCGACAACGGGCTGACCCACGAAGGCATTCTACCGGGCGGCCTAAAAGTGAAGCGTAGGGCAAAGCTGCTCTATCAGCGTCTGCAAACCGCAGAGCAGAACGACTGCCTGATTGCCTCGACCTTCTCGGCCATGGAGTGGGTGAACATCTTCGCTCTGGCGGTCAACGAGGAGAACGCGGCTGGCGGGCGCATGGTCACGGCGCCTACCAACGGCGCGGCGGG
>Ga0207828_100102_pt1 | contig 103280 bp, 92 predicted proteins | sample TtaePargueraPR_11_FD_187276 | JGI IMG/M metagenome (GOLD analysis project Ga0207828, IMG submission 187276) | Aerobic enrichment media microbial communities from Bioluminiscent Bay, La Parguera, Puerto Rico - Tt and P2 (3) (SPAdes) | ecosystem: Environmental > Aquatic > Marine > Unclassified ... | reverse complement strand
TGTGCGCTATGGCTATGAAGGCGGTAACCACGTTCAGGTCCGCCAGAACGGGGAAGATAACCCGCGCTATATGGCCAAGGATCAGACCAACCCGTACTTCACCTATGACCCGTCGAAATGCATTGTCTGTTCGCGCTGTGTCCGTGCCTGTGAAGAAGTGCAGGGCACCTTTGCCCTGACCATCGAAGGTCGCGGGTTTGAATCCCGTGTCTCGCCGGGCATGCATGAAGATTTCCTTGATTCCGAATGTGTATCCTGTGGCGCTTGTGTTCAGGCCTGCCCGACTGCAACCCTTCAGGAAAAATCGGTCATCGAAATCGGTCAGCCGGAACATTCGGTAGTTACCACCTGTGCCTATTGCGGGGTCGGCTGTTCGTTCAAGGCCGAAATGCGCGGGGAGGAGCTGGTGCGCATGGTGCCGTTCAAGGATGGCAAGGCCAACCGTGGTCATTCCTGTGTCAAAGGGCGCTTTGCCTATGGCTATGCCAATCACAAGGACCGCATCCTCAATCCGATGATCCGCGAAAGTGTCGATGATCCCTGGCAGGAAGTCAGCTGGGAAGAGGCCCTTCGCTTCACCGCCGACAAGTTCAGGGGCATTCAGGCCAAATACGGCAAGGGTGCACTTGGCGGGATCACGTCATCACGTTGCACCAACGAGGAAACCTTCCTTGTTCAGAAGCTGGTCCGTGCGGGCTTTGGCAACAATAACGTTGATACCTGTGCGCGTGTCTGTCACTCGCCGACCGGGTATGGTCTTAAAACCACCTTTGGCACATCGGCCGGGACGCAGGATTTTGATTCTGTCGAACAGACCGATGTGGTCATCCTGATTGGGGCGAACCCGACGGACGGGCATCCTGTTTTTGCCTCGCGTTTGAAAAAGCGTCTGCGTCAGGGGGCGAAACTGATCGTGATTGATCCGCGCCGGATTGATCTGGTTCGTTCCCCGCATATCGAGGCGGTTGCGCATCTGGCTTTGCGTCCGGGAACCAATGTCGCGGTTTTGACATCCCTTGCCCATGTCATCGTGACCGAGGGCCTGTTTGACGAGGCGTTCGTTCGTGAACGTTGTGACTGGGATGAATTCCAGGATTGGGCGACCTTTGTGTCCGACCCCAAGCACAGCCCCGAAGCGATTGCCGAAATGACCGGTGTTGATGCCGATGCCATGCGCACGGCGGCGCGTGCCTTTGCCACGGGTGGCAACGGTGCGATCTATTACGGACTGGGTGTAACTGAACATAGTCAGGGTTCCACCACCGTGATGGCGATTGCCAACCTTGCCATGGCGACTGGCAATATCGGCCGTCCGGGTGTTGGCGTGAACCCGCTGCGTGGTCAGAACAACGTGCAAGGATCCTGTGATATGGGATCATTCCCGCATGAATTGCCGGGTTATCGCCATATTCAGGACAGTGCGACCCGCGATATCTTTGAAGATATCTGGGGTGTGAAACTTGACGACGAACCGGGGCTTCGTATCCCCAACATGCTTGATGCCGCGGTCGAAGGCACGTTTAAGGGCATCTATATTCAGGGCGAGGATATCCTTCAGTCTGATCCCGATACCAAGCATGTCGCCGCTGGTCTTGCTGCGATGGAATGTGTTGTCGTCCATGACCTGTTCCTGAACGAAACAGCGAACTATGCCCACGTCTTCCTGCCCGGTTCGACCTTCCTTGAAAAGGACGGGACTTTTACCAATGCCGAACGCCGCATCAACCGCGTACGCAAGGTCATGACGCCGATGAACGGTTTTGCCGATTGGGAGGTGACCCAGAACCTTGCGCGCGCCATGGGGCTGGACTGGAGCTACACCCACCCGTCACAGGTGATGGCGGAAATCGCGGCAACCACGCCAAGCTTTGCCAATGTCAGCTATGACCTTCTCGAACGCGAAGGATCAGTGCAGTGGCCATGCAATGACAAGGCGCCGCTGGGAACACCGGTCATGCATATTGACGGCTTTGTTCGCGGCAAGGGCAAATTCGTTGTCACCGAATATGTGGCAACCGATGAACGTACCGGTCCGCGCTTCCCGCTGCTTCTCACGACCGGGCGTATCCTTAGTCAGTATAATGTGGGCGCACAGACCCGCCGTACTGAAAATACCGCCTGGCATAAGGAAGACCTTCTGGAAATCCATCCGCATGACGCAGAACAGCGCGGCATTCGCGAAGGTGACTGGATCCGTCTTGCATCGCGGTCTGGCGAAACATCCCTTCGCGCCACCATTACCGATCGCGTCGCACCGGGTGTGGTTTACACAACCTTCCACCATCCGGGTACGCAGGCCAACGTGATCACCACCGACTTTACCGACTGGGCGACCAATTGCCCGGAATACAAGGTCACAGCTGTTCAGGTCTCGCCAAGCAACGGACCGTCGGAATGGCAGGTGGAATATGACCGTCAGGCCGAACAGTCGCGGCGGATCAAGCCGCGCATGGATGCTGCCGAATAGGATACCCTGCCAGATATTGTGCTATACTCGCTTGTGCATGATATCTGGCAAATCCTTTGAATATCGAAAAGTTACAGCCAAAGAGTAAACAGCAATGGCACCTGACAAACTTGTCTATATGGCCAATCAGATCGCGACCTTTTTTAAATCGCAGCCCAAGGAAGAGGCGGCTGCGGGTGTCGCTGGTCATATCAGCGATTTCTGGGAACCGCGCATGCGCAAACAGCTGTTTGACATGATTGCTGCCGGACATGAAGGTTTTGATCCGCTGGTTCTTGAAGCGGCCCCTTCGATCCGCAAGGTCAAAGAAACCGCATGACGCCCAAACCATCAGAGAACCGCATTCTTGACGGTCGCGATGTCGATCTGGCGCGCGCCATTTCACGCGATGACGGCAATGACGATGCGCCAATGATCTTGCAGCCGGAAGTTCCGGCTGCCTTGACGTTTAATGGCAAATCGCATGCGGTGATGATGGTATCGCCCCATGATCTCGAAGATTTCATGATCGGCTTTGCCCTGTCCGAGGGGATTGCCGATGACATTTCCCAAATCACCTTGCGCGATGTTCGAAAAACCCTTCAGGGCTATGTGATCGAAGCCGATCTGCATGAAGACGTGTTTGATCGCCTTGATGAACGTAGCCGCACCCTTGAAGGCCGGTCGGGCTGCGGGCTGTGCGGTGTGCAGTCACTCGAAGCGGTGGCAATGGACAAGATCGGCAAGGTCGTACCGGGCAATATGGCGCAGGACATCGTCTTGCGGGCCATTGACGCGCTTCCCGATCTTCAGACACGCAATCGTGAAGGCGGCGGGCTTTTGCATGCCAGTGCCTTTGTCGATGTTGGCGGTAACATCAAGCTGGTCCGCGAGGATATCGGACGCCATAACGCCCTTGATAAGGTGCTGGGCGCTGTTGCGCGTCAGGGGATTGATGCGACGGGCGGGTTTATCCTGATGACCAGTCGCTGTTCCTATGAAATTGTCACCAAGACCGTGCAATGCGGGATCGGCGGGCTTGTCACCCTTTCGGGGCCGACATTGACTGCGGTTAATCTGGCACGGCAGGCGGGCTTGACCTTGATTTGTCGCGAACGGCGCGGGCTGTTTCGCCGCTTTGCCTGATCCGATAGCGGTCAGGTTGACGCGCGTTCGATAATCTCAAACCCGACATCAATCGACTTGGTTGGTAATGGCTGATTTTCAATCCGCGCCACCAGTGCCTCGGCCGCACGTTTGCCAAGATCGGGACGGTTAATCTCGACCGTGGTCAGGGCAGGGAGGGTAAAGGCCGAGAAATCCTGATTGCCAAAACCAAGGACAGCCATATCTTCGGGAATGCGGATGCCGCGCGCCTGTGCCTCGATCAGGATACCATGTGCCAAAAGGTCGGAGCTGCACATGATGATGCCGTTCTTAAAGCCCTTTGCAAGGCCACTGGTCAGGCCGTTTCGCCCGCGTTCAATGGTTGCTCCGGCCTCATAAAGAACTTCAATCGGCGGATTGCCGGTCAGTTGTCCGAACTGGGCGGCAAAGGCATCCTTGCGGCGCAAAGCGCGTTCATCCCCGGCCGAAACAATCAGCGCCTTGTCATAGCCTTTGCGGGCGGCATAGCGGGCCATTTCCTCGCCAGCCTTGATATGAGAAAAGCCGATACAGACATCAAGCGGGTTTTCCGTAATATCCCAGACTTCAATCACCGGAATACCCGCGCCGAGCAGCATGCGTTTGCAACTGGCCGAATGATGGATGCCGGTCAGAAGAATGCCGTCGGGGCGGCGGCTGAGCATGGTTGAAACAACGGCCTGTTCTTCATCCTGCGAAAAGCCGGTTTCAGCCATCAGAACGTGATAGCCCGACCCGCGAATGACATTGATGAAATTCTGCATCAGGTCGGAATAAATGACGTTGGTGATGGACGGCACCAGTGCGGCAATCAGTTTGCTGCGTCGGGACGCCAGCGCACCGGCAACCATGTTCGGCACATATCCGGTAAGTTCGATCGCGTCCTGAATACGCTGCAGGGTCTTGGCCGAAACCTTTTTCGGGTCATTGAGTGCGCGCGAAACAGTGACCTGCGAAACGCCCGCGATCCGTCCGACGGTTTCCATCGTGACGGTGCCGCTTTTGATTTCGGCAAGCGTTGTCTGATCAGTGTGTTTTGGCTCTAATGACAAAGGGTTACGATCTCTTGATCTGAATGCCGCATGTTGGTGATGCGCGGCATTGGTTGCTGTCCGAAAACGATGATTTTGCCTGAGCCGGACATTACATCAGCAAAAAATGGTGGGCAAGAAGCGTGGTTCGGGTGGAAACCACTTCACAGCACAGGGAGGGAACTGTTGCTTCTTGCCCGGTCTTGAAACGTCATGCCTGATCGTCGATGCCGCTGCTCATGCGCTTTTTCTTGCGTGCGACCGAAATTGAAAACGCAATCGAAAGTGCAATCAAGCCCCACAGCAGGATTGCGATCCAGCTTTTGGTAAAGAAGATCGAAAGCGTGCCAAAGGATTCCAGACTTTTGACAAAATAGATCTCGGCGGATGGGCCCAGAATGAAACCGATGATAAAGGGTGCGATTTCAAGCCTGATCTTGTGGGCAAGATATCCAAACAGGCCAAAGATCAAAAGCGTCCAGACATCGAACATCACGCCGTAATTGATCGTATAGGCACCCACCACGCACATCATCAGAATGATCGGAAACAGGATGTTCTTGGGAACCGTGACGACCTTGGCGATATGACGGATGGCGAGAACCATAACAAGGAACATGATGATATTGGCCGCCAGCATGGCGATGATCATCGCATCCCAGGTCACCGGATTGTTGCCGATAAAGAGCGGGCCGACCTGAATACCTTGCAGGGTAAAGGCACCAATCAGGATGGCGGTGGTGGAATCCCCGGGAATGCCAAGTGATAACAGCGGTACAAGTGCCCCGCCGGTCAGGCCGTTATTGGCGCTTTCCGATGCAATCACCCCGGCCGGTGCGCCTTTGCCGAATTTTTCAGGGTTCTTGGAGAAGTTCTTTTCCTGGCTATAGGCAAGGATGGACGCCGCGCTGCCGCCCACACCGGGCAGAATGCCGACAAAGGTGCCAATCGATGAAGACCGGATCAGGTTGATGATCTGTCCTTTGAACACGGATAGCTTGAAGGGCTTGCCGCCGATCTTGACCCCCGAAAGACCCTTGCCTTCCTTCATGCCTTCTTCGGCATCAATCAGGATGGTTGCCAGCCCGAACAAGCCGATCAGAACCGGCAGAAGTGAAAATCCGCTTTCAAGGTAATATTCAAGGAATTCCGGAACGAGGCGAAGCTCGCCATTGCCGCCACGCGAAATGTCATAGGCGCCGATCAGGCTGATGAACACACCCAAAAAGCCGCTGAAAATCCCGACCAGAAGGCTGTTCGAAAGCGCTGCCATCACGGTGAGCGCAAAGAAGATGATCAGGAATTTTTCGATATAGGAAAACTTGATCGCAAAATCGGCCAGTGCCGGGGCAAACAGATAAAGGGCGGCCAGACTGATCAGACCACCAACGAGTGACGAGGTAATCCCGATCTTGAGGGCGCGTTCACCTTCGCCATTCTGGGTCATCGGATAGCCGTCAAGCGTGGTGGTGATTGATGACGGGGTGCCGGGAATGTTCAAAAGGATCGCGGGAACCAGACCGCCTGAAATGCCTCCGACATAAAGGCCAAGCAAAAGTGCCAGCCCGTTTTCAAGGCCCAGCGAATAGGTCAGCGGCAAACACACAGCCACCGCCATGGTTGCCGTCATGCCGGGGATCGCACCAAAGATGATGCCGATCACGGTGCCCGCGGCAACCAGCCCAAAGAATAGCGGTGTCAGGATGGATAGGAGTTCCATGATAAATCTCTTGGATCAAGCCGCGCCAAACCGGGGACAGCGCCCCTTATGGCAGCGAAATATTGAAAAGTTCGGACAGGATGTACCAGACGACACTCGGTGCGATCAGCGCATTGGCACCCGCGATCAGCAATGTTCGACGGCTGTGCTCGTGCAGATAAAGCGTGCTAAGCGCAAACAGAAACGGGATCGAGCACAGGTAAAATCCAAGTCCGGTATTCGGGAATAAATCCCCGACTTCCGGCATCGCCAGAAAATAGATCACGGTTAGTGCAATGGTCCCAAAGAACCGTCTGTGGTCGATGCCCGCGGGCCACCAGGTGCCGCTGGTCACGGTAGCAAGGATCGTACTGCCACGCGTGATCAGGATCGAAATGAACAATATTCCGAGGATTACGGCGATAATCGTCGGGAAAATCATGTGCGACGTGTTGAAATCAACCGTCACATGAAAGGGGGAGTCAAACGACATGGGACGCCTCCGGATGTGCCTGTTTTCCCCATGGTACGGAATTCCAGATGGAATGGAATTGGTCCGGGGGGGGCTATTCGGCAAGTGGCGGCGGGTTGTGAAATCCGCCGGATCAGGCGAAAGTGGCCCGGCATTGAAATGCCGGGCCAACCGGGAAGTCAGTTGGTTGCAATCGCGTCGATGACCTGACGGTATTCGTCGCGCTTTTCCTTCAGATATGCCGATGCTTCAGCCTGCGGCTTGTAGTTCGGGATGAAGAAGGATGCTTTCTGCGTTTTCTGGATCTCGCCTTCGGCATAGATTTCCTTCAGTGCATTGTCGATGGCGGCAATCTGTTCTGCGTCCATGTCCTTGTTGAACAAAAGGAAGAATTCCTTGTCGAAGGTGAAGTTCTTTTTGCCGTCAAAAGTCACATTCACATTCGGTGTGGTGAAAGCCAGAAGCTCATCGCGCGAGGTATCGCCCATGCCTTCCGGATTTGCCTGTTCAATGGTTTCTTCGCGTGCGGTCAGCCAGATGAAGCGCATTGCTTTCTGGTCATCATTGGCAAGCTGAGTGAATTGTTCGTTCGCCTGAACCGAACCGTTGATCACATCAGCCTGACCATCAAACATCAGCTGGTTTTTATCAGCTTGCGAACCGGTATTGACCGGAACGATGTTTTTTTCGGAGCCCGGGTTCATGATCTTGGCAGCGTTTTTCATGGCCGAGAAGCCGATTTCCGAAACGCCACCGGCCTGAATGGCAACACGAACGCGCTGACCGGATGCGGCGGCGGCAAGGACGTCTTCCATCGACTGCATCGGCGAGTTTTTGGCAACCAGATAAGCGTTGCCCGGATTGATCGCGACCGTCGGGCCGACGACGTAGTTTTCAAAGATGTCGTCATAGCCGCGAACGCCATACAGGTTCGCAAGATAGGACTGATCGTGGAAGATCATAATGGTGGTGCCGCGCGAATCGCGCTGTAGTGCCTTGAATGCCTCGCTCGCGCCAACGGCATCAACCTTCACATTGATGTCGAGTTTCTTGGACAGGGCTTCGGCAACGATTGCGCTGTTCTGATAGGTATCCCCGCCGGTCGATTTCGACCCGATAACAAGGCGGATGTTGCTTGGCAGATCAGCAGCTGAAGCCAAAACTGGCGAGGCAACCATGGCAGCAAAACCTGCAGCAGCAGCGATGGATTTAAAAAGTCCGGTCATAAGATTCCTCCCGAATGACGCATTCCTGAATGGTGGGGATGTCCCCGTTGTGCCAGATGGTGTGGTTCCCATAAGGCGTTGGTGTTGCTTGTTCTTGTTGCTTGTTCTTATTGTTAGGTCACTTGTAAAATTTCAAGCGTTATGTATGCGCATACATAATTTGATACATCTTGCGTAAAATCGTGTCAATCGCTGAATCTATCGGCATTTTTGCGCATGATGTTTCTTTGGTTCTGGCATGTAAGTTCACTTGACATCTTGTAAGTGTATGCGCATACATAAACCATTAATCAAAAGTGCAGGCCGCCCGGATTGCGCCCAGAGGCAAAATTGGTGGCGGTCGAATGACGGGAGGAACGCCATGTCCGACAAAAACAGAAAATCCGCGGAAGATCTCAGAAGTGCGCGCTGGTTTGCGCCTGACGATCTTCGCTCGTTCGGGCATCGATCACGCCTGATGCAGATGGGCCTCGATCCGGAAGACTGGACCGGTCGCCCGGTGATCGGCATCCTCAATACCTGGTCGGAAATCAATCCGTGCCATTTGCATTTCCGTGAGCGCGCTGCTGACGTCAAAAAGGGTGTGCATCAGGCCGGTGGTTTCCCGGTTGAACTCCCGACGATTTCGGTTGATGAATCCTTCACCAAGCCGACCTCGATGCTGTATCGCAACCTGCTTGCCATGGAGACCGAGGAGATGATCCGGTCCCACCCGCTTGATGGTGTGGTTCTGATGGGCGGTTGCGATAAAACCACGCCGGGTCTGGTGATGGGCGCGCTTTCGGCTGGTGTGCCGATGATCTATCTGCCTGCGGGCCCGATGCTGCGCGGCAACTATGCCGGTAAAATCCTTGGTTCGGGTTCGGATGCCTGGAAATACTGGGATGAACGCCGGGCTGGTAACATCAGTGACGAGGAATGGGTGGGTGTCGAGGGCGGCATTGCCCGTTCATACGGTCACTGCATGACCATGGGGACCGCATCAACCATGACCGCCATTGCCGAGGCCATGGGGCTTTGCCTTCCGGGTGCGTCTTCGATCCCGGCACCTGATGCCGGACATATTCGTATGTCGACCCAGTGTGGCCGTCGTATTGTTGATATGGTCTGGGAAGACCTGACCCCGAACAAGATTGTCACCCCCCAATCTGTCCGCAACTCGGCTGTGGTTGCGATGGCGACCGGTTGTTCGACCAATGCTGTTGTTCATTTGCTTGCCATGGCGCGTCGCGCCGGGATCAAGATCACCCTTGATGATCTTGATGAACTTGGTCGCACCACACCGCTGATCGCCAATATTCGCCCGTCGGGCACAGGCGACTACCTGATGGAAGATTTCTATTATGCCGGGGGGCTGCGCGCCCTGATGGCCCAGCTTGGCGATAAACTTGATACCTCGGTTACCACCGTGACCGGCAAGACACTTGCCCAGACGCTCGAAGGCGCGACGGTTTACAATGATGATGTCATCCGTCCGCTGTCCAATCCGGTTTATCATGAAGGATCGCTTGCGGTTCTGCGGGGTAATCTGTGTCCGGATGGCGCGGTGATCAAGCCTGCTGCCTGTGATGAACGGTTCCGCAACCATCAGGGCCCGGCACTTGTCTTTGACAGCTATCCTGAAATGAAAAAGGCGGTGGATGACGAAAATCTCGATATCACGCCAGATCATGTAATGGTGTTGCGTAATGCCGGTCCGCTGGGTGGTCCCGGTTTCCCGGAATGGGGCATGCTGCCCATCCCCAAGGCGCTGATCAAACAGGGCCATCGTGACATGCTGCGCATTTCGGACGCGCGTATGTCAGGAACGTCATATGGTGCCTGCGTGCTTCATGTTGCACCGGAAGCCTATATCGGTGGTCCGCTCGCTCTTTTGAAAACCGGTGACATCGTCAAGCTTGATCTTGATAGCCGCCGTCTGGACATGCTGGTTGACGAGGACGAGCTTGAACGTCGTCGTGCTGCATGGCAGGCGCCGGAACCCCGCTATCAGCGTGGCTATGGCTGGATGTTTGGCAAACATGTCACCCAGGCCAATGAAGGCTGCGACTTTGACTTCCTGTCGCCGGAATTTGGCGAAACCGCGGGCGAGCCGGATATTTTCTAGGCTTGCCGCCAGACCAGAAACAGACGCAAGGGATGGGGTGGTTGAATGCGCCCCGTCCCCGAAACACGAACCAAACCAATCAGGGATATCGATCCATGGCACTTTCCAAAGCCGATCTGCGTGGCGTGCTGTCGGGTATTTCCGGCATTCTCGTAACGCCCTATGACGAGAATGGCGATCTTGCACCAGCCAAGCTGAAACCGATCATTGATCGGGCATTGTCTGCGGGCGTTCATTTTCCGGTCGTCAATGGCAATACCGGCGAGTTTTATGCGCTGACCACGGATGAAGCCATCACCATGGCCAAATCGGTTGCCGAGATGCTCGATGGGCGTGCGCCGATGCTGGCCGGTATCGGGCGCGGAGTGCGTGATGCCTGTGCGCTGGCCAAGGCATCTGCCGAAGCAGGTGCAGAGGCCCTTATGATCCATCAGCCGCCAGATCCCTTTGTCGCCCCGCGTGGTGTTGTCGAATATATCAAGCGCATTGCCGATGCTTCGGGCGGTCTTCCGATGATGCTGTATCTGCGCAATGACACCATCGGCACCAAGGCCATTGCCGATCTCTGTGCCATCGAAGGTGTGGCTGGGGTTAAATGGGCAACGCCCAATGCCATGAAGCTGTCCGAGGCGATCAATGCCTGCGATCCCGATATTGTCTGGGTTGGTGGTTTGGCTGAAACTTGGGCACCGGCATTCTATGCGGTGGGTGCGCGTGGTTTTACATCGGGCCTTATTAACGTTTGGCCGGAACGTTCGATGGCAATTCACGCTGCCCTTGAGGCCGGTGACTATGCCAAGGCCCGCGGTCTGATCCGCGATATGAGTGCCTTTGAAGAAGTCCGTGCCGAAGAAATGAACGGTACGAACGTGACCGGTGTCAAAGCAGCCCTGAAACTGCTGGGGGATGATTGTGGTGCGACGCGCCCGCCATCCGCATGGCCGTTGACCGATGCACAGCATGACAAGCTGGTTGGCTTCATGCGTCAGAACAATCTTGTGAAATAAGCGGCCTTGCCGCACAGAGGAGACATCCATGTCCTATACCCTGACAGGAAAACATCTGATCGCGGGCGACTGGGTTGCAGGTAGCGCGACCTTCCAGTCCGAACCGGCCCACGGTCCGGCCAATACTTTCCCCGTCGGTACGCCCGAGCTTGTCGATCAGGCCGCCAAGGCCGCCGAGGAAGCCTTCTGGGCCTTTGGCTATTCCACCCGCGAAGAGCGCGCCAAATTCCTCAATACCATCGCCGATGAGATTGATGCGCGCGGCGATGAAATCACCGAAATCGGCACCCAGGAAACCGGCCTTCCCGAAGCCCGCCTTCAGGGCGAACGTGGTCGGACAGTCGGTCAGCTGCGTCTGTTTGCCAGCCACATCCTTGATGGTGCCTATCTGGATCGTCGTTATGACGAAGCATTGCCTGATCGTGCGCCGCTGCCGCGTCCTGACCTGCGCCTGATGCAGCGCCCGATTGGTCCGGTGGCCGTATTCGGGGCGTCGAACTTCCCGCTGGCGTTTTCAGTTGCTGGTGGTGATACCGCATCTGCACTGGCGGCGGGTTGCCCGGTCGTGGTCAAGGGCCATTCCGCCCATCCGGGTACGGGTGAAATCGTTGCCCAGGCCATTGATGCCGCGATCAGGAAATGCGGTGTCCATCCGGGCGTCTTCAGCCTTATTCAGGGCGGCAAACGTGATGTGGGTCAGTCGCTGGTACAGCATCCGCTGATCAAGGCGGTCGGCTTTACCGGGTCGCTTGGTGGTGGTCGCGCACTGTTTGATCTGTGCGCAGCCCGTCCCGAACCGATCCCGTTCTTTGGCGAGCTGGGCTCGGTCAACCCGATGTTCCTGCTGCCAAAGGCAGTTGCGGCACGCGGTGAAGCGCTGGGTGCTGGCTGGGCCGGGTCGCTGACCATGGGGGCCGGGCAGTTCTGCACCAATCCGGGGATTGCCGTTGTCATTGATGGCCCGGATGCCGATGCCTTTGTCGCCTCGGCCAAGGAAGCCCTGTCGGGGGTGGCAGCCCAGACCATGTTGACCGATGGCATGGCCGAAACCTATCGCACAGGGGCCAAGCGCATTGCGGCAACGTCTGGCGTGAAAGAGGTCCTGACCACGTCATGTGATCTGCGCAATGCAACACCGTATCTGTTTGAAACCACCGGTGAAAACTGGCTGTCAAACCATGTGCTGGGTGAAGAGGTCTTCGGGCCGCTTGGTCTGGTGGTGCGGGTCAGGGATGTTGCGGAAATGCGGGCGATTGCCAAGGCACTTGAAGGTCAGTTGACCTGCACGCTCCATCTGGATGCGGGTGATGCCGCCGATGCGCGCTCGCTGATGCCGATCCTTGAACACAAGGCGGGCCGTGTTCTTGCCAATAGTTTCCCGACCGGGGTCGAGGTGTCCGACACCATGGTCCATGGCGGGCCATACCCGGCATCGACGAACTTTGGTGCGACATCTGTTGGCACCATGTCGATCCGTCGCTTCCTGCGTCCGGTTTGCTATCAGAACATCCCGACCGATGTTCTGCCTGCGGATATCGCGTAACTGCCTTTACCAAGATGCCGCCCGGCGCTTTGACGCCGGGCAAACCCACGGAGACAAAATATGAGTGATTATGTCCTGAGCAGTGCGACACGCGACAAGCTCAAGAAAATCAGCACCGCTTCGCTGTGCACAGCACTTTTCAAACGCAATCTGCGCAACCAGTTCATCCAGAATGTTCATCAGGTTGCCCCCAAGGATGAAAACATGGTCGGGCAGGCCTATACGCTTCGCTATATCCCGGCCCGCGAAGATCGCAATCCGATCGAGGTTTTCCGCGATCCGAACCATCCACAGCGCGTGGCGGTCGAACAATGCCCGGCCGGTCATGTTCTGGTGATGGATAGCCGCAAGGATGCACGCGCGGCGTCTGCCGGATCAATCCTTGTTACTCGCCTGATGAAACGCGGTGTCGAAGGTATCGTGACCGATGGCGGTTTCCGTGATGCCGAAGGCATTGGCAAGCTTGCCATTCATTCCTATCACTCCCGCCCGTCGGCGCCGACCAACCTGACCCTGCACGAAGCCTATGACCTTAATGTGCCAATCGGATGCGGTGATGCACCGGTATTTCCGGGCGACGTTCTGGTCGGGGACAAGGACGGTGTTGTTGTCATTCCGGCTCATCTCGCAGATGAACTTGCAGATGAATGTGCGGGCATGGAAAGCTTTGAGGACTTCGTTCTTGAAGAAGTCCTTTCAGGAAAACCGATCATTGGCCTTTATCCGGCAACCAAGGATGAAACCAAGGCCAATTACGAAGAATGGCGCAAGAAAAACGGGCGTTAATCCGCACGTTTCAAGTCATGGACGACAAAAGCAAGCCGCTCCGAACAGAGCGGCTTTTTTGTTCGTGGCATGCTTGTGGCTAGATCGTTGTGATGGCCTGAAACATGTTCTCGTCATGCCGCAAAAGGCTCTGGCCAATTGCCCCTTGCAGGGCCAGATCCTTGTCCCAGGCCAGATGGGTAATTTCGGGCCCGCGCCGTAATTCGGGAACCTGTGCCTGGGCAAGGCCCTGCATCAATTCCGGCTCCATCATGTCATAGGCGCGTGCGCCTGATCCGGTGATGAAAATCTGTTTGGGCCCCAAAAGAGCAATCAGATTGGCGATGCCATATCCCAGCACCTTGCCTGCATGGCGAAACAGATCCGCCAGATCCTCGTCGCCTGCGCGTGCGCGGGCAACCAGATCCATCATCTGTTCTTCGCTTGGATGCAGGCTGTTCGTATCGGGAAGATCAATCAGGCCACGGGCATCGCGCAGAATGGCGTAATCCCCGATATAGGCTTCAAGACAACCGCGCTTGCCGCAATTGCAAAGCGGACCATCAGGTTGATATTTGGTGTGGCCGAACTCGGCGGCCGTACCAAAATCGCCATTATAGACCGACCCGTTCAGGACCAGTCCCATGCCGATGCCATAGCCCAGCATGATGACGGCAAAATCGCCACCACGATGCAGGTTGGTATTTTGCGAAATGGCGGTGGCGATACAGTTGGCATCGTTTGACATTTGCACGATGCCGCCAAACCGTTCGCCCAGCGCCTTGGTCAGGGCGATGTTGCGACGACGAAGGGCGGGGGACCATATGATCTCGCCGCTATTGCTGTCACATACACCTTGTACCGCAATACTGATGCCTGCCGGTGGACGGGCCGAGAAATCCTTGTGCTCCTCGATAAATCCGTCGATCAGTCTGATCAGGGTTGCGATGAGCTCTTTCTCGTCAAGATCGCGGGTATTGATACTGTGTTCAGAGCTACATTCGATCTCGCCCTTGAAATTGCCAAGGGCGATTTCGATCAGATTGATCGTGATCTTTACGCCAATAACGCAGGCAGCGGTGGGAACGAGGTCAAGCAGAACCTTGGGGCGACCACGGGTGGATCCGCCATTCCCGTTGCCGTTGCTGCCGGTTCCGGTTGCTGTGCCCTGGCTTTCATGTACCAGCCCCTGTGCCATCAGGTCAGCGGTCAGCGATGTTACGGTCGCCGGGCTCAATCCTGTTGCGGTGCCGATATCGATACGTGCCGCGGGCCCGTGAATGCGCAAGTAACGCAGAATTGCGATCTGGGATGGCTGGCGTGGGGTGTCGGCTTCTGTACGGCGGCTCATGAAGCGGCTTAGTATCCTTTGGGATGGCAAGGCGGGCTTTTCGCCCGCCTTGTAAATATGGGCATTTTTTATCCCGTTTTGGCAAGGGGATAGAAGGGGCGTGTGTTCTGTATGTTACAGAAGTCCGCGTGCAGCCAGATTGGTCATCAGGGCGGTAATGCCAAAGTGCCAGGGATTGATGGTGTCCGACCGGTCAACCTGATTGATCAGCTTGCCAAGGGTTGGTGTTGAAATGGTGACCAGATCGCCCATTTCATGGGTAAAGCCCTTGCCTGCGCCACCGCGGTCATCTGTGGGCGCAAACATCGTGCCCAAAAACAGCATGAAGCCATCAGGATATTGATGATGCTTGCCAATCGCCTGACCAACAAGGCTTTCGGGTGTACGGCTGATCTGGCTCATCGAGCTCACCGCATCAAGGTGATAGCCATCCATGCCGTCAACGGCCATGGCGATATCTGCGGCCTTGACGGTTTCAAGCGTGAAGTTGTCGTCAAACAGGCGAATGAACGGGCCGATCGCGCAAGAACCGTTATTGTCCTTGGCCTTGCCCAGAAGCAATGCGGATCGACCTTCGACATCACGCAGATTGACGTCATTGCCAAGGGTCGCGCCGACAATCTTGCCTTTGGACGTGACGGTCAGGACAACTTCGGGTTCCGGGTTGTTCCAGTTTGAAATCGGATGGAGGCCGACATGCGCTCCATGGCCGACTGCGGACATCACCGGTGACTTGGTAAAGATTTCCGCATCCGGTCCGATGCCCACTTCAAGATATTGCGACCATGCGCCTTTTTCGATCAGGACGCTTTTGATCTCGGCGGCCTTTGCCGAGCCCGGTTCAATCTGTGACAGGTCATCACCGATGATGCCGGTGATTTCAGTTCTGATCTGGTCGGCTTTGCTGGCGTCACCGCGTGCCTGTTCCTCGATCACGCGTTCCAGCAGGCTGGCGACAAAAGTCACGCCGCTTGCCTTGATCGCCTGAAGATCGTTGGGGCTCAGAAGATGGGCGGTTTTGGTGTCAGTGCCCGGACGTGACTGTTCAAGAATGTCGCTCAGTGAAGCTGCTGTCGGGAAGCTTGCCGGATTGGACAGGCGCGCAATCAGGTCATCGCGTTCAAGCAACTGGCTGATCGTCGGGGCGAGATTGCTGATATCGCGCAGATTTTCGCCATCAACCAGAACCGGGGTCGGGCCGGAAACCCGCGGGTCCCAAATGCGCCCGATCAGAATTGCACGATTGGCATCGTGGGGCAGGATATCGGATTGGTTTACCGGAAAGCCTAGGGTCATTGGGTGTTCTCGCTTGTTTCGCTTTGATGTGCGGTGCTTGCAGGAGGCAATCCGTCCGGTGCGCCGGGGGCGTTGGTCGCCCCGGGTCCGGCCAGATGCAATAGATGTTCGGGCATCTTGCCCAGAATGATCATGCCAAGAACGTCATCATGGGTGACATCTTCTGTGCGGACACTGCCGACCAGTTTTCCGTTTTTCATCACATGCAGGCGGTCGGAAAGATCAAACACATCATGAAGATCGTGACTGATCAACAATATACCGAGCCCGTCACGTTTCAACTGATCAATCAGTTCGCCGACCATCTTTGTTTCATGCACGCCAAGGGCCGCACATGGTTCGTCCATGATAAGAACGCGGGCTTCAAACAGAAGGGCGCGCGCAATCGCAACCGATTGCCGTTGCCCGCCTGATAGGGCCGAAACGGGGGAGGTGAATTTTTTGAAATTCGGATTCAGACGATGAAGAACCTCACGGGCCTTGTGTTCCATCGCCGCGTCATCAAGGAAACCGAACCGGTCGATGATCTCGCGCCCCAGAAACAGGTTCTGGGCCGCATCCAGATTATCGGCAAGTGCCAGATTCTGATAGATCGTCTCGATATTGTTGTCCCGGGCATCGCGGGCATTTTCGATTTTGGCTTCCTTGCCATCGACAATGATCTGCCCGCTATCGGCCTGATATGCACCCGAAAGGATCTTGATCAGGGTCGATTTGCCAGCACCATTATGGCCCAGTACCCCGACAACCTCGCCGGGATAAAGGTCAATCGAAACGCCGTCGACTGCCTTAACCCCGCCAAAGCTGATATGGATATCGCGCATTTCGACAAGCGGATCTTTATTCATCTCTGTGGTCGTCATATCCGGTCTCCTTACGCGGTCGGGTCGCTGTAACGACGGTGGAAATACTTGTCGCTAAAGACAGCCAGAACAAGAACCAGCCCGATGACAATACTTTGAAGGGATGTATCCACGCCCAGAAGCGCCATGCCGCTTTGCAGGCTTTGCATGACAAGAGCACCAATCAGCGCACCGTAAATTGTGCCAACACCGCCCGCAAGCGACGTGCCGCCAATCACAACGGCCGCAATCACGCGCAATTCATCAAGTGTACCCAGATCGTTGCCGGCAGACTGCAGGCGGGCTGATGATATCGCTGCGCTGATCGCGCACAGCACGCCCATCAGGGCAAAGACGGCAACGGTCATGCGTTTGACATTGATCCCGGCAAGCTCGGCTGCCTGCGGGTTGCCGCCAATCGCAAAGATATAGCGACCAAACCGGGTGCGCTTGACGACAATGGTCAGAACAATCGCAACAAGCGCAACGATCAGAAGCGGGATCGGAATGCCGTGCGAGATTTCAAGATTTTCCGGGGTGACCGGAATGCCCTTGTTCTCAAGCAGGCGCTCGGCGGCGCGAATTGGCAGGTGATAGGCGTTAAGGGTCGTGATTACAGCAAGAACCAGACCGGCTTTGATGATGGTGTTGGTATATTCAGCCCAGATCGGTTTGACCGGGAATTCAAAAGAAAGACGACGGCGGCGTTCCATGATGGCGGCATAAATGATCGCAAGAATGGCAATCAGGGCCACGATCCAGCTCCAGGTCGCGCCAATCGTACCTTCGATGCCGCCGCCCAGAAGAATGTAGTTATGGTCAAGCGGGGCTACTGTGCGTCCTTGTGTGACCCACCATGCCGATCCGCGCCAGACCAGAAGGCCGCCAAGCGTGACAATAAAGGCCGGAACACCAAGATACCCAACGGCAACGCCCTGCAATCCGCCAATAGCCGCACCAAGAGCGATGCCGATCAGAAGGGTCAGGATCCAGGTGGCCGGATGATTGTAATCCAGAAACTGTGGCAGAAGATCGGTCTGAACGACCCCCATGATCATTGCCAGAACACCAAGAATGGCGCCGACCGAAAGGTCGATATGCCGGGTGACAATGATCAGAACCATCCCGCAGGCCATCACGGCAACGGATGCCGTCTGAACCGACAGGTTAAAGATGTTGCGCGGGGTAATAAAACGCCCGCCCGATGCGATATCAAAACCGATCCAGATGACCAGCAGAACAACGGCAAGGCCAACCAGTCGGCGGTCGACTTCCATTTTAGAAAGTAGTCGTGACATGAAAACGCTCGTAAGGCAGCGGGGCCGACATGCTGTAATCTGCGCACGGCAACAGCAGCCGACCCCGGGTTAAGCTAGGCATAAGGAACTAAAAGCGAACCTTAGTTGCAGGCAGATACCTTGCCGCTCGGAACGCCTTTGCATACGACGTCTTTGGAAACCCAGCCGGCATCAATCACCAGATCAAGCTTGTTCTGGGTGATCGCAACCGGATCAAGGAAGAAGGATTTCATGGTTACGCCATTCGGGCTGTTCCAGTCCTCGGTGCCCGGAACTTCGCCAAGCTTGGTGCCCTTGGCCAGCTTGACTGCGATCTCGGCAGCCTGCTTGCCCAGAAGACGTGCGTCTTTCCAGACCGAAACCGTCTGGGTGCCAAGTGCAACACGGTTCAGCGCAGCATGGTCACCATCCTGACCGGACACCGGAATGCCCTGCATGCCTTGTGCGGAAAGGGCGGCAACCACACCGCCAGCCGTGCCGTCGTTGGAGGCAACAACTGCATCGACCTTGTTATCCGCAGCGGTCAGGAACTGTTCCATGTTGCGCTGAGCAATGGCCGGCTGCCAGCTGTCGGTATAGGCCTCGCCGACAACCTTGATGGCACCGGAATCAATCGCTGCCTGAAGAACCTCAAGCTGACCTTCGTGAAGGATATTGGCGTTCGGGTCGGTCGGTGCGCCCTTGATGAAGACGTAGTTGCCCTTGGGCTGTGCGCCAAATACGGCTTCGGCCTGAAGGCGTCCGACTTCCTTGTTGTTGAAGGTAATGTAGTAGGCGTTCGGATTTTCGATCAGGCGGTCATAGCCAACCACCGGAATGCCTTCGTTCAGTGCCTGTTCGACGGCCGGGCCGATCGATGCGGAATCCTGTGCCAGAACGATCAGTGCATCAGCACCGCGTGCAATCAGGCTTTCAATATCGGCAAGCTGTTTGGACGGATTGCTCTGTGCGTCGGCACTGATGTATTCCGCGCCAGCAGCTTCGAGAGCGGCCTTGATTGCGCCTTCATCGGTTTTCCAGCGTTCTTCCTGGAAGTTCGACCAGCTGACACCAACCGTCAGGTCAGCGGCAAAGGCATTGGCAGACAGCAGTACGGTACCGGCCAGCATGGCCGTTGAAAGGAGTTTTTTCATCGGTTTCTTCCCTGAATGAGTGTGTCTTGTGATGACATTTATTTTTGTTGTCGAAAAAATGTTGACGCGAAGTGAGCGTCCTGTCAAATTTTTTTTAGTGAATAAATTAAAAACTGACCTTTAGACGATCAAATTGACCCCAAACCGGGTATCTTCAGTTGATTTTTGGCTGTTTTGTTCATGGTGCACCGCATCATTTAATTTGGTTGCCTAAAATAAAACAAAGAGATGACAGGGAACGTTATGACAGCGAGTTATCACGACATTGACGGGAAATCCGTGCTTGTAACCGGCGGTGCGTCGGGGATCGGGGCTTCTATTGTCCGTGCATTCTGTGCCCAGGGGGCACGTGTCGGATTCTTCGATATTGATGACGATGCAGCGCAAAAGCTGATTGACTCGATCCGCGACAAAACAGGTGTCGCACCTGTCTACAAATCGCTTGATTTGCGCATGCAAACGGCGATTCCCGGCGCCGTTCGCGAAATATCTTCCGCCATTGGAACCATTGATGTTCTGGTCAATAACGCGGCCCGCGATGATCGTCACTCCCCCGAAGATGTCGGACCTGATCAATGGCGCGACGGGCTCGATGTCAACCTGAACCATCATTTCTTCTGTGCGCAGGCCGTGGCGCCGGGCATGAAGGAAAAGGGGGCTGGCAGCATCATTAATTTCAGTTCCGTAAGTTATATGATGGGGCTGCCTGACCTTGTGACCTATGAAACCGCAAAGGCCGGGATCATTGGTCTGACCCGTGCTTTGGCACGTGATTGGGGGCATGACGGTATTCGCGTCAATGCCGTGACGCCGGGCTGTATCATGACGCAGCGACAGCTGGATCTTTGGATTTCGCCCGAGGACGAGGAACGCATTCAGCAACAGCAATGCGTCAAGCGTCGACTGGTTGGTGATGATGTTGCGCAGATGGTGTTGTTTCTGGCCTCTGATGTGTCATCGGCTTGTTCTTCGCAAAACTTCATTGTGGATGGCGGCATTGTCTGATTAATGGCAAAGTCAGACAGATAGCCCTGCCGTTTCACCTTTCACGTCCGTTTTCGCTTCGATTGAGAAACATCCATTATGTCGCCCACGAACCTGCCCGCATCTCCGATCATCATTGATGAAAAAGCCAACCCGTATCGCGATTGTATTCAGGGTCTCGCCAATCAGCCGATCACGGTTGTCAAGCTGCTGCGCGATGCGGTCAATGAAAATCCGGTGGTTGCGCGCGACCGCAGTTTCGCTGTGCCGGAAATAAAGGATGTGGTCGGGCGACTGGTCGAAAACCGGCCGCGCATCGCAATCATTGGCGGGGCACCCGATCATCCGGCTCATCTTCTGGATCGGCCTCAGGCCCTGATGGCGGCAATCCGCATATGGGAAATGGGCGGGGTGCCGTTTCTGTTTCATGTGCCGGTCATCTGTGATGGCACGGCGCAAAACAATATCGGGCAAAGCTACTCGCTGGCATCACGCAACCACACGGCTGCTGCCGTCAATATCACGTTTGAAGGCCACAGTTATCACGCGGCCTATGTGATTGCAGGTTGCGACAAATCCCCCGCTGCGGTTGTTGCCGGACTGGCCGCCGCCGATCATGCGCGTGCCTATCGCGGGGATCAGGCCCCGGTCTGGGCGGTCTTTGCGCCGTCACATGTTCTCAAGGGCGGGGAAATTCCCGAAGGCACGCGACGGATGCTTGATCAAATCGCGTCAGACGCCGATCAGGCCGGACATGATGATCTGGGCTCCGATATTCGCGAAAACATGCGCTATATCCTGCAATGCACCTCGGACGAGGCTTTTGCCGGGTTGCTTGAACGCGCAAGATTGCTGGGGCTGATTGACGCCGGTCTTGAGCGCCGTGTACTTGATCAGCTTGCGGCGGCAACATGCGATTCAAAGGGCGGAATTTGTGCCTTTAACGGCACGGGCAATTCGTCGCGCACCATGTTGGCGGCCTTTGGTCTGACCCCGCCGGAACTCGAACTTCTGACCGATGTGCCACCCTTTAGTGCCGTGGCGGTGGGTGTTGATGCGCTGTTTAATGTTTTCAACAAGCCGGAATATGCGATTGGCAATTTGTTGAAATCCAACTTTGCCAATTTCGTGCGCATCCATAATGCGACGGGATCAAGCAGTAACATGCTTTTGCATCTGCCCTTCATGATGCGCTATGCCGGGTTCGATGTATCGATTGATGATTATCAGGATGTCCGCACGAATACGCCGGTACCGGAAATCTTCGCCCATAGCCTGACTGAAAATCGCGATACCTTTGTCCTGGCCCGGCAAATGGCCGAGGGTAAAAATCGCGGCATGGAAAGCATCTATCGCATTCTGGCTGATCTGGGTGTGGCGATGGATCTGGATGCACCAACGGTTCTTGGAAAATCCTGGGCCGAACGGATTGCCGGTCTGGAAAATCCGGTTGATTTGGCCCTTGGTGATGCATCGGTTATTCGTGCGACCCCGGTTCGCAGTCGGTCCGGGGTGGATGTGATCACCGGCAGTTTCTTCGAAAATTGCGCGGTCAAGACGTCGGGTATGAGCGACCATTTGCTGTCGCATTTCGACGACCATGTTTTCATCGTTCGCTATTACGAGAACGAACATGTCTGTAACGGTGATTTCGCATCACCTGATCTGGTCACGCGCCTGATTGAAACCGATGGGGTGGATGAAGACCTGATTGCTGCGGTCGTGCGCCGCAATGGCGGCAATAATGTGGATATGGATGCCCCCAAAGACATGCTGGCGCAGGGGCACTTGTCCTTTGCCTTTGTGATCGGCGGGCAGGGGCCCGAAGCCTATGGCATGCCTGAAATGTTTTCCCCATCCCAGAATTTGCGCCATCACCGCATTCTTGAAGCATCCTCAATGCTGATCACCGACGGGCGCTATTCCGGGGTGACCAAGGGGGCCTGTATCGGCCATATGGTGCCCGAAGCCTTTGCCGGTGGCGGGATCGGATATTTGCGTGACGGGGATGTGTTGCGTCTTAACCTGACGACCCTGAAACTCGACTGGCTTGATCCGGTGGCCTTCCTGAAAGGCGAAGAACGTGCTGCCGATCCGCGGGATATGAAAGAACGGGCCGAACTGTTCGAAGGGCGGATGCGGCGGATGGAAGCCCGGCAATGTGATATCGCGGCAAGTAACGTCCTTGATGCGATTGGAAATGCGGCGCGCGGCATCGTCCCACGCGCAGTTGACCGCCGTGCAATCAAGTCCTGGCGTTAATGCACAGGTAAAGTAAAACGCCCCGGCTTGCGAAAGGCCGGGGCGTTTTTTATGTTCGGGATGCAGCTTACCCCATGCGTTCGGACGCATAGCTTCCCGGGCTAGGCGGGAAGACAATCGTGCGATTGCCGTTGATAAAGGATCGGTGGTGAATGTGGGCGTGGACCGCACGCGCAAGAACCTGACTTTCAACATCACGCCCGATTGAAACATAATCGGCCGAATTCTGGGCGTGGGTAATGCGCGCAATGTCCTGTTCAATAATCGGGCCTTCATCAAGATCGGCGGTCACATAATGCGCCGTCGCCCCGATCAGTTTCACGCCGCGCTCATAGGCCTGCCGATAAGGGTTGGCCCCCTTGAAGCTAGGCAGGAAGGAATGGTGGATATTGATGATCTTGCCGCTCATTTTCTTGCAAAGATTGTCGGAAAGAACCTGCATATAGCGGGCCAGTACAATCAGTTCGACCTCGCTGCTGGCAACCACATCAAGAAGCTTTTTCTCGGCTTCGGGCTTGTTGTCCTTGGTCACCGGAATGTGGTGGAACGGGATGTCGTGATTGACCACCACTTTCTGGTAATCAAAATGGTTTGAAACCACACCGACGATATCAATCGGCAAGGCCCCAATCTTCCAGCGATACAAAAGGTCATTCAGGCAATGGCCGAACCGCGACACCATCAGAAGAACCTTCATCTTCTCGGCACTGTCGTGGAACTGGTAATTCATGCCAAACTGGGTTGCCGGACCATCAAAGCCACGTGACAGGGTTTCCTGATCCACGCCTTCTTCGCTGACAAACGCAACCCGCATAAAGAACAGGCCGGTCTCCATGTCGTCGAACTGGGAACTGTCGGTAATGTTGCAACCCTGTTCCGCCAGATAGGTTGAAATGGCGGCAACAACACCGCGCTGGGAGTCACAGGTGACTGTCAGAACGTAGCTTTTCATCTCGTCTGGCTTTCAAATTGGCAGTGATTGAAAATAACCCGGCCCCGTCCATCGGGGAATGTCTTGGGGCCGGGCAGAAGCATCAGATATCAAGCGTGTTTTCGCGTTCCCATTGCGAGAAATGCGATACGTATGAATTCCATTCTTTTTGCTTGAGCTTGAGAAACGCCTTGGAAAACGCCATGCCCAATTCGGCCTGAAGCGCCTCGTTGCGGCCAAATTCACGCACGGCATCAAGAAGGTTAAGCGGCAAACGCGGCGCGTCCTTGACCAGATGGCCTTCTTCATACATGTCGATGTCGTAATGCGGTCCCGGATCGGCGGCATTGGCCATGCCATCCAGTCCGGCTGCGATGATCACGGCCTGCAACAAATAGGGGTTTACAGCCCCGTCTGGCAGGCGCAATTCAAAACGTCCCGGTCCCGGTACGCGCACCATATGGGTACGGTTATTGCCAGTCCAGGTCACGGAATTCGGGGCCCATGTTGCCCCCGAGATGGTCCGTGGTGCATTGATACGCTTGTATGAATTGACCGTCGGGTTGGTAATTGCCGCCATCGCGGATGCATGGTTCATGATGCCGCCAAGGAAGTGCTTGCCCTTGGCCGACAGGCCGAACGGCGCATTTTTGTCGGAAAAGGCATTTTCCCCGGCATCGTTCCAGACCGACACATGGCAGTGGCAACCATTGCCGGTCTGCCCGGCAAAGGGCTTGGGCATGAAGGTCGCACGCAGGCCGTGCTTTTCGGCAATCGACTTTACCATGAACTTGAAGAAGGAATGTTTGTCTGCGGTTTTAAGCGCATCATCAAATTCCCAGTTCATTTCAAACTGGCCATTGGCGTCTTCATGGTCGTTCTGATACGCACCCCAGCCCAGTTCCAGCATGTAATCACAGATTTCTGCAATCACGTCATAGCGGCGCATGACCGCCTGCTGGTCATAACAGGGCTTTTCCGCGGTATCTGCAGCATCGGAGATCGATGCGCCGTCCTCGGTGATCAGGAAGAATTCCGCCTCGACCCCGGTTTTGACATTCAGGCCAAGCTTGGCGGCCTTGGCAATCTGGGCCTTAAGGACATTGCGCGGGGCCTGTTCAAGAGGCTGGCCTTCCATCACGCAATCGGCGGCTACCCAGGCAACATCGGGTTTCCACGGCAATTGAATGACAGAATCAGGGTCGGGCACAGCAAACATGTCCGGATGGGCCGGGCTGAGGTCAAGCCATGTGGCAAATCCTGCAAATCCTGCGCCGTCTTCCTGCATGCCAGCAATCGCCTGGGTGGGAACAAGTTTGGCGCGCTGTCCACCAAACAGGTCGGTATAGCTGATCATGAAATACTTTATGCCGCGTTCCCGGGCAAAGGCTGATAGATCCTTGGTCATTGAAGTCCCCTGACGAATTTTATGCAGTGCCAACGGTTATCCCGGCGTGCCAAAAGGCACACCGGTTCCGGTGGTGCGTTAATGTTCTAGAATCCTCCCTGACCGGGAATCCAACTGGTCCCGGCAAGCGGTACACCGGCCATGGCCGCCGCTTCGATATTCAGTGCGCACAGATCCTCGGGTTCGAGGTTGTGCACATGATTTTTGCCGCAGGCGCGCGCAATTGTTTGCGCTTCAAGTGTCATGACCTTCAGGTAGTTGGCCAGACGCCGACCGGCGGCAATCGGGTCAACCCGTTTCATCAGGTCGGCATCCTGGGTCGTGATGCCTGCGGGATCACGACCTTCATGCCAATCGTCATACGCACCAGCAGTGGTGCCAAGCGCGTTATAGTCTTCTTCCCATTTGGGGTCATTGTCCCCGATGGCGACCAGTGCGGCGGTGCCGATGGAAACAGCGTCCGCGCCAAGGGCCAGTGCCTTTGCCACGTCTGCGCCATTGCGAATGCCGCCAGATACGATCAATTGTACTTTGCGATGCATTCCCATGTCTTGCAACGCTTTTACCGCCGGGCGGATGCAGGCAAGGGTCGGCTGACCGACATGTTCAATAAACACTTCCTGGGTTGCGGCCGTGCCGCCCTGCATCCCGTCAAGTACGATGACATCGGCACCGGCCTTGACCGCAAGGGCAACATCGTAATAGGGGCGTGCCCCGCCAACCTTGATAAAGATCGGCTTTTCCCAGTCGGTAATCTCGCGCAGTTCCTGAATTTTAATCTCAAGATCATCCGGGCCGGTCCAGTCCGGATGACGGCAGGCGGAACGCTGGTCAATGCCCTTGGGCAGGTTGCGCATATGGGCGACACGATCCGAGATTTTCTGACCCAGCAACATGCCGCCGCCGCCCGGCTTTGCACCCTGACCAATGACGATTTCAATCGCGTCGGCACGTTTCAAATCGCGCGGGTTCATGCCGTAACGTGACGGCAGATACTGATATACAAGGGTTTCGGAATGACCGCGTTCTTCTTCGGTCATGCCGCCATCGCCCGTTGTGGTCGACGTGCCCGCAAGGGTGGCCCCGCGCCCAAGTGCCTCTTTGGCTGGACCGGAAAGAGAGCCAAAACTCATCCCCGCGATGGTAATCGGAATTTTCAGCTCAATCGGTTTCTTGGCAAAGCGTGTACCGAGCGTGACCGAGGTTTCACATTTCTCGCGATATCCTTCGAGCGGATAACGCGACATCGATGCACCAAGGAACAGAAGATCGTCAAAATGCGGGACCTTGCGTTTGGTGCCGCTTCCGCGAATGTCATAGATGCCCGTGGCAGCCGCACGACGGATTTCCGAAAGGGTGTAATCATCAAAGGTTGCCGATTTGCGCGGCGTGGTAACGGGATGTTTGTGGCTCATGGTCTGATCCTGTTTCTGGGCTGAAACGCTGTTTCAGCGCTGCGCGTCAATAAGCGTCGGCATTGTCGATATTGAAGTTGTAAAGCTGGCGGGCAGAGCCATATCGCGTGAACTCTTCGGGTTTCACATCGGTAATGCCCGCATCGGACAGAAGCTTGCCCAGAAGCTCGATATGTTCGGGGCGCATGTCCTTTTTGATACAGTCAGCACCCAGCGATTTGACCTTGCCGCGCACGAAAAGCCGCGCCTCATAAAGTGAATCACCCAGCGCGTCCCCGGCATCGCCAAGAACAACAAGATTGCCCGATTGCGCCATGAAGGCCGACATATGGCCGATATTGCCTTTGACCACGATGTCGATGCCTTTCATCGAGATGCCGCACCGTGACGAGGCATTGCCTTCGATCACCAGCAAGCCCCCATGGGCGGTTGCCCCGGCATACTGGCTGGCATCGCCCTTGATCACGACCTTGCCGGACATCATGTTTTCCGCCACACCCGGACCGGCATGGCCGTGGACCGTGATATTGGCGGTTTCATTCATGCCCGCACAGTAATAGCCGACACTGCCCTTGATATGGACATCGACCGGGGCATCAATCCCGACAGCAACCGCATGGGCGCCACGCGGATTGATGACTTCGAATTCCGCGTTCTCACCATTTTTATCAAGCGCATGAAGTGACGCATTCAGCGCGCGCAGTTCGGTGGTTGCAAGATCAAGCACTGGCATGTGTGTTCCTTCCTTAAGCGACCGCACCAATCGGGCGGTCGGGTCGGGGCGCGCTATCGCTGCACCCGACAGGGTTCTTGATAATCAGTGTTCCCAGAAATAAACCGTGGCCGGTTCCGGTTCCCAAACCCGGGCATCCTCGATGCCAGGCAGGTTCACAAGCGCGCGATATTCCGACCCGAACGCGACATAGGCGTCGGTTTCGGCCATCACGGCGGGCTTGCAGGCAATCGGATCGCGTACCACGCCAAAGCCCGACTTGGTGCCGACGACAAAGGTGAAAAACCCGTCAAGGTCATCAAGCGCGCTGGTCAGTGCTTCGCCAAGGTTCTTGCCCTTGGCCATTTCACCGGTCAGATAGGCGGCGGCAACCTCGGAATCGTTTTCGGTTTCCATGTGAATGCCCTGATGGGACAATTCACGGCGCAGGTTGTTGTGGTTGGAAAGCGACCCGTTATGGACAAGGCACTGGTCCAGTCCGGTCGAAAACGGATGCGCGCCAAGGGTGGTCACCGCACTTTCGGTTGCCATACGGGTATGGCCAATGCCGTGCGTGCCCGACATGTCGGAAATCTTGAACCGTTCGAGCACATCCTTGGGAAGGCCGACTTCCTTATAGATTTCCATGACACTGCCCGTGCCCATCACCCGAACATTCGGGCGCAATTCGCCAAGAGCCTTGCGGGTGGCATCGATCTGGTCGGCGGCAACCGTGATGACCGCATGCGTGCTTTTGGGCAGGATGGATGCATTTGAAATCCCGGCTGCGCGCAATTCATCGGTCAGACCGGCGAAGTCGGTTTCAGGGTCCGGGGACTGAATTGTGAGTTTGGCCAGATTGTTCTGATCTGCACCATAAATGGCGATCCCCGCACTATCAGGGCCGCGATCGGTCATGGTCACCAGCATTTCCGACAGCAAAGTGCCGAGCTGCGGTTCCAGACTTTTATCTTTAAGGAATAAACCAACAATGCCGCACATGGCAGGACAGTCTCCATTCTGTTGCTGAAATGGAGACTAACTGCTCGCGATTGCGGAATCAACTCTTAAGAATAAAAATTTCATCAGGGTGAATTATATTCTTCACCGTGAAGAAAGTTTACGCCCGTGCAGGATAGCAGATGATCGACAGGTAACGGATTGGAAAAGAAAGAAGTTCTTCCGGTCCGTGGCGTGCATCTGCGTCAAAAAACAGGCTGTCACCGGCTTGCATGTAATAAAGCTGGTCCCCGTGGCGATAACGCACTTCACCCTCAAGCATATAGATGAATTCCATGCCTTCATGCTGGAAGGCGGGGAAGCTGCTCGACTCCTCGGTCAGTGTCAGCAAATAGGGTTCGACCACAACACCGCTGGTATTGTTATCAATATGCCCAAGCAGGTTATATTCATGGCCCGCGCGCGTGCCGCGCCGTTCAATGGCAATGCCTTCGCCCGATTTGACAAACACCGCATTGCGCGGTTCCTCATAGCGGCGGAAGAAATCGGTCAGCGGCACGCCCAGCGCACTTGCCAGCGCCTGAAGCGATGTCAGCGACGGCGATGTCACACCATTTTCAATCTTTGACAGCATCCCCATCGAGATGCCGGTTGCCGATGCCAGATCGGCGATGGTGATGCCAAGTTTCTTGCGCAAGGCGCGAACTTCATGCCCGATCGCGATTTCCAGATTGTTCTCCTTCGGCTCACGAAGAGCATGCGGGTCCTGGGTGAGGGCGGCCGGTTTGTTCATGGAGTCCATGCTGTGTCCTTGCTCGCTATTTGAATTGCTGTGTTTCGGCTTCTTCGAATTCGTATCTGCCATCGTGGCGGCTTCCTTCGCCACCGGGGCCGCAGTCAGGCGGGCCGGTGCATTTCCTGATCGTTTCCTGTCGGACCGCCTTTGCGGCTGTCTTTTATTTTTGGCCATTGCGTCGCAACGAATTGTGCTGTCGAACGACAATCATGCCTTGCTGATTCATTTAAACTGCCAGGAAAGATTTATCAACTACAGGGAAAATCATTTTCCGACTTCGCAGGTTTCCCGGAGGGCAAATAAATTATTGCCATGCCGCAGAAAATAGCACTTGAGGAATAAATATTTAACTAGATGAAAAATAATTATTGCGTTCGCGAACAACTTGCCGCCAGAATGGAGAACATAAAAAGCCAATAATTGCGCGCTGATTGCGCGAAAGGGCGATCAAAATCAGGAGGCCATCACAATGACTGCAAGCTGGAGATTTTCCGCACTTGCCGACCGTCACCGGGCGCTCGGTTCCAATCTTGAAGACTGGAGCGGAATGGGAACGGCATGGACCTATGACAAGGATTGGGACGAGGAATATATCGCCATCCGTACCAAGGCCGGAATCATGGATGTTTCGGGCCTGAAAAAGGTTCACATCACCGGTCCCCATGCATCGCATGTCATTGACTACGCCACCACGCGCAATGTCGAAAAAATCTATCCCGGCAAGTCGGTCTATGCCTGCATGCTCAATGATCAGGGCAAATTTACCGATGATTGCGTGATTTACCGCATGGGGCCGAATTCATGGATGGTGGTTCATGGGTCGGGCACCGGCCACGAAGAACTGACCCGTGCGGCCATGGGACGCGATGTATCGGTGCGCTTTGATGACAATCTGCATGACCTGTCATTGCAGGGGCCGCTTGCGGTGGATTATCTGGCCGAATATGTGCCGGGCATTCGCGATCTTCCCTATTTTCATCACATGCAAACCCAGCTGTTTGGTGCACCGGTAATGATTTCGCGCACCGGCTATACCGGTGAACGCGGTTACGAGATTTTCTGTCGCGGACAGGATGCCGGAATGATCTGGGACCGTATCGTTGCCGAGGGTGCTGATATGGGCATCATTCCGACCCGCTTTACCACGCTTGATATGCTGCGTGTTGAAAGCTACCTGCTGTTTTACCCTTATGATAACTCGCAGATGTATCCGTTCGAAAACGAAGGACCGGGTGACACCCTTTGGGAGCTTGGCCTTGATTTCACGGTCAGTCCTGGCAAGACCGGTTTCCGCGGGGCCGAGGAACATTACCGTCTGAAGGGCAAGGAACGCTTCAAGATTTTCGGCATCCTGTTTGATGGCAAGGAAGTGCCGGCCGAGGGGGCTGCTGTCTTCAGGGACGGCGAGAAGGTCGGCGTTGTGACCTGTGCGATGTATAGCCCGCTTAAGGATCAGACCATGGCAATTGCCCGACTGGCTGTTGAGTGTGCCGAACAGGGTGTGCGTCTGGAAATCGCTGGTGCCGATGGCATGCTGGGTGGCATGGCCCATACCATGCCGTTCGATGATCCGACCAAGTCCAAAAGAACTGCCAAGGGTTGATGCGCTGCGCCGGGGGCCGTCAGAGGCCCCCGGATCGCCAAGCCGATCCTTTGGTTTCTGACAGAACGGGACCCCGCTACCATGTCTGAGAGTTTGATAGAAGAAAGCATTCTTTCACGCCCGACCTATGGCACTTTGGCCATCGCGCCAGGCCTTGCGCATTATTTCGTCGCCGATGCTTCGGGCGCAGAATGCGTTATTCGTGCGGCCGAAGCCGCCCCCGGGGACTTCATGGAAAAGGTACATATTCTTTATGTGCCAACGCCCGGTGAAAATGCCCTGATCACCGCCCTTTATGCATTGGGTGCAAAACGGTTCGAACATTTCCCGACCATTGATGACGCCGTTGCCAGGCTTGGTGACTGGTTGTCCGATGCCAGAATGGGCAGTCAGCTTTACCTTGCCGGGACGGAAACCCTGATTGGCAAGGCTGTGGCTGTGGCCGAGGAATGCGGTCTGGATCATAGTGCGGTCCAGTGTGAGCATCGCGGCAGCTTGGCCCGGCGGGTTCAATGCGTTCACTGCAAAACCATGATCGAAAAAGTCACCACCCAGCCGGTCAAATGCCCGTCTTGTGACCTTCTGCTTTTGGTGCGCGATCATTATTCACGTCGCCTTGCCGCCTTTCAGGGCGTTTGCATCAATGCCGAAGACCCGACCGAAGACGTCGAAATCAGGGAGATGTTCAAATGAGTGCATCCGATCATCTGATTCCGGTGGTGGTCAGCAAGGTTGTCGAAGTCAATTCGATCATCAAACGCTTTGAATTCAAGCATATCGACGGCAACGAACTTCCGGCCTTTTCGGGCGGGGCGCATATCGTTGTTGAAATGCTTGATGGTCCGACCAAACGCAAAAATGCCTATTCGCTGATGAGCTCGCCCTTTGACCGTGGGCAATATGCCATCTCGGTCCGGCGGGATGATGACGGGCGCGGTGGTTCAAAATTCATGCATGAAAAGGTCGAAGCCGGGATGAAGATGAAAATCTCTGCCCCGGTAAACCTGTTTGCGCTTGATCTGCGGGCCAAAAAACATCTGATGATTGCCGGTGGTATTGGCATCACGCCCTTTATCGCCCAGATGACGCAGGCGACCGAACTTGGGGTGCCGTTCGAACTGCATTACGCCGCACGCAGCGCCTCGCAGGCAGCCTACATGGACAGTCTTCAGGATCGCTTTGGCGATAATGTCCGTTGCTATTGTGATGATGCGGGCGGTGGCCCCGATCTGGTGGGCCTTTTATCTGATCAGCCGCTTGGCACTCATGTCTATGTTTGCGGACCCAGGGGCATGATCGAAGCTGTGGTGCAAACCGCAACTGATCTTGGCTGGCCTGCTGCCCACATCCATTTCGAACATTTCCTTTCCCCGCCTGTCGGACAGGCATTTTCGGTTCATCTGGCAAAGGCCGGAATTGATATCACGGTCGGGCCGGAACAAAGCCTGCTTGAAGCCATCGAGGCATCCGGGACCCCGGTCAATTGCCTGTGTCGTGGCGGGGCGTGCGGTCAGTGCGAAACAAAGGTCGTCAGTTGTGAAGGCGATATTGCCCATAACGACCATTGGCTTGACGACGAACAGCGTGCATCCAAGCAATTCATCATGCCCTGCGTTTCGCGTTTTCGCGGTGAACGCCTTGAGCTTGATCTGTAAGGGGGATTGGCAACATGACCATCCAGTTCAGAAACGAGACATTCCGCAACGATTTCACCTATGCCAACAGTCCGGGCAATATTCCGCGCTTTCCGTTCCCGTTCCCGGAAGACGTCTATATGTATTCCACCAATGTGGAACCGCATCACGCCACACGGGCCGGAAGCCCGTTTGAAAATGCCTTTGATGTGGACGAACATTATGTCGCGGAGATGAAGGATCGGGCATTGGTTCTGGCCGAGGATCCCGGGCGTTGTCAGGCCCTGCCACATATGGAAACAGCCGGTTGGGATTTTGTCGAACTGGTGATGGTGTCCAAGGCGCGCGACTATCCCGATCTGTTCGAGCTGACCATTGACGGGGATCGCTGGCACTGGATCAACAAGCCGCTTCAGATTGATGACAGCTTTATCTTTGGTGACAGTTCGACCCTGCCATGCCATCCGATGGAATATATCGGTCGTCAGGTGCAGGGCGATCACGCCATTCTGGATCAGCGCGATGGCAATCTTTGGCTTGATGCCGGGATCATTACCGCACAGGCCGACTGGTCGCTTGATTTTGATATCGGCATGAACTTTTTTGAATGGCATGCACCTGTGCCGCTGGCCCATGAGCTTGGCGTGTTTCAGCGTGCCCTGAAATTCCTGCTTTCCCTGCCGCAAGGCCAACCGTCCCGGCGCCTGAACTGGACGCTGACGGTCAATCCCAGGCTCGATACCAGCCCGGAAAACTACCCGAAATGGGGCCCGGATCGCACCACGGTGACGCCTGAAAATATCGGGGAGAAGGTCCATCTTCGGGTCGAACTTCAGACCTTCTGGCGGTTGCCGCGTTCGAACGCGATCCTGTTTCCGATCCGCACCTATCTGATGGCGATGAACGAAGTCGTCACCCAGCCGAAATGGGGCCGTCGCCTGCATCGTGTGATGCGTGATCTGCGTCCGGAACTGGTCGAATACAAGGGTTTGTCGCGCTATCACCCGATGCTGGTCGAGTGGCTTTCGCAATTTGACGACGGTGCGCCGACATCGCCGGGGATTTTCCCCGACTAAGCCTAAAGGCACGAAAAACGGCACAAAAAACAGCCGAAGGGAGGACAAGGAAAATGGTTTATCAGGGGATCAAAGGCAATGACACTTCGTGTTGCGATCATCGGAGCCGGCCCGTCGGGCATGGCGCAAATGCGTGCATTCCAGTCAGCAGCAGCCAAAGGGGCCGAAATCCCCGAAATCGTCTGTTTTGAGCGCCAGGAAGACTGGGGTGGTTTGTGGAACTACACATGGCGTACCGGTCTTGATGAATATGGCGAACCGATCCACGGATCGATGTATCGCTATCTCTGGTCAAACGGGCCCAAGGAATGCCTTGAATTTGCCGATTACACCTTCGAGGAACATTTCGGCAAACCGATTGCATCCTATCCGCCGCGTGCGGTGATCTGGGACTATATCAAGGGCCGGGTGGAAAAGGCCAATGTGCGCCCGTGGGTGCGGTTCAGAACCCCGGTGCGCAGTGTTGAGTTTGATGAAGAAAGCCAAACGTTTTTGGTGACCGCGCACGATCTGAAAAATGATGTGGTTTCGACCGAGGAATTTGACTATGTGATCGTGGCAAACGGGCATTTCTCGACACCAAATGTGCCGGAATTCCCGGGCTTTGAGACTTTTGGCGGGCGCGTGCTTCATGCCCATGATTTCCGTGATGCCCTTGAATTCAAGGACAAGGATATCCTGATCATCGGCACATCCTATTCGGCCGAGGATATCGGATCGCAATGCTATAAATATGGCTGCAAATCGGTCACTGTCAGTCACCGCACCAATCCGATCGGCTTTGACTGGCCCGACAACTGGGCGGAAGTACCGCTTCTGACCAAGGTCGAGGGCAACACAGCCTGGTTCAAGGATGGATCATCGCGGGATGTCGATGCGATCATCCTGTGTACCGGCTATCAGCATCACTTCCCGTTCCTGACCGATGATTTGCGTTTGAAAACCGCTAACCGTTTGTGGCCATTGGGTCTTTATAACGGGGTGGTGTGGGAAGAAAACCCCAGGCTGATGTATCTGGGCATGCAGGACCAGTTCTATACCTTCAACATGTTTGATGCACAGGCATGGTATGCCCGTGATGTCATCATGGGCCGTCTTGATCTGCCATCAAAGGACGAAATGAAGGCCGATAGTCAGGCCTGGCGGGACCGTGAAGAGGGTCTGAAAGACGATCATGACATGATCTGGTTCCAGGGCGATTACACCGCCCATCTCATTGAAATGACGGACTATCCGATGTTCGATATCGAAGGGGTCAACAAGACCTTTGAAGAATGGGAGCATGACAAGGCGCATGACATTATGGGCTATCGCAACAAGTCATACAGATCGCTGATGACCGGCAATATGTCACCGGCCCATCATACCCCCTGGCTGGAAGAACTTGATGACAGTCTGGAAGCCTATTTGCAGACCGGATTAAAAAGCAGCGCTGCAGAATAACGCTTATTATTAAATAGAAACTCATAATCGCACGGCCTTCTCTTGGCAGAGCAAACTCGCAGTCACCCCCGCGCACGTCGCGGGGTTATTTTTGTATGAGGATTGCCTTTGTGGGGGGGGGGCACGATGCCAGAGGCATCCCGGCGTGGGATCGGGCGGAGGCGGAGCAGTATCGGGCAGTATCGGGCAGGGGCGGAGCAGGGTCAGGCAGGGGCGGAGCAGGGTCAGGCAGGGGCGGAGCAGGGTCAGGCAGGGGCAGCGCTGGATCGGGCAGGGTCAGAGTAGGGCAGATCTGGGTCGGAGCTGGATCGGACACGGTCAGATCTGGCCCCGGGCAGGCCCGAAGCAGCGGCGGAGCAAGGCCGGAGCAAAACCGGTCCCGATGCCTTTTGCTGCGTGGAAATGGATGGGTAGCATGAAGTAAAAGCACGCCTGACGGGAAGGTCGGGCGTGCTTTGGATGGTTTGCGCTAGAAGTGAGGGTTGCTCACATTACGAGCGCGGCTTGGTTTTTTCCGGGTCGTAATGCGGGAAGGCGGTGATTTTGGCCGGAAGACGCATCATGTGACCGTCAAGTTTGCCAATTTCGACCTTGGTGCCGATATCGGCATGGGCGATGTCGATCCGGGCAAGGGCGATGTTTTTGCCTAATATGGGGGATCGCATGGCGCTGGTGATCACCCCGATCTGGGCGCGCCCGATATGGATGCAATCGCCGTGGCTGGCGGCGACATTGCCATCAATCTCGATCCCGACCAGTTTGTGGGACGGATGTTCCTTGCGCCGGATCAGGGCATCGCGGCCGATAAAGTCATCTTCCTTGGATTTCAGCGGCACCGTAAAGCCGATCCCGGCTTCGAACGGGTCGGTCTGATCGGAAAATTCGTAATTGGCAAAGATCAGTCCTGCTTCGATGCGCACCATATCAAGGGCCGCAAGCCCCATCGGGGTCAGGCCATGGGGCTCGCCTGCTTCCCAGATCGCATCAAAGACCGTGATGGCATCCTTGGGATGGCACCAGACTTCGTAGCCCAGTTCGCCGGTATAGCCGGTGCGCGACACGACAACCGGTGCGCCCTTGGCATCACCGATCCGGCCAATAGTGAATTTGAACCAGCCGACTTCATCAAGTTTGGGCTGGTGGGGTGGTGTCCAGATCACCTCGCGCAGGATATCGCGGCTTTTGGGGCCCTGAACGGCGATATTGTGCATCTGATCGGTCGAGGACCGGATCAGGACCTGAAGCCCCAGTTTGGTTGCCTGTTCGCGCAGCCAGACACCACTATAATCATCCCCGCAGATCCAGCGGAAATTGTCCTGCCCCAGACGCAGCAATGTGCCGTCATCCATCATCCCGCCATGGGGATAGCACATGGCGGAATAGACAACCTGACCAATGCCGAGCTTTTTGATATTGCGGGTCAGACAATGCTGCATCAGGGTTTCGCTATCGGGGCCGGTGATTTCGAATTTACGCAAAGCCGAAAGGTCGATCACGACGGCCTTTTCCCGGCAGGCATAATATTCTTCGATCATGCCAAAGCCTGTATATTCATGCGCCAGCCAGAAGCCCTTATATTCGACGAAGTTGCGGGTCAGTTCGGCAAAACGCGGGTGAAAGGCAGTTTCCTTGGTCATTTTTGCTTCGGCCTCTGCAGTCGGTCGCCAGGCAACGGCATGGGTGAACTTTTCCGCGCTGTCATAGGCGCGGATGTGAATATCGGTCGGTTTCCAGCCATTGGCCGCCGTGGTGTCATCCGGGCAGGCCGAAGACACGCAAACAAGATCGGTCATGGCGCGCAAAAGTACATAATCGCCCGGACGCGACCATGGCTGATCGGCATACATCACGCCGTGATCATCAATCCCGGTATTGAAAAAGAAATTGATCGCCATCCAGCCAGCACGCGGATCAACCCCGTGTGCGGCAAGCGCCCCGTTGAAGTTATCCGTGCAGTTCACATGCCCCGGATAGCCGATATCGTCGTAATATTTGGCGGCACAGGCCATGGCAAAGGCGTCATGTCGCCCGCAGGTGTCCTGAATGACCTCGACCAGCGGGTCCATATCCTGATCATAATATTTGGCATGAAGGCCGGGCATGGGATAGGCGTGGCCCATCAGGGTGCGGGTGGTGGTGACGTCAAGCGGGTTTTGAATGCCACGATCCAGCTTGCGGGCATCAAAGCACTGAAAATCGGTGCATTGCCGCCCGTCGATATCGAGAATCTGGATATAGTCGCCAGCCTTGATTTCATAGGCGCGCGCGGTTGCCGCATTGATGCGCAGATCAAGGACCGGATCAGCCAGCGGATCGGGCAGGGCAAAGCTGTAGGTGTCGTGATGATGGGCGCGTGTGATCGCAACGCTTACCGGACTTGCGGTATTATGGGCGTCAATCTGCATGACCGGTGCGGGGGTGGCGATAATCACAAAGCCATCAAATTGCACCGTCAGGTCGATCCGGTCGCCCGCCGGGCTGGCATTGCCAAAGACGCGCAGCGCAAGACAGTTTTCAAGGGCGACATCGCGACGTTTAAGTGTCTGGGCAAAGCGCACAAGGCTTGTGTCATAGGGATCGGATAAAAGGTCAATCAGGCCGCGGGGCTTGCCATGCGGCAGATGTTCAAAGATCGATGGCAGCGACCCGCCCGACGGATCAAGACCAATCAGTTCGACCGTCTGCATGCCTTCGCTATTGGTCAGGGTCAGCTGATCGCCTTCGCGCAGCGCAATAAGGGCCGCGCCCCGACCGGGAATTTCATAGCGTTCGGTGTTGCGTGCCATGGCGGTTCGGCCAGCATTGATAATACGGCTGGGGCGGGCGGCGCGCACGGCATGAGGATCAGGAAGGGACTGGGAAAGGTCGATCATTGTGGCCTCTGCGGTGAATGATCTATGCGGGCACAGGCCAATCTGGTCGCTGTGTGCGGTTGATTGTCAGGTCAACCGGGCGGGAGATGCGAGTGTCTGTGCGCGGTGATGATCTGTCCGGTGGGATCATCAGAAGAAAGACCGAAAGGCCAGTTTTGACGCTGGCCTTTCGCCGTGTTCTTGAAGGGATGGATTGCCGTTTGGGTTCAGGGCAGGCTGGCAATACATCCCGTCAGTCCCAAAGATTACATGTCTTTGTAAGCTTTGTTCTCATGGCTGGCCATCGATGCGATGGTCCAGACGCATACGCCAATACCAATCAGCGTAAACAGCACAAGAAGGGCCGGTTTGTCGGCAAAGGTGAAATAGGCCTCTGCACCTTCCCAGCTGGTAATTGGAGCTGTGTTCATTTTCAGTTTCCTTGTCTTGAAAAACCGGTAACGAGATTACTCAGCCGGGGTCGGCGAAGCAGGGTCGTTGGTGAATGCAGCCGGAACAGTGCTTTCCGGATATGCGCTGACCGGGACTTCTGCCTTGTCGAGACCTGCAAGTTCAGCTTTGTCGGTAACGCGAAGCAGGCCGACAACCTTGAGGATCAGGGACAGGACATAGCCCGGTGCGAAACCGAGGATCATGAAGACGACAGCACTTGAAAGCTGGCCGACAAAGGAGATCTCCGGACCGGCAACGTTCGGATAACCCGATGCGAACACGCCTGCCATGATCAGACCCCATACACCGCCAAAGCCATGAACAGCGACTGCGCCAACGGCATCATCGATCTTGAATTTGCCGACCAGGATGTCGTTAAGTTTCGGCATGATGCAACCGCCGCCGAAGCTGATCAGGAAGGCAAGACCCGGATAGTAAAGATCAAGTGCCGGAGCCGACGAGATAACGCCGATCAGGGCACCAGACATCATCCAGAACGGATCGCGGGTTACGAGATACGCACCGATCATACCGCCTGCAACGCCCATCAGGGTGTTGAATGCGAATGCCGACAAGGTTGCCGGGGTGTTGTAAATGGTCATCCACGTGTCGCCGGTATAGATGATGCAGCCGCCAAGGAAGCCGAAGAAGCCCATCACGATCAGCATCAGACCGATCAGCGACATCGGCATGTTGTGGCCGTCGATATTGTTGACCGAGCCATCAGCATTGAAGCGACCGATACGCGGGCCAAGGTTGATCAGAACACCAAGGGTGAAGAAACCGGCAATGGTGTGAACGGCACCAGCTGCGCCGACATCGTGCAGGCCCCACTCGGTGGTGAGCCAGCCATCCGGATGCCAGCCCCAGGATGCACCAAATACCCAGACAACGGAGCCAAGGAAAAGGGCAAGGATGGTGAAGCCGGAAATGCGGATACGTTCGATCACCGAACCCGACATGATCGAGGCGGTGGTTGCTGCGAACAGGGTGAAGGCCGCATAGAAGATGCCCGATGCGTTATCGGTCAGGTTCGGGCCCATATTCGCGCTCCAGGGCAGACCTGCCTCTGATCCGTCAGAGATGGTAAAGCCGGTTGGGAACGCAAGATAAATCCACCAGCCGATATAATAGAAGGCCGGAATAAGGAATGCGAATGCGATCAGGTTTTTCATGCCCGATGCCAGCGCGTTCTTTGCGCGCGACGCACCCATTTCATAAGCAAGGAAGCCTGCATGGATGGCCAGCATCAGTGCTGTACACCACCAATAGAAAACTTCGGAATTGATGGTCGTTGCCATGCTGAGTGATGCCTCAAGGCTATCAAGCCTTGCCATCAACTCCGGTACGGATTGTTCCATTTTAGTCTCTCCATCACAAAATGCCCCCCGATGGACATTCCTTTTATTAAAAATCAATTCCCCATAGTGAACAAGTTCAAATGTGTTTTTTATTGTGCGATGCAAAAAATATAATAAAATCAATAAATTAATAGTATTATACGTCTAGATATAAGCGTGTTGATGAAAAAATAGTCGATAAGAATCGATGCATATCAAATATGCAGACTCGTTGAATCGTGCCGATTCTGTCGAAATCTCTGTTTGTGGAATGCACCCCTTGGTTGGATGCTTTGTCCTGTCGGGGGAGGTGGAGGAAGCTTTGCCTAGTCGCCGCGTGCGACGCTTGGTGTGACACCGTAGGTTGCCTTGTAGCTGCGCGAGAAGTGGCTGCTATTGGAAAATCCGGTGGCAAAGGCAATCTCGGAAATGGTCAGTGCGCTTTGGGTCAGGAGCCGATTGGCATGGTCAAGACGTACCTGCCGATAGGTTTCAAGGAACGATTTTCCCAGATGCTGGTCAAACAGGCGGTCAAGCTGGCGGGTGGAAAGCCGGGCAAAGCGTGCCATTTCTTCGCGGGATTTCGGATCTTCGATGGTGGTTTCCATTTTTTCGAGAACCCGAAGCAACCCGGCATGATGAACGTTATAGCGTTCGGCAAGAGATGCGCGCTGTGACCCGCTGGAAACACCGACCTGGGTATGCAGATACCAGTCCGACACGCGGGTGGCGAAATCCGATCCCAGATGTTCAGCAATCATCGCATGCATCATATCAAGCGGTGCCACCCCGCCGCCACACGTGATCCGGTCACCATCAATGACAAAGCGTGCGCGCATCGGTTCAAGGTCGGGGAATGCTTCGATCAAAGCCGGGGCATGTTCCCAGTGGATGGTGAATTGCCGTTGTCCCAGCAGTCCGGCCGCGGCGAGGATATAGGCCCCGCTTGAAATGCCGCCCATCCGAACGCCCCATCGTGCAAGCTTGCGCAAGCCCGGCAACATGCCCGGTGCCTGCCACTGGGATGGATGGCCGCCCGCACAGACAAACAGACTATGCAGGCTGGTCGGGGCCTGTGACAGCGGGGTGGTTGGCACCATCGTCCCCGATGATGAAAATACATTCCCGCCTGTAGCTGAATAGTTCAGGACCTTGTAAACCGGTCGTCCGGCCAGAAGATTTGCCGCGCGCAAGGGTTCAATCGCCGAGGCATAGGACATCAGGGCATAATCAGGCAGCAGGAAAAAGCCGATATGTTGCGGGGCCGGAAAGGCAGAGGGACCGGAATGGATCAGGGCAGCAGACGGGCTGGTCGATGTCTGGCGGGTTCCGGGTTTGTGTGCGGACGTCATCTTGTGCCTCTGATCCTGCATTTCGGGGCATCTGAATGAATGTCCCAAATTTGTTATTAGATGTCCTTTTTAGACAAGCCGCAAATTACGCCTATGTCAAGATCAGCTGGTACCCGAAGCGGGCAACAGCGAAAGATCAAAGATGCGTTATTCAGCCCTGTCATTGCTTGGCAATGCTTTTTCCAAGAACAAGAACTGGAAGCCCGCATGGCGTAATCCTGATCCCAAACCCCATTATGATGTGATCATCATCGGGGGTGGCGGACATGGATTGGCAACGGCCTATTACCTGTCAAAGGTGTTTGGCGTGCGTAATGTGGCGGTCCTTGAAAAAGGGTATCTCGGATCAGGCAATATCGGGCGCAATACCACAATCATCCGGTCGAACTACCTGCTTGAAGGCAACAACCCGTTTTACGAATTCTCGATGAAGCTGTGGGAAGGGCTGGAACAGGATTTCAATTTCAACGCCATGGTGTCCCAGCGCGGGGTGATCAATCTGTATCATTCCGATGCCCAGCGAGATGCCTATACCCGGCGCGGCAATGCCATGCGCCTGCACGGGGTCGATGCCGAGCTTCTTAACCGTGACCAGCTGCGTGAAAAGCTGCCATTTCTGGATTATGAAAATGCGCGCTTTCCGATCATGGGTGGGCTGATGCAGGCCCGTGGTGGCACGGTGCGCCATGATGCGGTGGCATGGGGCTTTGCGCGCGGCGCCGATCAGAACGGTGTGGATATCATCCAGAATTGCGAAGTTACCGCGATTGACCGCGATGGCGATCAGATCACCGGTGTTCAGACCACGCGCGGGGCGATCAAATGCAACAAGCTCGCCATGGCGGTGGCAGGCAGTTCAAGTCATGTGGCGCGGATGGTCGATATGCGCCTTCCCATTGAAAGTCACGCGCTTCAGGCCTTTGTGTCCGAGGGGCTGAAACCGTTTATCGATACTGTCGTCACATTCGGGGCCGGGCATTTTTATGTGTCGCAGTCCGATAAGGGCGGGCTGGTATTTGGCGGCGATATCGAAGGCTATAATTCCTATGCCCAGCGCGGGAACCTTGCCTGTGTCGAACATGTGGCCGAGGCCGGAATGGCGATGATCCCGGCCCTGTCGCGGGTGCGCATCCTGCGCAGCTGGGGCGGGATCATGGATATGAGCATGGATGGATCCCCGATCATGGATCGTACCCATCTTTCCAATCTCTATTTCAATGGTGGCTGGTGCTATGGCGGGTTCAAGGCAACACCCGCATCGGGATATTGCTATGCCCATTTGCTGGCAACGGACACGCCGCATGAAACCGCAACCGCATTCCGCATGGACCGGTTTGCGTGCGGATATCTGCTTGATGAAAAGGGCGTCGGTGCCCAGGCCAACCTGCACTGATTGTCGCAAAAGGAATTTGGAAATGAGCAGTCTTGTCAAATGTCCCCATTGCGGCCTTCGCCCCCGTGAGGAATTTACCATCCGTGGTGAGGTCGCAACCCCGCGACCGCAAGCTGGCGCGGATGAAAGCACCTGGTTTGATCATGTCTATCTGCGCGACAATCCGCGCGGCCAGCATCGGGAATACTGGCACCATTCCGGCGGATGCCGTCGCTGGCTGGTTCTGGATCGAAACACCGTGACGCATGAAACCGGCGACGTGGTTGATGCCAGTACCCTGAAGGCGGAGGGGCAGGCATGACCAGTTTCCGGATTGATGGCGGCACCCTGATTGACCCTGATGATGTGCGCAGCTTTACCTTCAATGGCGAGAAGCTTAGCGGTTTTGGCGGTGATACGGTCGCGTCCGCCTTGCTGGCCAATGGTAAACAGCTTATCGGGCGCAGTTTCAAATATCATCGCCCGCGCGGCATTCTGACGGCCGGGGCGGCGGAACCCAACGCGCTTTTGACCATCGGGCGTGACGGGCGGCGTGATCCCAATACGCGTGCGACCATGGCCGAACTGTTTGACGGGCTGGAAGCGCGATCACAGAATTGCTGGCCGAATGTGAATTTTGATATCGGCGCGATGAATGGTCTTTTGGGGCCGCTTTTGGGGGCGGGGTTCTATTACAAGACATTCATGTGGCCTGCGGCATTTTGGGAAAAGGTTTATGAACCCCTGATCCGCAAGGCCGCCGGTCTTGGTCGGGCAAGCTATGATCCCGATCCCGGCTATTACGAGAAATGCTGGGCGCATTGCGATGTGCTGGTCATCGGGGCCGGGGCTGCCGGACTTGCCGCCGCCCTTACAGCCGGTCGGGCCGGGGCACGCGTGATCATTGCCGATGAGGGTGCTCAGCCTGGCGGCGGGATGCTGGCCGAGGGCGGTTTGATCGGGGATAAAGCAGCCGATGCGGTTCTGGCCGATATTGTTGGCGAGCTTCATGCCCTGCCCAATGTCGAGATCAGGAAACGCACCACCGTTTTCGGTGCCTATGATGATCAGGTCTTTGCCGCGGTTGAACGCGTGCAAAAGCATCTGCCAGAACAGGCGATCAATCCGGATCGGGCGATGGAACGGCTTTGGCGTATTGTCGCCAGGCAGGTCATTCTGGCGACCGGGGCGGAAGAACGCCCGATTGTGTTTGGTGGTAATGATCGCCCCGGCGTGATGACGGCAGGTGCGATGCGCACATACCTTAATGCCTTTGGTGTTGCACCGGGCAAACGGGTGGCGCTTTTTGCCAATAACAATCAGGCCTATCAGACCGCAATTGATCTTGAAGCGCGCGGGATCGAGGTTGCCGCGATCATTGATCCGCGCAGTTGCCCGGATATTGATTTTAACGGCAAGGCGCGGCTGATTGCCGGGGCCATGGTTCGCGATACTGCCGGACGCCGTGCGATCAAGGCCATCACGGTCCGTCATGATGATGGCCGCGACGAGGTGATTGCGGTGGATGCGCTCGCAGTTTCGGGAGGCTATAGCCCGATTGTCCATCTGGCCTGTCATCGCGGGGCAAGGCCGGTCTGGTCGGATGAGTATGCCGGTTTCATGCCGCCGGAACATTGCGACGGCATGGTGCCCGCCGGTGCGGTGGCGGGGTGTGAAGGTGTTGTCGCCTGTTTCGATGCCGGGGCAAAGGCCGTGCTGCCGGTTCTGGACGGGCTTGGATTTGGTGGGGAACCAGCCCGTCTTGCCGGGGTGGAAGACGTTACGACCAGTGTGCTCAATACGATGGCGATCTGGTCCGTACCATCGAGCAAGGGTAAGGCATTTGTTGATTACCAGAACGATGTGACGGCGGGTGATATCAATCTTGCGATGCGCGAGGGATATGATCATGTCGAGCTTGCCAAGCGTTACACGACAAACGGTATGGCAACCGATCAGGGCAAAACATCGAATGTGAATGCGATTGGCATCCTTGCGCAAAACAAGGGGGTTACGCCCGGCGACATCGGTACCACCACATTCCGCCCGTTCTATACGCCGGTGTCGTTCGGTGCGCTTGTTGGTGCGTCCAAGGGGTTTGAATTCCAGCCGGTACGCAAATCGCCGCTGCATGGCTGGGCTGAGCGCAACGGGGCAAAATTTGTTGAAACCGGGCTTTGGTACAGATCAAGCTGGTTCCCGAAAGACGGCGAGACATTCTGGCGCGACAGTGTGGATCGTGAAGTCCTTAATGTGCGTGAAAATGTCGGTATTTGTGATGTTTCGACCCTTGGCAAGATCGAGATTTTTGGCGCAGATGCGGCAGAATTCCTCAACCGGGTTTATTGCAATGCGTTCCTGAAATTGCCGGTCGGCAAGGCGCGCTATGGCATCATGCTGCGCGAGGATGGCTTTGTGTATGATGATGGCACGACGAGTTGTTTGGCCGAAAATCATTACTTCATGACCACGACAACAGCCCTTGCCGCCGGTGTTCTGACCCATCTTGAGTTTTGTGCGCAAGTTTTGTGGCCCGGCCTTGATGTGCGTTTGGCTTCTGCCACCGATCAGTGGGCGCAGATGGCGGTTGCCGGGCCAAAGGCGCGTGATGTTCTGGCGCAAATCATTGATGACGATATTTCCAACGAGGCATTCCCGTTCCTTGCGGCGCGTGAAGTATCGATGTTTGGCGGGCGGCTTAGGGGCCGGTTGTTCCGTATTTCATTCTCGGGCGAGCTTGCCTATGAAATCGCGGTTCCGGCCGGTTATGGCGAAAGTGTTGCCGATGCCATCATGGTGGCGGGCGAGGCATTCGGCATTGCGCCTTATGGTACCGAGGCACTTGGCGTGATGCGGATTGAAAAGGGCCATGTCACCCATGCCGAAATCAACGGCACGGTGACGCCAGCCGATCTGGGCATGGGGCGGATGGTTTCAGGCAAGAAGGATGATTTCATCGGCCGGGTGATGAATCTGCGCGAAGGTCTTGTTGATCCGATGCGCCCGGCACTGGTCGGGATCAAGCCGAAATCCCCAAGTGATAAATTTGCGACCGGATCGCATATCCTGAAAATCGGGGATGCGGTCAGCCTTGCCAATGATCAGGGCTATGTGACGTCGATGTGTTATTCGCCAAGCCTTGGTCATGCCATTGGTCTTGCCCTGGTAAAGGGCGGGCCTGAACGATATGGCGAGGAAGTCGTGATCTGGAACGGGCTTGCCGGGGCCAGCATCACCGGCATCCTTTGCAATCCGGCCTTTGTCGACCCAGAGAATGAGAAGCTCCATGCGTGATTTTTTGCTTAATAATGTCTCGCCGTTCCCGGCCAAGGCCGATGCCAACGGCCATGCAGCGGTGCATATCGCACCGATTGCCGGGGGATTTGTCATTCATGTTCTGGGTAAGGGCAATGCCAAGGCAGATGCGGCGCATCTGACCAAGCTGATTTCAGATATTGCACCGGAACTTGGCGCGACACTTCGGTCGTCATCGCCGGGGCAATGGTTCTGGGTCGGGGATTGTGATGTATCCCAGGACCGCTTTGCTGAAATCAGCGGCCAGATGCCCGGTGAATATGCGATTTCGGATCAGACCCACGGGCGCGTACGGATCATGATTTCCGGCCCGCAGGTGCGTGAAGTTCTGGCAAAGGGGGCGATGATTGATCTTGCTGATGGTGTCTTTGTGGTCGGCGCATCGGCGATGACCCAGATCGGGCATATCGGGGCGATGATCACGCGGACCGATGATGATTGCTTTGAAATCATGGTGCTGCGAAGCTTTGCGGTCAGCCTGTGGCATGAGCTTCATCAGATGGCCGCCGAGTTCAACGGGCCGCATGCAGGCTAGGGAGAGTGATCTTGTCGTGATGGGTGGTTACGTTTTTTGACCATGAACCCTTGTGATGTCGTATTCAGGGCATAACTGATTGCACATAAAGATCAAAACAAGGAGGACGATTGCAATGACAAAGCTGAATGTGACCACGCCGGACGGTTCGTTTGAGGCCTATGTGGCCATGCCTGCCACGCTTCCGGCACCGGTTGTTGTGGTTATTCAGGAAATCTTTGGTGTGAATGCGGTGATGCGCGGCATTGCTGATGATTATGCCAAGCAGGGCTATATTGCGGTTTGTCCGGATCTGTTCTGGCGGATCGAGCCGGGCATCGATATTACCGACAAGTCCGAGGCCGAATGGAAGCAGGCCTTTGGCTATTATCAGGCGTTCAACGTCGATAAGGGTGTTGAAGATATTGCGGCAACCATGAAGGCCGCACGCGGTATTGACGGGGCCAATGGCAAGGTCGGGGTTGTTGGCTTCTGCCTTGGCGGTTTGCTGACCTTCCTGTCGGCAACGCGGACCGATGGTGATGCCTTTGCGGCCTATTACGGGGGCGGCATGAATAATTACATGGCTGAAGCCGATAACATCAAAAAGCCGCTGATCGTGCATCTGGCAGGCAATGATGAATATATCCCGGCCGAGGCACAGGAGGTCATCAAGGAAGCGCTTGGTGATCATCCATTGACCGAGCTTCATATCTATCCGGGCCGTGATCATGCCTTTGCCCGCAAGGGCGGGGCGCATTATGACGCGGCCGATGCCGAAACCGCCAATGGCCGCACGGCGGAATTCTTTGAGGCCAATCTGGTCTGATCGCAAGACCAACGGGCTGAAACGACAAAGGGCTGCGATATTCGCAGCCCTTTTTATATGCGCAAGGTCTGTGCCGGTTACTTGACCAGCACGGCAAGCAATTTATCGAGAAACACTTCGCAGCGCCCCAGCTGATCAAGTTCGATGAACTCGTCGGGCTTGTGGGCCTGTTCGATATTGCCCGGACCGCAGACCACGGTCGGAATATCGCCCATCGCGGAAAAGACCCCGGCTTCGGTGCCAAAGCTGACCTTGCCGGTGGTGTTGGCACCGGTAAGCGCCATGACCAGTTTGGTGACTTCCTCGTCATCGCCGGTGGCAAGGCCTGGCATATCGGAAACCACTTCGATCTCGACCCCGACATCGTCATAGGTCTCGCGCATTTCCGGGATCAGGACCGTGTCGAGATAGTCAAAGATCTGCGCCTTCAGCGCATCGCGGTCATCATTGGGCAGATTGCGGAATTCGAAATCGACAAAGCAATTCTGCGGAATGATATTAAGCTGCGTGCCGCCCTTGATCACGCCGGTATGGAAGGTGGTGTGATTGGGGACAAACTCGTCATCATGCGGGCCTTCGTCGCGGCATTTGCGACCGAGCTTGCGCAGGAAGACCACAAATTCCGAAGCGAATTCAACAGCGTTAACACCTTCGCCCGGAAGCGATGAATGCCCGGACCGACCGGTGAAATGCGCGCGGGCGGAATATTTGCCCTTATGCTGGGTGATGACCTTCATCTCGGTCGGTTCACCTACAATGCACATGGCGGGTTTGCGGGGCAGGTTATTGATTGCCTCAACCAGACTTGGCACGCCCAGACAGCCGACTTCCTCATCATAGGTGAAGGCCAGATGGATTGGGACGCGCAGATCGGCATTTTTGAAGGTCTCGGCCTTGGCCAGAAGGCAGGCGAGGAAGCCCTTCATATCGCAGGATCCGCGGCCATAAAGCTTGCCATCGCGAATGTCGATCTCATAGGGATCAGATGCCCAGTTCTGTCCCTCGGTCGGGACAACGTCGCTGTGCCCGGACAGGATCACGCCGCCACTCACTGCTGGCCCGATGGTGGCATAGAGATTGGCCTTGCTGTTGCTTTCGTCACGCACAACAAGGGTTTCATAGCCAAGCCCGTCGAGAAAGGCTTTGACCTCTTCGATCAGGGCCATGTTCGGGGTCATGCTGACAGACGGGTGGGCAATCAGTTTGCGGCACCAGTCGATGGTGTCTTGTGACGGTGCAAGTGCGGCGGTGGTCATTCGACGAATTGTTCCTTAAGGATACGCTCTTCAAGATTATGTTCGGGATCAAACAGAAGCTTGATCTTCATGTTGCGATCTTCGCGGATCTTGACATGGGAAACATCGCGGACCTCGGTATAGTCGGCGACGGCCGATACCGGGCGCTTTTCCGGGTTTTCGATGGTAAACACAACTTCGGCCCCGTGCGGCAGCAACGCACCACGCCAGCGGCGCGGGCGAAACGGGCTGATCGGGGTTAAGGCCAGCAATCCACTTCCCATCGGCAGGATCGGGCCATGGGCCGACAGGTTATAGGCCGTGCTGCCAGCGGGCGTACAAACAAGCGCGCCATCGCAAACCAGTTCGGCCAGACGTTCAACCCCATCGACCTTGATGCGAAGCTTGGCAGCCTGACGGGTTTCGCGCAGAAGTGAAACCTCGTTAATGGCAAGCGCACACAGGCTTTCGCCAGAAACGGTGTGGGCTTCCATCTGAAGGGGGTGAAGTTCGACAGTCTGGGCCTCGGCAATGCGATCGGTCAGGTCCATCTCGCGGAATTCATTCATCAGGAACCCGACCGTGCCACGGTTCATGCCATAGATCGGCACCTTGCGGCCCATATAGCGGTGCAGGGTTTCAAGCATGAAACCATCGCCACCAAGGGCGACAATCACATCGGCCTTGTCAGGCGCAATGTGGCCATATCGATGTTTCAGCCGGTACATCGCATCCTGTGCGATTTTGGTTTCGGCCGCGACGAAGGCGATGGAATCAAGCTGCATCTGCTATCCGACGTGTCATTGGGGCGCGCCCGCGTTCGGGCATTTCCAACAATAGAGTATGCTTTGCATTGAATTGCAAGGGGCTGCGTCATCGATATGATCACACAAAGCATTCAATATACTGGCAATATACAGGCAGTCAGGTTGACCTTGGCCGGAAAAGAGAGGAACCTGAAACTTAACAGCATTTCACATCAGATCGGCGCAATGTCCAAAGAACCTTTCAGTATCTCTGCTGCCCTTTCGCGGATCACCCGCCCGGATGATCATTATGATGAGGGCACGCTTGAAGTCGATGAAAGCATGGAGCTTGAAGAGCTGGCAAACGGCGCGCTTGTGCCCAAGCGGGTCCGCGATCCCGATCTGACGCGGCAGAAGCTTCTGGATGCCGCCTTTGGCGAGGTCCGCCGGGCCGGATTTGGCGGCGCATCGATTGCCAATATCCTTGATGTCAGTGGCTGTACCAAGGGCGCGCTTTATCATCATTTCGCGGGAAAGGCCAAGCTGGTCAATGCCGTGATCGAGGAATGCCTGCCCGGTTATGTCGACGCGGTCTGGCTTGCCGAACTTGAAGATGTCGACGATATCCTGCCCGTCATGATGGCGCAGGTTGACCGGCTGGGCCGCGAAGATGCCCCCGAACTGCTTGAAGGTGGCTGTCCGCTTGCGCGGCTGGCATCAGGGGCGGGGGAGCTTGATGAAGGGCTGCGCAAACGCATTGACGGGGTTTACCGGTACTGGCGGCGCGGGTTGGCGTCCCATCTTGGCAAGGCGCAATTTAACAAGACGGTCCGCACCGATGTCGAGCCCTCGGCGGTGGCGGAATTCATGATCGCCTCCCTGCACGGGTTCCTGACGCGCCCGCCTGCCTTGCGCAATCGCGAAACCCAGGATGCCTTTGCCCGCGAATTTGCCCGTTATCTGAATAATTTGCGTCCGGTTACCTAGGGCGCGTAGTGGTCGGTCACATTGGTAAATATTTCAAGATATCCTCATTAAACAAATTAATTGTGTTGTAAAAGAATTATTGACATTTTTCTAGGGGTGATTACATCTGTTTCACAGTTATTCGAATATAGTGAATTATGGAGACAGGCCCCATGCGCTCTCTTATCGTTTCTGCTGTTGCGGTTGTGGCATTTGCCTTTGCTGGCAGCGCAGCCCAGGCTGAACGCCTGACGGAAAAGCCCCTGGTTGATGCCAACTGGGTTGAGGCAAATCTTGATAACCCGTCACTGGTTGTTGTCGATATCCGTTCGCTGACCAAAGAAGGCAGCCCCTATGATGCCGGTCATATTCCGGGGTCGGTCTATGCGCCTTATGGCAAGTTCGGCTGGCGTGCAAAGGTCGACAATGTTGTCGGCATGTTGCCGCCGCTTGATGTGATCTCAAACCGGATCGGATCGCTTGGTATCGATAATGACAAACAGGTTGTTGTGGTCCCGGCCGGTGAGAACAGCTCGGATTTCGGTGCGGCGACCCGTGTCTACTGGACATTCAAGGTTCTGGGGCATGACGCCGTGACCATTCTTGATGGTGGCCAGCGTGCATGGCTTGCCGCAGGCAAGGCTGTTTCGACCGATGCGGTTGCACCGGCAACTGTGGCCTTTAATGCCAATTTCCGCCCTGAACTTCTGGCGACCGCCGATGATGTGGCCAAGGCGCGCGATAATGGTGTTGCCCTGATCGATGCCCGCCCGGTATCGCAGTATAAAGGTGAAACCAAAAGCGGTGTGGTTGCCCGTGCCGGTGCGGTTCCCGGTGCCAAGAATATCGCGCAGTCGGAGTTCTATAGCGATCAGGACGGTGCCTTTGTCGCGTCTGACGTGATTGAAGAGCTGGTTGCTGATGCCGGTGTCGCCAAGGATGCCAAGGAAATCACCTATTGCAACACCGGTCACTGGGCATCTGTCGCGTGGTTTGGTCTGTCCGAAGTGATGGGCAACAAAAACACTGCGATGTATGATGGTTCCATGACCGAATGGGCCGCTGATCCGAGCCGCGAGATGGTCATTCCGCAGTAAGCCCGGACGTCTATCGGCCTTTCAGGCAAAATCATTCGGACGGAACCGGGGCGATCCCGGTTCCGTTCGTGTTTGAAGATTTCATTTAACGTTACTGAGCGTCACCATGTCAGAAACGACACTTAAAGTTCGCCCGGGTGCTTCGGGTTTTGACTTTGACAAGGGACCGGCCGCGATTACGGCGGTCTTGTTTGTCATTGTCGGCATCGCAATTGCGCAGGCCGTGGATCTGCATCAGGCCGTTCTTTATGGCCTTGGCGGATTGCTGGGCATTTCCCTTTATCATGCATCATTCGGTTTCACCGGTGGCTGGCGGCGTTTCTCGGTCGAGAAGCGCGGACGCGCCATGCGCGCGCAGCTTTTGATGATCGCGGTCGCGGCGGCGGCCTTTATTCCGATGCTCGCCCTTGGCAGTCCGCTGGGCAATCCGATTGTCGGGGCGGTGGCGCCGGTCGGGACATCGGTTCTGGTGGGGGCCTTTTTGTTTGGCCTTGGCATGCAGCTTGGCGGCGGATGCGGGTCCGGCACGCTGTTTACAGTGGGCGGCGGCAGTACGCGCATGTTGCTGACCCTTGTGTTCTTCATCATCGGGGCGGTGATCGGTACGGCGCATTTGCCGATGTGGCTTGAATTGCCAGCCCTTCCGCCGATGAGCTTGGGACGTGAATTTGGTGTTGGCGGCGGACTTGCCGTGACCTTTGGTGGTCTGGCATTGGTTGCGCTGATTACGGTGATTGTTGAAAAGCGTGCGCATGGATCACTTGAAGCAACGCCCAAGGCGCCGCGCGAAGGCGTTGCTCGGCTGTTTCATGGCCCCTGGCCGCTGGTCTGGACCGGTTTGCTGTTGGCAGGGCTTAATATCGCGACACTTCTGATCGCCGGTCATCCATGGTCGATTACGTTCGGTTTTGGTCTTTGGGGCGCGAAAATCGCCCAGGGCATCGGCATTCCGGTCGAGACGTGGGAATTCTGGAACTGGGCCGGTCCGGCCAAGGCGCTTGGCAATTCGGTTCTTGAAGACAATACGTCGGTGATGAATTTCGGCATCGTGATTGGTGCGGCCTTTGCTGCTGCCCTTGCCGGTAAATTCGCGCCCAAGGTTTCCGTGCCGATGGCATCGCTTGTGGCGGCGGCAATCGGCGGGATTTTGATGGGCTATGGCGCGCGTCTGGCGTTTGGCTGCAATATCGGTGCGTTCTTTAGCGGCATCGCATCGGGCAGCGTGCATGGCTGGCTGTGGTTTGTTCTGGCCTTTGCGGGCAGCTGGATCGGTATCGCCCTGCGTCCGGCCTTTGGAATGGATGGGTTCCGGAAATGAGCGAGAAAAACACATTTCTGTTTGGTGCGGTATTCCTGGCTGCGACCGGTGGTGTCGCGCTTGATCACTACAGCCATACCGCCAATATCCCGGCAATCTCTAATCCCGCACCGGCAAGGCTTCCGGCAGCAGGCGCAAATCCGTGCGCAGCCAATCCTTGTTCTGCGAACCCGTGTGGCGCAAACCCGTGTGCGGCCAATCCATGCGGCGCGGGTTACAACCCCTGTGCTGCAAACCCGTGTGCTGCCAACCCGTGTGCGGCCTATAACCCGTGTGCGGCCTATAACCCGTGCGGGGCGGCAAATCCCTGTGCGGCGCGCCTCAATCCGCGCAATCTCGGGAATCCTTGCGCGGCCGCCAATCCCTGCGCTGCGTACAACCCGTGCAGTCCATGTAGTCCGTGCAGTGCTGGCAATCCATGCGGGGCAGGGGCAATCAACCCGTGCTCTGCAAATCCCTGTGCCGCCTATAATCCTTGTGGTGCTGCCAATCCGTGTGCGGCTTATAACCCGTGTGCCGCATCGCCTTGTGCGCCAGCGCCCATTGCCAATCCATGTGCCGCTTCAAACCCTTGTGCGGCCTATAATCCGTGCGGGGCAGCGAACCCCTGTTCGGCGAACTGATATTTTCTATTTTCTAACCCTCTGGAAAGATCTATCGTTTCCAGAGGGTTAGGAGAAATGCTGTTGGCGAATAAAAAGTGGACTGATGACGAGCGATATGCTGCGCTGAAGCTTTATTTTGAGCTTGAGTTTGGTCAGTTCCATGCCCGGAACAAGAATGTCATTCAGCTTGCAGAGATATTAGGTCGGACGCCAGGCTCAATCGCCATGAAGCTTGGGAATTTTGCGAGCCTAGATCCTACTCTTGATCGCGGAGGATTGAAAAATGTCAGTGCCGCAGATCGAGAGTTAATGGCGCGCTTTCATAATCAGCCCGCGCGTGTGATTGACGATATTGAAAGAGCTGTTGACCGGGTCGAATATCAAATCAGTTCAGATCCCACGTCGTTTCAGGCGGATAAAAATCAAGTCGGATTCAGAGACCAAGAAATCGGATTCGATGTATCCGGTAGGGCGACGACGGTTATGCGTGTCCGGGAAGAGCGTTTAAACCAAGGATTCTTTAGGCGCGCGGTTCTATCTGGATATCATTTCCAGTGTTGTGTCTGTCGCATGAAGTTTGTGCGTCTATTAGAGGCGGCGCACATCAAGCCTCACCATCAAGATGAAACGTATCGATTGCGACCGGACAATGGTTTGTCGCTATGTCGTAACCATCACAAGGCGTTTGATGAGGGGTACTGGACGCTTGGGAGTGACTTTTCTATTGAGCTTGATCCAAGGCTGCACAAGTTAGGAAGGCATGATCAGGCTATAAATGACCTACTGATCGTGCATGAGGGGCGGCAAATTGAACAACCCTTTCGCTACCTCCCTTCAGCGGAAGTAATTGATTGGCATCGAGAAAATACATTTGCGAAAAACGAGCCGGTGTTAGGGAAGGAGTGAGGGAAGATTGCGCCTAATATGTCGTGACCTTTATAGGTCAGCGCGCAAATCTGCCGGGCCTGTTTGCGTAAAACGCGGGGCTGTAACAAATATGGCGTTTGACAAGCTGGTAAAACTCTGCGCATGGTGTCGCAGATATTTGATCGCTCCAGAAGCGTAGAGGGGATGAAAGTCCCCCACTGTTGAGTGATTGACCTAAGAACGCATTGAAGTGTCCAGCTACGCGGGTACTTCCAGAACTGCAAGGCGCAGACCTGATTACTAAATTTCACCGGGCATTGTCCCAGCTGTCTGCAGCCTCCAATTTACGAGTTACCCTTATTTGACCCAGTTTTCCGAACTCGGCCTGGCCGAGCCGGTCCTTCGCGCATTAGCGCAAGAAGGCTATGACGCGCCGACCCCTATTCAGGCGCAGTCCATTCCGTCCCTACTTCAAGGTAAGGACCTGCTTGGTATCGCTCAGACCGGTACCGGCAAGACGGCAGCTTTCGCGTTGCCGATTCTTGATCGTCTTTCCAAAACCGAAGGTCGTACACCCAAAGGTGCTTGCCGTGTGCTCGTGCTGGCCCCGACGCGCGAACTTGCTGCGCAGATCGGTGACAGTTTCCGTGCCTATGGCCGTTTCCTCAATGTCCGCGTTGCCGTGGTCGTTGGTGGTGTTGCGCATGGCCCGCAGATCAAGGCCATTACGCCCGGCGTAGAAGTGCTTGTCGCGACGCCTGGTCGTTTGCTTGACCATGTCGATAGCGGCAAGCTCAGCCTGAAACATGTTGATGTTGTCGTGCTTGATGAAGCCGACCATATGCTTGATCTTGGCTTCTTGCCGCCGATCAAGCGCATCATCAAGATGTTGCCGCGTGAGCGTCAGAACCTGTTTTTCTCGGCCACCATGCCGACCCAGATCGGTCAGCTTGCCGGTGATATGCTTTCAGACCCGGTCAAGGTTTCCGTGACCCCGGTTGCGACCACGCAGGAACGCGTTGAGCAGTCTGTTTATCTGATCGAGCGTACCCGCAAGCGTCAGCTTCTGGCAGAGCTTCTTGATAATCCGGCTTTCAAGCGTACCCTGGTCTTTACCCGCACCAAGCGCGGGGCTGATCGTGTGGCGCGTCATCTTGAAGCCAACAAAATCAGTGCTGCAGCCATTCATGGCAATAAAAGCCAGAACCAGCGTGAACGTGCCCTGAATGCCTTCAAGGACGGTCAGATTGGTGTGCTTGTCGCAACCGATATCGCCGCACGCGGTATTGATGTTGATGGCGTGACCCATGTCGTGAACTTCGAACTCCCGAACGTGCCGGAAAGCTATGTTCACCGTATCGGCCGTACGGCCCGTGGTGGTGCAAGCGGAACCGCAATTGCGTTCTGTGATGCCGAAGAGCGCGGTTTGCTGCGCGATATCGAAAAAACCACGCGTCAGTCGATCCCTGTGATTGATCGCCGTGATGCCAAGGCTGCTGCCGAGATGGAAGCAGAATCCGAAGAAGCGCGCGAAAGCAACCGTGGCCGTCGTGGTAACGGGGGCAATGGTGGCGGTCAGTCGCGTGGAAACGGTGGTCGCGGTGCATCAGGCGGCAACGGTCGTGGTGGTCGCCCCGCCAATGGGCGTGGCGGTCGTAATGATCGTGAGGGCGCGCGCGCAGCAGCACCGCGTCGTGATCGTGACGATGCCCAGAAATCTGCCCAGCGTCGTGATGCTGAAGGCAGCAGAAATACCAATGCCGGTCCGACCGGGGGTGCTGAAAAGGCCCCGGTAAATCCGGCACTGGAAAAATCCAAAAGCCGTTACAAGGGCGGGCTCAAGTCCAAGCCTGCAAACGGTCGTGGCAACAGCGCAGAAAATGCAGCTGGCCAGAATGACGGTCGCAAGCGTCCGGTCAAACGTGTGGATTCCAATGGGAACCGTCGTGACCGTGCGCAGGGTGACAATTCAATTTCTTCCGGTCTGTCCTTTATGGGCAGCACCGAGGAACGCCGCGCGAATGGCAACGGGGGCAATGGCGCCCGGAACGCCAGACCGCAAGGCAAGCGCGGCGGTGAAAACCGCAACCGCAATCAACGTGGCCCACAGTCTGGCGGGCAGCCGGGCGGTGCAGGTCGCGCCAACTCTTCTGGAAAACAGTTGCGGCGTGAACGCGCCTGATTGTTTTCCGAACTCTTATAGGCGCACCCACGCGGGGTGTGTCGTAACGCCAATCAATACTCGATAGGAGATTTAAAGATGGCAACTGGTACCGTTAAATGGTTCAACGCAACTAAAGGTTTTGGTTTCATTCAGCCGGACGAAGGCGGAAATGACGTATTCCTGCACATCAGCGCTGTTGAACGCGCTGGCATGGGTCACCCGCAGGAAGGCGACAAAATCAACTACGAACTGCGCACCGATTCCCGTTCGGGTCGCGTTTCGGCTGATGATCTGACCGCTGCCTAATTCGGCTTGCCATTCCTTGTGATTGGCACCGTATTAACGAAGCCCCCATCCGCGAAAGCGGGTGGGGGTTTTGTTTTGGCCAGATGGCAGAATGTCCGGCAATTTACGGGCGCAAAAAGGCGATCTTGGCGCGGGTCGCGGCACTTAGAACATGGAAATGCATGGCGTCGCGCGCGCCTGACGGGTTGTGTTCGCGCACATAGCGCAAAACCTGTTCATGTTCGGCAAGCGGGGCGGCAATGGCCTTGGCATTGGCAAAGGGCAGCATCTGGTTTTCATGGATGATCTGGGCTGCGGGGTGCATGGCCCTGGCGAACATCGGATTGCCTGACGCCACAAGCAGGATTTCATGAAATTCCGTATCGGCAGTGGCCGCAGCAATCAGGTCATCCGCCGAAAGGGCAGTACGCATATCGGCAATGCTGGCCTCAAGCGCGTTCAGGTGGTCCTTGCTGCGCATCTGGGCGGCAAGGCCCGCGACATAGGGTTCGATCGCCAGTCGGAACTGATAGACCTGCCCGGCCTGACGGTTGCGGTCCTGTCCCATCGGCGGCTGGTTCTGGCGGTCGGTGATGTATACGCCCTTGCCAGCATGAATATGGATCATGCCCAGCGCTTCGAGGGTTGCAAGGGCTTCGCGCAGGCTGGTGCGGCTGATGCCGAGCTCGGATGCGAGGCTGCGCTGGGCCGGAAGCGAGTCACCTGCTTTTAGGCCCTTGTTTTTAATCAGATTTCGAATGTCTCGCGCCGCGCGTTCCGGGGCTGTTTCGCTGCGTGCCATGAATTTCCCTGTCTCTGGTCAGACCAGTTTAACTGATTCTTATATTCAAAAAGTGCGGATTTTTAGCGGTTTGTCGTTGTTCCTTGGCTGAGGTTACGCTGAGGAAAAAAATATTCATAGACAAAAGTTCAAAAAATGTGCAGCGTCAAATTCAGGTTAAAAATCGTGCATTAAAAATTCAGAAAACTCTCAGACAGACGGGTAGAGGCTCATGAAACAATTCTTCAAAACGGCGATCGCGGCCGTCGCTATGCTTGCCGCACCGCTTGGTGCAGCATCGGCTGGTGCACTTGATACCATTGCCGAGGCAGGTGTTCTCAAGGTTGCTGTTCCGCAGGACTTCCCGCCATTTGGTTCGGTCGGCACCGATATGCAGCCAAAGGGTTATGACATCGATATGGCGGCCCTGATTGCCGAGGAGCTTGGGGTGAAGCTCGAACTGGTTCCGGTGACCTCTGCCAACCGTATTCCGTATCTGACCACCGGCAAGGTTGATCTTGTGATTTCAAGTCTGGGCAAAAACCCGGACCGTGAAAAGGTGATTGATTTCAGTGCGCCTTATGCCCCGTTCTATAACGGCGTTTTCGGTCCGGCGGATTTCTCGGTCGAGAAGGCTGCTGATCTTGCGGGCATGTCGGTTGGTGTAACCCGTGGTGCGATTGAAGATCTTGAACTGACCAAGATTGCGCCGGCAGATGTCGATATCAAACGCTATGAAGACAATAATGGCACGATTTCGGCGTTTCTGTCCGGTCAGGTTGACCTGATTGCGACCGGTAACGTCACGGCAGCAGCGATCATTGAACGCAACCCGCCGCGCAAGCCGGAGCCGAAATTCCTGATCAAGAATTCGCCATGCTATGTCGGCCTGAACAAGGAAGAACCGGAATTCATGGCCAAGGTCAACGAGATCATTGCTGCGTCCATGACCGATGGCCGTCTGAATGCGATTGCCGAAAAGTGGCTTGGCATTCCGCTTCCGGAAAAGCTCTAAGCTTCCGGTTCGGAATTCGGTTGGCTAACCTGACGGGATCGTTGCAGATCAATGGCTTATAAATTCGACTTCGCAGCCATCGTGCCGCATTGGGAACTTCTGGTGGACGGGGTCATCCTGACCACGGAACTGACTGTGATCGGGGCGGTGATCGGGGTTGGACTGGGGATCATGGGGGCGTGGGCGCGTGCGTCGCGCGCCCCGGTGATCAGCCAGATTGTCGGCATCTATGTCGAGCTGATCCGAAACACGCCGTTTCTGGTTCAGCTGTTTTTCATCTTTTTCGGGCTTCCCGCCCTTGGCGTGAAGCTTTCAGAATTTCAGGCCGCAGTCCTTGCGATGATCGTCAATCTTGGGGCCTATTCGACTGAAATCGTCCGGGCGGGTATTCTGGCCATTCCGCAAGGGCAGATTGAAGCCGCCCAAAGTCTTGCGATGAACCGGGTGCAGATTTTCCGTTATGTCGTGTTGTTACCGGCACTCAAGAAAATCTGGCCAGCCCTTTCGAGTCAGATCGTGATTGTGATGCTGGGATCGTCGGTCTGTTCGCAGATTGCCGCCGAGGAGCTGACATTTGGCGCGAACTATATCCAGGCGATCAATTTCCGGGCCTTTGAAGTCTATTTCGTGGTGACGGGGTTGTATCTTGTGATGTCGATTCTGCTTCGGATGGGGTTGAAGGTTTTGGGCAACTTCCTGTTTGAACGGCGGCGTCATGTCTGAATTTACCCTGTGGGATATTGTTTATAACCTGCTGCTTGCGGCGCGCTGGACGGTGTTGCTGTCGCTGACCGCATTCGTTTTGGGCGGGCTTGTCGGGTTGCTGCTTTTGATGGTTCGGACGGCGGGCAATCCGTGGGTGGTGCGACTGGTGCGCGCTTATGTCGAACTGTTTCAGGGCACCCCGCTTTTGATGCAGCTTTTTATCGTGTTTTTTGGCTTGCCGCTGATCGGGCTTGATGTATCGCCCTGGGTTGCTGCGACACTCGGATTAACGCTGTTTACCAGTGCGTTTCTGACCGAAATCTGGCGCGGATGCGTTGAATCGGTTGGCAAGGGCCAGTGGGAAGCATCCGCCAGCCTTGGCATGAATTTCACCCAGCAGATGCGCTATATCGTGTTGCCACAGGCCTTGCGCATTGCCATTCCGCCAACGGTCGGTTTCTCGGTACAGGTCGTCAAAGGGACGGCAGTGGCGTCGATTATCGGGTTTGTCGAACTGACCAAGGCCGGGACCATGATCACCAATGCGACCTATGCGCCGTTCACGGTCTATGGCTGTGTCGCGGTGATGTATTTCCTGATTTGTTATCCGCTTTCGTTGTTTGCCCGTCATCTGGAAGGAAAGTTCCGCAATGTCGCTCGTTGAATTGCATGCCATCCATAAAAGCTTTGGCGCGCTTGAAGTCCTTAAGGGCATTGATCTTGCGATTGATGAGGGGCAGGTCATCGCCCTGATTGGCAAAAGCGGATCGGGAAAGAGCACGCTTTTGCGCACGATCAACGGGCTTGAGGTAATTGATGACGGGGTCATCATGGTAGATGGCAAGAAGATCAGTGAACGCGACACAGACCTTTTGGCGCTTCGGCTTCAGGTCGGCATGGTGTTTCAGCAGTTCAATCTGTTTCCGCATTACACCGCCCTTGAAAATGTGATGCTGTCCCCGCAGGTCGTCAAAAAGCAGTCAAAGGCCGAGGCCAGGGCCATTGCCGAGGAAATGCTGACCAAGGTCGGGCTTGCCGACAAGATGACGCATTACCCCGATCAGCTTTCAGGCGGGCAGCAACAGCGCGTGGCGATTGCGCGTGCGCTTGCCATGAAGCCCAAGGTTCTTTTGTGTGACGAGGTGACATCGGCCCTTGATCCGGAACTGGTCAATGAAGTGCTGGCGGTTGTGCGCCAATTGGCCGAAGAAGGCATGACCCTTGTCATGGTGACCCATGAGATGCGGTTCGCGCGCGAGGTCTGTGACAAGCTGGTCTTTATGCATCAGGGACGCATTCATGAAACCGGCGATCCCGAAGAAGTCTTTTCCAATCCCAAAACACCCGAACTTTCAAGCTTTGTCGGCGGGCTGGCCTGATCAGGGAAATTGCGTTCCTGTGATGGTTTTGTGACATCTTTGGCGCAATGCGCAGAAAGATTTCGCTATTTTTGGTTGAATCGCTAGAACGGTCCTTTGATATCGCCACCGATGACAAGGACGTGACTGTGATGCGCGACGGGATCGCAAACCCAGAAGACAATGGAGACAAGCCGGTGATGAGCGCAATGCTTGCCCGGCTGGATCGTTATCCTTTTCTGGTGTTGGGATTGTTGCTGATCGGGGCGTTTTCCACCAGCTGTGTCGCCCCGCTGACCGGGCTTTATGTTGTTGAGGGGCTTGGCGAGCCGCCCTGGAAAACCAGCCTTGTCGCCATTGTTCAGGTCTGTGTGACCCTGTTGACCAATCGGGCCTATGGGCGGGCGATTGATCGCGGTGTGCCGGTCAGGTTTCTGGTGATGCCCAGCATCATCTGTTTTGCCATCGGGATGGTGATGCTGGGCACGTTTCAGGTTTACTGGGTGTATCTGGCGATTGTGTCGGTGTTGCTTGGCATCGGGGCTGGTGTGCTGTCGGTAATGTATTCGTTCGGTCGGCTGTTTGCCGAACAGACCGGGCGCAATATCGCAAAGTTTAACGGTCTTTTGCGGATCCAGACGTCGCTGGGCTGGATGGTCGGGCCTGCTGTGTCGCTGACGGTTTTCGGGGCTTATGGCTTTACGGTGACCTATTACGCGATTGCCGTAATCGCGGTGATCTGGTTTGCGATCTGTCTTTTGGTGGTGCCGGCAAGTTTCAAGACGCATCATCCCGGAAGCCGTGATCCCAATGTCAAAATACCGTTCAATCCGGGGCTTTTGATTGCCTGTATTCCGGTGTTTTTCATTGGTGCTGCCAATGTTGTCTTTATCTCGGCCATGCCCCTTTATTTCTCGACCGAGCTTGATTTGTCGCCGTCCGCAGCCGGGTTTGAATTCACCGTGAAATGCCTTGTTGAGGTGGTGGTGATTTACTTCTGTGCGTCGCTGATCCGCAAGGTGGGGGAGCGCAGGGGAATGCAGATTGCTGCAGTGCTGGGAGTTGTCTTTTTTGCTGCGATCTACAATGCGACCAGTCTGGCCGATGTGCTGGTTCTGGCCGCACTTGACGGGCTTTATTACGGGATATTTGCCGGGATCAGCATGACATTTGTTCAGAACTTCGCCCCGGAACAGCCCGGCGTTGCCACCAGCTATTATATGAGTTCGCTGTTTGTCGGCGGGCTGGTCGGCAATCTGATGACCGGGTTTGTTGCCAGTGCCTTTGATTTTCAGACGACAACGCTTTTTGCCTGTGGCTTTGCCGCGATCGGGTGTCTGGTTCTGTCGGTGATGAGAGATGCCAGCCATTCCGAAAAGGCAAAGGCAGCATCATGAAGATGGCTTGACTTTCATCGCGTCCCGGCGATGATCGCGCCATGTCAGAACAAAGCCAAAATACACGCCCGCGTTTGTTTGTGGATGCCGATGCCTGTCCGGTAAAGGCGGAGTGCGAACGTGTGGCTGAACGTCACCGGATCGAGATGATCCTGGTGTCAAACGGTGGCATACGCCCGTCGCGCAATCCGTTGATCAAAATCGTGATTGTTCCGCCCGAGCCCGATGCTGCTGATGACTGGATTGCCGAAAATGCACGCGCGCGCGATGTGATCGTCACCAATGATATTCCGTTGGCGTCACGCGGGCTTGAGATCGGGGCGCGGGTTCTTAAGGCCAATGGTCAGGAATTCACCGAAGCCAATATCGGCAATGCACTGGCCGGGCGCGAAATAGCCGCCCATATGCGCGAAGTCACCGGCGAACAGGGGCGTAATGCGTCCTTTACCCAGAAAGACCGGTCGAAATTTTCAAGCGCGCTTGAAGTTCTGGTACAGGCGGTGCTGCGCGGCTGAGCTGCTGCCATATTCCACCATCATCCCGAAATAAAAGCAGGCCGCCGAACATGTGTCCGGCGGCCTGCACACAGGTCCTGATTTGTCAGGGAACGCACGACAAATCAGGCTTCCCCCCTGCGTAACTCGAAATCAACCGGGCAGCTTGCGGCCCGGTTGATTGTGCCTGGCGGCTTAGAACGGGTAGTGACGTTTGCCACTCTGGATGGTGATCCAGCGCATTTCGGTGAATTCGTCGATCGACGCCTGGGATCCGAAACGGCCATAACCCGATGATTTCACACCGCCAAACGGCATCTGTGCTTCGTCCTGAACGGTCGGGCTATTGATGTGGCAGATGCCGCTTTCGATGCGCTTGGCGACTTCCATCGCACGCGGAATGTTGGTCGAGAAGACCGCAGACGACAGGCCATATTCGCTGTCATTGGCGATGCGAACGGCTTCGTCTTCGTTACCGGCACGAATGACGACACAGATCGGGCCAAAGCTTTCCTCGGAATAGATCTTCATCGCCGGGGTCACATGGTCAAGAAGGGTTGCGTCCATCAGAACGCCGTCCTTGGCCTTGCCTGTCCCCGCAACCAGTTTTGCACCCTTGGAAACGGCGTCTTCGACCAGTTCCTCGATACGGTTGATTGCTTCAACGCTTACAACGCCACCAAGAATGTGCTCGGCCTTGGCCGGGTCACCTGCGGTCAGCGTTTTGGCCTTGGCAGCCAGTTTGGCAACGAATTCATCGGCAACGGCATTGTCAACGATCAGACGTTCGGTCGACATGCAAATCTGGCCCTGGTTCATATAGGCACCAAAGGCTGCGCCATTGACGGCTTCTTCAAGGTCGGCATCGTCAAGAACGAGGAACGGAGCCTTGCCACCCAGTTCCAGAAGAACCGGTTTAAGATGCTCTGCACCCAGTTTCGCAATAATGCGACCAACGCGGGTTGAGCCGGTGAAGTTGATGCGACGAACTGCCGGGTGGGCAATCAGGGCTTCAACGATTTCCGGAGCATCTTCGGGCGCGTTGGTGACAACGTTGACGACACCTTCGGGTGCTCCTGCCTCGACAAGGCATTCCCCGATCAGGCGATGCAGGGCCGGGCAAAGTTCGGACGCCTTGAGAACGACGGTGTTGCCGCATGCAAGCGGCATGGCAATCGCGCGCGTGCCCAGAATGACCGGTGCGTTCCACGGTGCAATACCCAGAACAACCCCAACCGGCTGACGGACACCCATCGCCATCAGGCCCGGATGATCAGACGGAATGATGTCGCCGGTGATCTGGGTGGTCATGGCACCGGCTTCGCGGAGCATGTTTGCTGCAAGATGGGCGTTAAAACCACCCCACATGCGCGTGCTTCCGGTTTCATCAAGAACAAGCTGACCGAACTGGTCACCCTTGGATTCCATGATGTCGGCAGCCTTCAGCAGGATCTTGCGGCGTGCGCCCGGGCCCATCTTGGACCATTCCGGGAAAGCGGCAGCGGCGGCATCGGCAGCCTTGCGAGCATCGGCGGCGTTGGCGGCAGCGGCAATGGTTGCCGTTTCGCCGGTGACAGGGTTTTTACGCTCAAACGTGCGGTTGTTCGAGGCGCTTACATCCTGGTTTCCGATCAAAAGTTTTGCATTATTCATGGCGTTTCTCCTGACTTTCTCAATATCTGCTGTGAGGTGGCGAAAGACTGCTTTACGCAGCCCCAAGGCCGAGAAATGCTTTTTGCACAGCAGGGTCGGACTGCAGAGCCCGGGCAGTGTCCTGCCCGGTGATGGCTCCATTTTCAATCAGATATCCCCGATCTGATATGGCGAGGGACTGGTGCGCATTCTGTTCGACCAGAAGAACACCAACCCCGGTTGTACGAATGGCGGCAAGCGCCTTGAACAAATCTCCGGTCATAATGGGGGAAAGACCAAGGGATGGCTCATCAAGTAACAAGATATCGGGGTTCGACATCAGCGCACGGCCAATGGCGACCATTTGCTGTTCGCCGCCGCTCATGGTGCGGGCGGCCTGACCCAGACGTTCGGCCAGTTTGGGGAACAGGCCGATCACCCGATCAAGATTTTGCTTTTCCGATGCACGGGCGCGCTTGGCAAAGGCACCCAGTTCAAGATTTTCTCGTACCGTGAGTTCACCGAAAATACCGCGACCTTCGGGGACGAGTGCCAATCCGGCCTCGACGATTTTATGGGCGGAAAGATCGGTAAGTTCGGCACCGGAAAGATTGATGCTGGTATCGTCATGGGCGGTAACCAGACCAGCGCAGGCCTTGAGCAGGCTGCTTTTACCCGCGCCATTGGCACCGAGCATCACAACAATCTCGCCGCGATCAACGGTCAGCGATACGTCGCGCAGGGCTGCGTGCTTGCCATAGGATACAGACAGGTTTTTGATATCAAGCATGGCTGTCTCCGAGATAGGCGCGAATGACTTCAGGATCGGAAAGGACTTCGTCAGGCGTGCCATCAGCAATCTTGGTTCCGGCATTCATGACGACGCACCGGTCACACAGACTGCGAATGGCATCCATCACATGTTCAACCATGATGATGGTAAGCCCTTCGTCCTTGAGTTGTCGAACAAGGGAAATGCCATCCTGAAGTTCGGACGGGTTCAGGCCCGCAAGCCATTCATCAAGCAAAAGCAGCTTGGGCTGAAGGGCAAGGGCGCGCCCGAGTTCCAGACGTTTCTGATCAATATAGGTCAGATCACCCGCAGGCGTATGAGCCTGTTTGGTAAGACCGATCCGGTCAAGAAGTTCGAGTGCGGCCGCATGGGCAGCATCGCCCCAAAGCGGCTTGGTGCGATAGGCAAGACCCGCTTCGATGTTTTCGATGCAATCAAGATCAGGCAGGACGCGGACGAGCTGGAAAGTTCGTGCAATGCCAGAATGGCTGATCTTGTGTGCGTGCAGGTTCGTGATGTCCTTGCCACTGATCACGACCTTGCCTTCATTGGCCTGAAGCGCGCCAGAGATCAGGTTCATCACCGTGGTCTTGCCCGATCCGTTCGGGCCGAGCAGGCCAACAATTTCACCCGCATGGACATCAAACTGCATCTGGTTGACGGCAATCAGTCCGCCAAAGGCCTTGTGCAGCCCGGAAATCGACAGAAGAACTTCTGTGGTCATGCTGTTTTCCCCTCTGACTTGCGGGTGGTTTCGGGGCTGGTTGAAAGAGTGCGCTTTTTGGGCGCACGGTATTTTTCATACAGACCAACCACACCACCGGGCAGAAGATAGACAATCACCATGAACACGCAGCCAAGCAGGATGCTGAAATGGTTCGGGAAGCTTGCGGTCAGGACTTCAAACAAAAGGGTCAGTGGAATGACGCCCAGAAGCGGACCCAGCAAGCGACGCGGACCGCCCAGAAGTGCCATGATGACAACCTGGAAAGACAGCATCGGGTTAAAGGCAATCACCGGATCAATATAGGTCCAGCGCGGCGCGATGATTGCGCCGGTCAGTGTCATGAATAGGGCAGACAGAACAAACAGGGCCACTTTGACGCGGGTAACGTCAATGCCGCAATGTTTGGCGACGGTTTCGTCTTCGCCAATGATGCGCAGAGCAAAGCCAAGGCGCGACCGACCCAGAACAAAACCGGTCAGAAGCAAGACGGCAAACAGCGCAAGCAACTGCCAGTAAATGTCATTCTGGGTGATATCAAGGAAGACATAACGGCCCATTTCGCGGGTAACGTTGACTTCGTACCAGCTGACCACCTGACGGACCAGTTCGGTCAGGCCAAAGGTGAAGATCACGAAATAGACACCCGCCAGCCGCAAGGTCGAAAAACCAACCAGAAGGGCAACAACCGTTCCGGCAAGACCGGCACAGACAAGCACCAGCGGGAAAGCCATGATTTCGCCAAGTACGGCCACTGTATAGGCGCCGATGCCAAAGAATACGACAGTGGCAAGCGAGATATAGCGCGTCGGGCCAGAAAACATCGACCATGCGGTCGCAAGCACGGCAAAGCTGACAACACTGATGGCCAGAGACATATAATAGCTGTCGGCGAAGCTTGGCAGGAAGGCCAGAGCGGCAAAGATCACGGCACCGATGGCAACCGGTTTGATGAAATCGGGTTTCAGGATGCTCATGATGTGGCCCTCCCGAACAGGCCGGACGGTTTGACCAGCAAGACCAGCAGGAAGATCACATAGGTTACCGCAATGGTCAGGCCCGGATCGATATAGGTTGCAACCAGACTTTCAGCGACGCCAAGGATCAGGCCGGCAACCAGTGCTCCGAGAAGGTTGCCAACACCGCCCATGATCACGACGATCAGGGCCTTCATGGTAAAGACAACCCCCATCGAGGTCGAAAAGGTCAGGAACATGCTGACCAGAACACCACCGACGGCTGCAACAGCACCGCCAAGAGCAAAGGCAAAGCAGGATGCAAAATTGACATCAATGGCAACAAGGCGGGCCGATGTCGGATCAACAGCGACGGCACGCAGCGCCGTACCAATACGCGTACGGGTCAGGATCAGATAGAAGCCAAGGCCAATGACAACCGCAAAGCCAAGGGCAACAAGACGGTTGGCCGCGATGACGGCACCAAAGACGTCAACGGCATTATTCATAAAGTCATAGCTGTAATAATTGCCGCCAAACCAGACAAGGAGCACCCCCTGAACGATGAACAGCAGGCCGAATGTTGCCAGAATGCTGTCAACTTCAAGCATTCCGCGGTTTTTGGCGCGGGCGACCAGCGGGGTCAGCAAAATGCGATAAATGGCCCAGTTCAGCACAAAGCTCAGCGGGATAATGATCAAAAGACCAAGGATCGGGTTAATCCCGAAAGAGGTCATGAAAACAAAGGCAATAAAGGACGCGACAATGACCAGCTCGCCATAGGCGAGGTTCATGATGCGCGATACACCGTATTGCAGGGTCAGACCCATGGCGACGAGAGCATACATGCCGCCAAGAGTAATCCCGGAAAAGATTGCGTAGCTTAACATTCACTTTTTCCCAGAAAGGGCATTTCTTCCCAAAGGGCAAGGATAGGGTGCCGGGGATCCTGTGCCGTTGTGCGGACAGGATCCGCGGTCGTCCTTACAGGTCGCGATCAGTTCGCGGCCTTCCATGCGGGTTTCGGGAAGACAAGTTCATGTGCGCCTTCCATGCTGGTCGGGGCGACACCGACAAATTTGCCGTCCTGCCACTGACCGACCTGCCAGAAATTCTGGTCGCCGGGCTTGTAGGTGCCAAGGATGGTATCAAAGCCGCCTTTGGCGAGTTCGGCATTCACCGCTTCGCGGTCGGTGGAGCCGGCGCGCTCGATTGCCTGATGCAGGGACTGAAGCGATGCCCAGTTGACGATGGACGCCCAACGGTCCGGCTCGCGACCGGCAAACGCAATGTGGCGTTTGATGTAATCGGCGATTTTCGGATCATTCTCGCTCGCGCCACCGAGGCTGACGACACCTTCGGCATCGGCGCCAAAGCGATCTTTATAAAGCGGGAAGGCAGTACCAACGCCGGCATAGAAGACCTTGGGGTTAAAGCCGAGAACGCGGGATTGTTCGGTCAGGCCAAGAGTACCCGGCGGGTAGGAGAAAGCCACAAAGGTGTCGGCACCAAGGGATTTGATGTCATTGACGATGGTTGCAAGATCCTGGGAGCCCAGCGGATAGGTCTTGTCGTAGACCAGATCGAAATCGCGATCTTCAAGGGCTGCACGGCCCGCTTTGGAAAGTTCGATGCCAAAGCCGTCAGCAACGGCGATCATTGCGACCTTGTCATTGATCTTGCCTGCGTCTTTCAGGCCTTTGAGGAACTCGGCCATTTCAACAGCATATTGTTCACCCGTGCCCAGCAGCCAGTAGGAGTTTTTCCAGCGTTTTGCCAGTTGCGGTGCCTTGTCCGTGACTGCGGTACCCGCCAGATGAGCGTAGCCCGCGCGATCAAGGATCGGCGCAACGGCAAGATTGATACCCGTGCCCCACGGCGAAAGAATGAAATCAACCTTGTCCTGATTGATAAGGCGTTCAACCGCCCGAACAGCTTCTTCGGAGCTGGAGCGATCATCATACTCAACGACTTCGATCGGCAGTTGTTTGTCGCCAACCTTCAGGCCACCGGCATCGTTGACTTCCTTGACCCACATTTCGTAGTTGGGAATGGTGCTTGTGGCAGCACCCGGTGCGCCCGGGCCGGTTTTTGAAACCGCGTAACCAATGCGGTAGGTTTCCTGTGCGTTTGCACCAAACAGCGTCGCGGAGCTCATCAGTGCGGTGGTTGCCGCAGCAATGGTCGCGAAGCGCAGTTTCGCTGAAATTTCCATGCTTTTCCTCCTGATCTCTATGCAGAGACGGTTTTCCCGTTTGCGCGTTATTTCAGGAGTTTAGGCAAAGAGATTCTATTATTTACTTTGGGTTTCAAAGTAAATCTCCGGCGTATCCTCCCGCCCATTAGTTCGCAAATGCAAAATAACGGGAACGCATTTTTTATCTGTATTGTTATTTTTGCGGTTCCATTGACCGTCACTCTAGTAAGCGATGGAATTGTTCCAATGTAAAGATGACGAAATTGACATTTTAAGACGAAAAATTGTACTTTTATACGTATAACGATTTGGAATAGATGGAGCATAAAAAGGCATGCCTGCGCATTCCACGCGCTATATCCCGGTTTCAAGTCCGGCCCGGTTAACAGATAATCCGTTTGAGGATCTGTTGCCGGTAACTGCCCAGGCGATGATTGACCGGTTTGACCATCCATTATCCTCGCAGAGCTGGGCGATGAACGATCCGGGGCGGCGCGACCGGTGCTATGCGGTGCTTATGCTTTCGGGGCATGCGCAAATCGGATTGCGGCAGGGGGTAATTGAGTGCAAGGCACCGGCACTTGTGTGGTTGCCACTTGGTGAAACGCAACGTTTTACGGTTACGGCGGGCAGCGAAGGGTATCTGTTGTCTGTTGCCGACGATCTTGTCGCGCGTCATTGCGGCGATGGGGGTATGGCTGGTGGCAGTCCGGCGAGCGGTGGGCTGCCGCTCAGACTTGCGGCTGATACAGTACATAATGTCAGCCCGTCAGAAGGCAGCGAGAACCTGTCGCTTTTAACCCGAAGCTTTGAAGCGATCCGGGCCGAGCTTATGCAAAATGCCCTTGGCGCCAGTCTTGTGGTCGGTGCGCATTTGCAGATTATTCTGACGATGGTCTTGCGACTGGCCGAGAGCGTCATGGAGCAGCGCGACAAACATCGACCGGGCTCTATCACGTTCCAGCGGTTTTTGCAGATACTGGAGCTGCATTTTCGCGAACACTGGAATGTTGCCGATTACGCAACGGCTCTTGGGGTGAGCGAGCGTCGCCTTGGATCTGCGGTATTGCGGGCGACGGGCAAGCCGCCCCTGACCGTGATCCATGAACGTGTTCTTCGCGAAGCCTGTATGCGACTGGAACAAAGTCCGCTTGGGGTCGCGCAGATTGCCTATGGTCTGGGGTTCCGTGATCCGGCCTATTTCAGCCGGTTCTTCAAACGCTATATGGGCGAGGCACCGGGTGGATACCGGCGGCTGCGCCGCGCAGCCGAGCGCGTCCGCGATGATACCTTTGCCGCATGGCCATAGGTGAAATTGCAGGAAATCTCGGAAAATGGCAGGAAATGTCGCGAAAATGTATCAGTGTCTCACAGCTTGTTGATTGTGACGCTGTGTTGCATTGCCTTTTTTTGATCTTACTTCTCCGCTTTGATCGTAATGTTACTGCAACGCAAAATCAGAACGGATTGAAAACTTGGGTAAAGGCAAAACTCTGTTTCTTGGACTTATGGCGGTTCTTGTCCTGCCATTTGGCATCAGTCTTGCGGAAGATCCGCCAAGTCAGAAGAAAAAAGACAGCTATACCTGGCGCACAGCGCCGCGCCATTCATCGGGGGTTGCTCCGGATGCTGCGGCACACGCCAATCAGGCGATTGTCATGGTGATGGCCGCCGATACGTTTGGCTGGCGGGGGTATTTTGCCGTTCATCCGTGGATCATCTACAAGCGTGCCGGTGAAACCAGCTATACCCGCTATGACGTGGTTGGCTGGGGCGGTGGCAGTGTGGTGCGCAAGAATTACGCGATCCCTGACGGGTTATGGTTCGGTTCCAAACCAGAGATCCTTGCCGACAAGCGAGGCGAAGTTGCAGAAGCCTTGATTGATCAGGTTGAGGCCGCGGTGGCGAGTTATCCCTACCCGCGTGAATATCGCAGCTATCCCGGCCCGAACAGCAATACCTTTATCGCCCATATTGGTCGCGAAGTGCCGGGGCTTCAACTTGATATGCCTGCCAATGCGATTGGCAAGGATTACCGGGCACTCACCAATCCGGTCGGCATGTCGCCCACCGGGCAGGGAGTCCAGGCAAATCTTTTGGGGGTTCTCGGGTTCTCTGTCGGGCTTGAAGAAGGGATCGAGCTTAATCTTCTGGGGCTTAATTTCGGGATCGACTTCAATCGCCCGGCCCTGCGTTTGCCATCCATCGGGCGGCTTGGCATGGATGATGTCGATCAGGACGTTGCGAATGTGAATGACGTTAATGACGGTTCGACGACCGAAACGGGAATGGATGTTCGCGCAGAGCCAAGCGGCTAGTGTTTCTTCGTTCTAGCTGTTCAAGTGCCAGATCGCACCGTTAAGCAAGGTTGCAAAGCCCACCCACAGCGCATAGGGCACAAGAAGCATCCCGGCAAGTCGGTCAATTTTCATGAACATCGCGCAATTGATGATGATCAGGACCAGCAGGATCACAATATCGATCAGGCCCAAAAATGGTGCCTGTGCGCCGAAAAACAGGAACGACCATGCAAGATTAAGGGTGAGCTGCGTGGCATACAGGGTGAAAGGCACCTTGGCATTGGCAATGCCGCGTTTGAGCCAGACCCGCCAGCCGCTCAGGGCGATCAGGAAATAGATAACAGTCCAGACCGGACCAAACAGCCAGTTTGGTGGATTGAATGCAGGTTTCTGCAAGGTCGCGTACCAGTCATTGACACTGGTTGCGGTTACCGCCCCGCCAAATGCCGATATGATCAGGCACAACACCATGAAGGCAATCAGCGCAAAAACGCGGGTGCGATGATTGGGGCGCGGGTTCATCGTTTCCTGTTCGCTGCTGGTCATGGTGTTGACTGGTCCTTTGGCTTAGTTGGTGACATCGTCGATTGTGCCGATCAACGCGTCGAAATAGGGATTCCAGGTCAGGCGGCCATGATATTTGCCGGGCTCTGTATAACCCCAACTGCTGCGCCAGATGGTTGACAGGTCTTCGGGCAGGGCGATGTTTTCCTGCCCATTTTCAACAAAGATAAAACTGCCCTTCACACCATAATACGGATTGCTTGGCGCAAACAGCACGCTCAGATGCGAAAATGTACTGATCTGCTGATCGGGCAGCTTGCTGTTAAGGGTTTCAACCCTATTGTCACGGGTCGGTGCAGGCGTGTCATCATACCAGACAAAACGCGATTTGGGATGGGTGAAGCGTTCCTCAAATGTACGAAGTGTCTCGATCGGGGCCAGCACACTGTCATCGGCACTCATCGCCAGAACCACCGGACGATCAAATGGCTTTACAGCCAGATGTTCCTGCGCATCCAGAACGCTTCGGTAATAAAGCTCTGATGCCCTTGATGAAAGCGATTGGTAATTGATGGCATTGACTTCAGGGTCAACGTCGATCCAATCCCAAAGATACTTGATGACAGGGGTCAGGAAAAGGAAGCCGTTATCGGGATAAATGCCCGGTGAAAATAGCAACAAGCCGGCAATTTCGGAATGTTCTGCGGCATAACTGGTCACAAGATTGCCGCCGGTGGAAAACCCGCCAAGCCAGACTTCATCGACCTGGCCCTCGAGCAGGGCAACCTGATGGGCAACGGCCTCTGTCCAGTCCGCATAGTCCGGAATGCCCAGATCTGCCGGACGGGTTCCGTGGCCGGGTAACAGCATGGAGCGCGCCAGCCATCCGTTCTTTGCCATCCGGGTAGCAATGTCGTGGAAGTACCATGGGCTTGCCCCCAAACCATGCACAAACAGAACGCCGCGCTTTAGTGTTCTGTCGTCCGGTGACGTCGGGCCTTTTTCAAACGGAATGTTGCGGGCCAGTTCGGTGTCACGGTCCTGCGTGATAAAGACGCGATGTTCGGCGACCCAGTCACGGGTTTGGGTAACATATTCCTCGAAACTGTCCTGTTTGTAGGGCGGGATGTCGGGGGATTGCTGATAAAGCTCGTTATCGGGGGGAAAGGCACAGGATGCGATGGCGGCTGCCGGAATTACGACAGCAAGGAGCATGCATGTCTTCCGGGTGATCCGGTGCAGGCAATCTTTCAATATGGGCGAACCGGCTTTGTGTCGACGCATACCATCCCCGTTGCGTTGTTGGTCGTCCTGCAGTGGCGACATTATCTTCGCGCAAATGGTTGAAAAATCTAGGCCGAATTTGGTCCAGACGGATTACTTCTTTGGGCTTGTTTCGATGTGATCGGGTCAAAAGCCTTTGACAGATGGGGTTCAGTTCCGCGACCAGCGCGGGAACGGATCGGGCAGGTTGGCATAGTGTGCCGCATCAAAGGATGATGTCAGGGCATCGTCGTTATCATCGACAAGGCATTCCGACAGACGTTGGCGCAGGGCGGCTTCGTTCATGTTCTTACCGATAAAGACGATTTCCTGACGACGGTCGGCAAAGACCGGATCCCATTTTGAAAAGACAAGATCGCGCCATGCCGGATTGTCCGGCCATTGATCACGTGGCACCGCGCACCACCATGTGCCAAGGGCTTCGGTCTTGACCGCGGCTCCGGCCTGACTGATTTCACCGACCCAGTCAGGGCGGGTCGCCAGCCAGAAATGACCCTTGGCCCGCAAGACACCGGGCCATTCGCTGTTGATAAAGGCGTGAAAACGTTCAGGGTGAAAGGGCAGAGAGGTGCGGAAGGTAAAGCTTTTGATCCCGTATTCCTCGGTCTCCGGGATGTGGTCGGCAAAACCATAGAGTTCCTTGGCCCACAGCGGATGGTTTTGCGCCCGTTCGAAATCAAAACGTCCGGTATTCAGGATGCGTTCGGGGGTGACGATGCTTTGTGTGGTCTCGATGATTTCGGCATCGGCATTCAGTGCCTTGATGATCCCCAGCACGGATTTGCGTTCTTCGTCATTGATAAGATCAAGCTTGTTCAAAACGATGACGTCGGAAAATTCGATCTGATCAACCAGAAGATCGACGATGGACCGGTCATCACCGTCACCAAGGCTTTCGCCGCGATCCGACAGCAGTTCGGTAGAGCTGTAATCGGCGATCATGCGTGCACCATCGACCACCGTGACCATGGTATCAAGTTTGGCAATGTCGCCAAGCGACTGACCATTTTCATCGCGGAAATCAAAGGTGGCAGCAACCGGAAGGGGTTCGGAAATGCCAGTTGATTCGATCAGCAAATAGTCAAAACGCCCCTGTTCGGCGAGACGGCGGACTTCGGCCAGCAAGTCATCGCGCAATGTGCAGCAAATACAGCCATTGGTCATTTCGACCAGCTTTTCATCGGTCTGGGAAAGCTCGGACCCGCCGTTGCGGATCAGGTCGGCATCAATATTAACCTCGGACATATCATTGACGATGACCGCAACCCGCAAGCCACGGCGGTTATTAAGAACATGATTGAGGAGGGTGGTTTTGCCCGCGCCAAGAAAGCCGGACAGAACAGTTACGGGAAGGCGTTTCATCAGGGGACCTGTAAATGTTATGTTATAACGTAACATTTAATTGGATCGGAAAGGCGGGGCAACCAAAAAAACAAGCCCGGCGATCCGGCCGGGCTTGTCGGGATGGATTGAACAACGCGTGATCAGGCGTTTTGGGTCGATTTTGCGGTTTGACCAAACAGGACTTTTTTGTCCTCGTCGCTCATGATGGGTTCGCGCATGCCTTCACCAACCTTGTAGGCTGCAATGGTTGCCGGACGGGCTTCGATGTCCTTGAACCAGCGTTTGAGGTTCGGGAATTCATTCAGATCCTGTTGTTGTTTTTCATGGCTGACGACCCATGGATAGGACGCCATATCGGCAATGCTGTAATCATCGCCAGCAATGAATTTACGCCCTTCGAGACGTTTGTTGAGCACGCCATAAAGGCGGTTGGTCTCATTGACATAACGCGTGATGGCATAGGGGATTTTTTCCGGCGCATAGGTGCCGAAATGGTGGTTCTGACCGGCCATCGGGCCAAGGCCGCCCATCTGCCAGAACAGCCATTCCATCACGGTCTTGCGGCCGCGAACGTCAGTCGGAAGGAACTTGCCGGTTTTCTCGGCCAGATATTGCAAGATCGCACCGGATTCAAACACCGTGATTGCCTCGCCACCGTCGGCCGGGTCACGGTCAATGATTGCCGGCATGCGATTATTGGGTGAAAAGGCCAGGAATTCCGGTTTGAACTGATCGCCTGCACCGATATTGATCGGGAAAATCTTGTAATCCAGCCCGGCCTCTTCGAGGAACAGGGTGATCTTGTGACCGTTCGGGGTTGGCCAGTAATAAAGTTCAATCATCTGATTGGGGCTCCTTGAACATATTTTCTGGTGACAGCTTCAATAATCCAAGCTTGCCAACTGAGACATTATGGGTCAATTTAAAACGAACGTTCCAAAATACAATGCCGGGTCACAGTTTCGTGTGAATGTGATGACCCGCAAGGAGACTTTTGATGATCCGCTTCTATTTTCACCCGACCCCGAACCCGCAGAAAATCTCGATGATGCTGGAAGCAACCGGGCTCGCATACGAGGTGCTGCCGGTTGATACCCGCAAGGGTCAGCAACATGATCCGGCCTTTCGGGCGATCAATCCCAATGGCAAGGTTCCGGCAATTGTCGATACCGAAGGGGCCGGTGGCAAGGAAGTTCGTGTTTTCGATTCAAACGCGATCTTGCTGTATCTGGCGGAAAAATCGGGCAAGTTTCTGGGCAAACCGGAAGATCGCGGTGAATTGCTGTCCTGGTTGATGTTCATCGCCACGGGCATCGGTCCGTTTTCAGGCCAGGCCGTTCATTTCCAATATGTCGCGCCCGAAGGCAGCGACTATGGCGTGAACCGTTACCGCAACGAGATCGCCCGCCATTATCAGGTGCTTGAAGATCATATGAAGGATCGCGACTTCATCGTCGGTGACGAAATGACGATTGTCGATATTTCGGCCTGGGGCTGGATCGACAAGGCACCTTATGTTCACAAGAACCCTGATGTGATGGAAAACTATCCGAACCTGAAACGCTGGTTTGATGCGATGAACAGTCATCCAGCAGCGATTGCCGCACGCACTGTCGGCAAGGATCACACCTTCAAGACTGAAATGGACGAAGACGCCAAACGCGCCATGTTCCCGTCAAACTACGTTTAACGGGAACGGTGCACTCATCGGGGAGTTTGGCGATATTGCACGCGCGCCCTGATCGCGCGACCGGTTGACCGGGGGGAGACAACCGGTCCTGCAAATGCCAAATTCCCCGACTGAGACTGTTGTCTGTCAGAAGAGAAATGCCGGGTCGTTGCCCGGCATTTTTGTTTGCTCGTGTCTTGTTTTTCAGACGGAAAGGGTGTCTGCGATGGCAGCCATCAGTTGATCAAATGCCTCTTTGGGCATTCCGGCCTGCATGGCGCCTAGCATCTCGTCGCGTTCCTGCCAGTTCTGGGCGCTGACGATTGCGCGCATGAAGCGGACCATCATGTCGGGTGCAATTCCTGCGACGATCTGACCTTCAAGCTGCTGAAGGTCTTCATCAGAATAAAGTTCGTGCAGATGGCGCTGAAGAACGGTTTCCTCGCCTTCCATATGGGCAAGATCAGCCGCAACGAAGTTGCAGAATGTCTTGTATAAAACCTTGCCAAGCCTTTGGCGTTCAGGCCCGGTTGCCGTCTGCAAGCTGTCGAGGATCAGTGTCATCGCGTCAAAGGCAACCTGATGAGCGTCATGTTCCTCATCTGCCTGCATGCTGGCACCGGGAAGCTTTGCCTCGAGTGCCTTGTGGATGACCTCGTCTTCGTGACGCAGATGATCGGCGCACATTTCCATGTGACGGCGCAGTTCCGAACTCATGCGCAGGGATTCAACATTGCTTGACCAGTCTGTGGTGCCAAGGGCAGTCATGATCTGGCAATGCATGAAGCGGATGCCTTTGTGAACGCTGTAATAAAGGTCATGTCGTGTTGGGGGCAAAGGAGCTGCTTGTGCCTGGGGCAGCCCCTGTGGCTTTGGTTTGGTCGGGGTTTCCTGTGTGATGGTCATGGCTGTCTGACGTCCTGAATATGTTGGTTGGCAAGTCAGGCGTGCTTGTGCCACAGCGTGCGCTTGTGATAATTATCAGATATTCAGAATGATTATCTGGAAATATCAGATAAATGGATCGTTTGCGGGCAATGCAGGTCTTTGTACGGGTTGTTGAACGCAACAGCTTTGTGCGTGCGGCTGAGGAACTTGGATATTCCCACGGCATGGCCAGTTCGATTGTCAAAGACCTTGAACGCCATCTCGGGGTGGAGCTTTTGCGCAGAACCACCCGGCGGTTATCCCTGACCGAAGACGGTCAACGGTATTTTGACTCAGCGCGCGGCATTCTGGGCGATATTGCCGAACTTGAAGATGACGTTGGTTCGTCTGAAAAGCGTGCGCGTGGCACATTGCGTGTGCAGATACCCGTTGGCCTGTCGCGCATGGTGGTGGCCCCGGCACTTCCGGGTTTTATCGAACCGTTCCCCGAACTTGGCTTGCAGCTTTTATCGCGTAACGGCTTTCCGGATTTTGTTGGTGATAATATTGATGCGGCAGTTTTTATTGGTGAACCGCCTGAACAGAACATCATCGCCCGGCCGCTTGGACGCATTCCGTTTATCACCAGCGCATCTCCGGACTACCTGAAAAAACACGGTGTGCCACAAACGCCTGACGAACTGATCGATCATGAATGTATCGGAATTATTTCAAGCGGAACGGGAAATAATCTGGATTGGCGGTTCGAGGAACAGGGGATTGCGCGTCATATTGCCACCCGCGGGCGACTGGCATTTGAAAGCAGCGAGGCCGCCGTCGCCGCAGCAGTAACAGGGGGCGGTGTGCTGCAGATGATTGCATTTCTGGTTGCCGAGGATATCGCAGCCGGGCGATTGAAGCCGGTTCTAGACGATTGGCTTTATCCGGGGGCGATGATCAGTCTGATTTATCCCAAACAGGCCCGAATGCCCAGAAAGGTCCGCGTGTTCGAGACATTCCTGCGCGAGACAATGCGCCGTTATAGCCGGTTGTGGCAGGCAGACACCAAACAATAGCTGGTGATGTGCCGTTTCCGAACATGCATTCTGGATCAAACCAAAACACCCCGGTCAGAAACCGGGGTGTTTTCCATGAGTCCGGGGCCGTAATCAGTCGGAGTTTTTTGATCCGAACTGTTTGTTGAAATGCAGGACCAGAAGGGTGACAACCGCACCCGAAAGCAGATAGGCACCGACACCGGGAAGGCCGTATTTGTCGCACAGATAAAGTGCGATCAGCGGCGCAAAACCAGCCCCAAGCAACCATGCCAGATCGGATGTCAGTGCCGAACCGGTATAGCGATATTCACGCTTGAAGTTGGATGCCAGTGTACCGGCTGCCTGACCAAAGCAAAGGCCAAGAACAGCAAAGCCACCCAGAACAATCATGCCTTCGTTGATGACATTATAATTGTAGAGAAGCGGGGTAAGGATCGCCCCCAGAAGGATGATGCCGGCACTGTAACCGAGCAGGCGACGACGGCCCAGCTGATCGGCAATGAAGCCCGATGCAATGATGCCAAAGGCACAAAGCACCGCACCAACTCCCTGTGTCAGCAGGAACTGACCCGGATTGCCGTTGGCATACAGATAGACCCAGCTCAGTGCAAACACCGTCACCAGATGGAACAGCGCGTAGCTGACCATTGGCACCAGCGCGCCAAGCAGAACGGTCCGTCCGTTATGTTTGAGCGTGTCCATGACAGGGGCGGCTTCAAGTTCGTTCTTTTCGAGCAGATGTCCGAATTCCGAAGTTGCGACCAGTCGCAGCCGGGCGAACAGGGCAACCACGTTAATTGCAAATGCAACGAAGAACACAAAGCGCCAGCCAAATGCCAGGAAATCATCTGGATGAAGGGTCAGAAGCAGATAGGCAAACAGCGATGAGGCCAGCATGAAGCCAAGCGGAGCGCCCAACTGCGGGATCATCGCATACCAGCCCTTGCGGTTATCTGGCGCGTTCAGTGCAAGAAGGGAGGCCAGACCATCCCATGCACCACCCCATGCAAGTCCCTGCAGGAAGCGGAAGACACACAAAAGATAGATTGCAACGATACCGGCCGAGGCATAGCTGGGCAGGAAGGCCATCGCTGCCGTGGAGCCGCCAAGCATGAACATGGCAATGGTCAGCTTTACCCCGCGACCATAGCGACGGTCGACCGTCATGAAGACAAGCGATCCGACGGGGCGCGCGATAAAGGCCAGCGAGAAGATGGCAAACGAATACATTGTGCCGACCAATGCTGTTTCACCGGGAAACAGCAGTTGTGGGAACACAAGTACCGATGCGATGCAATAAACGAAGAAGTCGAAGAATTCCGAAGTTCGGCCGATGATTACGCCAAGCGCAATCTGACCGGGATCGTTGGTGGCGTCGGCATTGTGATGCCGCGCATCGCGTTCCAAACCTGATGAGGTAGCGGTCGCGTAGTTTTCTGTCGTTTGGTTCACGCCGTTCTCCCTAAATCACTGGTAGGACCTTTGGGTCCTAACTACTTTTAATTGGATCACAAATGCGGCTCGAAGGACGATACGACTTTGGATCGAGTCTAATTATAGACATGTGAATTTCAAACGTCAGTGTCAATTATCTTTCTGCACCGCACAACGTATGGTTTACATTGGAATGATAATTGTCATAAAGACCTGCTATGCGCCGCAGGTACCTTGACATTGTTGCGATGCAGCTATAGCAATTCCCGCGAAATTCCGACTTGGCGGATTTTTGAAAAAAATTTGCCAAAATTGTGCCCTTTGCGTGGATGTTTGGAATGATTATTCCTATATGCCGTTGCGACGGGGTACGACGTGTGGCGATCTCCGATGGGTCGTTCATGCGGCTCGCAGGCATATTGTTGTCTGTGAGAACATCTTCCAGAAACTGACAAAGTATGAAGCGCATGCTTTCAAAACTTGTACGTGGCGTCGCTGTAGCCTCGATGTTTTCGCTTCTGGCCGGTTGCAACCTGGTTGTTATCGACCCGTCGGGTGATATCGCGTCCCAGCAGTCCGATCTGATTATCGTTTCCACGATCCTGATGTTGCTGATCATCGTTCCGGTGATGGCACTGACTGTTTTCTTTGCCTGGAAATACCGTCAGGGCAACAAGGATGCGGAATACGATCCCGAATGGCACCATTCCACGAAGCTTGAAGTCGTCATCTGGTCCGCACCGCTGGTGATCATTATCGCGCTTGGCGCGATCACCTGGGTTACGACGCATACGCTTGATCCGTATCGTCCGCTGGATCGTATTGATGCAGAACGTCCGTTGGCCAAAGATCACAAACCGATGGTGATTGAGGTTGTTTCCCTCGATTGGAAATGGCTGTTCGTATACCCGGAACAGGGTATTGCGACCGTCAACGAACTTGCAGCTCCGGTGGATACGCCGATCCAGTTCAAAATTACCTCTTCGGGGATCATGAACTCCTTCTTTATTCCGGCTCTTGCGGGTCAGATCTATTCGATGGCAGGTATGGAAACCAAACTCCATGCCGTGATCAACGAAGAAGGCGTTTATGACGGGTTCTCGGGGAACTATAGCGGTGAGGGTTTCTCTCATATGCGCTTCAAGTTCCACGGCCTGAGCGAAGACGGGTTCAGCGAATGGGTCTCCAAGGTGAAGTCCGATGAGAACTTCCTTGGCCGTGCGCAGTATCTTGAACTTGAAAAGCCGAGCGTTAAGGAACCGGTTCGCTATTACAGCGCAGTCGACCCGGAACTTTTCCAGGCAATTCTCAACATGTGCGTTGACCAGTCGAAAATGTGCATGAACGAGATGATGGCGATCGACGAGAATGGCGGTGGCGGTTTGGCCGGTGTCTATAACGTCATGTCTTTGACCTATGACGTTCCGCAGATGCGCGGCAGCCAGCCGTTACCCGAGAGCAAATCCTACGTGGCTTCGCTTTGCACCACTCCTGAAAGTGGTTTCTCTGGCGAGATTGCCAATCTGCCATTGTTTGACAATGGGCAGACAGGTCGCGCCATGAGCGTTTCGCCCGCAGGCGTTTCGACAGGGTTCTGAAGCAGTGCCGGTTGGTGAGAGCCAGCCGGCCCTTCGCAGTTTATGCACCGTAAATCCGGTGCCTTTCTGCATTTGAAAGAAGAGTAATCCGATGTTCTCTAATCCGGACCTTTTACACTTTATATTTGGCCGGCTGTCCCTCGACTCCTTCCCGTTCCTCCATGATCCGATCATTCTTGTGACGTTTCTGGGGGTGGTTGTGGGTGGCATCGCCGTTGTCGGCGGTCTGACCTACTTCCGTCTTTGGGGATATCTGTGGCGCGAGTGGATCACCTCGATCGATCATAAAAAGATCGGCATCATGTATATCATCCTGGCAATTATCATGCTTCTGCGTGGCTTTGCCGATGCTCTTATGATGCGTGCCCAGCAAGCCATTGCCTTTAACGGTGCCGAAGGTTTCCTTCCGCCGCACCACTATGATCAGATTTTCACCGCGCATGGTGTGATCATGATCTTCTTCGTGGCAATGCCGCTGGTGACCGGTCTGATGAACTTTGTTGTGCCGCTGCAGATTGGTGCGCGCGACGTTGCATTCCCGTTCCTGAACAATTTCAGCTTCTGGATGACCACTTGTGGTGCCGCGCTGATCATGGCGTCGCTGTTTGTTGGCGAATTCGCAATGACCGGCTGGCTGGCATATCCGCCGCTGTCTGACATTGTCTACAGTCCGGGGGTCGGGGTCGACTATTACATCTGGGCCTTGCAGATCGCAGGTGTCGGTACGTTGCTTTCAGGGGTGAACCTGATTGTGACCATCGTCAAGATGCGCGCGCCGGGCATGTCGATGATGAAGATGCCGGTCTTTACCTGGACCGCGCTTTGCACCAACATCCTGATCGTTGCAGCGTTCCCGGTTCTGACCGCGGTTCTGGTTCTGCTTGGTCTTGACCGTTACGCAGACACCAACTTCTTCACCAACGATCTTGGCGGTAACGCCATGATGTACATCAACCTGATCTGGATCTGGGGTCACCCGGAAGTGTATATCCTGATCCTGCCTGCGTTTGGTGTGTTCTCTGAAGTTGTGTCGACCTTCTGCCGCAAGCGCCTGTTCGGTTACAGCTCGATGGTTTATGCCACCGTGGTTATTACCATTCTGTCCTACATCGTCTGGCTGCACCACTTCTTCACCATGGGGTCGGGGGCAAGCGTGAACGCCTTCTTTGGCATCACCACCATGATCATCTCGATCCCGACCGGTGCAAAGGTCTTCAACTGGCTGTTCACCATGTATAAGGGCCGCATCAGCTTTGATGTTCCGATGCTGTGGACAATCGGCTTCATGCTGACCTTCGTTATCGGTGGCATGACCGGCGTTATGCTTGCTGTTCCGCCGGCTGACTTCGTGCTCCATAACAGTCTGTTCCTGATTGCGCACTTCCATAACGTGATTATCGGCGGTGTGGTCTTCGGGATGTTTGCCGGTATCGTCTACTGGTTCCCGAAAGCATTCGGCTTCAAGCTTGATGAATTCTGGGGCAAGATGTCGTTCTGGCTCTGGACCATCGGCTTCTATTTCGCCTTCATGCCGCTTTATGTTCTCGGCCTGATGGGTGTTACCCGCCGTATGAGCCAGTTTGACGATCCGTCGCTTCAGATCTGGTTCATCATTGCGGCCTTTGGTGCGCTTCTGATTGCCGGTGGTATCGGTTCGTTCATCCTGTCGATCGTTGTTGCGGTAATCAAACGTGACAAGCTGCGCGATGAAACCGGTGACCCGTGGGGTGGTCGTACGCTGGAATGGTCGACGTCTTCGCCGCCCCCGGCTTACAACTTCGCCTTTACCCCGGTTGTCCATGAACTGGACGCTTGGGCGGATATGAAGAAACGTGGCTATGTACGTCCGACTTCCGGCTTCATTGATATCCACATGCCGAAAAATACCGGCGCTGGCTTTATCCTGGCTGCGATTTCGCTCGTCCTTGGTTTCGCTCTTGTCTGGCACATGTGGTGGCTTGTTGTTGCAAGCTTCATCGTTCTGGTTGCCGGTTCGATTGCACACACCTTCAACTATGACCGTGATTATCACATCCCGGCATCGGAAGTTGTGAAGACCGAAGACGAACGTACAGCCCTTCTGGCAAAACAGCAGGCGTAAGGGAATGACAATGGCGAATACTACTGCCTCTCAGACCGAAGCGCCGGTCTTTTACCTGAAAGAAGAGCATCACCCGGAAACCGGTACGATGCTCGGCTTCTGGATCTATCTGATGAGCGACTGCCTCATCTTTGCGATCCTGTTTGCAACCCATGGCGTTCTCGGCCGCAACTATGCGGCCGGGCCTTCGCCCGCAGACCTGTTCGATCTTGGTCTGGTGGCGATCAACACCTCGATGCTGCTGTTCTCGTCGATCACTTATGGCTTTGCCATGCTGGCGATGGAAAAAGGCAAGATCGCAGGCACCCAGATCTGGCTGGCAATTACCGGCCTGTTCGGTGTGGCTTTCGTTGGTCTTGAGATTTACGAATTCCATCACCTCTGGAGCCTCGGTGCGACCCCGATGCGCAGTGGCTTCCTGTCGGCGTTCTATACGCTGGTGGCAACGCACGGTCTGCACGTGACGTTCGGTATCATCTGGCTTGTGACCCTGATGGTTCAGGTTGGCAAACGCGGCCTGATCCCGGCGAACAAACGTCGTCTGATGTGCCTGTCGATGTTCTGGCACTTCCTTGACGTTGTCTGGATCGGTGTCTTCTCCGTCGTTTATCTGCTGGGAGTTCTGGGATGAGTGCACATTCTCACGCACATGATGACCATCACGGCGATGGTGCCTCTCACGGTACTTTCAAAAGCTACATGATCGGTTTCATCCTGTCAGTCATCCTGACAGCGATTCCGTTCTGGCTTGTGATGGATGGTGTTCTTGACAGCAAGGTCGCGACCGCGATGTGGATTATGGGTCTTGGCGTTGTCCAGATCGTGGTTCACATGGTCTACTTCCTGCACATGAACACCAAATCCGAAGGCGGCTGGAACATGTTGGCGCTGATCTTCACCATTGTGATCGTTGCGATTGCCATCGCCGGTTCGCTGTGGGTGATGTATCACCTCAACACCAACATGATGCCGCAGATGGATCATGAAATGATCAAAAGCTTTGGCTAAGCCATCGCTTGATATCTGAAAGGGGCGCGATACTTATACCGGTATCGCGCCTTTTTTATTTCAGGAATGATTGACGTCTTTTGAAAGAAAGCGAGATGACGGAACACCGCATTTCTCAGTCCGAGTCAACCCGCACAGGCCCATCAACGGTAACACGCATCGTCGTGCTGACCTTGGCGGCAATCCTGTTTGCAGGGTTCAGTGCCCTTGGATATTGGCAGGTGGAACGCCGGGCATGGAAGCTTGATCTGATTGAACGGGTTGAGGCGCGCGTGCATGGCGATGCTGTTGCCGCCCCGACCCGCGATGACTGGGAAACTGTCAGCCGGGCGCGCGATGAATATCGCAAGGTCAGGGTTACAGGAACCTATCGCAACGATCTTGAAAGCCATGTCTATGCCGCCACCGATTACGGGGCAGGCTATTGGGTGATGACCCCGCTTGCGCGTGATGATGGCACAATCGTCATGGTCAATCGCGGCTTCGTGCCGACAGATCGCCGCGATCCCGCAGGCCGGACCGAGGGCATGGTGGAAGGTGAGGTTACCGTCACAGGCCTGTTGCGCCTTGATGAGCCGGTTGGCACCTTCATGCGCGATAATGTGCCCGAAGATGATCGCTGGTATTCGCGCGATGTCCGGGCAATGGCGATCAAGCGTGGTCTTGATGCCAACGACGTTGCCCCCTATTTCATCGACGCGGATGGCAAGGACAACCCGGCGAAGCTTCCGGTCGGGGGGCTGACCAGGATCAGTTTCCCGAACAATCACCTGTCCTATGCCCTGACCTGGTTCGGGATGGCGGCATTGACACTTGTTGCGGCCTGGATTGTTCTGCGTCCGCGCAAGCGCCGCGAAGGGGATACGGACCCGGACGAGGATTGATCCCTTGGCACTGAAAAAGAAAAGCCCGGCATTCGACTGATGCCGGGCTTTTTGCTTGTGTGACGGACGGTTGAGGGGGGGAACCGACCTTAAAGCTAGTTACGGGTTGGTATGATCAATCACTTCGCCGCGCGCCGGATAGCCCTTGGCGATCACGAAATCAAGGGCCCCAAGGATCTGGTCAAAGGCCGGACGGGCGAATGGCATGGTCTGAACGGTGCCGAAATAGAGGGTGCCGTCGGCACGGACCAGAAACAGGCCGGGTTCGGAGAAAATGGCGGGCTCTTCATAGCCGCTTGAGGTCACGCCGTTTGAGGTCGAGATATAAAGACCCCATTCGCGGGCTTTCTCAAGGCTGAGGCCATAACCAAGATCAAGGTTCTCAAGTTCCCATTTTGCCTTGGCTTCGATCGCGCGTTCTTCGACGTCCGATGACAGAACAACAACATTCACGCCACGTTTGGCAAAATCAGCGAGCTTGTTATCAAGGTCCTTGAGGTATTTGCCGCAGATCGGGCAATGCAGACCGCGATAGAAAACCACCATGGTGAAGTTTTCCGGTTTCTGATCGGCCAGCGACCAGATGCCACCACCGACAAGCGGTACACTCAGAGCCGGGACCGGCTGGCGGGGGATAAGCGGGGTAATAGCAGACATTTCATTCCTCATGACGTGCAATATGGATGTTGGTACTCATTATGGAATGATCGTTCTAAATAACAAGCTGTTAAATCCGGGATCACTGAACTGTGATCCGGCTTAACAGAAGATATTGAGGGAATTCAGGATTGGCGACGTTTGGCGATGATCAGGCGCGATCTGGTCTTTGCCGGGTAGATGCCGCTTGCAATGATATCAAATCCGGCATCCCGGATCATGTCATCAAGGGTGACATAGTTGATGTAATGGACCAAAGGGGCCTTGCCCAGCTTCTGCATGCCCCAGACAAGCGGGCGCAATAGCTTTGTCATTTCACCAAGGCACGGGGTCTTTGAAATGAAAAGCCCGTCTGACTTCAAAAGCATTCGCAGACTGCGCACGGTCTTTGCCGGATCGTCGAGCAGATGAAGCACGTTGAACGCCATCACAACGTCAAAGCTTTGGGTCCCCTGTTGCGCGATGAATGTGTCATGCGGGCTATGCGCAAAGGTAACGTTCTGAATGCCCTGATCCGATGCCTTGTTCCGGGCAATTTCGATCATGCGTTCGGAAATATCGATACCCGTGATGTGGGCAACATGCGGGGCCAGCTTAAGCGCGGTTGTTCCGGTGCCACATCCGATTTCAAGAACATGCTGGTCAGGCGAGAGATGCTGCAATGTGCGTTCAAGTGTCTTGGCATAGGCAGCTTCATCACCCACGGACTTTCGCGCGTATTTGTCCGCCGCTTTGTCCCAGAAACTGTCGCTTGCTATCATGATATATCCACCTGTTGGGGCCGATCCCGCAGGATCGATTTTCAGGTGCAGACTATCGGGCAAGGCATGCCTGATCGCAACCCGAAATCACGATATGGGCTTTGTCGTCAGACAGATTAATCAATGGCTTGATAGCACCGGGAAGACTTAATCAAGGGTGCTTAAGATGGTGTTGGTATAATCTTCAAGCGTTTCGCGATCCGCACCACGACGCGACATCAACTGAACACCCTGGATCGATCCGGCAAGGAAGCGTGACAATGCACGAACGTTCTTTTCCTTTGAAACCGTTCCGTGCTTGATGCCACGGGTTAGTGCCGCTGCAAACATGTCTTCGACCCGGCGAAATGCCTGATGGGAGATCGCCGCAATTTCCGGATCGTGCGGAGCCAGTTCCATGCCGGAATTCACAATCAGGCAACCCTTGTGCTTGCCGTCTGTGCAGCCGTTTCTTGCCGTGTCGCGGAAGGTTGCCTCGATCGCTTTGCGGCCGTCTTCGATTTCGCGCAATTTTGCGAAACGCTCGGTACTGATTTTCTGGCTGTAATGATCCAGAACACGCAGGAACAGGGCCTTCTTGTCGCCGAAACTTGCATACATGGACGCACGGTTAAGCCCGGTCTCATCCACCAGATCCTGAACGGAGGTGGATTCAAACCCTTTGCTCCAGAAGATGTTCATTGCGTTATCAAGAACGCTTTCTTCATCAAATCCGCGCGGCCGAGCCATAACATGTCCTTGGATACTGACCAGAACACTGGAACGAGTGTTCTATAACGACCTTAAAGATGGACCGAATTGTCAGGAAAATCAACCTTGGTGGCTTCACGTCAACGTGTAAGACCGACGGTTGACGGTTTTACACCCGATCCAGTGTGACAAAGCTGTAATCCGGGCCATCATCATTGACGATTTTCTGACGGGCGGTTTCGTGCCACTGATCCCTTGGCAACGGATCAAGGAAGGTATCGCCATCAATGTCGGCATGCACCTCGGTCAGTTCATAGCGGGTCGTAAAGGGCAGGGCGAGGTGATAGATCTGCGCACCACCGGCAATGATCACTTCATTTGCACCGGTGCTGGCGGCAATCTGGTCGCCAAGCCGGATCGCACTTTCGATGTCATGGCAAACCCGGACATTTTCATGATCATATGACCAGTCCTTGTCGCGGGTGACGATGATGGTGGTGCGTTTGGGCAATGGCTTGCCAATGGCCTCGAACGTTACCCGGCCCATGATCATCGGTTTGCCAAGGGTCAGGGCCTTGAACCGTTTAAGGTCTTCGGGCAGTTCCCATGGCATCCAGCCATCCTTGCCGATTGCGCCGTTTTTGGCGGCGGCAACCACGGCGACCCGTTCGATCCGGTCGTTATTGTTGGCGGGCATCAGACGGCAACCTTGCCGGCAATATGCGGATGCGGGTCATAGCCGAGCAGTTCGAAATCCTCGAACTTGAAATCAAAGATCGACTTGACGTCGGGATTGATTTTCATGGTCGGAAGCGGGCGGGTTTCACGCGACAGCTGCAATTCGACCTGTTCAAGATGGTTGGTATAAAGATGTGCATCGCCAAGCGTATGGACAAAATCACCAACCCCAAGATCACAGACCTGCGCGATCATCATGGTCAAAAGCGCATAGGATGCGATGTTGAACGGCACGCCAAGGAAGATATCGGCACTGCGCTGATAGAGTTGGCAGGACAATTTGCCATCCGCGACATAGAACTGGAACAGGCAATGGCAGGGCGGCAATGCCATGTTGGGCACATCAGCAACGTTCCATGCCGAAACAATCAGGCGACGGGAATCGGGATTGTTTTTGATCTGGTCGATCAGGCCGGTGATCTGGTCAATCGTTTCACCATTAGCCCCGCGCCATGACCGCCACTGACCGCCATAAACCGGGCCCAGATCGCCATTTTCATCGGCCCATTCGTTCCAGATGCGTACACCGTTATCCTGCAGATATTTGACATTGGTATCGCCATCAAGGAACCACAGCAATTCGTGGATGATCGATTTCAGATGCAGCTTCTTGGTGGTGACCAGCGGGAACCCCTCGGACAGGTCAAAGCGCATCTGATGGCCGAAAATCGATACGGTGCCTGTGCCGGTGCGGTCTTCCTTGTGTGTGCCGGTGTCGCGCACAAGGCGCATCAGATCAAGATATTGCTGCATGCTCGTTCCTGCATTTCTGGAATCGTGTTTGAGGCAGCATAGTCAGGTCAGAACGCGTGGGCAAGCAGAGGCGCACAGCATCTGAACCATGGACCGTTTTCATCGGTTTGGTAAAAAGTTTTTCCCGATTCCCCTTGTGAAACCGGTGTTAGTTGACCTATATAGGGCCTGTCGGGGCAACCCGACTACGGCGCTAAACTGCGTGACAGAATAGGCTTTACGGACCCGGGGGCGGTACCCGGCGGCTCCACCAAATTTACGGTTGCCCGACTCAGGCAATCTTCGTGGGGCCGAAACAGGATCGACGTGAGCAGTAAAAGTCAATGTGGGCGCTCGGCATGGTACCACCGCATCGGGCCAATGTTTGTAAATGCAAACGACAACAATGCTCCGGTTGCTGTTGCTGCGTAAGCGGTACTAGCACCAAAGCGAAATTCCGGTTGCCGGGAGCGGTAATTTGGTGGGGGACGGGGCACCTAGCAACAGAACGCCCCACTCTTGTATTTATTCCCCGCTTCGTTATGAATAGAGTCCATAAAGGCACACCAAGATGTAATTGGTGGGCAAAGATGCTATATGACAATGACGGGGTTTGCCGGGACGTGCCGGTATCCCGCCAGATACAGGATTACTGATGCAGAAACCGGAAGAATTCCGTTACGATCTTATGGTCGACCAGGCGCTGCGCGGCGTAGTGAAAGATATTCTTGCGCGTGTGGCGGAAGAAGGCCTTTTCGGCGAGCATCACTATTACATCACCTTCCAGACCAATCATCCCGGCGTTGCATTGCCTGAAAACCAGCGCAAGGCGCACCCGGACAACATCACGGTTGTCCTGCAGCACCGATTCTGGGATCTGAAATCGGAAGATGATCACTTTTCGGTCGGCATGAGCTTTGATGGCATGCCCACAACGGTGGTCGTGCCCTTTGATGCGATGCTGGCCTTTGTCGATCCGTCTGCCAACTTCATGCTGACCTTCAGCGTCGAAGAAGAAATGGATGACGAAGATTTCGACTATGACGAAGATGACGATCTGGATGCGGACCTGATGGATGACGAGGAACCGGCACCGACACTGGTTGCCGAACCGTCAAAATCCCGTAAGAAATCCAAACCGGATGCGGGTGAAACCGGCGAAGTCATCGCCCTGGATGCCTTCCGCAAGAAATAACGCAGGCTGCGTTTAGGCGCACCGCCCATGCATGAATTACAGGCCCGACATCAATGTGTCGGGCCTGTTTTTTGTTTGGGTTCAGGCAAGTGCCAGATAGGCCGAAAGGGTTGCGACCGAAAGGATTGTCGTAATCAGAATCATCCGCCCGGTCAGAACGCTTTCGCGGTCATAAAATTCGGCAAGCATAAAGGGACCGGTGCCGGTCGGAAGGGCGGCAAGCAGGATCGCCAGATGGGCCTGTGGTCCGGGCAAGCCCAGAACGGGCACGGCCATCACCCAGGTCAGTGCCGGTTGAGCAATCAGCTTGAGGAACACGAAAATCCCCGTGGTGCTCCATTTTTCGTGTTTCTGACTGGCCGTGCGATCAGCCAGAAACAGTCCAAGGGCGATCAGCGCACAAGGGGCAGCTGCGCCACCGACAAGTTTCAGATAGACATCAACCGGCTCTGGCAATTCCCACGGCGAGAACATGACAATCGTGCCAAGGGTCGGTGCAATCAGCAGCGGGTTTTTAATCAGTGCCTTTAGCGTCTTGATGACAATATGAAACCGGTTTGCTTCCTGTTGCAGGCCGAACTCGATCAGGATGATGGCAATCGCAAACAGCACACAGGCCGTCAGGATCGTCGCGATCAGGGTGGCCGCCAGACCGCTTTCACCAATCAGGGCAAGCACAAGCGGGAAGCCGAGAAAACCGGCATTGGCGTAACTGGTTGTCAGCCCGTCAATCACCGCATCGACCAGATGATGGCCACTGGCCATACGCATCACGATGGTCAGGATGAAAACAACGCCGCACCCGAACCCGAAGGCCAGAATGAAGTCAGGTTGCCAGATTTCATGTGGCTCGGCCTTGGCCATGATGTCAAACAACAGGGCCGGAAGGGCGAAATAAACAACAAGCCGGTTGATTTCACGCGTCGCAGTCGGGCCAAGTGCGCCGCTTTTGCGCGCAACCCATCCTGTGAGGATCAGCGCGAAAATCGGCAGGATAATCAAAATCTGGGACAGCATCATTGATCCTGAGAAGTGAGGTGCCGGACCATCGGGTGGGCAAGCGTGTCCCTTGATGCACTGTCTGTTTGGTGAATGTCCACTGCAAATCAATCATAAGGGTAGTCCGACGTGGTTCGTGCCGAGATGGGTGGGGCAAAGGGGCGTTCAGATATCGGCAGAACTGCGTAAATCGGGACAAAAAAAGCATGAAGGGGCAAAGAACATGGAAATTTCTGTGCCGAGGCGCTATGTTCCGCGTCAATTATTGAGAAAAACAATCCCACCTTGTTTTTGAGAGAGACGAGAGCCTTCCATGAGTGATTTTGTCTATAAACCCATGTTCGAACAGGGGAAGGACACCACCCCGTATCGCAAGATCGGTGATGAGGGTGTTTCCACCGTTGACGTCAATGGCGAGACCTATTTGAAGGTCGAACCCGAAGCGATTGAACAGCTGACCCTTCAGGCATTCTTTGATTGTTCGCACCTGTTGCGTCCGGGGCACCTTGAACAGCTTCGCAAGATCCTTGATGACGAAGAAGCGACCCCCAACGACAAGTTCGTGGCGATGGATCTTTTGAAAAACGCATCCATCGCATCGGGCGGTGTGTTGCCGATGTGTCAGGATACCGGAACGGCAATCGTCATGGGCAAACGTGGTGGCAAGGTCATCACCGATGGTTCAGATGAAGAAGCGCTGTCCAAAGGCATCTGGCAGGCCTATCAGAAGCATAACCTTCGATTCTCGCAGGTTTCCCCGATCAATATGTTCGAAGAAAAGAACACCGGTTCGAACCTTCCTGCTCAGATTGATCTGTATGCGACCAAGGGCGATGAATACAAATTCATGTTCATGGCAAAGGGTGGCGGGTCTGCCAACAAAACCTTCCTGTTCCAGCAGACCAAGGCACTTCTGAACCCGGAAAGCCTGCGCAAGTTTCTTGATGAGAAAATCCGTACCCTTGGCACTTCGGCTTGCCCGCCCTATCACCTTGCCATCGTCATTGGTGGTACGTCGGCGGAAGCCTGCCTCAAGACCGTGAAAATGGCGTCTGCGCGTTATTACGACAACCTTCCGACCGAAGGTGGCGATCATGGTCAGGCCTATCGCGACCTTGAATGGGAACAGAAGGTTCTTGAGATGACCCGCGAAATGGGCATCGGCGCACAGTTCGGCGGCAAGTATTTCTGCCATGATGTGCGCGTGATCCGTCTGCCGCGTCATGGTGCAAGCTGCCCGGTTGGTCTTGGGGTTTCGTGCTCTGCCGACCGTCAGATTCTTGGCAAGATCACCAAGGACGGTATCTTCATCGAGGATCTCGAACATGATCCGGCGAAATACCTTCCGCAAGTGACCGACGAGCATCTTGAAGACGAAGTGGTCAAGGTTGACCTGAACCGTCCGATGGATGAAATCCGCAAACAGCTGTCGCAATATGCGGTGAAAACTCGTCTGTCGCTGACCGGTACTGTGATTGTGGCCCGTGACATCGCGCACGCCAAAATCAAGGAACGCCTTGATGCCGGCGAAGAGATGCCCGAATACCTGAAAAACCATCCGGTCTATTATGCAGGCCCGGCCAAGACCCCGGAAGGTATGCCTTCAGGTTCGTTCGGCCCGACCACGGCAGGCCGTATGGATGCCTATGTCGAGCAGTTCCAGGCCGCTGGCGGTTCGTTCGTGATGCTGGCAAAGGGCAACCGTTCGAAGGCCGTCAAGGATGCTTGTAACAAGTATGGCGGTTTCTATCTTGGTTCCATCGGTGGCCCGGCTGCACGTCTGGCACAGGATTGCATCAAGAAGGTCGAAGTTCACGAATATCCGGAACTTGGCATGGAAGCCGTCTGGAAGATCGAAGTTGAAGACTTCCCGGCCTTTATCGTCATTGATGACAAGGGCAATGATTTCTTTGCCGAATTCGGCATCTGATTTCAGTCTGATCGTCCTGAAAGAATACAAACGGCGCAGGGAAAACCTTGCGCCGTTTTTCTATTGCGCCGCAACGCATGGCTGACCTCCGGTCAAAGGGGTTGCCCGCTGGCAGTGAAAATGGTCTGATTCCGGCAAAATCAACCCTTTATCGGATAACTTGTTATGTCTGAAACTTCCGCGCTTCGTGCCACCAGCGCGACGGAAAGCCGACTTGTCGGTGTGACATCTGCCCTTGCTACGGTGTTCATCTGGGCCGGTTGGCTGATTGCAACCCGCTATGCCATGACATCGAACTTTACGGCGGTGGATATCGGTCTTTTGCGCTTTGTGGTGCCGTTTGTGTTGCTTGCCCCGATCTGGCTTAAAAAAGGCATCTGGCCCAAGGGGCTTTCGATTGCCAACGGACTTTTGATGCTGATTGGATCCGGGGCGTTTTATACCCTGATGGTTGCCAGTGCCCTTCAATTTGTTCCAGCCAGCCATGTTGGCATTCTGTTGCCCGGCGTGATGGCTGTCTGGGCGGTCCTGATTGCTGTTGTGATGTTTGGCGAACGTCCGGGCAAGGTGCGTCTGGGCGGATATGCCGCGGTGATTGTCGGTGTGCTGTCGCTGGTTGCGCTCAAACCGGCCGGTGCGATCAGCAGTGAGATGTTGCTTGGCTACGGCCTTGTTTCGGCCGGGGCGTTTATGTGGGCGTGTTACACCCATGCCATGCGCCAAAGCGGCCTTGGCGCGCTTGAAGCGGCGGCTTTTGTCGGGTTCTGGTCCTTTGTGATCATGGCGGTTATTGCGCTGTTTACCGGGACAACGCTTGCTGATGCGCCGGTGGGTGATGTCATGATGCTTCTGACCGCACAGGGGCTTTTGGCCGGGTGTGTTGCCGTCATTACCTATGGTCTTGCCGTGCGTCATATCGGGTCGACCGGTGCGTCGGCCTTTGGCGCAATGACCCCGGCACTGACCGCACTTGGCGGTGTGGTGCTGCTGGGTGAGCAGGGCAACCTTGCGCTGGTTCTTGCCGTGGTTCTTGTGATCCTTGGCGTGATGGTCGCGTCTGGTGTGTTTCGCAAGATGAAGATCTGACCACTGGGTCCGGGCAGTTTCACAATGGAAATCAATGTGACGAAGTCCTGAAGCCGGTAAATTGTATTGCACACGCGAAATGTTCTTTTCGCGTGTGCAATATTACGCTAATGTAACAGCAGCTAAAGGCAACGGCGCCTTGGCATTTCCAAAATCGGCAGGCAACGAGGCTTGCGCAACCTGTTCGGGGCCCTTTGGGGATCACGAACCGTTTCAGCCTCGGAGTTATCAGATGTTTGCCGGTTTCATTCGTTCCGTATCCCCCGAAAATGATCGTGATTTCCAGCGTGCGCCAAATGGTACGGCACTGGTTGATATTTTGCGTCTGTTGCGCAGGGTAAGTTCTGTCGCTGATGAAGCCTCCGCACGCAATGAAGCCATTGCCGACATTCTGCGTGCCGTTTGTGAATATTGTAACTGGCCGGTCGGGCATGCCTATGTGCGGAACGGAGATCAGTTGTCGTCTGCGGGAATCTGGTCGGTTAGCGCGTCGATTTCCGCGTCAGATATCGCGGACTTTCGCGCTCAGTCCGAACAGACTGTTTTCGCACTGGGACAGGGATTGATTGGGTCTGTTGCGGCAAACGGTGATGCTGTCTGTATTCCGGACGTGACACAAAAGGACGGTTTTCTTCGCGCATCGTCTGCGGCACGCAACGGGTTGCGCGGTTGCTTCGCCTTGCCGGTCAAGCTGGCTGGCCGGACGGAAGGTGTGATTGAATTCTTTAGCCCCGATGTTGCGCAACTTGATGACGAGATGCTCGAACTACTGGGTTTCGTTGGCGGACAGGTTGCCCGTATTCTTGAACGCGAACAGGTTCTTAAATCACGGGAACAACTGGCTTCTGACTTCGAAAGCCAGGTTCAGGGGACGGTTGGGATGCTGGGGGCTGCGGTCAGCCAGATGCGCAGTGCGCTTGATATTCTGGGCGACAGTTCGGATCGAACCCGCGTATGCAGTCAGGGAATTGATCAGGCTGCCGAGCGGGCACTTTCGCGCATTGAAAATGTCGCCCAACAGATGGAGACCCTGAAAGATCAGCTGGTTCTGGTTGGAGCCGATGCCGCTGATACCGTCAGAACCACCCATGAAATCGGACGGCAGGCCCGTGATATGCGCGATACGTTTGCGTCCCTTAAGGAACGTGCTGCTGATGCTGAAAAGATGTTGGCATCAATCTCGGCGATTGCAGCACAGACAAAGATGCTGGGACTGAATGCCTCGATCGAGGCCGCACGTGTTGGCGAAGCGGGCAAAGGCTTTGCAATTGTCGCCAAGGAGGTCAAGGCACTCGCCGGGCAGTCGGCCAGCGCGACGGACGAAATTTCGCGCTGGATGAGTGCGATGCTTGACGCAATTGCCAAGGCCGGTGGCGATATAGATCAGATCGCAGTGGCCATGGATGATCTTGAGGCGCGCTCTGAAACCACAGCATCGCAAACCGAACAGCAGGCTGGCATCTGTATCTCGGTTGCATCAGATGCCAGTGTTGCAGTCGGCGAGGCACGCTCTGTTGGGGACAGCGTTGTTGAAATCACCAATGCGATCAAACACACCGATACGGTTTCATCCGAACTGGGGGATGCCGCCAGAAACCTTGAAACACAGGGGGCCGAGCTCAGCGCCCGGGTTGAAGGTTTTGTCGGCAAAATTCTTGCGCTTTAGGCAAGCTAGATAATTTCGCCATCCGGCTTGGTCAGATGTGCTGTGCGCCTTGCCACCAGGCGTGCCAAGGGTGGCCCAAAAGCCAGAACCATAAAGAACCGGGTTGCCTGCAGGACCAGAATGAAGGACAGGTCGACATTGGTGCTGGCCGCAATGATGGCAACGGAGTCAAGGCCGCCCGGGCTTGTGGCCAGATAGGCGGTCAGTGGATCGACATCCATGAAGATAACCAAAAGGGCCGAAATCCCGGCACAAAAGCCGATCAGCATCACGATCGATAACAGAACCTTGGGAAAAGCGTGCGCTGCGTGGCGCAAAACCGATGGCGTGAATTTAAGCCCGATGACCCAGCCGATCATTGCATAGGTCAGGCCCAGAAACCATTCGGGCAATACCACATCAAGATAACCGCTGACATGGAGGATCATCGTAAGGATGATCGGCACCAGAAGCGGGCCCGACGGCAAACGTGATTTCGCACCAAGCACACAGCAAACAGCAGCAAGCACCAGCGTCATGGCAAAACCTGTCGCATCAAGGGGCGGAAACCATTGATGGGCTTCTGCGGCTGCGGCGGCGACCGCCGGGTCGACCCAGAAATTGGCGACACTTGAGGCCACGGCCACGACGATCACCACACGCACATATTGCATGAAGGCAACCAAACGGGCATCTGCCCCGAAGGCCTCGGCCATGATGACCATTGCCGAGGCCGCACCGGGCGATGATCCCCAGATGCCTGCTGTTCCGGGTAAAACCTGTTTGACGCAAAGGATCCAGCCCAAAAAGCTGCTGGCAAGAAGGGTCATGGTCGTTACACCAATGATCAGCGGCCAGTCCTGCACAAAGGAAGTCAGGATGCCAATCGTCATTGATCCACCGATCATGACCCCGAGCACCGATTGCGCGCCAAGATAAAGCGCCTTGGGCGGGGTGATGGTTGCGCCATTGGTGCCCATCAGAATGCCGATCATCATCGGACCAACCAGAAGGGCCGCGGGTACATGCCATTGATGCAGAACGACGGAGACAGCCAGGGATACGGCTATCATCAATAGCCATTGAACCGGTTTTGGCAGCCGTCCTATGCGTTCTCTGGGCGGGGCGGCTGGTGTTTCAGGGCGTTCTGAGGACACGATTATGGCCTTTGCATTGTGAAGGACAAATCATCGCGGGTGGCGCGACGCGGCATGGTTCGACAATTGGGGCGTGTCGACGGGGCGGGTTTGGCAATTATAACCTTATAATCATTTGAGAATAGAGTCTTTGCGCGGTGAATATCGCGGGCCAGTCGGTCAGACCATGATTGCGCTTGGACAGGTGCGATCAAGTTTTGTATCAGTCACAGTAAGTGATGTGTGTATGCGCATGCAGAATCAGGGGGCAATGTGCCAAAGATATCCTTTGTTATAACGGTCTTTAACAAGGCACCGTTTCTGCCATCAGTGATTGCAGGGCTTAAGGCGCAAACAGGACCGTTCGAGCGGGAATTCATCTTCATTGATGACGGATCAAGCGATGAGTCCGTTGCTGTCATTCGACGTGAAACCGCTGATCTTGAGAATGTCCGTATCGTTGCACAGGAAAACCATGGCCCGGCCATTGCAACCAACAATGCCATCTCTGTTGCCAGCGGAGATTGGATCAAGCTGGTGGATTCAGATGATGTGCTAGCGCCTTTTTGCTCGCGACTATTGCTTGAGCGTGCACTTGAACATGATCTGGATTTCATTTTTGGTTCTGCAGACTATTACGACATGAAGGCCGGGCCGGTGTTTGACGAACCGGATCTGGCATCTCTTGAGACCATCGTGTTTGATGATCCGCTTTTTGCCGTGCTTGATCGCGGATTTGCGCGCGTCAGTCATTGTTTGTTCAAGCGCGAGTTATTTGATCGCGTTGGCGGTTGTGATCCGCGAATCTTCTCGCAGGATCACAGTCTTTTTGTACGTTTGTCCGCGCAGGGAAAACTTGGACAGATCAGACATGTCGTCTGTCTTGGGCCAGAGGATGAACCGGGCCGTATCATGAATAATCAGGCCCAGGTCATTCATGATGCCAGCATTGCGCTTGCCCTTTTTGACAAAGATCATCCCGAACTAAGCTGCGATAAACGCAAATTGATTGCCAAAAAGGTTCTTTCGCGCGTGCGTAAATGGGAAAGGAAGGAACTTGGTCTTGGCCGCTTTGGTCCAGCGGGGCGCCAGTATCTTTTGTCCCGCTTTGGTATCAGCACCAGCGGCGCAAATTTGGTGTCGTTATGCGCCGCATTTGGTCTGGGGCAGGAATTGCGTATTCCGATCAAAACGACCCTTCCAGAGCTAAAAGACATTACCGATGACAACTGACGAGATCAGCTTTCTGTTTGATGGCGACGCGAATGCCAAGCTGACCATCGTGCTGGCGCATGGGGCCGGGGCACCGATGGACAGTCCGTTCATGAATGAAATGGCGGTGGCACTGACCAAAGGCGGTTTGCGGGTTGCGCGGTTTGAATTTCCCTATATGGCCAAGCGCAGGCTGGATGGCAAAAAGCGCGGGCCGGATCGGGCGCCGGTTTTGATCCCGTTTCTGGGCGAGGTCGTTTCACAGCTTGGCGGGCCGGAAATGCTGATCCTTGGGGGGAAATCCATGGGCGGGCGGATGGCCAGCATGGTCGCAGATGATCTTGGTGTGGCGGGGCTTGTATGCCTTGGATATCCGTTCCACCCGCCGGGAAAACCTGACAACCTGCGCACCGAGCATCTGGCAAAACTTGTGACACCGACCCTGATTTGTCATGGCACGCGCGACCCGTTCGGCTCGCCTGACGAGATCGCGGGCTATGATCTTTCAGATGCTATCAGGCTGCATTGGGTCGAAGATGGCGAACATGATTTCAAGCCGCGCAAAAGTTCCGGGCGAACCCAAAGCCAGAATATTTCCGATGCGGCCAGCGCAATATCGGACTTTGCCAAAACACTGATCTGATGAAAACAGCCCGCCATCTGGCGGGCTGTTGCTTTCATGCAGGGGCGATTGGGTTTGATATCCGGCGCGAGGAGGTCAGGCGATAACAGCCTGTGCATCATCAAGGAAATGCTGGGCATATTCCGGGGCGATCTGACCGGTTTGGCTTGCGACATCGATGCGCACGCCATTCGGGTCAAGCAGGGCAAAATGGCGCTGTCCCCACGGTTCATCACGGACTTCAAGGGCGAAGTCGAAACCGGCATCGCGCAATTCGTCTGCCGCCAGCCCGGCATCCTCAACCTCAAGGCAAAGAACGCTGCCTTCGCCAAGGGTGGCGGCGTGGAAAATGGCGGGCTGGGTTTCGTGACCCGGTTTCATCAAGCCAAGCTGGACGGATGGGAAATCTGCCCAGACAAGTTGGCAATACCAGTCACCATCAAAGACGGGGGTAAAGCCGAGCTTCTTATAAAAGGCGCGGCTTTGGGTGAATTTGTCGGTGATGATGATTGGATAGGAATTGGTGACTTTCATTGTCTTTCTCCTGACATTGGCGTTTGGGTCCTGTCCCGATTTCGCAATAATTACACATCCCTCCTGACAGGAGCCTGTCAGGAGCGGTATGATAATTTTCAGGGCAGGATGACGAAGGAGTGATCATGAGAAGGGCCGACAGACTATTTCGCCTTGTCCAAATCTTGCGCCGCCGGAAACTGTGCCGGGCATGTGACTTGGCCGAGGAACTGGAAGTTTCCGAACGTACCATTTACCGCGATATCCGCGACCTTGCTGCGTCAGGTGTTCCTGTCGAGGGCGAGGCGGGCGTTGGTTACATCCTGCGTGATGGATATGACCTGCCACCCTTGATGTTTGATGCCGACGAGATCGAGGCACTGGTCGTGGCCGCACGCATGGTACAAAGCTGGACCGATCCGCAAATGGCACGGGCCGCAGGCGATGCGCTGACCAAGATCGAGGCCGTCTTGCCCGAGAAAATGCGCGGGTTGATTGGCGGCGTGCCGATTGCGGTGGCGGAAATTGCGCAGGAACCAATCGCGATTTCGATGCCAGACCTCAGACGTGCCATTCGGGAACGTAACCTGATTGATATCGACTATACCGATGCCAAGGGCGATGAAACCAGACGACGTGTCTGGCCTTTGGGAATGCTGTTTTTCGGTAGCACATGGTTGCTGGCGTGCTGGTGCGAGTTGCGCGAGGCCTTTCGGGTTTTCCGTGCCGATCGTATTCGCGGTATGGAAATTTCCACCAACAAATACCGACCCGTGCCGGGGCGTTCATTGCGGGACTATCTGATTTCCGAGGGTGTCGAGGGGGAGATACTCAATGGTATCGGTCGATAACGAGTTTGTTCTGACCTTCGCGGAACTTCTGTCACCGCTGGGAAACATTCAGGCGAAGCGGATGTTTGGCGGCTTCGGGCTTTATTGCAACGGCTTGTTCTTTGCGATCATTTTCGATGATGTGGCCTATTTCAAAGGCGATGCGCAAACCAGCGAAACCTATGAAGCCATGGGAATGGAGCCGTTTCTTGTGCCGTCGGGACGCGCGCACCTGTCCTATTTCGAAGTGCCGGGCGAATGGTTCGATGACTCCGATCAACTCCTGAAGTTTGCCCATATGGCTCTCGGCGCTGCACACAGGGCAGAGGCAGCGAAGGGCGCCAAGACCCGCAACAGGAACCCCGTCAGGCAAAAACAAAAGACCACGGAATAGAAAGGCTGCGCGAATTTTCCAATTCTTTGCCGGGGCGGGATGTGTCATCGCCAATATGCGTTGAAATTTGTGCGTTTGCAGCGCATGGGCAGATCAGGGTATGTTGTCTAATATAAATTGTGTGTAGTATTTCGCTATGACAATGAATGTATTGGGTTCCTGATTCGTGGCAGTCGGCAAGTTCTGGCAACATGTTGCCGATATCTTCAAGATCCAAACTGAAAAACCGGAGCTGATCCGTGCGCAGGTCCAGGCATTGTCACGCCAAATTCCTGTACTTTACATGCTGTTGCTCGCCAATGCGGTGGCACTGGCTTATACGCATTATGGTGATGCGCCGGACTGGTTGACGGTCTACGCCGTGATTGTTCTGGGAACTGTGTGCATCGCCCGCGCAATAGCCTGGAGCCGGGCAAGAGTTGACATTGATGATATCAGTGTATGCTTGGGTCATTTGCGCCGGATAAGGGTGCTTGCTGCGACGGTTTCGGTTCTGTTTACCGCCTGGGCGATTACAATGTTCGATTATGGCGATGCCTATCAACAGGGGCATGTCGCCTATTTCATCTCGATCACGGTTGTTGGCTGTATCTTCTGTCTGGTGAACTTCCCGCCTGCTGCAATGCTTGTCGTGGTGATTGTGCTTGGCACCTTTGTGATGTTCTTCGGATTGAGCGGCAACGAGGTCTATGTCGCGATCGCGGTCAATATGGCGCTGGTTTCGGTGATGATCATCCAGATCATTCGAAGCTTCTATGCCAATTTTGCCGGACTCATTGATACCCAGCTTGATCTTGAAGAACAGCATCAGACAACAATCGAGCTTTCCCGCCAAAACGAAGCTCTTGCCCTGATTGATCCGTTGACCGGTCTTTCAAACCGACGTGCGTTTTTCACTCATCTTGATGAAATGGTCAAAAGGTCGGAGCCAGAGAAGACATTTGCTGTTGCGATGATCGATCTCGACGGGTTCAAGCCGGTTAATGACGTCCATGGACATCCGGCCGGGGACGAGCTTTTGATGCAGGCCGGTGAAAGATTGCGGCGGATACTTGGTGAGGATACGCTTCTTGCCAGACTGGGCGGGGACGAGTTTGGTGCCGTTTTGACCAAACAGGGTGATGCAATCGAGCTGATCGAGCTTGGTCATCATCTTTGTAAGGCACTTAATCAGCCTTTTACGCTGAGTACGATTACAGTTCAGGTCTCTGCATCGTTGGGTTTTGCGACTTACCCCAATGTTGCACGCAGTTCGAATGGATTGTTCGAGCGCGCCGATTTCGCCCTGTATCACGCCAAGAAGAACTGTCCGGGTGAACCGGTGTTATTTGCGGCCCATCATGAAACATTGATCCGGCATGATTCCCAGATTGAGCAGGCTTTGCGCAAAGCCGACCTTTCAAAAGAACTTACCCTTCATTATCAACCGGTCTTTGATGTGAAGTCGGGTAACGTTGTTTCGGTCGAAGCACTGGCACGTTGGGACAGTGTCCTGATGGGACGGGTGTCGCCGGGGACATTTTTCCCGGTGGCAGAGAAAACCGGTCAGGTGAACCTTCTGACGAGAGTTCTGTTTGAAAAACTTTTGGCCGATATGATGCACTGGCCTAATTCGGTTGCGGTATCTTTTAACCTGTCAGCTCGTGACATTGTTTTGTCTGACACGGTTGAATGGCTGATCGAACAGATCAGAAACCGCAAACTTGACCCGGCCAGACTGACATTTGAAGTCACCGAAACGGCCTTTCTGCGTGATTTTGCCGCTGCACGGACCAGCATTAGATATTTGCGTGAACATGGTGCGCGTATTGCCCTTGATGATTTCGGGATCGGCTATTCCAGTTTGCGTTACGTCCATGAACTGGAATTTGATGTGCTTAAGGTTGATCGCAGCTTTATCACGCCGCTTCCCGGCAATGAACGCAGCCGCCGGATTGTCAAAACCGTGATCGACATGTGTGCAAATCTTGGGATCGATTGTGTCCTTGAAGGTATCGAAACCGAACATCAACGCGACGAGATCACCGTACTTGGTGGCTGTTTGATGCAGGGTTATTTCTTTGCCAGGCCCGCGCCCGAACCACACCTGATGCCTTTATCTGACAGCCTTAAATCCTGACGGCGCCGATACCGGGCATTTATAAAGATGCCAAACGACTTTTGAGACGACCCGGTTAATCTTCCCGCAACCAGATGGCGTTAATCTGTTTCACGCGGGATCTCAAATTTCAGTCAAACCTGACTGCCGATCCCGATTTTTGGCGGGAACGGGGCATCTGGCAATGTCGTCGCAGACACAGGTTTCGCAGTCACAGCATATCGCATTTGCAGGCGAGATTGATCTTGCGCCGGAAATTCGTGCGCGATTACGTGACCTGATTGATGGTCTGCCAAGTCAGCCAGCCCGGCTTCGGGTTCTTGGGCATGTATTGCTTGACCTCGGTCTGGGGGATTTGGCCCTGAATGCGTTTGGGCGGGCTTTGCTGCTTGATGATCTTGACGCATCTACACATCTGGGCCTGACGCGGGTTTATCTTCAAACCGGTCGCCGGGAAACCGGACTGGAACATCTTGAAATTGCGATCAGCCTGCGACCCGATGCGCGAGAATTGCGGGTTCTTGCCGCCGATCTTCTCGGGTGCCGTGACAAGATGCGGGCACTTGATCAATTGGGGGCGGTACTTGCAGCGGAACCTGATCATGCCGGTGCGCGCAAGGGACTGGCAAATCTGGTGCGGACCGTGATTGCCGGGCGTCTGCAATCCAAACGTGACATCGTGATCCGTGAACGTCCCGAGCCAACAGTTGATCGCACCCAGTTTGTCTGGGGTGAGGCTGAACCGTTTGGCGATCTGATCCAGTCAAGCGTCGGACGGGCGCGCTATCATTCCTGAAGACCGGTTCGACCTGGCTAGATTGCGCAGGGGATCGGTGTTGATTGCAGAGACACAATCGTAAAATCATCTGAAAGTTTGGCCGGGGCGCGATCCATGAACTGATCGGCAATCTGGGCTGCCAGATCAATTTCCTTGCGGTTTTCGATGATGGTTTCACGCAGCATTGTAAGCAACTTGTCCTCGCTCAGGAACTGCCCATCATCAAGTGTGGTTTCAATCAGCGCATCGCTATAAAGCAGCAGGAAGCTGGCGGCCGTAAAGCTGACTTCTCGCGTTTCATAGCGTGCATCACGAATGACACCCAGTGGAACACCCGACCCGTCAAGATAGCGCGCTTGCCCTGTGAGGCTGTTGCCAAGGATCGGTGACGTACAGGCAGCACTGGCATAGGTGAACTTGCCCCGAACCCGGTCAATGACCCCGTATAGCATGGTGGCATATTGCCCGACGGGCAAAAGGCCCTTGAGATGGCGGTTAAGGTTTTCAAGATAGTCACCGGGTTCACGGTCGCGAAGCTGATCGGACCAGATCAGGGAATGCAGACGGAAAGTGTTCAATGCTGCACCCAGGCCATGACCGGCAAAGTCAACAATGTAAACACCGAGCCGATGTTCATCAATTGGCACCAGTCCCCACATGTCACCGCCCAGCTCGGATGACATCTGGAAGGTGGCGCTGATCCGTAATCCGTAATCAAGTCCGGTGCCGCGATAGTTTTCAGGCGCCGGGTTGAGGTTTTCCTGCATGTCGCGGGCAAGGGTCAGTTCGGACCGGGTTCTTTCCTGATATGCCTGAAGCTGTTTGACCAGCAGGCGGTTTTCAAGGTGAATGCGGGTACGTGCAATCAGTTCCGCCTTGTTGAGCGGTTTAAGGATCAGGTCGGTCGCGCCATCATCGAAAATCCGTGTGCGGCCCTCATTTTCCTCAAGCGCTGTCTGGGCGATGATCGGGGTTTCAGCAAAATCCGGATTGGCACGCAGCGCCTTGCAGACACCATAACCATCGAGTTTCGGCATGATGATGTCGAGAATGATCAGATCGGGATTGTGTTTCCGGACCTGTGCGATGGCATCCTCACCGTCCTTGGCAAATGCAAGGTTGGTAAAGCCTTCTGCACGCAGGTAGGACGCGATGATTTCGCGTGACAGCAATGTGTCATCGGCAATCAGAATGGTCGCGTTCTGAGGATTGCGAATATCGACATCGGTTTCGTGAGCCGGCTGGCTTGTCAGTCGGGCATTTGT